>Ga0207695_10008108_pt1 | contig 13205 bp, 7 predicted proteins | sample KBSC54metaG_FD_184354 | JGI IMG/M metagenome (GOLD analysis project Ga0207695, IMG submission 184354) | Corn rhizosphere microbial communities from Kellogg Biological Station, Michigan, USA - KBS C5-4 metaG (SPAdes) (version 2) | ecosystem: Host-associated > Plants > Roots > Rhizosphere > Soil...
GCGGCCGGTCTTGACAAAGTAATTCTTCAGCGAGGCCAGGTAGCCGATGGGCGCGTCCAGCCAGACGTAGAAGTACTTGCCCGGTGCGTCCGGGATCTCGATGCCGAAGTAGGGCGCGTCGCGGCTGATGTCCCAGTCGCCCAGGCCGTCTTCGCCATCCAGCCACTCGCGGGCCTTGTTGGCCACTTCCGGTTGCAGGCGGTTGCTGTCCAGGGCCCATTCGCGCAGGAAGGCCACGCACTTCGGATCCGAGAGCTTGAAGAAGAAATGTTCAGACGACTTCATCACGGGCGTGGCGCCCGAGAGGGTCGAGTAAGGATTCTTCAGGTCGGTCGGGGAATAGACCGCGCTGCAGTTCTCGCAGGAGTCGCCGTACTGGTCCTTGGTGCCGCACTTGGGGCATTCGCCCTTGATGTAGCGGTCCGGCAGGAACATGTTCTTCACCGGATCGTAGAACTGGTCGATGGTCTTGGTGGAGATCAGCTTGGCCTCGTCGCGCAGGGCGCGGTAGATCTCCTGGGACAGTTCGTGGTTCTCCGGGCTGTCGGTGGAGCTCCAGTTGTCGAAGGCGATGTGGAAGCCATCCAGGTACTGTTTGCGGCCGGCGGCGATGTTGGCCACGAACTGCTGCGGCGTGATGTTGGCCTTTTCAGCGGCGATCATGATGGGCGCGCCGTGGGCGTCGTCGGCACCGACGAAGTGCACCTCATTGCCCTGCATTCGCTGGAACCGGACCCAGATATCGGCCTGGATGTATTCCATGATGTGGCCGATGTGGAAAGCGCCGTTGGCGTAGGGGAGTGCGGTCGTGACGAAGAGTTGGCGAGGTGCGGAAGTGCTCATTGGCGATACGGACGATGCAAGTAGGTTAAGGCGCGTGCGCGCCGAAAAAGCAAGAAAGCTGCAAGAAAACTGCCATGAAAGAGGGGCATTCTATCAGCCACAGGGCCTTGGGCGCAGTAGTTGCTCCATTGCAATCAAAGTGAAGCTTTGTGCAAGGGTGGTTTGATTGCCGCACAGGGCGGCCCTGGCGCGATTGGTTTAGACTTGCGGGTTCTGAGCAAGGAGAACCAATGAGCATTACCGTGGAAGAGATCAAGGCGGCCCTGTTGCAGGTGATCGACCCCAATACCGGCAAGGACATGATCCGTGGCAAGGAAGCCCGCAACATCCGCGTCGAGGCTGGCCGCGTGCTGCTGGATGTGGAGCTGGGCTATCCGGCGGCCAGCCAGATTGCGCCTATCCGCCAGCTGGTTGAAGAGGCGCTGGGCAAGCTGCCGGGCGTGACCGCAGTCGAGGCCAACGTCTACTTCAAGATCGTGGCGCACGCGGTGCAGCGCGGCATCAAGCTCAAGAGCAACGTCAAGAACATCATCGCCGTGGCCTCGGGCAAGGGCGGGGTGGGCAAGTCCACCACGGCGGTCAACCTGGCGCTGGCGCTGTCGGCCGAGGGCGCGCGCGTGGGCATCCTGGATGCCGATATCTATGGTCCTTCGCAGCCAATGATGATGGGCATCTCCGGCCAGCCCGAGACCAAGGATGGCAAGACCATGGAGCCGCTGGAAAACCACGGCCTGCAGGTCTCGTCCATCGGTTTCATGATCGATCCGGACGAACCCATGGTCTGGCGCGGCCCCATCGTCACGCAAGCCCTGCAGCAATTGCTGGACCAGACCAACTGGCGCGACCTGGATTACCTGATCGTCGACATGCCGCCGGGCACTGGCGATGTGCAGCTGACCTTGTCGCAGAAGGTGCCGGTCACCGGTGCGGTCATCGTCACCACCCCGCAGGACATCGCCCTGCTGGATGCGCGCAAGGGTTTGCGCATGTTCGAGAAGGTCGGCATCCCCATCCTGGGCATCGTGGAAAACATGAGCATGCACGTCTGTTCCAACTGCGGGCATGCCGAGCCCATCTTTGGCGTGGGCGGTGGCGAGAAGATGTGTGCGGATTTCGGCGTGGACTTCCTGGGGGCCTTGCCGCTGACCATGGAAATCCGCCAGCAGACCGATTCCGGCAAGCCTACCGTAGTGGCCGATCCGGATGGCAAGGTCGCCGAGATCTACAAGGCCATCGCCCGCAAGGTGGCCGTGAAGGTGGCCGAGAAGGCGCGCGACATGACCAGCAAGTTCCCCAGCATCGTGGTGCAGAACGACTGATGTCGGCCCCGGGGCGGGCCGTCGGCATGGCGTGCCGCCCTGCAAAGGCGTTAAAATGACGCCTTTCCGAATTCCTTTGCTTGACCGATGGCCGGCCCTGGCATTCCAGGACCGGCCTGATTTTTACTCGCTATCATGACTGCCACTCAAGTTCGTACCCGTTTCGCTCCCAGCCCCACCGGCTACCTGCACCTGGGCGGTGCCCGCACGGCGCTGTTCTCCTGGGCCTATGCCCGTCGCTTCGGCGGCACTTTCGTGTTGCGCATCGAAGATACCGACGTTGAGCGTTCCACCCCGGAAGCGGTGCAGGCCATCATCGAGGGCATGCAGTGGCTGGGGCTGGAGCATGACGAAGGTCCGTTCTACCAGATGAAGCGCATGGATCGCTATCGCGAAGTGATCGCCCAGATGCTGGAGCAGGGCACGGCCTACTATTGCTATTGCACCCCGGAAGAAGTGGAAGCCATGCGCGAGCGCCAGCGTGCGGCCGGCGAGAAGCCGCGCTACGACGGCACCTGGCGTCCGGAAGCGGGCAAGACCCTGCCGGCCATCCCGGAAGGGCGCAAGCCGGTGGTGCGTTTCAAGAATCCGCAAGATGGTGAGGTGAGCTGGAATGACGTGGTCAAGGGCCCCATCACCATCTCCAACCGTGAGCTGGACGACCTGGTGATTGCCCGTCCGGACGGCACGCCGACCTACAACTTCTGTGTTGTGGTGGATGATTGGGACATGAAGATCACCCACGTCATCCGTGGCGACGACCATGTGAACAATACGCCGCGCCAGATCAATATCCTGAAGGCCCTGGGCGGCACGCTGCCCGAGTATGGCCACGTGCCGATGATCCTGGGGGCGGATGGCGAAAAGCTGTCCAAGCGCCACGGTGCGGTGAGCGTGATGGATTACCCGGCCCAGGGTTATCTGCCTGAGGCCATGCTGAACTATCTGGCGCGCCTGGGCTGGAGCCATGGTGACGACGAGATTTTCTCGATGCAGCAGTTCTGCGAATGGTTCGACCTGGATCACCTGACCAAGGCTCCGGCGCAATTCAATCCGGAAAAGCTGAACTGGCTCAACAACCACTACATCAAGCTGGCCGACAACGCTCGCCTGGCGGATCTGGTCCGCCCGTTGCTGCAGGCACAGGGTGCGGTATTCGAAGGTGCGCCTGATCTGGCGGCCGTGATTGCTCTGCTGAAGGATCGTGCCAATACCGTCAACGAGATTGCGGCTGCGGCGCTGATGTTCTATCGCCAGCCGGCCCCGGATGCGGCCCTGGTGGCCCAGCACATTACCGAGGCGATCAAGCCGGCCCTGGCTGACTTTGCCCAGCGCGTGGCGACGGTGGAGTGGAGCAAGGAAGCGATTGCGCCGATGATCAAGGAAGTGCTGGCTGCGCACGGCATCAAGATGCCACAGCTGGCGATGCCGTTGCGGTTGATCGTGGCAGGGCAATTGCAGACGCCGGCGATTGACGCCGTGCTGCAATTGTTTGGCCGTGAGGCTGTAGAGGCACGCTTGGCGACATATCTTTGAAAAAAAGAAATTATTTTTCAAAAATCTGTTGTCTTTTGAAAAGAGGTATTGCATAATCTCGCTTCTTCGCAACGGGGGTATAGCTCAGCTGGGAGAGCGCTTGCATGGCATGCAAGAGGTCAGCGGTTCGATCCCGCTTACCTCCACCAGCGACCCGCAGATGTTTGGCGGTGATATTTCAGGCGAAGCTTGAAGTGTAGAAGTAAGTAGTAATGTGAAGTACCTGCTTGTCCCCTTCGTCTAGAGGCCTAGGACATCACCCTTTCACGGTGAGTACGGGGGTTCGAATCCCCCAGGGGACGCCAGATTTTGATATCTGCGCTGTCACCCAGCAGGCAGCGCAGGTATGTAGCGGTACAGTGTCCCCTTCGTCTAGAGGCCTAGGACATCACCCTTTCACGGTGAGTACGGGGGTTCGAATCCCCCAGGGGACGCCAGGTTGTGAGGCAGTCCGGTTGCCGCCGGATTGTTGGAAAGTTGAAGTAGTCTGATTGATCAGGCTACCTTGAGGTTGGATAGTCCGGAGTTTGGGACTTTTCCTTTCGCAGGGGGTATAGCTCAGCTGGGAGAGCGCTTGCATGGCATGCAAGAGGTCAGCGGTTCGATCCCGCTTACCTCCACCAGCGACCCGCATGGAAATGTGGGGTGAATTGGCGGAAGAGCTGATTCGAGGAATGTTGTAGTTGTGACCGTTTTGTCCCCTTCGTCTAGAGGCCTAGGACATCACCCTTTCACGGTGAGTACGGGGGTTCGAATCCCCCAGGGGACGCCAAATAAAAAAGCCCGCGCAAGCGGGCTTTTTTGTTTGGTGGCCCCTAGCGATGTGCTTGAGCACATCGCGGGGGGATTCGAAAGGTTTCGCTTGCAAGCGAAACCGGGCCCGCGGCACGTGGGCGAATCCCTCGCTCGCGCAGCGAGCGTTAGAGGAATGTTGAGCGCGCACCTGACGCGATCCAAGCCAACCCAGTCAACCGAAAGCCCGCGCAAGCGGGCTTTTTTGTTTGGTGGCCCCTAGCGATGTGCTTGAGCACATCGCGGGGGGATTCGAAAGGTTTCGCTTGCAAGCGAAACCGGGCCCGCGGCACGTGGGCGAATCCCTCGCTCGCGCAGAGAGCGTTAGCCTGCGATTGAGCGCGCACCGAACGCAATCCAAGCCACCCCAGCCAGCCGAAAGCCCGCGCAAGCGGGCTTCCCCTACCTAGCACCCTTCACCTCTGATCTGAAGATTCCCTTTCTTCACCAGAAAGTCGAACCCTTCTTCACGTCCATCCTCATCCCGTTTCTTCTCTCGTCTCAGAAACTCCAAAATCTAGATCCTTTTCGATATATCCGTCGGCGCAAAAAACACAAAATGGCCGTCCCCTAACGTGTTTGCGCCACGTGCCTATCGAAGCATGGATTCTGCCCGCCAACCCACCCTATCCGAATTCCGTCGTACTCTCCTTGATGCATTGAGCTCTTCCCTGCAGCAACATGACCAGCCGCGGCTCTATTTGCTCTATGCCCCCGAATTAAATGATCCCTTGTCCTTGGCAGAGGCCGATGCGCTCTTGCCGCTGCTGATCCAGCCAGCCTTCACCGCTGCACAACGATGGGCACTCAACAAGCTGCCCCGTCTGATCCAGCTGGTTGGTCTTGCTGGCGGGCGAGGAACTGGCGAGACCGATAACCCAATCGATGATCCTCTGCTGGAAGCCAGCATCACGCAGTCCTACGCGGAAACCGTGCTCGGCCAACGCGTCAACGTACTGCATGCCAATGATGATCCAGGCCAGGCCGAGCGAGCCGTCTGCGGGTGGATCATCGCTCCCGACGAGCCAGCCACGCTGTGCAGGCGAATCAATGCTGCCTCCGTTGGCGTTCGCAAGGATGGTCAACGGCGCTGGATCGCCTGGTATATCCCCGAATGCCTCCAGACGCTCTGGCCCATGCTTGCGCCAGACCAGCGGTTGGCCCTGGCGGGAGAGGCGACCTGGCTGTTTCACGATGATCTGGGCCAACTCCAATCGATAGCTGGCGTCGAGGCAGGCGAGGGTGCATCCATTCGTCCTCAGCCGCAAGGGTTTCCCCTGGACGACGTCCAATGGCAGCGTCTGGATCATCTTCCGATCGTTCAGCGGCTGCTGGCGCAGTGGCGTGACTTGTGTCTGGATACCGCCATGGCGTTTGGGGAGCACCCCCTGCAACGCTTACACGCCCAGGTGAGTCGTGCGCGGCAATTTGGGCTTGATGGAGAAAACCTGTCGCTGTGCGTGCTCACTGCGATGCAAATGCCTCCCGAATTCACCGAAAGCGCCGAATTCGGCGCCCTGCTCAGTGATGCAGCGCGCCACGGCGACAGCCTGGCTCAACGTCTCTGGGAGCTGCCATTACGCTGCTGGTCCCGCCCCCTGCCCACACGCTCGCTTCCGTAAGCGCCGGTTCTGCACCTCTCTCATCAGGAAACTACATGACGGAATCCGCCATCGCGACCCGCGAAAAGGTCATCGGAAATGCAATCAATGCTACCGCAGGGGCAGCACCGCTCTGCGTGAGTGCCAATTGTCAGACCTGTCGGCGCGCCGACCTGCAATTGCTCATCGTCACACCTTCGGTCGCACCGCTGGAGCATGCCAATACGCTGCAGCGCGCGGGTTATCAATGGCAAGCCGCACTTGATCCGGGGTTTGCCGGGATCAAGCGCGAGGCGACCTTGCCGGTGGCGCGCCTGGCTCGCAGCGGCTACCTGATGCTGTACTTCGTGCAGAGCCAGCGTTGGGATATCTGGCAAGTCATGGGCAACGGTCTGACGCGCAAGATCATGCACCAGGTCAGCGTCAAGCAATATGCGGCGCTGGTCACCGGCTTCCTGACGGCTGCGGCCCCGAAGACCTGTTCACGAGGGGCAGCCAATCTGGAAGCGCCTCTGATCAGCATCAACGGTGCCAAGGATGTACAGAGCGTATGGCTGGCTTTTACGCCCCGGTTGTGGTCGCCTCCAGTACTGCAGCGTTATGCGGATAATCCCATGGTGGATCTGCCGGGGCCAGACGGCAAAGCAGTGAGGAAAGAAAAATTGCGTACGCTACGTGGCCGCGAGATCTATCCAGCAAAGTGGATCAAGCAGGGGGAGTTTCCCCAATCTGGATGCCTGCCCCTCAATGCAGCCAATCTGGAACAACACGTTGCTGACTTCGTGAAGGAGGGTGGCGCCGCCTTCGTCAAAGGTTTCGAGTTTGCGCTCAAGCCGCTGGACAACGAGCGTTTCGGGCAAGCCGCGGCCATGGACAAGGCGGTGCGCGCCACCGAAAAACTGGATCATCCCACTCTGTACGTCAACAAGTCGCTGCTGGTGATGCTGCCCGATGACGTGGGCGTGATTGATCAGCACAATCATCTGCGCCTGTGTGCGCTGGAATCGCAAAAGGCCTGGGCCGCCGGGGGACCGCACTCCGACGGTACCGGCTTTGATCCCTTGCGCAGCTGGAAACTGCGCTCGGCCTTGCATGTCGAGATGATCGAGAGCTGGGTCGTCGCCACCCGGCTGGCGGACCAGAAGACACTTCAAGAGGCTGGCGGCTACCGCCACCATCACATCATCAGTGAAGCCGAGTTTGAGCAGATCCGCGCCCGTGAGCAGGCCAGTGGCAAAGCCTACTACCCACTTGGGACCAAGATCACGCGCAACGATAGCAAGCCGGGCACCTATCGCGTCACACCGCCGCCGGCGCAGATCGAGCAGAAACTGGAGTCCGTTGCCGAGCAAAATGCCCGTTCACGGATCGAGCGTTACCGGGGCAAGTTGCGCATGGAGGAGCTTGAGCAATTCCGCCAGGAGTTTCGGGCGGGCATGGCGCGCTGGGAGACGTATGTCGCCCGGTTGGATGGCGACCATGTGCGCTGGCTGACCAGCGGCTCGCTGGCGTTGACCTTGCGCCATGACTTCGATCAGAACCTGTCCCTCACCGCTGTGTCGAGCGCGTATGGCAGCGTCGTGCAGCAGGTGTTCGAATATCTGGACCGGTTGGGTGCCGTGGAGAAGGCCTGGGGCGGCGGCGCGATTTCAGTGAGCTCGTCCAGGGAACTGGCACGGGCTTATGGCAAAGACCCGGAGGCCCCCGTGACCTGGCTGGAGCAGGCCATGCTCGAACCATGGGATCTGTACGAGGCCATCCTCTCCGACCCCGGGAAGCGCAAGGATGTCAGCGAAAAGATCAATGGATTGGTCAACCAGTTGCCTGAAGCGATCAAGGAGGTATTGCAAGCCCAGCGCAAGCTGCATGAAGCGCATGTCCACAGTTTGTTGCAGGTGCAGGAGCAGGCGGTCCATTTGCAGGCCACCTTGCTGGACCCCAAGCAGGCGACCAGACTGGGCGCACCGGTGGCCAACGTCACTCAGGTTCAGCGCGTCATCACCATCCAGGTCCGCACCGCCGCCATCATGGAGATGATGATGGATCCTGCTACGGAACGGTATGTGACGATCTCCGTGAAGCTGCCCATCGGCGAGGCGCTGGATGCGATGGTGCAGGGCGTGCGTCCCGCTTCGCTGGGGATGACAATGGAAACCAAGGTCGGTACCGATCGCACGACGCGCCACCAGAGCCGGGATGCCTTGCGCAAGCTGGCCAAGCACCAGGCGCGCGGCTTGCAGTTGCCGGAGTATTTTCCGGTGGTGGTGACCGAGCGCAAGCTTGCGGAGTTGAAAGCGCATGCCGGGCGTCAGCAGGAGCAGCTTGTCGAGGTCGTGGGGGACGGGCAACTGGGGCATTTGTCTGAGCGATTCCAATTGCCGAAATCCACCGCGCTCAAGCTGCTGGGCGAGCAGGCCAGCCTGGCCAAGGCCGGCCGACAGGCGCTCTGGTCGCGTCAGGGGAAGATCACGCTGGTGTTGGCCTCTGTGCAGATGGCCGCGCTGACGGCGGCGCTCAACAAGCTCGATCAGGAGGAAGGCGATGCCTATGTGGATACGCTCATGTCCGTGATGGGCAGTACCGCTGGTTTGCTGGAGGGGGCGTTCGGAATTTCTGCGGCGGCGGTGGAAATCAGGAGAGCGGGGAACAAGCTGGTGCTTTCCAGCAGTCTTATGGCGGCCTCTGTTTTGCGTCTGTTGTCGGGGATGGCCGGGGCGGCGGCTTCTGGGTTTGATATGGTTGCGGCGATAGCAAAATACTCTTCTAGGAACGCAAGAGGAGAGCGAGCTGCTGCCAAGTCGTATCTTGTTAGCTTTGGCTTTTTTGCCGCTTCTGCTATTTCGGCGTCGGGCAGCTTCACTATCGCTTTTGCTAATGCTACGGTGTCGAGATTCGTGATTTCACGAGCGATCGTGGTCGGACTAGGCGGTGCGACGAGCGCAACGATGGTTGCCGCGACTGCTACAGGAATTGGGATTCTCTTGGGAATCGCAGGTTTTGCCTTTGCTCTATATGCTGAGAGCCTTGAAGACGATTTGAACGAAATCTTCTTGAAACGCTGTTACTGGGGCAAAAGCGAGCGTACCGAAACACGCTTTGCAGCGGCTGAAGAGCCGCTCGATAAAAGAAATCTCGAGGAGATGCTGACGTGGAGCGAGCGCGGCTTGGCGGCCGAAGTGAAAGGTTTTCAATCGCTGTCAGTCGGTGTCAAGGCATCTCTGACCTGGTCGAAGAATTACTTCAGCGATAACGTCCTCCAGGCCCGCATTGAGGTTGTCCATGAAGGACAGGCGCCACGGGTCGACTATACCGTGCAATTGCTGCCGGAAAATCTTGGCCGAACGGCGGAAGAGTCGGCGTTGATGGTGCTGGATGCAGACAGCCGACGTTATGTCTTAGATATCAAGATGCCGTTGGATGCTAAAACTTGGAACGCAGCGCAGTCCGCACATTTGACTTACCGCCTTTATGAGCAAGTTCCGCGAGCGCCGTTCGCCCAAGATGCTTTTGAGCTCAAACGCGTTTAACAATCGGGATTCTCATCATGAAGAAAAATCATCGGCGCGAACGACAATCACGCAGAAGGTCCACCGTCGAGGATATCGACGTATCGCTCGATATATTGCCGCATGAAAGCGAATTCGTCCTGTATCACTGGGCCGGCGAGCCTGCCAGCGACGTGTTTTTTGGATTGAATTCAAATCCGGCATTCAAGGGACTGGGTGATGAAGCCATCTTGCTTCCACCGCATAGCCTGAGCGTTAGCCGTACACCACATTCCGGAAACTTCATCAAGGAAGTCCATCCGCATGGATTGGCATACGCGGACGGGGGCGCGTCGATTACGGGGTTGATGACGTTTACCGCGCTATTCGCGTCGCCAGGCTTTTTTCTTCATCTCTCTGTGACCTTAAATGATCTTTTGAGCGGAAGGATAGATTTATTTTTAGACTCTGTAGGAATCATTGTGCTGATTATCTTGGGCCTGATGATATGGTGTGCCGTGCGGTTTGATATATCCGGCTACCGCTACGCCCCAATCCTCTTCGACCGCGCAGCCGGCAAGGTCCATGTCTTCACCGACAGGACCTCGCTCTTCAGCCTCCTACCGTTATGGGGCGGAGGCAAATACGATATCCAGTCCTATGACTGGTCTTGTACGAGAGTTCAAGTCTGTCGCTCGCGCGTCGTCACGAAAAACCACACGCAAGTCCTCGCTTCACTGCACTGCGTAGTCATCAAAGGTCCGAAAGATGACACGGTAATCGCGCAATTCCCCTTGGGCGGCACGGTGTCTTCGCTGGCGGTGCAGTTGCTGCTGAACCAATGGGAACACATCCGCCGCTTCATGCAGCATGAGGGCCCGCTGCTCAACGAGGGCGAGCAGGTCTACGTTCCCCACGGGAGCTCCCTGTTGCGCGCTTTGTGCTGGTGCCAGCCGCTGATTGGTCCGGGGCGATATCCGTTTACTTTCCTCATGGTGCTGGCGCAGTTGTTCGCGCTTTGCTTCTTGTGGTTCACGATTCCTTATGGCTTGCTGGGCTGGGTCTGCTATCACCTCAAGAGCAAGCCGAAATGGCCAGCAGAAATCCTGTCCAGCGTAGGTCGTCGGTAGCGTAACGATCCCCCGAATGCTCCCCGATAGCGTCATTTTTTTCAGACCACCCAGTCTGTGTTTGTCTTCCCCGTAACACTTGCCGCAGGGATTTTGCGCTATCCTCCACCGCACCTCTGTCTTCAATCTCGTTGCAGGACCCCACTGATCGCAGGAGCGTAAATGACCGCAGCCGCCCATCTCGACATCGACCCTCGTGGCCTGGCCACGCTGACCCTCAATCGCCCTGATGTCCACAATGCTTTCGACGATCAACTGATCGCCCACCTGATCGACCTCATCAACGAGGCGCGTGACGACAAGCGTACTCGCGTCCTGCTGCTGGCCTCCACCGGCAAGTCCTTCTCCGCCGGTGCCGACCTGGCCTGGATGCGCCGCATGGCCGATGCCTCGCGCGATGACAATCTGCGCGATGCCCGCAAGCTGGCCTTGCTGATGGAAACCCTCAACAGCTTCCCGGCACCGACGGTGGCCAAGGTCCAAGGCGCAGTGATGGGCGGCGGTGTCGGCCTGGTTTCCTGCTGCGACATCGTGGTGGCTTCCGAGGCGGCCTTCTTTGCGCTTTCCGAAGTCAAGCTGGGCCTGGCTCCGGCCGCCATCAGCCCGTACGTGATCGCCAAGATGGGCGTATCGCAGGCGCGCCGCTTTTTCGTCTCGGGCGAGCGTTTCTCTGCCGTCCGCGCCGCCGCCATCGGCCTGGTGCATGAAGTGGTGCTGGCCCAGGAACTGGATGCCAAGGTGCTGCAAGTGATCGATACCTTGCTGGCCAACGGACCACAGGCCATGCGCGCCGCCAAGCAACTGGTACAGGTCGCCAATCCGCTGCAGGTCACGCCTGAACTGGCGGAATATACGGCCGGCGTCATCGCCGACCTGCGCGCCTCCCCGGAAGGGCGGGAAGGCCTGCGCGCCTTCCTCGAAAAAGACGCCCCGGCTTGGACACGCGCTTCATCTTCAGCAGGATAAACATGAAATCCATGCACGTAGCCATCGCCGGTGCCGGTCCGGCCGGATTGGCCATGGCGCTCTATCTCAAGCGCGCCGGCCATCGTGTCACCTTGCTGGAGCGCTTCGTTACGGCCGCGCCAGTCGGTTCCGGCCTGATCCTGCAGCCCACCGGTCTGACGGTACTGGAAGACCTGGGCCTGTTCTCGCGCATCGCCGCGCTGGGCCAGCGCATCGACCGCCTCTACGGAGCTGATGCCCGCAGCGGCAAGACGGTGCTGGATGTGCGTTATGACGCCGTGCGCGGAGGACGCTATGGCATTGCGGTCCATCGTGCGGCCCTGTTCGGCGTCCTGCAGGAAGCGGCGCAACGGGAAGGGATCGAAGCCGAAACCGGCCATGAGATCAACGGCCTGGAACATGGCAGCGCAGGTGCCAGCCTGAGCACTGCGGATGGCCGCCGCATCGGTCCCTTTGATCTCGTCATTGATGCCAGTGGTGCCCGTTCGCTGCTGCGCCGCCACGCGCTCAACAGCTGCGAACCTAAGCGCCTGCCCTATGGGGCCTTCTGGGTTTCCTTGCGCGCCCAGCCAGGCCTGTCGTTCGGTGTGAATTCGCTGGTGCAGCGCTATCGCCGCGCCAGCACCATGATCGGGGTGCTGCCCATCGGTCGCCCGAGGCTGCAGGATGATCCCATGGTGGCCTTCTTCTGGAGTACCAAGCCGGACCAGGTGGAGCAGATCAAGCAACGGGGGCTGGAAGCATGGAAGGAGGGAGTTCACGCGCTGTGGCCGGAATGTGAACCCTATCTGGCCCAGATCGATGGCTTCGAACAGATGACGCTGGCGCGCTACGGCCATCACACCCTGCCTTCGCCCTATGGCCAGCGGCTGGCCATCATCGGTGATGCTGCCCACTCCACCAGCCCGCAGCTGGGGCAGGGAGCCAACATGGCCTTGCTCGATGCACGGGCGCTGATTCATGCCCTGCAGCAGTCCGATACGCTACAACAAGCGCTGCCCCGCTATGCCGCTTCACGCCGCCGCCACGTGCGGACCTTCCAGGCGATGTCGGCGATGTTCACGCCGTTCTACCAATCCGATTCGGTGTGGTTGCCTTGGGTGCGCGACCAATTGGCGGCGCGCTTGTCGGTGGTGCCGCCTGCACCGCAAATGTTGGCCCGGATGGTGGCCGGCACTTTGGTCGATCCCTTCACCTCGATTGGCTTGCAGGAGCGCGACTGGAATATCGCACCCCAGCCCTCGGCCCTGGGCTGATCGGGTTCAATCCGGGAGGACGTTTTCCTTCACTTGCGCTCTTCGCGGCAGAACATGCGGCCGCGGCGCTGGCAGCGTTCGCGTTCCTCGGGCGTCATCGCTTCCCAGCGCGCCTGCATGAAGCGGCGCTTCTCATGCCAACCGCCATGTCGCCCGCGGAAACCGCCGAACAGCACCCGGCACAGCACCAGCAATCCCAGCGCCCGCCAGAAGCCGATCTCGGCTACGCCCGGGAAGATCGGCGGCATCACCCAGTTCCACAGCAGCATCACCACCA
>Ga0207695_10008114_pt1 | contig 13203 bp, 14 predicted proteins | sample KBSC54metaG_FD_184354 | JGI IMG/M metagenome (GOLD analysis project Ga0207695, IMG submission 184354) | Corn rhizosphere microbial communities from Kellogg Biological Station, Michigan, USA - KBS C5-4 metaG (SPAdes) (version 2) | ecosystem: Host-associated > Plants > Roots > Rhizosphere > Soil...
TTCCAAGCACTTGCAGGTGATTTGGACACGAGCGGAGGTCACGCCATGCGCCACCACAATAGCGTACTGCACGGGGTTCTGAAGCAGGTTCCCTGGGCTGAGTTCGACAAGCTTGTGGACGAGCACGGCGCCGATGCTGGGGTGCGCAAGCTGTCGACGCGCTCGCAGCTGGTGGCGTTGCTTTACGCCCAGCTGGCCGGTGCGGCGTCGCTGCGCGAGATCGAGGCGGCGATGACCAGTCACTCGGCCCGGTTCTACCACCTGGGCGCCAGCGAGGTGTCGCGCTCGACGCTGGCCGACGCCAACCGGCTGCGCTCGCACCAGGTGTTCTCGGGCCTGTTCGCCGCCCTCGTCGCCCAGGCCGGCCGCGGCCTGCGCAAGGCCTCGGGCGAGGCGGTGCGGCTGATCGATTCGACCGGCTTGCGCCTGGCCGGGATGGCCTGCGACTGGTCGCGCTTCTCCACCGGCGTCTGCGGCGCCAAGGCCCACGTGATCTACGATCCCGACGCCGAGCGGCCGCTCTATCTGGAGGTCACCACGGCCAGGGTGAACGACATCACCGCCGCCAAGGCCATGCCCATCGAGCCGGGCGCCACCTACGTCTTCGACCTCGGCTACTACGACTACGGCTGGTGGGCCAAGCTCGATGGGATGGGCTGCCGCATCGTCACCCGGCTGAAGAAGAACACCCCGCTGGCGGTCATCGCCGAGCAGCCCCTGCCAACCGGCTCGGCGCTGCTCTACGACCGGATCGGCCACCTGCCCGAGCGGCTGACCACCACCCGCAAGAATCCCTTCGCAGACCCCGTGCGCGAAATCGGCGTCCAGCTCGAAGACGGCAAGGCCCTGCGCGTCGTCACCAACGACCTCGACGCCCCCGCCCAGGAGATCGCCGACCTCTACAAGCGCCGCTGGGCCATCGAACTCTTCTTCCGATGGGTCAAGCAGACCCTCAGGATCACCCACTTCATCGGCCGCTCCGAGAACGCCGTGCGCATCCAGATCGCCACCGCCCTGATCGCCTACCTGCTCCTGAGGCTCATCCAGGACGCCGGCAAGATCACCCTCGGCCCTCTCGCCTTCGCCAGGCTGGTCCGCGCCAACATCATGCACCTGCGGCCCGTCGATCAACTGCTTAAGCCGCCGCCAAACCGATCCCTCGACCCACGACAGCTCTCACTCAACCTGGCCACAGCATGAACCGGACAGCCGTGGGACAAGCCCGGCCATGACGGTCGAAGGGCGTGTGATGGGGCCACAGGCCTAGCGCCGCGCCCGCGCGCTCCCCAGCTAGGGGCTTTGCAAGCTGACGGGAGATGGACGCGATGATCCGCAAGGCGAATGCCGTTTGGCGCGGGACGGGCCGCGATGGGATCGGCGGCCTGACCACGGCCTCGGGCGTGCTCTCGTCCACCCCCTACAGCTACAAGACCCGCTTCGAGAGCGAGCCCGGGACCAATCCGGAGGAGCTGATCGCGGCCGCGCACGCCGGATGCTTCACCATGGCGCTCGCCTTCGCCCTGCAGCAGGCGGGGCTGACGGCCGACGAGCTGCGGACGGAAGCGGCGGTGTCGCTGGACCAGGACGGCGCCGGGTTCAGGATCAGCCGGTCGGCGCTCACCCTGCGGGCGAAGATCCCGGGGATCGACGATGCGAAGTTCCAGGAGCTGGCCAAGGGCGCGGAGCAGAACTGCCCGGTCTCCAAGCTCATGAAGGCCGAGGTCACCCTGGACGCGGCGCTGGAAGCCTAGAGCCCTTCCCGCTCACGATGGATCATCGTGAGCGGACGAGAAGGGCTCTCAACATAGACCGACGACCCTGTTCATCCCGCTTGGCTTGATTCAAGCCAAGCGGGACAGGGTCTAGCCGGCCAGCAGCAGCGCCCCGGCGGTGATCGCCGCCGCGCAGGCGCCGCGGCGCCAGGTGAAGCGCTCCTTCAGGAAGAGCGCGCCGAGGATGGCGGCGAACAGGATCGAGGTCTCGCGCAGGCCGGAGACCTTGGCCATGGGCGCCAGCGACAGGGCCCAGACCACGACGCCATAGCCCAGGAAGCCCAGCACCCCGCCGCCCAGCGCCTTCCAGGTCTCGGCGTCGGGGCGGAGCGGCGGGAAGCGGCGGCGGACCGCCAGATAGACCAGCGGCATGGGCGCGCCCTGGGCGAGGCTCATCCAGGCGACGTAGGAGAGCGCGTGCCCCGAGAGCCGCACGCCGACCCCGTCGGTGACCATGTAGCCGGCGATGAAGCCGCCGGTGACTACGGCGGCGAGGGTGGCGCGCAGGTCCGGCCGGTCCTTGCCGAGGCTCAGGGCCACGATGCCGCCGCTCACCAGGACGAGGCCGGCGATGGCCTGGGGCGCCAGCCGCTCGCCGGCGAAGAGGGCCGCGCCCAGGGCCACCAGCAGCGGCGCCGAGCCCCGCGCCACCGGATAGACCTGGCCGAGCTCACCCTTCTCGTAGGCGCTCACCAGGAACAGGCAGTAGCCGATCTGCAGGGCCGCGGAGAGCAGGGCGTAGGGCCAGCTTGCCGGCGCGGGGAGTGGCAGGAAGACCGCCGCCCCGGCCGAGGCGAGGGCGGCCACGAGGCACATCAGGGTCATGGACCACAGCCGGTCGAGGCCGCTGCGCAGCATGGCGTTCCAGGTCGCGTGCATTAGGGCGGCGGCCAGCACCAAGCCCACCACCAGCGGCGGGACGGATGGCGCTTCCGGGCTCACGGCAGGGCCCAGACGGCGGTCTTCTTCACCGCCATGTCCTCCAGCTCCCGCGTGGTCGGGACCTGGTATTCGGCGAGCTTCGCAAGGCCGGTGCGCGGGAAGTAGCTGCGGCCCGGGTCGCCGATCAGCACCGTGGCGCCGGCCCCGCGCGCCGCGGCGAGCCGGGCCAGCACCTTCGCGGCCAGCGGCTTCTCGTAGCAGATGTCGCCGGCCAGGATGACCTCGGCCCAACCGGGCGCCCCCGCCTCCAGGAGATCCTCGCCCGTATAGCCGCAGGCGACGCCGTTGACCTCGGCGTTCAGCGCCACGGCCGCCTCGCAATAGGCGTCGATGTCGGCGCAGAGCACCTCGGCGGCGCCGGCCAGCCGCGCGGCGATCCCCACCAGGCCCGAGCCCGCCGCGAAGTCGATCACCCGCATGCCGGCCACGACGCCAGGGTTGTCGATCAGGTAGCGCGCCAGCGCCTGACCGCCAGCCCAGGCGAAGGCCCAGAAGGGCGGCGGCAGGCCGATCTCCTCCAGCGCCTCCTCGGTGAGCTTCCAGATGGGGGTGACCTCGTCGGCCAGGTGCAGGGCGATCTCCGGCACGTGCGGCGGCCGCTGCAGGCGCGTGTTGGCGACAATGAAGTCGCGGCGGCCTTGCGGCGTGGCGGGGATCATCCGCCCCCTGTTGCCGCGGCCGGCGGCGCCGTCAATGGCCTAGGCAGGCGTGGCCGCGAGCTTCGGTCGGCTCAGCCAGCCCAGGATCGGTTTTTCGAACAGCACGTGGATGCGCCAGCCGATGACGATGCTGGCCGCGGCGGCCACGATGGCGACCACGTCCGGCGGCAGGGCGGTGTACTTGCACGCCAGCCAGACGATCGACAGCACGAACGGCAGGTGGACCAGGTAGAGGGCGTAGGAGGCGTCGCCGAGCTCGGTCAGCACGCCCTTCTTCGCGTCGATCTGCATGGCCCCCCAGACCACCATGGCCGCGGGGACGCCCATGCAAAGCACCCGGTTCCAGGCCATGGTCCCGCTGAGGAAATCGGTGATCTCCAGGGTGGGCGGATAGTAGATGGGACCTAAGAACCAGGTGGCCACGAGGCCAAGGGGGATCAGCCAGACGGCGGGCCGCCAGCGGGGCAGCTGGGCCAGGCCTACCCCCAGCAGGAACTCGAAGATGATCGGGTTGCCGAGGTACTGCAGGACCGCGCCCTGGCGCAGCGCCAGCGCGCCGGCGAAGGCCGCCAGCACCGCCCAGATCAGCCTGGGCCGCCACAGGATCAGCGCCGTGGCCGCATAGAACAGCGCCTCGAAGCAGAGGGTCCAGGCGACCGGCACCACCGGCCAGGCGATCTGGTCGAACGCCGGCCAGAGGGTCAGGCTCGAGAGCACCCTGCGCCATCCGTAGCCGCCGACCACCAGGCCGCCCGCCAGGTAGACGGCCGTGAACAGGCCGTAGAGCGGCAGGATGCGGCGGGCGCGCTTGGCGACGAAGGCCTGGGCGGTCAGTCCCCTCGAAGTCAGCGCGATGATGGCGCCGGAGAGCACGAAGAAGACGTCCACCCCCCAGCGCCCGAACACCGCGCCGTCGACGCCCAGCACGCCGAAGCGGCGCCACTGGTGATAGATCTCGGTGTCCGCGTGGTAGACCACCACCGCGAGCGCCGCCCAGAAGCGCAGGACCTGGAGGGACCAGATTTTCATGCCCCCAGCCTAGCAGGGGAGTCCTAACCACAATCCTGACGTCGGGCGGGCGCTGGTTGGAAAGGTTGCGATGAGACGGACGACAAGCGCGAAACCCGCCAAGGCCTCCGCCGTGCAGGCGGCCGGCGCCTGCGCCTGCGGCGCGGTGCGGATCGAGATCGACGTGCCGGCGCGCTGGGCCTGGCACGACCATTCCGTGCGCAGCCGCCACGCCCAGGGCTGCGCCTACGCGACCTATGTCGGGAGCTACAAGAGCCGCTTTAGGGTGCTGCAGGGCGCCGAGCGCATCACCCGCTTCGAGGACCCCGCCGCCGGGACCACGCGCGGCTTCTGCGCCCGCTGCGGCACCCCGCTCACCTACGAGCGGGCCAAGGCGCCGACCATGGTCAACATCCCCCGCGCGGTCTTTTCCGAGCGCACCGGCCGCGAGCCGCGCTACCACATGAACCTGGCCGAGCAGGCCGACTGGACCTACCTGGGCGAGCCGCTCGGGCCGCTGAAGGGCTACCCCGGCGTGATGTGGGAAAAGCCCCGTCGCAAGAAGCGCGCGCCGGCCGTGGACGCGATGTTCGAGCCCTAGGTGCGGGATTTTCACCGCAAGGCTTGCGGCCGCGGCGCGGGGCGTCCTAGCTTCGCCGCTTCCAGATTCCGGGGGATGTTCATGTTCAAGACCGTGCTGTTGGCGGGCGCCGCCATGACCCTGTCCGCGGGCCTCGCGTTCGCCCAGCCGCCGTCGCCGGACCGCGAGGCGTCGGACCGGCCGATGCCGGCGCGTCCGGGCGCCGCGCGCAACGCGCCGACGGCAACCCAGGCGGAGGGCAAGCGGCCCGACTCGAACACAGCCGAGCCAAACGCCGGCGTCCTGTTCCATCCCGAGGCGGTGCATTCCGAGGGCGTGGTCACGGTCGGCGGCCAGGCCATCCCCTACAACGCCATCGCCGGCACCATCGTCGTCCACCCTCGGGGCTGGGACGACGCCGCCCGCCGCGACGCCGCGCCGACCCCGGGCGCGAACCTGGGCGCCGGCTCCAACCCCGAGGCCGAGGCCTCGATGTTCTACGTGGCCTATTTCAAGAAGGGCGCCCCCGCCCCCGACCGGCCGATCACCTTCATCTACAACGGCGGCCCGGGCTCCTCGACCATGTGGCTGCACATGGGCGCCTTTGGCCCGAGGCGCATCGTCACCGCCGACAACGGCGCCCACACGCCGGCCGCGCCCTATTCCCTGGTCAACAACGGCTCTTCGCTGATGGACGTCAGCGACATGGTGTTCATCGACGCGCCGGGCGCGGGCTTTTCCCGCATCGCCGGCAAGGACAAGGAGAAGGCCTTCTGGGGCGTCGACGAGGACGCCTACGCCTTCACCCAGTTCGTCACCGCCTTCCTGTCGCAGTACGGCCGCTGGAACAGCCCGAAGTACCTGTTCGGCGAGAGCTACGGCACGCCGCGCTCGGCGGTGCTGATCAACAACCTGGAGACCGGCGAGAGCGTCGACTTCAACGGGGTGATCCTGCTCTCCCAGATCCTCAACTTCGCGCTCAGCGTCGACGGGGCGGAGAACAATCCCGGCAGCGACCAGGCCTACATCACCGCCATGCCGACCTATGCGGCCACCGCCTGGTACCGCAACCTGGTCCCCAACAAGCCCGCGACGCTGGAAGCCTATCTGAAGGAGGTCGAGCACTTCGCCACCGGCGACTATGCCCTGGCCCTGCAGCAGGGCTCCGAGCTCGACCCGGCGAAGAAGCGCGCCATCGCCGAGCAGTACGCCCGCTACACCGGGCTTTCGCCCGACTATGTGCTGCGCGCCGACCTGCGGATCACCGGCGGCGAGTACGAGAAGCAGCTGCAGGCCGAGCGCGGCCTGACCACCGGGCGCCTCGACACCCGCTTCGAGGGCCCGGACATGGACCCGCTGTCGAAGGAGGCCGCCTACGACCCGCAGGCCGCGGCGCTGTCGTCAGCCTATGTGTCGGGCTTCAACGACTACGCCCGGCGCACCCTGGGCTACGGCGCGGGAAAGGTGTTCAAGCCCAGCGTCAACGTCTTCCGCTTCTGGGACAACAGCCACGTGCCGCCGGGCCGCGGCTTCGGGGCGCCGCGCGCCATGCTCAACGTCATGCCGGACCTGGCCTCGGCGATGAAGTACAACCCGAGCCTGAAGGTGATGCTGCTGGGCGGCTACTACGACCTGGCGACGCCCTATTTCGAGGGCTGGTACGAGATGCACCACCTGCCGATCCCCGACGCCCTGCAGGCCAACATCTCCTACCACTACTACCAGTCCGGCCACATGGTGTACGCCCACGAGGCGTCGCTGAAGGCGCTGCACGACGACGTGGCGGCCTTCATCGCGAGGAACGCCCACCCGGGACGCTGAGCTGCGTTAGAGCGAATGAGGTTGGCGGCGGCGATGGCCCCGTTGAGCCAAAGCCGCCGCCGGGGGCCCCTGGCCGTTCAGGCGACCCGGGCTTCCTGTTCGCGCCACCCATCCGGCGGGGCGAAGGTCTCGTAGAAATAGGCGATGGGCACGTGCAGCGCCTGGGCGATCGCCCAGAGCTGCGAGGCCGAGAGGCTGCAGAGGCCGGACTCGTACTTGTGCACCTGCTGGAAGGTGACGCCGCAGGTGGCGGCCAGGTCCTGCAGCGTGAGATCGAGGATGCGGCGCCGGTGGCGGATGGCGCGGCCCAGGCGCGCCTGCATCTGCCGGGTGGCCTCGGAACTGATCAGCACCGGCCGCAGCCCCGGGACGGCGGCGTCGAGTTGGGTTTCCGGATGGGTCTGACAGGCTTCCATGGCCGCGACTCCTAGGGTGCGGCCGGCGAGGCGGGCAGTTGCAACGGCCTGCGGCGCGATGCACGAAGTTGCAACCGGCGCGGGCCGCTGTGGAAATACGCCGTTCCCTCAGGGCGGGATCGGCTCTATCTTAGCACTGTCAACATAAGGGGGCAGCGAGATGAGCGGCGGCGAGACGGTGCTGGTGACCGGCGGGTCCGGCTACATCGGTGGGTGGTGCGTGGCGAGCCTGCTGCAGCGCGGCTACGTGGTGCGCGCCACGGTGCGCGACCTGGCCAAGGAGGGCGCGGCGCGGGCGGCTATCGCCAACATCGCCGACCCCGGCAACCGGCTGAGCTTCCACGCCGCCAACCTCACCGCCGACGCCGGCTGGGATGAGGCCGCGGCCGGCTGCGACTACGTCCTGCACGTGGCCTCGCCGCTGGGCGTCGCCGACCCGAAGGATCCCAACGACCTGATCGTCCCGGCCCGCGAGGGCGCCAAGCGGGCGATCGGCGCGGCCATCAGGGCCGGCGTCAAGCGGGTGGTGATGACCTCGTCGGTGGCGGCTGCCAACAAGGGCGTCGGCGGCTCCGACTGGCTGAGCGACGAGACGGTCTGGACCGATCCGCAGACCCCCAAGCTCAGCGCTTATGCGCTTTCGAAGACGCTCGCCGAGCGCGCCGCCTGGGAGCTGATCCACAGCTCCACCGGCGAGACCACGCTCGCCACCGTGAACCCCGCCCTGGTGCTGGGGCCGGTGGCCAGCCACGACTTCTCGGAGTCGGTGCAGGTGGTGGAGCGGCTGCTGTCGGGGCGGGTTCCGGGGATCCCGCGCCTGGGGTTCAACGTCGTCGACGTGCGCGATGTGGCCGACCTGCACATCCGCGCCATGACCGACCCGCACGCGGCCGGCGAGCGGTTCATCGCGGCGGGCCAGTTCGCCTGGATGGGCGACCTGGCGGCCCTGCTGCGCGCACGGATGGGCGCGGGGGCGGCCAAGGTTCCCACCCGCAAGGTGCCGGACTTCGTGATCCGCCTGGCGGGGCTCTTCGACAAGGACCTGGGCTCGGTGACGCCGGGCCTCGGCCACAAGCACGACTTCACCTCGGAGAAGGCGCAGCGGATGCTGGGCTGGAAGCCGCGGCCGCTGGAGGAGACCATCGTCGACTGCGCCTCGAGCCTGATCGCCATCGGCGCGGTCTAGGCTCATGCTCGCCGCCGACCCCGACGCCGTGCTGAAGCGCCTCCGCGCGCTCTGCCTGGCTCTTCCGGAGACCGGCGAGCGGGTCAGCCACGGCTCGCCCGCCTTCGACGTGGCCGGCAAGATGTTCTGCTACTTCTGGCACAACCACCATGGCGACGGCCTGACCGCGGCCTGCCTGAAGGTGACCGGGCGCGACGAACTGGACATGCTCATCGAGGCGGACCCCGAGCTCTATTCCTGGCTGCCCTACCTCAGTCCCGGCGGCGGCTGGGTTGGCCTCAGCCTCGCCGACCCGGACCTCGACTGGGACCATGTGGCGGCGCGCGTGCTCACCAGCTGGCGCCTCGCCGCGCCCAGGCGGCTGGCGGAGGCTTAGGGCGAGCGCCCCCTCCGGCGCTACGCGCCACCTCCCCCGCGGGCGGGGGGGAGCGAGGCGTCGTGCTCCTCCCCTGTCGCGCAGACGACGGGCGAGGTGGCGCGTAGCGCCGGAGGGGGCGCTGGGCCATAGTCCCGCATCGCGGATGGGGAATCGGACATGCGGACCTGGGGCGCCTTGATCATGGCCGTGGCTCTGGCCGCCGGCTGGAATGCCGCCGCGCAAGGCCAGCGGCAGCCGCAGGAGGCCAACGGCTACACCCGCTATGAGCTCCTGGCGCCCGGCTCGGCGAAGTTCCGCATCGTCTATGACATCACCGCGATCCGTCCGGGCGCGACGGCCTTCTTCAACCCGATCCGCAAGGGCTCGGTGGCTTCGGATGAGAAAGTCACGGACCTCGCCACCGGCCAGCCGCTGAGGTTCGCCCAGGTCTCCGGCGAGCAGGCGCGGACCAGCGGCCTGCCGGACGCCGACCTGGCGTCGGACTACATCCGCGTCGAGCTCGCCCATCCGGTGCCGGCGAACGGCGGCGAGGCGCGGATGCTGATCGAGAAGACCTACGAGGACCCGAAGAGCTACCGGGTCGAGGGCCAGGACCTGATCTTCGACCGCGGCCTCGGCATCAAGAAGAACGCCGTCGTGCTGCCCAAGGGCTATGTGCTGGTCGCCTGCAACTACCCCTCGCAGGTGGCGCAGGAGGCCGACGGCCGTATCCGCGTCAGCTTCTTCAACGTGACGCCGGGCGAGGCGCCCCTGAAGCTGCGGGCCTCACCGGGCGCGCTGTCGGCGACGCCCACCAGCGTGAAGGGCAAGTTCGGCGAGCGCGCCAGGCAGACCCGCGACATCGTCTATTTCCTGCAAGCCCCCGATACCCACGCCTTCGACCTCTATCACGACTACACCGAGGAGAAGGCTGGCGTGAGCCGCTACGTCAACGTCGTCCGCACCGGCTCGGTGGCGACGAACCCGTCCGCCCGCAACCTCGACACCGGCGAGTCGATCCCGGCCGTCCACCTGAAGGGGGCGGAGATCGCCAAGGCCGGGATCGACGATCCGGAGCTCGGCAAGGTGACGCCGGAAAGCGAGATCGTGGTCTTCAACTTCAAGCCGTTGAAGGCGGGCCAGTCGATCCGGCTTAGGATGAGCGAGACCTACACCGACCCCGGCCGCTACCGCCTGGTGGGCGACGAGCTGGTGTTCGACCGCACCTTCGGCCGGGCCAACAATGCCGTCGTGCTGCCCAAGGGCTGGATGCTGACCAATTCGTCGTCGCCCGTGGTGGTGTCGCGGACCGAGGACGGCCGCATCCGCCTCGACTTCAACAACCCGCGCCCCGACGAGGTCGAGGCCCTGTTCACGGCGAAGCGGGTGATCGGCGGCTAATCCACCCAGAGGCCGCGGCTCTTGTGCCAGTCCTCCAGGGACTGCTCGGGATAGAGGTCGAAGAGGGCGTCATCCGGGCCGCGGTTCACCTCCACCCAGGACGGCTTGAACTTCAGCATCAGGTGGACCTTCGACGGCGGGACCGGCAGCTCGCTATCGATCGCCGAGGCGAAGGGGTGCACGAGCTCCGGCCATTCCGGCGAGAAGAGCCAAAGCGCCGTGGCGCACTTGGAGCAGAAGCTGCGCTCCCCGGTGGAGACCTCGCAGTGGCCGTCCTCGTCGCGGATCTCGGCGCGGAACACGGCGATGGCCTTGCCCGGGTCCTCGACCTTCAAGGTCCTGGCGTCGGCGCCCAGGTTGATGGCGTAGCCGCCCCCGCCCGCCGTCTTGCGGCAGATCGAGCAGTAGCAGCGCTGGTAGGGTTGTGGCGTGTGGCTCTCGCAGGCGAAGCGGACGGCGCCGCAGCGGCAGGAACCTTCAAGGGTCTGGGGCATGGGCGAGAAACGGCGGAGCGGCCGATGCGCTCCCTCTAGACGGCGAGCGGCTTGGAGGTCGCCACCTTCAGCATGCTGAGGTAGCCGGGCGCGGTCAGCATGGCGTCCAGCGTCCCGTTCGCCTTCAGGAGGCGGTGGGTGCGGGGCAGGTTGTAGCAGGGCACATGCATGAACATGTGGTGCTCGCAGTGGTAGTTCACATAGTAGGGCGCGATGAACGCCCGCTCGGCCCAGTTGGCGAGCGTGGTGCGGGCGTGCCTTAGGGGGTCCGGCTCGTCCTTGGCGACGCAGGCGTGCTCGGCGATGTTGCGCAGCCGGGTGACCATCGGCAGCCAGGTGGCCTGCGGGACCAGCCACAGCACCGGCCAGACCCACCAGAGGCCGAAGGGTGCGGTGAGCGCGACGGTGGCGACCATGCCGATCAGGAAGCGGCGCCGCGCGACCACGGCCTCCTTGAGGATTGGCCACAGGGGCTCGTCCGGCTTGCGCTCGGCGATGCGCTTCACCAGCGCCGACCAGCGCAGCTTGTAATAGGTCTGGCCGGTGAGATCGCGGCGGATCTTACGCCACAGGGACTGGCGCGTGATCGGGAACGGGGCGGAGAGCACCAGGTCGGGGTCCTCGGCCTGCTGGGCGTATTTGTGGTGCGTCAGGTGGTAGTTCCGGTAGCCGATCAGGCCGCCCGTGGTGAGGTGGTTGCCCACCCAGTCGTTGACCTTCAGGTCCGGGTGCAGGGCCGCGTGGGCCGCGTCGTGCATCAGGATGGCGAGGCCCAGCTGCCGGGCTCCGATAATGGCGATGGCCAGGGGAATGGTCAGCGGCTTCAGCCACCAGGGCGAGATGACCGCCATGGCCATGGCCAGGCCGATGACGATCCAGGCATGCGCCAGCAGCGCCAGCCCCTTCCAGGCCGAACGGCGCGCCAGAGGCGCCCAGTCCTCGGGCGCGAAATAGGTCTTCGGGTCTACGCGGGCGGCGACGGCCATGGGCCGATTGTACGCCATCCGCCCGCCTCAGGGGAGGGCGTCAGCGGAGGAACAGCAGCCAGCGGGTGCCGGCGGTGATCGCCAGCGTCAGGATCAGGCCCGCCCAGGCGTTGGACTTGAAGAGCCGAAGCGCGCGGGCCGGGTCGTCAGTGCGCACCTTGCGGGCCTGGGAGCAGAGCTGCACCCCATAGGCGATCAGGCCGAGGAAGTAGAGCGGACCAAGGCCGGCCAGGGCCCCCATGCCCATGAGCAAGGCGAGGCTCGCCAGGTAGAAACCCAGGATGGCCAGGGGCGCCTGGCTGCCCAGCCGGCGGGCCGAGGACTTCACCCCGGCCAGGGCGTCGTCCTCCAGGTCCTGGATGGCGTAGATGGTGTCGTAGCCCAGGGTCCAGAACACGCCGGCCGCATAGAGCAGGCCCGCCGGCCAGGCGAGCGCGCTGTCGGCGAGCGCCCGCATCAGGATGCGGGTGTTGGCGGTCTCGATGACGTAGGGGGCCATGCCGCGCCAGAACTGCGGCCCCGCGCCGGTGGCCGCGGCGAAGCCCAGGAGGGCGCCCCAGTTGAAGGTCAGGCCCAGCCACGCCTGTGGCCACCAGGTGATCCGCTTCATGAAGGGATAGATGGCCACCAGGGCCAGCGACCCGATCCCCAGCAGGACGGCGGTGGGCGTGAGCGTGATCAGGATGGCGAAGGAGGCCAGGCAGCAGGCGATGACGAAGCCCCAGGCCTGGGCGACGCTGATCTGGCCGGCGGGGATCGGCCGCATGGCCGTGCGCGCCACCTTGGCGTCGATGTCCCGGTCGACGATGTCGTTGTAGGCGCAGCCCGCCGCGCGCATGAGGGCCGCGCCCAGGAACATCTGCCCCATCAGCCAAAGGTGCGGCGCGCGGTGCTCCATGGCGTCGGCCAGCGCGATCCCCTGCCAGCCCGGCAGCATCAGGAGCCAGATGCCGGTCGGCCGGTCGAACCGCCCGATCTTCAGCCACGGCCGCAGCCCAGCCGGCGCGAAGCGGTCCACCCAGTTGGTCGGCAGGGCGTCGGGCAGGGGCGAAGTGGCGGGGGGCACGGGTGTTCTCTAGAGCGAGCGAGGCGCCGCCTCCAGATGCTTTCGGACCCCGGTGTGGCGCGCGGGCAACCTTGGGCATAAAGCCGAACCCCGTTCGGCCGGCCGCTTGACCGGCGCAGGGCGCGCGCCTAGCTTCCGCCGCCTCAGCCACGCCGACAGGAGGGCCAGAATGACGTCAGTCGTGACCGCCGCTCCTCGACCGTGCGCCGGGCCGCCGCCGCGCTTCTAACTCGACCGGAACGCTTCGTCTAAGGACCTGACCGGCCCTTGTCGCGAAGCCCGTCCGCGCGCCAGCCGCCTCCCCAGAACCCAAACGTTCGCGCCGTCCGCGCCTGCGCTCCGCGTCGGAGCCATCCGCGGTCCGCCGGCGCCTTAGATTTTTTCGAGACTTCCGATGACCGATCACTACGAGGATACCGACGACCAGCAGGAAAGGGTGCTGAAGAACAGCGCCGTGCTGGCCTTCATCGCCCGCTTCTGGCTGCGCCGGCCGTGGCTGCTCGCCGGCACGGTG
>Ga0207695_10008118_pt1 | contig 13199 bp, 13 predicted proteins | sample KBSC54metaG_FD_184354 | JGI IMG/M metagenome (GOLD analysis project Ga0207695, IMG submission 184354) | Corn rhizosphere microbial communities from Kellogg Biological Station, Michigan, USA - KBS C5-4 metaG (SPAdes) (version 2) | ecosystem: Host-associated > Plants > Roots > Rhizosphere > Soil...
CCTACGCATCTGCTGGTGAAGGACGCAAAATACAAATGCCTTTCTCCGCTAAAGGCGTGCAGAAGCCCATCGATCTGTGGTTCCAGGGTCCTCAGTATCGATCGCGTCAACCACGCAACTAAGGTCTCCGATTTTTTCTGAGCGCGGTAAATGCCGGCTCGCCGTGCCGTGGCTGGTACGAGGTATTCCATCTTATTAGTTGTCGTCGAGGCCATCACGATTTTTCGCAGATGCCGGCATTACAGACGACAAAGAATAATCACTGCTTCGAATCGCCTCGTCCACTAAATAAGCAATGGACTGGTAGCTGATGCCGCTGTGTAGTGACACTCCCACCTCGCAAGTGCGGCTGCTCGAATAACCCAAATGACAGTCCGGCGATAGTGAAGATTTTAGAGTTATCAGCGCCGATGCAGTTAGCTCCGGATGCGTAAACCCACGATCACCGGCGAATCCGCAACAGGGCGTGGAATCTGGCACGTGAACATTCTCGGCACACTTTCTGGCGAGATCGATCAGTTGTTTTTCCTGTGCCGTCTTTCTCAGGCTGCATGGAATGTGTACCGCGACCGTCCCCGGACGTTTCTGCAAATCGACACGGGGTATGACGAATTTCAAAAGGAATTCACTCAAGTCATAAATGGGCAAAGTAGAATCTGTGTCTACGCAAGCCTTTAGTCGTTGCACGCAGGGACTTGTATCAATCACGATCGGAATTTTGCCGCTTGCTGAGATCTTCGTCAGGTTCCTAATCAGTTGGTCCGTCTTCTTATCAGCCTGCTTGGCAAAACCCTTGCTGGAAAATGCCATCCCACAGCATAGGTCATCCAATTGTGCCGGAAGGAGCGCCTCAAATCCCGCTTTGTTCAGGAGGGTCGCAATCCTGTCCGTCTGTGAATCGCGATAAGGACTCTGGGCCGAGCAACCAAACAAACGGCTCACGCAACTGGGAAAGTAAATGACCTTGTCTCTGGCTTCGGTTTCATGTGAAACACGGAGTAACGGAGGAGCCGGAGGGAGCCACGGATTCCATTCCGGAATAGTATTCCCAGAAATTTGCCGCAAGAGTTTTGTCAGTCCCAACATGGATTTCGTGCCTAGCAGCGAATGGGCCCGATTCGAGAGGTTGAGAAGCGGCCGCGTCAGGGAAAGCAACCCGCCGAGATGTTTAGCAGCCGCATCCGCCAAAAAAAGTGCCACGGAATTGTGCTGCATGTTCCGCAGTTCTTTGACAAACGATCCTGTGTCTATGCCTAATGGACAAAGCGTCGCACAAAGGCCATCCACTGCGCAGGTTTGATCTCCCGCATATTCAAATTCTTTTTGTAGTTGCCGCAAACGCTTGCGATCTTGTCCTGTCCGGGCGAGACGGGCGATTTCCCGCCAAGCAGTGATTCGCTGACGCGGGGTGAGACTCAAATGCCGGGAAGGACAAGTGCGCTCGCAAAATCCGCACTCGGTACATTTTTCGATGATCGGGTTCGACTCCGGAGTCTGCCTCAAATACGACACATGGGCCCGCGGATCGTTGGTGAGAATGACCCCCGGATTCATCAGGTTTTGCGGATCAAAAATCTGTTTGATCCCCCGCATCACTCCAAACGCTTCGGCGCCCCACTCACGCTCGACGAAGGGAGCCATGTTGCGCCCCGTGCCGTGTTCAGCCTTTAGCGAGCCGTCATATTTCTGTGTAACCAATAGGGTGACATCTTCAAGAAACGCAGCATATCTGCGAACTTCCGCAGCCTGATTAAAATCGACACAAAATACAAAATGCAGATTGCCTTGCAAAGCGTGGCCAAAGATGACGGCATGGTAGTACCCATGAGTGTCGAACAATCGCCGCAGATCAATCGCAGCATCCGCCAGTCTCTCAGGAACAAATGCGACGTCCTCAATGATGATGGTGGTGCCATTTTGCCGCGCATAACCGAGCGATGGAAACAATCCTTTGCGGATGTCCCACAAGCGTTTCGATTGTGCTTTGTCTTGAGTAAAGGAAACGTCACCGAAGATTCGGCAGTTGGCCAATGTATTGCAAACAATATTTACTTGATCCAGAAGTACTGCCTCCGAATCCGCACGCACCTCAACCAATAGGGCAGTAATGCCGTCGGGTAGTGTTCGGAAATATTCTGGAATTCCCGGCTTCTCTTCCACAGAGCGCAGAGACTGTCGATCCATCAACTCCACCGCAGCCACCGGGGTCTGGCTCAATCGATACGATGCGTCACATGCGGCGTAGATATCAGGGAAAAGAACCAGCGCGGTTGCATGGAATGGCGGGTCGGCAACTGTGTTGTAGGTAATCTCACTGAAAAATCCCAGCGTTCCTTCCGAACCAACTAGCAAATGCGCAATGACATCCAGCGGATCGTCAAAATCAATCAACGCATGCAGGCTGTAGCCGGTGGTGTTCTTGATCCGGTACTTATGCCGAATTCGTTGACGCAGACCGACATTCGCCTTCACGCGTCTGGCGAGTGCATCGACTTTCGCGACCAGGTCGTGCTTTTCATCCAGAAACTTACGGCGGTTTTCCTGTGCCCCCGTGTCTAAAACAGAACCGTCGGCGAACACGATGCGCGCGGAAGCCATAGTGTGATAGGTGTCCTGAATATTTCCGCAACACATACCGCTGGCGTTATTGGCGGCGATTCCACTGATCATCGCGGAATCGATCGAGGCAGGATCGGGGCCAATCTTTCTCTGGTGGCAGGCGAGCGCCCGATTGGCATCCCCTCCAAGAACCGCGGGCCCCAATCGCGCTTTCGTGCCATCGGCATTCAAATCAATACGATTCCACAATCTGCTGATTTGAATCAGCACCGAATCACTCAGGGCCTGACCGGAAAGACTCGTACCTGCAGCGCGAAATGTATATGGCGTCCCGAGATTCGCGCAGGCACGGACCGTCGCAACCACTTCTGCTTCCGATTGCACGCGCACAACGATCTGCGGAACCAAGCGATAAAAGCTGGCATCGGTTCCATAAGCCAGCGTCCGCAGGGGATCCCGGATCAGTCGGCCTTCCGGAATGGTCTGAGAGAGAACACGGTGGAGTTCATCGTACCTGCTGTGTTTGCTACGTTGTGAAGACATCTACTTGCTGGCCACGACGGTTTGAGCCTGTTCGCCGAGTCCATCAATGCCCAATCTGATGCGGTTGCCCGGACGTAAATAAGTCGGGGGCTTTTGTCCGAGTCCGACGCCTGGTGGAGTGCCGGTAGCAATAATGTCACCAGTTTGCAGACTCATAAACCGGCTCACGTAGCTGACGAGATGTGCCACGTTGAAAACCATCATAGATGTTGATCCATCCTGATAGCGTTTGCCACCGACTTCAAGCCAAAGCCGCAAATTCTGCGGATCCGGAACTTCGTCGCTGGTTACCAGCCACGGTCCGATGGGTCCATAGGTATCTGCACTTTTCCCTTTTACCCACTGACCAGTGCCTTCCAATTGAAAAGCCCGCTCCGAAAGATCGTTGATGACACAATACCCAGCCACGTGCGAGAGAGCGTCCTGTTCTTCGACATACTTCGCCGGCCTACCGATGACCACCCCCAACTCAACTTCCCAGTCCGTTTTCTGCGATCCACGAGGAATTACCACATCGTCATTTGGCCCCATGATCGCGGAAGTGGCCTTCATGAACAAGACCGGTTCCTTGGGAACCGCAACTCCCGATTCCGCGGCGTGATCGGAATAATTCAGTCCGATGCAAAGAAACTTTCCAACCTTGCCGACACAAGGCCCTAACCGGACTGGCGTTTCAACTTTGGGCAGAGAGGCAATGTCAGTTTTGGCCAGACGTTGCAGCGACTCCGGTAACAAAATATCTCCGGCAATATCAGACACAACGGATGAAACATCCCGAATCTGTCCAGTGTGATCCAATATTCCCGGTTTTTCGCGGCCGGACAAACCATAGCGCAATAATTTCATTCATTCTCCAGAAGTTTCGTGGGATTACAAAGTCCAGCCACCATCAATAATATGAGTTTGGCCGGTGGTGAAGCTGGACTCATCTGAAGCCAAATAGACTGCCAGTGCCGCAATTTCCTCGGGACGTCCCAAACGTCCCATCGGTTGTCGTGCCACGAATTCCGCCTGGGCTTTGGTAAAGTCGCCTTGCGCCGCTATCCGCCCTTCGAGCGAAGGAGACTGCACGGTCCCCGGACAAATTGCATTACAGCGAATACCCTGCTTGATGAAATCTACTGCGATCGACTTGGTAAGGCCGATCACTGCAGCTTTCGTCGTCGCATAAACAAATCGGTTTGCCGCCGCCTTGATGCTGGAAGCGCCGGATGACATATTAATAATGTTCCCCTTCCCTGCTTTTAGCATACCGGGAAGAACGGCGCGGCAAGTGTGATACATCGATTTCACATTGATGTCGAAAGAAAAATCCCAATCTTTCTCCGCGCAGTCCAGTATGGTTCCGTGATGGACGTAGCCTGCGCAATTGAATAGAACATCCACTTTTCCGATCCGGTCCATAACTTGCTGAATGGCTTTCTCGTCCCGCACGTCCAAAACCTGGGTATGAATGGCCCCGCACTCAGCAGCCAGTTGTTGAAGTGCTGCGTCATTGATGTCTGTCGCATACACGACAGCGCCTTCAACTGCAAATGCCAATGCCGTCGCTTTGCCGATACCCTGCCCAGCAGCGGTGATTAATGCAGTCTTAGCAGCAAGCCGTGAGCCCATGCATTTCCTTTTCACCCATCAAACCTGGTCCTAAATTCCATTCTGCCCGTTGAATGTTGCGGTTTGTATTAAAAACGGGCCGTTAAATTGTCCATATCGATTGTCTTTTTAAAATATATTGACAATATCTTATTCTAAAAATATTCTCATTCCAAGTCCGATTTATTGGCACGCGGTGCGCTGCTCGCGCCAGAAAATAGTTTCATCGTGCACAAGTCCTCTGCACGCTACAGTTCTGGGATTTGGAACGGGGGCCGCGATTCCGCAACAGCAATGCGCTTATTACGACCGTGATTCGAATATCTATATTCTGGGAATGTATATGCCTCGGGGTCAAGGAATGACGATATGAACGTTCGCGGCATGTTTGACTTAACAGGGCAAACTGCACTAGTCACCGGGGGCACCGGACTCTACGGTATGTCCATTTCTGAAGCACTCGCGGAAGCACGTGCTCATGTCATTGTCGCTTCAAGGAACCGTATCGAATGTGAAACGTGGGCTGCCAAACTGACAGAACGTGGATTACAAGCAAGCGCGGAACAATATGACCAAAGCGACGAACGTTCCATTGTCCTGCTAAAAGACCGGGTCCATCAGAAATGCGGGGCGCTCGATATTCTTGTGAATAATTCTGTCGCGAGACCGATGAAACATTATGCTGACGACATTGCGGCCTGGCAGCACTCAATGCATGTCAACGCTACTGGATTATTTTCAATCTCGCGAGCATTCCTTGATGCAATGATGACGAGGGGAAAAGGCAGCATCATTAACGTCAGCTCGATTCAAGGTGTGGTAGGGCCCGACTTCCAAAACTATACGGGAACTGATCTTACAACTCCTCCGGACTACCATTTTCACAAACACGGGATGATCGGTCTTACCAAATACCTGGCTGCACTTGCCGGCCCCCGGGGTGTGCGCGTGAATGCAATATCGCCCGGAGGATACAATCCCGGATCCGCCAAGGAACCTTTTCTTTCCCAATATTGCAGGCGCGTATTCCTCGGACGTATGGCACGGCATGATGATCTGAAAGGCCCGATTGTATTCTTGGCGTCCGACGCATCAAGCTATATCACGGGTCAGAACATCATTGTGGATGGGGGATACACCTGTTGAACAACGGAACTTTACGCATCGGAATATGTGGCGTGGGATCGATTGGCCTCAGGCACGCCGAGATTTTTTCAAGAAGAGGAGACGTGAGCCTTTACCTCTGCGACGCAGAGATCTCACGGCTTCAATCCCTCAAAACGATATCCGGACTTTGCAACATCAGTGACAGTTTCGAACAAATGCTTGAGTGGGATCTTGATGGGATCATCATTGCTACACCTGAATCCTTACACGTTTCTCAAGGAATTCAGGCCTGCCGGCGAAACATCCCGATTCTTCTCGAAAAACCTGTCGCCGAAAACGCTGAACAGGGGCGAGAGCTTCTAGTAGCGGCACGAGCCACCGGTGCAAAGGTATTAGTTGGTTACATACTCAGGCATGCAGGCTTCATGAAAACAGTCAAAGGTCTTCTCGTAAGCGGGGCAATTGGCACACCTGTCTCTTTTCATATCATGCTGGGCGCTTACGAGACGCTAGTGCGGTCGAAAAGTCGATTTGCACCAACTGACCGCAACCATTTGTTTGGAGACTACAGCCACGAATGGGATTATATACATTGGTTTCTCGGTCCCATCCAAGCTGCTGTCGCCACAAGTCACCAATCAGGAAATCTGAAGCTTACCCAAAATCCTAATATTGTTGACTCAATTCTCAAGTTGCATAACGGAATCACAGGCACGGTGCATCTTGATTATGTGCAACGTCCCGGATGCCGCCAGATCAGGCTCATCGGTGACCGCGGCACAATTGAAATTGATGCGGCTAAAAGCGTCGTGACTACACGTCTTTACGAAGAAGACTTTTCTCGTATCTTTTCCTTCAGCGAGAACAGAGATGACGCCATGGAAATGCAACGAGATCATTTTGTTGATGTTATTCGGAATCAAGCGCAAGAACTTGTCACTTTAGAGGAAAGTCTGCAGGCGGTTAGCGTCTCCGATGCATTAATTCGGTCGTGCTCGACTGGAACCTGGCAGCAAGTGTAATGAAGCAGACTCATTCCTGGGTTACAAATTGGCATGTCGTCAGAAAGAGCTCTTCAAAATGAGGAACCGATCGTGAAATTCAGCAATTCGGCGCAAATGTTCGAGAAATCAAAGAGGGTTCTTGCCGGCGGTGTCAGTAGTGACGTTCGCAAGACAGAGATTCCTCACCCACTTTTCTTCGCTTCAGGCCGAGGAAGCCGTATATGGGATATTGATGGAAACGAGTTCATCGATTACGTTCTCGCTCAAGGCCCTTTATTGTTGGGTCATAGCCCTCAGCCTGTGCTGGATGCTGTAATTTTGCAACTGCGCAAGGGACTAATGTATGCCGCTCAACATGAAGCCGAAATTGAATTGGCTGATTTGCTGACCCAGGTTATTCCGTGCTCTGAACGTGTCCGATTCAATAGCACGGGTTCCGAAGCGGTTATTACAGCCTTGCGGGTGGCTCGAGCATATCGTAACCGAAAATTGGTGATTAAATTTGAAGGACAATGGCACGGTTGGTATGACAGCATCTTTGTATCTACAGCGCCGCCCGTGGACCAGGCCGGCCCGGCCAGCACGCCGACACCAATTCTGCCTAGTCGGGGACAAGTTGCCAATGCCGCTGACAATCTGATCATTCTCCCTTGGAATGACCTCGAGTTGGTAAAAAGTACGTTTGCTCAATGCGGGGAACAAATCGCTGCGGTAATCACTGAGCCAGTGATGTGTAATTCGGGATCGCTTTTACCACAACCGGGATTTCTCGAAGGATTACGTGATTTGTGTACTCGTTATGAGAGCGCCCTAATTTTTGACGAGGTTATTACGGGATTTCGCCTAGCGCTGGGAGGCGCTCAGGAGTTATTCCGGGTCACTCCGGATTTGGCAACGTATGCCAAAGGTATCGCGTCGGGTTTTAGTCTCAGTGCCGTAACAGGTAAAGCCGAATTCATGGACCTGATTTCAAATGGGCAAGTAACTCATGCCGGCACCTACAACAGCAATCCCATTGTGATTGCCGCAGGCCTTGCAACCGTTCGCCACCTTAGTACTAACAAAGAAGCTATCTATTCCCGTCTATTCCAATTGGGAGAACGACTGCGAACAGGATTACGCCTTTGCCTCGAAAAGGCGGGTATTCCGGCGCAGGTGGGCGGGATGGGACCGGTGGTGCAGGTAAGTCTGACGGACAAGAAGCAATTGTTGAACTATCGCGATTGGGCCAGCAGAGACCACGCTTCATACCAGCGGATCGTACTAGAACTTGCTCAGCACGGAATCAGGACGCTCACACGAGGCACCTGGTACTTGTCCGTTGATCATTCGAAAGAGGATATCGATTTGACCGTGGAGCATTTCGAGAACGCAGTCGCGTTATCGAAATATAAAAACTGATGGCTGTCCGCTTATTACAGGCAATTATGTCTTGGGCCTGAGGCTGCATTTTTTGGAGTAGGCACGGGAATTGAAATTGACATGAAACGAGTCGGCATCGCAGGTCTATTACACGAATCCAATACTTTTTTATCCACACCAACCACGCGACTGGACTTTGAACGGGCCAGTCTGACAAAAGGTGTAGCATTGATTGATCGCTGGAAGGGGAGCAACCATGAGCTTAGCGGTTTTCTGGAGGGCGCGCACAAATTTGGATTTGAACCCCTCCCTTCCTTGGCGACCTTCGCCATTCCCAGCGGAGCAATTGACGAAAAAGCGTTCGAAGATATAGTCGGCGAGTTGCTGGGGGAACTGGGTGGAACCCTGCCCTTGGATGGGCTGCTTCTGGCCCTCCACGGGGCCACCGTGGCACAGAATTATCCGGATGCAGACGGCGAGATAGTGCGGCGCATCCGCAAACTCATTGGCAATGATATTCCAATCATCATGACGTTGGATTTACATGCCAACGTCTCCACTCAAATGGTGGCGCACACCACTGCAATAGTTATGTACCGAAGCAATCCTCATCTTGACCAAAAGCAACGTGGCCTGGAAGCAGCTGCTCTCATGGCGCGGACTTTGTCTGGGGAGATAAAACCAGTCCAAGCATTGGAATGCCCTCCCCTGCTGATTAATATTTCCAAGCAATACACATCCCAGTCTCCTGCCCTGGAACTGTATGACGACGTTCGCGAAGTGATGACATGGCCAGGGATACTCTCTGCCAGCGTGGCTATGGGTTTCTATTACGCCGATGTTCAGGAAATGGGCGCTTCGTTCTTGGCTGTTGCCGACCGAGATCGCGCATTGGCGATTAAGGCTTCTCGCTGGCTGGCTACCCGGGCATGGACTCGGCGTCAAGATTTTCTCGGCGAGCTCATGACGCCTACGGAAGCCGTTTGTCAGGCAGCGCAACGGGTGGGGCCGGTGGTGCTTATGGATGTAGGAGACAACGTCGGAGGTGGAAGTTCGGCCAATTCCACGGTCTTGTTCGCCGAGGTTCTTCACCAACGGGTTTCGAATGCTTTAGTCATCTTGCACGACCCAGAGGAGGTTGGACGATGCGTTACGGCAGGAGTTCGCAACGAAGTCATTTCTGAAATCGGTGGCAAACCCGGGGACCCTCAGATTAATCGGCTCAGAGTACACGGAAAGGTCCGTCTCATTTCAGACGGGCTGTTTCAAGAAACGCAAGTTCGTCACGGCGGGTGGGGCCTTAACGATCAAGGAATTACTGCCGTTGTGGACACTGTGCAAGGTCATACGATCGTATTTACAAGCCTGAGAATGGCCCCAATGAGTCTGGAACAATTGCTCAGCCTTGGAATCAAACCTGAACAAAAGAAAATTCTAATAGTCAAAGGTGTGGTCGCACCTAGGGCCGCGTATGAGCCAATAGCCGCCGAAATCATTTTGGTCGATACTCCTGGTTTAACCACCGCTGACCCGACGAGGTTCACATTCCGCTATCGCCGAAGGCCTGTCTACCCAATTGAGCGCGATGCCACCTATGAGTATGCGGCTGCCTCGAACTGACCTTTTCTCGCGAAACGAGCCGCGAAAAGGTAGGGCTGAATTGGAGCGCTGCAAAGAGTTTGGGCACAGTAGCCTAGCCTATGACGAGGACGACCGTGAAACTTTATCGTTCGTAAAAAGAGTTCGAATTGACATTATTCTTATAGGGATATTTAATGCGGATAATAAAAATATATTGTTTGGAGCCTGATGCCGACAACTCATCCGAAAGAGGTAAAGCGCTCCATCCAAGCGCACGAATTCATAAAAAGGGAAATCCTTGAGTGTACTCTCGAACCTGGACAGTTCTTGCAGGAAGCAGCGCTCTGCGAGCGTTATCAGGTCGGGCGGACTCCGTTCCGGGAAGCGTGTCAGCGTCTTGAAGCCGAGGGACTGATTGAGATTGTTCCGCACCGGGGCGCGTTCGTTACCTCCCTTTCCGCGTGGGACGTTAATGACCTGTTCGAGCTTAGATTGCTCATTGAACCATCTATCGCCGAGTTGGCGTGTCTGCGTAAGGCAAGTGGTGCCGATCTTAAAAAGTTGGATATCAACCTTGCTGACTCCAAACTGCTTCTGAAAGGCAAGAGGGCGCGTGCTATCCCGGAACTCAATTGGAACAGCCAGGATTTCCACGTCGGGATAGCCCGGTTGACCCATAACAACGAGTTGGTCGCGCTTGTCGAGCGCATGCACAACAAGCTAATGAGGATTCTGGTATTTACTGCCCGGCGAAGTCCGGACGATTACCCACTTAATTTAATCCACACGGAGATCTTTGATGCGATTGTCCGGGGCGACAGCCGCGAGGCGCGGAGAGCAATGACGCGTGATATTGAAGAAGCCAAACAATGGGTTCAAGACTTCGGATTGAAATCTTAGCGAGTCCAATGCTGTACTTGATCGTCCCGCAAAGAAAGTCCTGCTTTGATCACGAGCGGTTCACTGGAGGAACCCAGCAGAAGGCATGGACAAGATCGCTGAGAGTAGGAGCTTTTCATCCACCGGATAAGCAATGGACTGATAGCCGACGCCGCGATGCAGCTGAGAGAGATCACGAATCCGTCCAGCGTTGTCCAACGAACCTGGCTTTTCTTTACCGGCAAACCATAACGCAGTAAATTCATTCTTTCGCCAGAGTATTTCGGACTTTTCGACTAAGGTCCAGCCGCCGTCTATGATGTACGCCTCAGGTTCTACGGGGCTTGCGTGCACGCATGGCGATGGCATCGATTTCCACACGAAGAGATGATCCCAAACCAACTTGTACGGTTGTGCGCGCCGGAAGCGAATCGCCAAAGAACTCACTGTAGGCACGGTTCATTGCAGCAAAGTCGTTTAGGTCTGCAAGAAACACACCACACCGCACAAAAGTACGCCGATTTCCGCCAGCCGCGACCACAATAGTCTCGATATTTCGCAGAGCCTGAGTCACTTGCTCCTCGATTGGTCCCGTACAGATCGCCCCCGTCACCGAATCATTCGCAATTTGGCCAGCAACAAAAATAAGGTCACCCGAAACAATGGCTTGCTCATATGCTGCCGCCGGTTGCGGAGCTTTGTCTGTACGAATTGCGGAGCGCATGCGATGATTCTCCTTATCATTTCAGTAGTTTCAGACCCTACAAAATGGAAAATAATAACGATTCTTCTATCAATGTCATTGGGCTCTGCCATCCGTTTGATTAAGGTATGGCGAGGGTATTCAAGACAAAACAAAATGCGAAACGCACAAATGCTGGACCTGATTTGTCACAGTAAAGAGCGCTTGCCTTGTCACTCAAGCTATGGCATTATCTGTCGACAGTCGACGATATGTCAACCTCCTCTTTTGGTCTCGTAAACTGGCTCATACTTGCCGGCTATATTCTCGCCGTTTCGGTTGTTGGCAGCCTTTTTTATCGAAGCAAAACAAGTTCTAGGGAGTTTTTCCTTGGCGGCCGGGGTATGAAGGCCATCCCGGTGGCGATCTCGCTGGTTGCTGCAGACATGAGCGCAATCACGTATATGGGTGCTCCGGCCTGGACGTTTCGTCACAACATGGAGCTAGTCTGGTGTAGTTGGTCCTACCTCCTAGCGGCGCCAATCGTAATATTTTTATTCATGCCCTTCTACTCGCGCTTTAAGTTTTATACGGCATACGAGTATCTGGAACGTCGCTTCGATTTAAAAACCCGGCTCATGGGTGGCGCAATTTTTCTTCTGCTGCGCGGGTCTCACGTCGCCATCGTCATTTATGCTCCCTCGCTGGTCCTGTCCCTGATCACTGGGATGCCCCTCGCCGGATGTGTGCTGATTATGGGAGTGTGCACAACTCTTTACACCACACTGGGTGGTATGAAAGCTGTGATATGGACAGATGTGATGCAGTTTACTATGCTGATTGGCGGGCTGGTGATGGTCGGCTGGCTATCCGTTTCGCATGTGCCCGGTGGGGTACACACCGTGTTCCAAGTGGCCTCAGAGGCGGGACGCCTCCATTTATTTAACTTTTCCACCGACCTCACTCAAACTACGACCTTTTGGGCAACCGCTATTGGCGGCGGGTTTATGGCGCTTTCTACCCTTGGAACAGACCAAGCATATTTGCAAAGGTATTTCACTACCTCCTCGCTTAGACAAGGACAGTGGTCCATTCTGCTCGATGCCATCATTATTGTCCCGGTATCACTTGTACTGTACTTGGCCGGGCCAACACTATACACGTTTTACCACTTCCACCCCGCTGCCTTGAAAGACCTGCCTTCAAGTGATGCCATTCTTCCCTTCTTTGTAGTCACGGAATTGGGAGGCTGGTTCTCCGGACTGGTGGTTGGATCCATTTTTGCCGCGTCCATGGCCGTAATGAGCGCTGGAATTAACTCGTTAACGACCGTGAGCACAATGGATTTCTACAAACGGCTAATTCGACCGAACTGTTCGGACGCCGAGACGGTACTGGTGGGACGTACTGGCACGATTGCCTGGGGTGCCATTGCCACCATGGGCGCGCTCTTCGCTCATCGCCTAGGCCCGATTATCAATGCCTTCAACATGATCAACAGCTTTTTGGGCGGGCCAATTCTCGGTATTTTTCTTCTGGGTATGTTGACCCGTCGTACGCGTGGAACCGGCGCTATCCTGGGAGCGACCGCGGGGCTAATGAGTGTCTCTCTGCTGGCCTGGAAGAGCGATCAGACGCTGGAGCTCCTCGATCTCCAGGGCAAGCACATGGGCACGCTCGCGCCGGATCCCGGCGAGCAGATCGATAACGTGCTGACCCGCAACGGGCGAGCGCTCGTGCTCGCCACCCGCGACGGCAAGGTCTCGGGCCGCTGGCTCGAGCTGCGATACGCGCCGGAGATCTTGACGTACGCTTTTCCCGACGTGACAAGAGCGACCAGCGAGTCGAACCCCGCCTGAGCCGTGCCTGCCGACGCCGGCGCGCCGCCG
>Ga0207695_10008119_pt1 | contig 13198 bp, 9 predicted proteins | sample KBSC54metaG_FD_184354 | JGI IMG/M metagenome (GOLD analysis project Ga0207695, IMG submission 184354) | Corn rhizosphere microbial communities from Kellogg Biological Station, Michigan, USA - KBS C5-4 metaG (SPAdes) (version 2) | ecosystem: Host-associated > Plants > Roots > Rhizosphere > Soil...
AAAACCCGTTCCGCCGCAACCAGTATGGGTTCGAACTGGATGGCCCGGTCGATATTCCCAAAGTTTTGCACGGGAAAGATCGGCTCTTCTTCATGTCGAACTTCGAGGGGTTGCGGGATCGCAATACATTACAGCAGTTGGGGTCCGTGCCGACCGACCGAATGCGAGCCGGTGACTTTTCCAAATCGGGCCGGGTTATCTACGATCCCACGACCCGCGTCTTTACAACTGACGCCAACGGCAACGTGAAGGCAGTCTCAGCCGTGCCGTTTGCCAATGACACTATTTTGCCAAGCCAGATGTCGCCAATCGCGCTGAAGTTGCTGGAGTTTTATCCAAGAGCAACGACACCGGGTGACAACATTCTGAAAAATTACACTCGACAGGCCCCAACTCCGACCGACTGGGATCAGTTTACCCAGCGCATCGACTTCAATGAGAGCAGCAAATCGTTCTGGTTTGGCCGCTTTGGCTGGGACAACGAGTTTACTTCCACGGCTTCCCTCTTCGCGAATCAGAACGAACAATACGCGCTCACGGCCTATCAGGTCATGCTGTCCAACATCCGAACATTCAGTCCGACCGTAATCAACGAATTTCGTTTCGGCTTCAACCAGTTGGTGAGCAACGCAACGACCTCTTCAGCCTACACGCGGAACGTCACTGCGGAACTGGGGATGACGGGTATCTCCAATACCTCGCCGGCGGCCTGGGGCATCCCTAGCGTCACGCTTGGAAACGGGCTGAGCAACTTCGGCGATCCGGTGGATGCTCCTTTCCTGGATCACAACAATACCTTCCAGTGGCTTGACAATATGTCTGTCACTCGAGGCAGCCATTCGTTGCGGTTTGGCGGCGAGATTCGCCGCATGCGTGTCAATGAGCAAGGCAACATCTACAATCGGACAAACCAGGCCTACTCTGGTTCCGCCACCTTCAACCCCGCCAGCCGCCTCAATACGGGCTACTCGTTTGCGGATCTCCTGATCGGGCAGATGAGCACCTTCAACTGGGCTGGCGCCCTGGCGAGCGTCCAGTTCCGGTCTACTCCCTGGTCGCTCTATTACGAAGACGTCTGGAAAGTCACCTCCAAACTGACGGTGAATTACGGTCTCCGGTACGAGTACTATCCGCCGTATCACGACAAGTACCGCAGCGTCATGAATGCCTATTTTTACGACTATGGTGTGGGTGCCAACGGGGTACTACCAACCTCTAAGCTGCCTGTCCTCGTGCGGCCCGGGAGCGGTCCCTTCTACGAAGGCACCGCCGCCCACTTTATTGACGCAATTCCGACGATGACCGGGGACCAACTCGGCCAACTCGGGCTTCCTCAATCTACTATCCAGAACGACAGAAATGACTTCGCGCCGCGTATCGGAATGGCCTACAGCACCGGAAAGTGGACATTCCGGAGCGGGTTCGGCATTTTCTACGCACACGATGTCTCGAACGCTACGCAGAGCGCAATGGACGAAAATCTAGCCGGCCGCGCGAACTTTGTTGCGAGTGCTGAAGCGCCGAACGTTCCCTTGTTCAACCCGCAAATTTCTGCTGTGGGTCAAGGCGCCTGCAGCAACTGGGCCGGGATCTGCCAAGGTCCAGCAACCAGAATCTATGTTGTTGATCCGCATCTGCGAACTCCCTACGTCGAGCAGTGGCTGTTCAACGTACAGAGGCAGTTGACTCAAAACATGGTGCTTGAAGTGGGCTATCAGGGCAACCAAGGGCACAAGCTGGAGATCTTCCGCAACATGAACGAACCGGTCTTGCGGTCTGGCCCGAATGACGCCAGTTCACTGCAACAACGCCGGCCGTGGCCCATCTATGGGACGTTCCAATCGGTAAACGGCGTCGTCAATTCTAACTACAATGCTTTGACCGGGAAGCTGAGCCAGCGCCTCACCAAGGGTTTAACTTCACTCGTGAGCTTCACCTGGTCGAAGGCGATCGATGACGGGAGCGGTCTCCGCCCCTCGAATCTTACTAACGGTTCGCCATTGAACTTTTACGACTTTACCTCCAACCGCGGGCTATCCGATTTCAATGTGGGCCGGCGGTTCGTGGCCTCGATACTTTATGAGCTTCCGTTCGGGAAGGGGAAGTCCGGAGTGGTCAATCGGATCATTGGAGGGTGGCAATTGGGCAGCATACTCACCATCGCCGACGGAACACCTATGAATGTCGGAAACATCGGCGACGTCACCACAACCGAAAACAGCAGTCTCCCCGATGCGACCGGTATCAGCCCGTTTCCCAGTAATCAGACTGCACAGCAGTTCTGGAATATCGCCGCCTTTAACTCCACTAACCCGGCGCTGAACTTCCGTTATGGCACTACGGCGCGCAATGTCCTGTTCACCCCGGGGACAGTGAACTGGGACTTCTCGATGATTAAGAACACGAACATCACGGAACGCCAGATGTTGCAGTTTCGATTTGAGGCATACAATTTTGCGAACCACCCGAATTGGCTTCCGCCTGCTGCCAACATTAACGCCCCCACCACGTTCGGCGTGATCACTCAGGCGAAAACCATGCGCGTGATACAGGTTGCACTGAAATACAGCTTCTGAGGGAAAACTCTGAGGGAAACAAGGATCCGTTGTTGATCAAGCAGGATATTCGAATATTCAATGGGTGCGTGCAGTATTCCTGGCATGAAGCCACGCGTTGCAAAAATACTGCCGCGCGCCTGGCGCGGTGCGCGACCATCTCAATGCTGAGCGAAGTGATCTCATGAATAGCATCCTAGCGGCCTCTACCTTTTGGCCGGTACTTGTGCTCAACGACCGAACTTGCTGTAATACGGGTGTGTAGTTCTATGAAAAGAAAGATCGTAAGTCTTGTTATCGTGGGCGTATCGCTGGCCTACTTAACTTGGGTGCAAGGTCTTTCGGGACAGGCGCCAGCTGCGTCCCCAGCCGAGGAATCTTTTCAGAGCACGGTTTTGCCAGTTCTTGCGAAGAACTGCTTCGTCTGTCACAACGCTAAACTCCATACGGCAAATCTGAACCTGGAAGCGTTCCGCGACAGCAGCGCGGCAGTGAAGCAAAAAGACGTTTGGAACAAAGTACTCGATAAGATCAGCAGTGGGCAGATGCCCCCGCGCGGTCTTCCCGCTCCCAGTAAAACGGAGGTCGCATCGGTCACGAGCTGGATTGAAGGCCTGCTTGGAAAACCGACCGGCCCGACCATTCTTGACGGCAATCCGGGACGAGTTACGGCACGCCGCCTGAATCGCATCGAATATAAGAACACAGTAGAGGATTTGCTGGGAATCCAGGTGAAGGCGGCCGAGGAGTTTCCGGTGGACGACTCGGGTTATGGCTTTGACAACAACGGCGACGTGCTGACACTGTCTCCTCTGCTGATGGAGAAGTATATGTCGTCCGCGCGGAAGTTGTCGCAAATCGCCGTCTTCGGTGAGACGATTCCTTCCAAGCCGACTTTGCTGGCTCTGTTGATGCCTAAGAAAGGACCGGAGGCGCCTAGCACTTCATCCAGCAGCATCATCCTGCCGTATTCGATCCGCGGCTCGATGTACACTAAGCTTTCGTTTCCGGTCGATGCCGAATATGAGTTCCGGGTTCGCGTGCTCAACCACCGCGATCCCTTCTTGGATTACAGCGCTCCGAAAGAGCAGTTCCTGTCGTTGCTGGATGCAGCTACACACAAATTTTTCCAAACGCGGGAAGGCGACGCTCCTGCGCCTGGCGCCCAACCAACGGGAGGTAACGGCGGAAACGGCGGAGGAACTCCCGCACGCGTCCGCGGCCCGCGCCGGCCTCTGACTCCGGAAGAGTTGCAAGCTCGCCAGGAGAAGTCGCGCAAGGCATACCCGCCCGTCGAAATGGCGCTTACGATAGACGGCAAGAAGGTGCTCAGCAGCTTCATTGAGGGCGATACCAGCTACGAATATGACCGTGGCGCTTTCATCGTTCGCGTGCCGCTGAAGGCCGGCGAGCACTATATTCGAGCGTCTTTTCCCGAACTCGCCGACGTCGACGATCCGCGCCGCAACATCAATCCGGATGGGCGCCGCCGATTGTACGTCGAGTTTACCGAAGTTGCCGGTCCTTATAATCCCAGCTCTGCGCCTTCGGAAAGCCACAAGAAAATCTTCATTTGCGAGGAGAAGACCCCGGCTTGCGCTCGACGGATCGTAGAGAACCTGAGCCAACTCGCGTTTCGCCGCCCAGTCACGGCGGCGGAGATCGATCCGCTGGCCGGCTTGGTTGCCTTGGCCCAGCGTCAAGGGGACTCCTTCGACGAAGGTGTCAGGCTCGCGGTTCAAGCGATCCTGATTTCGCCCAGCTTCCTCTTCCGGACCGAAATCGATCCGAAGCCTTTGGCCGGAGCCGCGGCAGTTGCGCATCCTGTGAATGACTACGAACTGGCCTCACGCCTGTCTTACTTTCTCTGGAGTAGCATGCCCGATAGCGAGCTTTTCCGCCTCGCGAAGGAGCAGAAGCTGCACGATCCTGCCGTGCTCGAAGGCCAGGTGAGGCGCATGCTGGCGGATGCGAAATCGAATGCGCTGGTGGAGAACTTTGCCGGCCAGTGGCTGGGGATTCGCAACCTCGACCGCAAGCCGCCAGATCCCAATCGCTTCCCCACCGCCGATGACGAACTTCTCGACTACATGCACACCGAGACAAACATGTTCGTGGCCGCCATGATCCGTGAAGACCACAGCATCCTGGATTTCATCGACGCGCCATTCACCTACTTAAATGGCCCTCTCGCGGCGCACTATGGCATTGAAGGTGTAAAGGGCGAACAGTTCCGGCGGGTAGCGCTGAACACGCCGCAACGCAGTGGAATCCTTACTCAGGGTTCCATCCTGACGGTTTCCGCTTATCCTACCCGAACCTCGGTGGTGACGCGCGGTAGATGGGTGCTCGAAAATCTCCTTGGAACCGGGCCGCCCCCGCCTCCGCCAAACGTTCCCTCGCTGGTCGAAAGCGATATCGGCGCGTCCGCATCCCTGCGGCAAAAAATGGAGCAGCACCGCGCAAATCCGTCTTGCGCCGTCTGCCACATGCAGATGGATCCGATTGGTTTCGGCCTTGAGAACTACGATGCCTCGGGCGCTTGGCGCAGCATGGACGGCAAGTTCCCGATCGACGCATCCGGGACGCTGCCGGACGGCAAGTCGTTCGATGGCGCCAAGGGACTCGAAGGAGTTCTCAGATCGCAGTCGGACTTGTTTACACACAATCTGACCGAGAAGCTCTTGACCTACGCGCTGGGCCGCGGACTCGAGCGTTTCGACAAACCCACGGTCGACACCATCGCGGAAGATGTTGCCGCGCACGGTTACAAATTCTCGGCGCTGTTGATGGACGTGGTCAATAGCAAACCTTTTCGGATGAGAAGCGGAGAAGGAGAAAGATAATGATGATCCTCGGCAAGCACCTTGAAAGACGCACATTCCTGAGAGGGGTCGGTACGGCCGTGGCGCTGCCTATGCTGGACGCGATGGTGCCTGCTTTCGCCCGGGCCGCCTCCACCAAGGCGCCTTGCCGCATGGGATTCGTTTACGTTCCAAACGGCATCATTATGGATCAATGGACGCCTAAGGTGGAGGCTGATATCGGGCCTCTGCCCGCCGATCTGCCACGCGTCAGTGCTCCTCTCGCGGCATTCCGTGAGGACTTGATGATGCTCGGCGGCCTCACTTGCAACGGTGGCCGTGAGTTGGGGGATGGTCCTGGCGACCACGGCCGCGCCGGCGCCGCCTACCTCACGGCGACCCATCCCAAGAAGACCTCGGGCAGGGACATCCACACCGGAATCTCCGTCGATCAGATCGCGGCACAGCATCTCGGCAGCCAGACCAAGTTTGCATCGCTCGAACTCGGCTGCGAGGACGGTGTTCAGGGCGGAAACTGCGATAACGGATATAGCTGCGCCTATAGCAACAGCATTTCGTGGCGGACCCCATCGACGCCTAATCCTCCCGAAGTGCGGCCCCGCGCAATTTTCGAACGACTCTTCGGCAATCCCGATGACTTCGCGCTGGATGCCGTGCATCGCGCACGCCAGCAAAAGTATCAGGCCAGCATTCTGGACGTAGTGTTAGGCGAGGCTCAGAGGCTGAAAAGCAATCTCAGCGCGAGTGACGGCAATAAGATTGACGAATATCTGTTCGCGATCCGCGATATCGAGGCGCGGATTCAGAGGACCGAAAAGCAAAACGCTACGATGAAAATGCCGGACGTCGCCGTCCCCCCTTCGAGCGTGCCGGACAACATGGCTGACCACTCCAAGCTGATGTTCGATCTGCTGACGATCGCGTTCCAAACCAATATGACCCGAGTGATGACCATGCTGATGGCCACCGAGCAGAGTACTCGCTCTTATCGCGAGATCGGCGTCGCCGAAGGTCATCATGGGCTCACCCATCATCAGGGCGACAAGGAGAAGATCGAGAAGGTCACCCAGATTAACCGTTTCCACGTGGAACAGTTTGCCTACTTCCTGGGCAAGCTCAAGTCCACCCCGGATGGCGATGGAACGCTGCTGGATCACTCGATGATCGTCTATGGCGGCGGTCTGAGCGATGGCAACCGCCATCTGCACGAGAATCTGCCGACGGTTCTCGCCGGCCGCGGGTGCGGAACGCTGACTCCTGGCCGCTGGATCAAATACCCCGCCGAAACTCCGATGGCCAACTTCTTTGTAGCCATGCTAGACCGTATGGGCGTGCCGGTTGATCATATGGGCGACAGCACCGGTGAGATCGGCTATCTGGCCAACCTGTAATTTCGATCTGCCGGGAGATTGAGCCCGAGTAGATCGCCTTCAGTGTGGAACTAGCACGGCGTGGGATCAGCGATTATAGATCTTCACTCGGAACACTGGCTTGGCTTTCTCCGCCGGCTCCATTTCGAAAGTCTGCTCTGTCTTGGCAGGGTCGTATTCCCGCCATAGCCACTGCATTTCTTCGGGAAGTTCGGATTCCCCTTGAGCGTGGTTATGGGTGCCGTTTCCGAAGACGAAGTGGAAATCGTAATCGCGAATCTTGAGCGCGTTCGCCATCTGGATATTTTGCAGGGGCCAGCTTCCTTGCCTGTTCTCCATGTCTTCGGACCCATCCTGCAGCCAGACCCGAATATTCCGCTTCGGCTCTTTCCTCACGGCGAAGGGGAAAATGTTGCCACCGTCGATCACTCCCGGTTTCCACTGAATGCTGGTGAATGTTCCGATTCGCGAGAGCACCCGGCTAAACAAATCCGGATGCCACCAAGCTGCATTGAATGAGCAGATCCCGCCGGACGAGTTCCCTGCTATGGCGTGGCTGTAAGCATCGCGGCGGATATTGTACTTGGCGTAAACCTCCGGCAGAAGCTCTTCATTCAGGAATCGATCATACTGGTCGGAAACCATATCGTACTCGATGCTGCGCATGGCTTTCTCGCCCACTGTGCCTGGCGAGATCAGGACATGCACAATCACTGGAATCTTCTTTTGATAAGTCAGGTTATCGAAGACATTTTGGGCCCGGGTAACACCGTCGCGCTCGACCAGTTGATAGCCATCGTTCCAGACCATAAGCGCGGCGGGCGTGTTGGGATCGTACTGCGCCGGCGTGTACACCCAGTAGTCACTTTTCATGCCTGGATAAATCTTGCTCGTATGAACCATTTTTTCCGAGAGCTTGCCCTTGGGAACTCCAGGCTGCAGGTAAGAGTCGGGACCGTAGGCGTGGAAGTCAGTCAAGCCGCCGAAACGCTTCCCGTCGATCGTGTAATAGAATGCATGAGACGTACCGGTCTTAAGCTTGCCCGAATAAGTCCAGACGCCGTTCTTGCTCGCGCGCTTCAAGGGGCCTATGCGCTGATCGTCCACAAAAAGGATCGGCTGTTTCTCTGATTCCACAGCCCACAGAAAGTCCGGCCCTTCACTGACGACCGCCGTGCCTTTCTTGATATCGGCGTCGGGCATTTGCGAGATATCCAGCTTGGCTGCACTACAGGGGATAGCCAGTGCGAATGCGATGAGGAATGTCAAAGGGCTGCGCACTCCGAGAGAGTATCACAATCGATCTTCCTTAGTTGGGATGGGCCACGTCCCTGAAATCTTCTCCGGCCCTTTGGCTGGGCATCGTCGATGCTTCTGGGACTAACGATGTCCCCCGCCGCCTCCGCCGTGTCCGCCACCGTGGAACCCGCCACCACCACTGCGGAACCCGCCGCCCCGATGAAAGCTTCCAAAGCCGTGGGAACCGAAGCTATTTCCGCCAATATGTGAGGCGTGTCCGGAGAATCCATGCCCGGGGCCATGTGGCGGGCGATAACCTGACCCAAAATGATGGTGGAATCCGCCGTAGTAGCCATAGACCGGTGCGCCAAAGGCGAACCACGGGGAATAGTATCCCCAGCCAAAGGGACTGTAGAAGATCCCATCGCCTGGGATAAATGTATAGGCGCCAAATCCCGGGTCCCAATACCACCCTGCATCGGCCCACACGCCCGGAGACCAACCGCCGCCGCCGGCGTACCTTCTGGCCGCCTCCACGTTGGCATCTGCCAAGTAAGAAGAACGCAGGCTCGCCCAGCGATAGAAGTCATCCTCATACGCTTTGCGATCGAATTTCCGCGCCTTAAGCGCCGCTTGTGTGTTGAGTTCTAGCTGGCGTTCGCCCTTCAACTCAATCTGCCTGCCATTGGTTTGAACCACGGCTTTTCCATCGAACACGCGGATCTGGCCGCGGTCCGCGTCGATGTCGTACAAGCCCGGCTTCAGTAATCGGGCGCTTGCGCCATTCACATTGATGCGGATGTTATTTTCAGGCCGGATATTGGCCACTTCAACTAAGGCGCGGCCTTTCTGCAGGAAGAGGATCGTATTCGCCAAATCCGGCGAAAGCATGTCGATGTTGCTATTGTTGCTGATTCTGAGAAAGACGCCGGGCGTCAGGAGGACTTCTGCTCTGCCGTTTTGCGTGGAGAGCGATTGACCAGCCAGCAGCCTTACCGATCCGGCCGATTTCTCGCCCAGCGGTTGCCCGCCGATGGAGGATTGTCCTTCAACGTAGTTGATGGTTCCAGGTTGCGGAGGTACCACGCCCCAGGCGGGGCTGCTTATCAACGCAGCTAGAAAGAAGCCCATCAGAGCTTGCAAACTTGACCGCTTCATAATGTTCCTAAGCCTCTAGCTGTTGGATGCGGCCCTTAATCGCCGAGTTGCTAGCTTCTATGTGGTAGTTTCCGAACTCTGACCGGTATAGTGCGAGCCCTAATCAAGAGCCGCCCTGCCGCTCCGCATGCAGATAGCAAACGCGCTGCACTGCAACTTCGGCTTGCTTGATCCGGGATTTCGTGCGAGGCCGGCGCCAACCTATTCGCCGGGCTTCAGTCCGGGACGCTCGACGATTTCGATCCTCGCGCCAGCCGGTCCGGCCACGTAGGAGAAGTTGACTCCAGGACCGTTCGCCATTGCGAGCGGGCGCGGTTCGCCGGTCACCGTCACGCCCTTGCCGCGCAGGCCGTCGATGGTCTTCCCCAGGGGGCCGGTGGAGCGAAAGCCGATGTGGTCAATGGCGCGTCCTTCGCTCGGCTCCGAGTCGCCGCGCTGCACCAGGATCCAAACGCTGCTGAAGCCGGCCGGGCTGTACTTGATCCCGTCGATGCGTCCTTTAAGCTTGCTGCGCTCTCCTCCGAACTTCGCCAGCATCCAGCCCAAAACCGCATCCGGGTCCGGCGCGCGCATATGAATGTGGTGCAGTCCTAGCAATTCCGGATCTTGCACGACTTCAATGCGCGTGCCCCATGGATCTTCAATGAACGCGAGCTTAAAAAGCCCCGGCGCGTCGCGTATCGGCGTAACGATCTTGATGCCGGCGGCCTCGAATTCCTTCATCTTGGCGTCAAGGTCCGGGAACGAGAAACCTAAATGATCGAGCACGCTTCCACTGCTCGGCTTGGCATCCGCCTTCCGCATAAATAGAAAACGCGTGCTGCCGAACATCAGCCGGTCCTGGCCCTCCGGGAGTCGACGCGCGCCTAGGTACTTCTCATACCAAGCGGCGGCCGCAGGCGGATCGGGCACATTCAGATGAATGTGGTCGTAGGGAAATGTCTGCGCCGTGGCGGGACGCGCACCGGCGCCCAGGGCGACGCACAACAGAGCGGTCGAAAGGATGGCCCGTTGCATGGTAGAACTCCTTTCAAATTTGATGCATTGATCCATATTGGATAACCCAGTTGGATGACCCAGTTGCTGGATGATTCATGTTTCCGGATCGAGATCCAGTCTACCCTAGCTGGCATAGAGGCGGGGCGCGGCGGAGGCCCGCCCCCGTGCCCGGGCCCGCAAATGGTGGGTCCGGGAGTAAGCCGGATTTTGTCAAGAGCGGCATTTCTCAGGGAATGACTGAGTAGCCACTAAAGTTTTACTGCACATTTGCCGAAATTTCCTGTGTATATTCGGGTTCGCGCGCGATGCTTGGCGAGCGGCGGGCCGGGCAAGCATGACATCTGAGTTTGTAAAGCCTCTTGACGGAACTGCCTTATCGATCATAAAGAAAGTAGATCATAAAAAATGAGGAACCGAAGAATTCACGACCGCGTTCCAGTTGCCTTTCAGGTTTGCGTCACGGTTGTCACGAACCCGGAGCTTACGGCTACAGGAGAGGCCCAAGATATATCGAGTTCCGGCCTCGGCGTCTTCCTGCCGATCCAACTCGTGGCGGGAAGCCTGGTCCGGGTGGATATTGCGGACAGTGTATTATACGGATTTGTCGCCCATTCCGAAGAATGGCCGATTGTGTCAAAGCCGTCTTTCGCCCGCAACAAATTATGGTCTGAATCGAGTCCAGATGGCGACACCCACTCCGAACGGCGATTTCACACCGGAATTGACGTCGTCGAAGTTGCAGTGGGCACGTCAGGTTTATCGCAGCTGTTGAAAACTGCTCTCGAAGAGACGCTGCCGAATTTGGAGACGTCATCCCTAGGTCCGGCCTGACGCGCCTTCAAGCGACCCAACGATTTGCCCGTCCGGCCATTCGTCAAATAGCGCGTTTATAGACGTCGTATTAATGTCGAATTGGCCTTTAGACAGCCTCCCTTTTTGCGGCGGGCGTTCTATAATTAAAGGCGGGTTGGGCACTCCTCCGATGTGTCCCCTAGGAGAGGGAGCGCTTGTTCTTCGGAATGAGGGCTCCCCCTCTCCCTTCAACCACTGGTTCCGTACGCCCCGTCAAGAGCAGCAGGCAGTTACTTTAAACTCTGCCGGAGGCTGAGGGCATCGGATCCAACGCCTGGTTGGCATCGCAGCGATTGGCCACCAATAAAGTTGACGCGGATTTGCATCTCTGCACCTCCGGCTGTTTGGTGGTCATAGGAAGTGCGAAACCAGTGTATACTTCCTCACGGAGGAGAGTGATTATGCTCAATCGGCGCGAGTTTCTAGGAACTGGCCTAGCTGCTGCTTCGATCTTGCACGCCCTGCCCCAGGACCGAATGCGGTATGCCATGAGCGGCCACGAATTTCGTCACACGCCGCCACATCCCGAGGCCGGCATCAAGATGGCGGCGCGTTACGGTTACCACGGATTGGAGCCGTTCCAGGAAGATATCGCGAAGTACTTGGATAAGCCTCCCGCGGCGCTCAAGGAGGTTTTGGATGCCTCCGGTTTGGCGCTGTGCACGGTAGGCAGCGGCGGCCAATATCTCGATCTGGCCAAGGTTCCCGAGACCATCGCGAGCAATGTCGCCCGGTGCCGCTACATTTCCTATTTCGGCTGCGAGCACTTGAAGGTTAATCTCAGCCGGCGGCCCGGCGATGGCCGGGCGAATCTGAGCGCGGACAATGCCGCGGCGATCGCTCGAACGCTGAACGAGATTGGGAAACGGACCTTGGGCGAGACGGGCGTAAGGTTTGCGTTTCATCCTCACTGCTGGACGCTGGTGGAGCGGCAACCGGAGCTGGACAAGATGATGGAGCTGACCGATTCCCGCTACGTCTTTCTGGTGCTGGATACCGGCCACGCCAGTCTGGGCGGCATTGATCCGGTGAAGGCGCTGCGCGACTACTATCCGCGCATCGCGGCGGTTCATCTGAAAGATTGCGAGGCCAAGTATAGCGCGGGCCATGGCTGGAAAGGTCCCGCGCCGAGCGAAGAGGAGCACAACCGGGTAAATCTATACAAGCGTCTGGGCAGTGGCGGCGTGGATTTCCCGGCCTTCTTCCAGGTCTTGCGCGAGAAGAAGTACGCGGGCTGGATCACGCTCGACTTCGACGCTCCCCGGCCTGGAGAGGGAACGGTGGAGCAAGATATGGACGCCCACCGAAAATATCTGGTCGAAACGCTGCACGTAACGCTAAAGGGCTAAACCGATTGCCATTGTTTGCCGGCCGATTTTTATTTTTTAGATCGTGAAAATAGGCCTGGCGGACGGCTAGCGAGGGTGTCCGACAGTCCCAGCTTGCTCTTCATCTTTGAATAAGCCGAGACCGCTTGCCTGTCGGCCCAGATCAGCACGGCTTTTCTTTTGGTGTCGTCAGGACGCGCGCGATAGTTAGTGGAGCGCGAGTTCACCTCTCGATCCTTTGTGTAGTAGTAGAGTGCGACACTCTTGCGAGTGACGGTTTCAGGACACCGCAAGGGATCGGGGAAACCGTGATAAGAGTTCTCGTCCGCGCTGAAGATCAGCGCATGGTTGAGCAAGGGCGGCACTTTGACAACGCAACGCGTCATGTTGCGGTCCCATAGTTCGAATCAGGTTCACTCTCCGCCGCCAGTGGGGATGGTGATGATGCGCGGTGAAATCGGCGTGCATATTCAGAAAGCCGCCAGTGCCGCTTTGGTGCAGGCCGCCACCTTCCAGGCTTGGATCCGCGATCCGTTCGGGGATTCCGGTCAGTTGTGAAAGCCAGGTTGTGAATGCCGGTCCGCTCAGTTCATTGACCAAGCGGCGCAGGCCGTCCGGCATGTGCTCACGCTTAGTGAGAAGTCCCTAACAGAGCAAAGTAGAACGTTGCTAAAAGCGTGAACCAGTTAAGAGTGGCCACCGGTCGTAGAAACATTCCCGAGGCTTTGCTTCCAACGACGGTTGACAATGCGGGGGCGGGCACGGTATCTGTGGAATAGCTACGAAGCACTTCGGGCGCGGTAGCCAAGTGGTAAGGCAGAGGTCTGCAAAACCTTTATTCGTCGGTTCGACTCCGATCCGCGCCTCCAACA
>Ga0207695_10008120_pt1 | contig 13197 bp, 9 predicted proteins | sample KBSC54metaG_FD_184354 | JGI IMG/M metagenome (GOLD analysis project Ga0207695, IMG submission 184354) | Corn rhizosphere microbial communities from Kellogg Biological Station, Michigan, USA - KBS C5-4 metaG (SPAdes) (version 2) | ecosystem: Host-associated > Plants > Roots > Rhizosphere > Soil...
CGATGTAGCGAGGCACCGCCCCCTGCTGCAGCAAGCCGGCGTGCAGCGCCTGCGCGGCCGCGCCGTCGACGCCGTCGGCGACGAAGATGGCCACCCGGCGCGTGCGGATGCTGCCATCGCCCGGACGCGCGAACATCGACAGGGCGGGCGACTCGTCGACCTCGGGCTTGGGCGGGCGTTTCAGCGCCAGCGGCAGCGGCTCGGGCACCGGGATCCCCAGGCCGTCGGCCACGCGCTGGGCCAGGTCATCGTCCACGTTGGCCAGCCCGGCGACCATTCGCTTGCGGATGGCCGGCACCTGCACGCGCGACAGCTCGAAGCGGAACGCGCGCACGATGTGCGCCTTCTCGACGTCGGTCTGGCTGTTCCAGAACAGCGTCGCCTGCAGGTGATGCTCGGCGAACCGCTCGGGCTGCCCCGGACCTTGCTGGCCTCGTCGATCGGCTCGCGAAACGACGTGAAGCCGGCCGCGCCCGCCTGGAACGGGCACCCGCCGCCCAGCGAGTTCGGCTCGTAGGCCACGCGCCCGCGGTTGATGGCCTGCCGGTGCATGCCGTCGCGCTGGTTGTTGTGGACCTGCGCCACCGAGGCGTTGATGGGGATCTCGTGGAAGTTCGGGCCGCCCAGCCGGGTCAACTGGGTGTCCTGGTACGAGTGGTTGCGCCCCTGCAGCAGCGGGTCGTTCGAGAAGTCGATGCCGGGGACGACGTTCGCCGTGCAGAAGGCCACCTGCTCGGTCTCGGCGAAGAAGTTGTCCGGGTTCCGGTTGAGGACCATCTTCCCCACCGGGGTCAGCGGGACCAGCTCCTCGGGAATGACCTTCGTCGGGTCCAGCGGGTCGAAGCTGAACGCCTCGGCCTGCCGCTCGGAGAACATCTGGAACGACAGCTCCCACTCCGGGTAGGCGCCGGCCTCGATGGCCTCCCACAGATCGCGCCGGTGAAAGTCGGGATCGGCCCCCGAGATCTTCACCGCCTCGTCCCAGTCCAGGGCGTGGGTGCCCGCCACGGGATTCCAGTGGAACTTCACGAACGTCGACTTGCCGCGCTCGTTCACCAGGCGGAAAGTGTGCACGCCGAATCCCTGCATCATGCGATAGCTGCGCGGGATCGCCCGATCCGACATCGCCCACATCATCATGTGCGTCGATTCGGGCATCAGCGAGATGAAGTCCCAGAACGTGTCGTGCGCCGACGCGGCTTGCGGCATCGCGAAGTGAGGCTCGGGCTTGGCGGCGTGTACCAGATCCGGGAACTTCATGGCGTCCTGGATGAAGAAGACGGGGATGTTGTTGCCGACCAGATCCCAGTTTCCTTCGTCCGTGTAGAACTTCACCGCGAACCCGCGCACGTCGCGGGCCGTGTCGGTCGACCCCCGCTCGCCCAGCACGGTCGAGAAGCGGACGAACACGGGGGTGCGCTTGCCCGCTTCGGCGAACAGGCCGGCCCGGGTCACCTCCGTCATCGGTCGATAGCACTCGAAGTAGCCGTGGGCGGCAGAGCCGCGCGCGTGCACGACCCGCTCCGGGATGCGCTCGTGGTCGAAGTGCGTGATCTTCTCGCGCAGGACGAAGTCTTCCAGCAGGGTGGGCCCGCGCAGCCCTGCCTTCAGCGAGCTCTGGTTATCGGCGACGGCCACGCCCATGTTCGTGGTCAGCTGGCGCGCGGTCGAATCGACGCGCACCCGGTCGAGCGGCGTGTTGGCGGGGTTGAAGCCCAGCCGCGGCTGCCCCTCGGCAGCCTTGGGCGAGACGTTGGCCTCGGTCAGCGTGCTGCCGGTGACGCTGGGGTCGGGGACGTCGCTGGTGGCGCCCCGCTGGGGCGACGGGCCGGCGTTTCCGTACTCGCCGGGCTTGGTGGGGTTGAAGCGCATCGATGCCACGACCTGCTCCGTCCCCTCCATCTTCGCCGCCTGGGCGTCGGATGCCCCCGCGGCGTCGTTCCTGGAGGGGCCGCTGACGGTGGAGCGCGAGGCGCCCGCGGCGCTGGACGCGCGCGCGGGCTTCTTCGCGGAAGAGTTGGGCGCGGACTTGGCGGACGGCTTCTTGGTGGCCATGCGTTCTCCCGGGGGATGAGGGTCGACGAAAGTGCTGCCGCGAGAACGTAAGGTGTCGGTCGCCAGAGGGAAGGCGTCCGCGCGATCTAGCGCACGAATCTGTGGCCGGTGCTGAGAGGGTCGACCGAGCCGTTGCGCCGGCGACGGGAGACTTCGGCTGGCCGCTGGCTGCAATGCCGTTCACTTAAGCGCCAGGACGCCAGGTCAGGCGTCAGAATCAGCTCGACGACAAGACGATCGGAAACCAGCAGGTCGAGGCAACTTTCACCGACTCGGTGCCCCTCGTACTCGACTCTGACTGGAACCTGCCGCCAAAATTGGACATTTCTCAATCCGAGCTCCACGCACAGAGCGTGCTCATAGACCGACTCCAGGAATCCCGGCTCAACAATCCGATGGACCTCGCTGGCCGCGGCAAGCAACTCGGAGACACGCTCATCGAGCTCCTTGGCCGGCTCCTCGACTAAGTGAACGGCATTGGGGCTAGCTGTCGTCGGACCCGCCGCCGGCCGGCGGGACGGACGTCAGCAGCGTGCTTCGGCGGCGGCCCGGGGCGCCCCGGTACTCGCGCAGCCGGTAGTGCACGGTCCGCAGCGACATCCCCAGGATCTCGGCGGTGCGGGACGGGCTGTTGCCGCAGGACTCGTAGGTGCGCAAGATCGCGTAGCGTTCCAGCTCGCGGAAGGTCGCCCCGGGGATGGCCGGTCGCTGGTCCGCCGCGCCGTTCCCCGCGTGCAGGACCGCGAGCGGCGGCGGGTGTTGACCGGCCTCGCTGCGCCGCAGGTCGGGGGGAAGATCGTTCCAGATGGGGCGGCGCCCGCGCGAGACGACCATCAAGCGCTCGAGGACGTTCTCCAGCTCGCGGACGTTCCCCGGCCAATGGTACTCGGCGATCGCTCGCATGATCTCCGCGGTGAGCTCGGGCACCGGCATCGCCAGCTCGATGGAGAGACGAGTCATGATGTGGGTCATGAGGGGCTCCAGGTCGCCTGGACGTTGCCGCAGCGCCGGGACGTGCAGCACCATCACGTTCAACCGGTAGAACAGGTCGGGGCGGAAGGCGCCCTCCTTCACCATCAGGCCCAGGTCCCGGTTGGTGGCGGCGATGACGCGCACGTCGACGGAGAGGGACTGCGAGCCACCCACGCGCTCGAACTGGCGCTCTTGCAGGACGCGCAGCAGCTTGACCTGCAGCGAGGGCGACAGCTCGCCGACCTCGTCCAGGAACAACGTTCCCCCGTCGGCCAGCATGAACCGCCCCTCGCGACGGGAGTGTGCCCCCGTGAAGGCGCCCCGCTCGTGTCCGAACAGCTCCGTCTCCAGCAACGCCTCGGAGAGCGCCCCGCAGTTCACCCCCACGAAGGTCCGCTTGTGCCGGGGCGAGCTCCGGTGAATGGCCTGCGCGATCCGCTCCTTGCCGCTGCCCGTCTCGCCCAGCACCAGCACGGTGGTGCGCGTGGGGGCGACCAGCGCCACGTCTCGCAGCAGCGTCTGCATGGTGTCGCTCTGGCCGACCAGGCCGTGGCCGGGGGCGGCGTCGCCCAGGGGGGCCGTCCGCGCGACCGTTCGATCGACCGGCGGGGTCGCGCGCCGCCGTTGCAAGATGCGCTTGATCGAGTCGAACAGCGCCGGCTCGGCGGCGGTGGGGTCGGTGGCGCTCTCGGCCGGCATCGCGACGTAAGAGTCGACCCCCAGTTGCATGATCCGGACGGCCTCTCCGACGCTCGCGTGAGCGCTGGCCACCACCACGGGCAACAGCGGTCGCAGGCGGCGCAGCGTCTCGATCACCTCCAGCGGCGCCTGGGAGGAGAGGCTGAGCTCCACCAGCGCCCCCTCGATGTCGGCGCTTCCCAGCAGGTGGATGACACTCCCCACATCCTCCGCCTCCTCGACGGCCAGGTCGTTCCGGCTCAGAAGGCTACGTTGTTGCCGTCGAAACCACCTCTCCCCGACCACGAGAAAGGTGGCTCGATGTTCCTTCGGGCTCGGGCTCCGCTCTTCGGCTTCCGTCGACACGCGCTCCTCCTTTGACTGCTGCCGGTCGCTCACCAGAGCCGATCGTTAGGAGACACCGGTCGATTCTTACCGTCAACCGGTGGCTTTGCGCGAACGGGAAAGTGTCCCGAAATAACCACAGTGCGGAGGCCAGCATGCAAGAGTGGTGCGGGCGGAATGTCTCGGGATCGGGCATGCCGCGTTTCCCGGCCGGGAGCATCGACCCGATCGAGTCCCGAGAAGGTAACAGTGCGCGAGACCGTGCGCGGCGCGCGGTTCAGCCACGTTCCGACAATGGACGGCGTGCCGCGCGCCCGCGTGACTCGGGCGATGGCCGCGGACGCCCTGCCCGGCGGGCCTGTTTCGATCGCCAGCGCGTGCACGGATTGCACGAACTGCAGCCCGTGCAGAGGGGCATTCCATAAGCGGGCTGAGACTTCAGGGGTTTTTGGCGTGGCACATCAGGTGCACGACTGGTGTCGTGTCCAGAGATCGTGTTGCCGCCCGAACGCGGACGGATCGGTTGAATTCGAACGCGCTCCCGCGGCCGAACGCTGCGGGAAGGCACCAGGGAGGTCGCATGTTCCTCGTGAAGTTCCAGCAGTCAAGGGTGGCGGCATGATGCCGGCGCCGCTCGACATCGTCGTCCTCGGTCTCTCCATCACCTCGTCGTGGGGGAACGGACACGCCACCACGTATCGGCCTCTGCTCCGCGCGCTGGGGGCGCGGGGCCACCGGGTGCTCTTCCTGGAGCGCGCATCACCCTCGCACGCGCAGGCGCCCGATCAGCCGAGCGAGCCCTGTTGCGAGGTGGAGCTGTACGCCAGCCGCGAGGAGCTGGCCGATCGTCATCAGCTCCGCCTGCAGGGCGCGGATCTGGTGATCGTGGGCTCGTCGGTCCAGGAGGGCCAGGCGGTGATCGACTGGGTTCAGGCGCACGCGCGCGGCCCGGTGCTGTTCTACGACATGGACACGCCGATGACGCTGGCCCAGCTGGTGGACGATCGCTGCGAATACCTGGCGCGCCGCCAGGTGCCCCGCTTCGACATGTACCTGTCCTTCACGGGAGGCCCCATCTTGCGCCGGCTCGAGAGGACCTTCGGCGCGGTGCACGCGCGTCCCCTGTACTGCGCCTTCGATCCCGCGCAGTACTTCCCGACGTCCGGCGAGCCACGATGGGAGCTGGGCTACCTGGGGAGCTACAGCCCCGATCGCCAGGAGCCGCTGCGGCAACTGTTGATGATGCCCGCCATCCATGATTCCGCGCTGCGGTTGGTGGTGGCCGGGGTCAAGTACCCGCCCGAGCTGCAGTGGCCCGAGAACATCCGCAGGATCGGGCACCTGCCCCCGGGCGGGCACCGGGAGTTCTATGGCGCCCAGCGGTGGACGTTGAACCTGACCCGCGCCGGCATGCGCACGGCTGGCTACTCCCCCAGCTTCCGGCTGTTCGAGGCGGCGGCCTGCGGGGTGCCGGTCATCTCGGACGAATGGCCAGGGATGCACGAGTTCTTCGAGCCGGGGCGCGAGGTCATGATCGCGCGCTCGTGCGAGGAGGTCCGGCGCCTGCTGTGCCTTCCCCCCGACGTCGCGCTCAGCGTCGGTCGGGCGGCACGCCGCCGGGCGCTGTCCGATCATACGGCCGCGCGTCGTGCCGAGTACCTGGAGAGCTTGATCGACTTCGTCCAGACGCGCCGGGCCCGGCCGCGGCGGGTGTCGCGGAAGGCGCCAGTCGCGGCCGCCCATCCGCTGGCGCCGGTTCATCCGCAGTCGGGATTGCCCCCCGCGGAATGACACGCCCGGGCCGCCGGCCGTCGCTGGGAACGCGCAAGACCGGACGCTCACCGGCGCCGGACTGCACGGGTTTGGATTCGGTGCACGCCAGCCGGGCGCCCTCAGCGCGCCGCGGGGGCCCGCGCCGCACCGGCGAGCGCCGCCACTTCCTCGGGCGAGAGGACGAGCTTTCGTGCGTGCCAGTTCTCTTCCAGGTGCGAGACCGAGCTGGTGCCGGGAATGGGCAGCATCACGGGAGAGCGGGCCAGCAGCCAGGCGAGCGCGATCTGCGCCGCCGAGGCCCCGTGCCTTTCCGCCACCGCGGCGACCGTGGGGTTGGGCGGTGCGGCCAGCGGAAAGAAGGGCAAGAAGGCGATGCTCCTGCGCGCGCAGAGCGCCAGCACCGCCTCGGGATCGTCGACCGCGGCGTGCGCTTGCTTCGCCAGCGTGCCGCCGCCGCCCGCCAGGTTGAACAGGTTCTGCACGGCCACGATGGGCGTGCGCGCCAGCGCCGCCTCCACCTCCGGGGCGCTGACGTTGCTCAGCGCCAGGTGGCGGATCTTCCCTTCGGCCTGCAGCGCCCGTAGCGCGTCCAGCGACTCCAGCAAAGGCACGCCGGCGGCGGGCATGTGGCGCAGGTGGACCACGTCCAGGCGCTCGAGGCGCAGCGTCCGCAGATCCTCCTCGGCGCCTCGCCGCAGCTCCTCGGGGCGCAGGGCCGGTGCCCAGCCCTTGTTCGGCAGCCGCTTGCCCCCCAGCTTCGTCGCGATCACCAGCTGCGAGGGATAGGGGTGCAGGGCCTCGGCGATCAGGCGGTTGGCGACCAGCGGCCCGTAGAACCAGGCGGTGTCGATGAAGTCGATCCCCAGGTCGATCGCTCGGCGCAGGACGCGGCGGGCGCGTTCGGGATCGGCCGGCTCTCCCCAGACGTCCTTCCCGGGCAGCTGCATGGCCCCGTAGCCCAGGCGCTGCACCTCGAGGTCCCCGAGGCGAATGGTGGCAGGAGAGACGGTGTCGTCAGGACGTTCGGAGCGGCTCATGCGGCCAGGATGCGCCGCCGGTCTCCGTCAGCCTTGGGCGATGTTGGCCCGTCTTTTTTCGGTGCCCAGGCTGCGGGCGTAGGCGCCGGGCGTGATGCCGACGATGCGCCGGAAGTGCCGGTGCAGCTGGCTCTCGTCGTAGAAGCCGACCTCTTGCGCGGCCGCAGCGACGCGCAGGCCGCGCCGGAGCAGCTCCCGGGCGCGCCCCACGCGCAGATGGGTCAGGTACTCGTAGGGGGGTAGACCGACCTCGTGCCGGAACGCGCGCACGAGGTGGAACTTGTCCATCGCGGCCCGGGCGGCCAGCTCGTTCAGCGTCACCCGCTCGGCCAGCGCCTCGTGCAGGAAGGCGCGGGCCCGGCGCACCGCGCGCGGGGCGCGCGTGGGCGGCGCTCCGTCCGGGCCCAGCACCTCGGCCAGAGTCTCGGCCACCAGCGTGGAGACCTCCAGCTCGGTGGCGTCGGGGCGGACCAGCGCGCCGTGCATCGCGAAGGCCAGCGCGGCGGCGCGCGTCCCGGGGGCGAACCCCGGCGACCTGAAGTGGACCGTCCCGCGCAGGCCCATGGCATCGGCCGCGGCGGCCATCAGCTCGGGCGCGAAGGCGGCGCCTTGCAGCGTGAACGGGGCGTGGACGCGCAGATCGCGGTGCACCTCGCCCGGCTCCTTCAGCTTCAGCGCGCCGGCGACCAGCATGCGCACGTGGCCCCGGTACCAGCCGTCGAAGGCGCCCGCGTAGACCGCGACCACCGTGAAGTGCTCGGCGTAGGTGGTCCTGGCGCGATCTTCCCGCTCGACGCGCAGCATGGCGGTCACCGACGCCGTGGGCGGCCGCCAGAACCGGACGGTTCGATTCGCTCCGCGCTCGTCGGTCGACGCCACGCCGGAAGTGTAGGGGCCGGACGGGCGAGAGGCTTGGGCGATCTTGCGCCCGGCGGCCGGCGAGGCGGCTCAGCGGGCCGTCGCCCGGCGCGCCTTGGGGCGGCCGGTCTGGAACGACGTGATCAGGGCCTCCAGGCCCAGGCGCCACCACTTGTAGCCGAGCGGCAGCCGCGCCGGGGTCAGCGCCCCGATCTCGCGGTCGATGGCCTGCTCGACCGCGCGCGCGAACGTCCGATCCCGGCTGAACAGGTTCAGCTCCTCGTAGCCGTCGTGAGAGAGGCGGGTGAAGTTCGTGGAGCCGAGGTCGACCCAGGCCCCGTCGCCGACGATCGCCTTCCCGTGGACCATCGTGGGATGCAGGATCAGGCGCAGGTTCGCGGGGCTGCCGGTGCGGCGCAGGAGGCGCGCGCACGCGAACAGGTTCAGATCGCCCCCGACGTCGGCCCGCGCCGCCGTCAGCAGCGTGACCTGGACGCCGCGAGCGACGGCCCGGCACAGGGCCCGCGTGGCGCCGCGATCGCCCAGGTACGCCATGGCGATGGTCAGCCGCTCGCGCGCGCTGTCGATCAGCGCCAGCCGCTGGGCCGCCAGCGATTCGCCCGTGCGCTCGTTGCCCTCCGAGGCATGCAGCAGAAAGTCGAACGGTCGCTGGGGGTCGAAGCGGGCGCGCCCGTCGTACCGATCGGTCAGCCGCGCCACCGCGGCGCCGCCGTTGATCTCGACCATGAAGTCGACGTTGACGTCGCGGAAGTCGTCGCCGATGCCCATGCCGCCCAGGATGATCGTCTCGTCGTCGAACACGAACAGCTTGGCGTGATCGAAGCGCTTCTCGTTGACCAGGCGGACCCGGGGGTGCTTGCTCAGCTCGTCGGCCAGGGGGCTGGGCAGCTGTCGCAGGGAACCCCATCGTCCGTAGAAGAACATCAGCCCCCACAGCTGCCACCGGGCGTTGAAGTCGATCTCCTTGTGGAAGAAGCTCTGCTTCGCGCCGGCCAGATGCTCGTAGAACCCGCCCAGCCGATCCTTCAGGATGGTGACCGTCACGCCCCGGTGGGCGGCCCTCAACAGCGCGCGCGCCACCGACTGGCCCGTGTCGTCGTCGCGCCACTCGAAGCTGCGCACCGTGATGGTGTGCCGGGCCTCGTCGATCCGCCGCAGGATGCGCGCGAACGCCACGGCTCCCCCGGCCAGAAGCTCGAGGGTGGGGGTCGATTCAGGTGCCGCGGCCGGCGCGCTGGTCGACGACATCGGGGTGGCCAATCTACCCGGCGCCTCGGCCCCCGGCAACGTCGCGGTCGGCATCACGGGCGCCGCGCGCTGGTCCGGCGCGCCGGGCGCTTCACGGGGCGCGGCCCCGCCGCGGGCCCCTGGGGAGCGCTGGCCACGGCCGCGCAGAAGAACCGGACGATCTGTTCGACGTGGGCGTCGTTCCACGACGGGCTCGGTCCCGCCTGGCGCAGCAGCAGCAGGGGCGCCCGGCACATCATCACCAGCACCGCGGGCAAGAGCGCGGCGTCGGCTGGTCGCACCAGGCCCAGCTCCACGCCCGAGCGGACCAGCGCCTCGGCGCGCCTGTAGAAGTCGGCGCTGACGCCGCCCAGCGACGAGGGGGCCTTCCGGTTCTCGCACTGCATGAGGATGGCGTAGAAGGGCAGGTGCTCGCGCGTGCAGTCCAGCGTCGAGCGGATGAACGCCTCGACCTGGCCCGCCCACGAGGTCCGCTGGCGCTTCGCCTGGGCGAGCGCCTGGTCCAGGTGCGCGACCAGATCCTGTTTCCGCGCCACGATCAGGGCGTTCAGCAGCTCGCCGCTGTCGCCGAAGTAGTTGTAGATCGTGCCCACGGCCACGCCGGCGCGCACGGCGATGTCCTCGATGCGGGCGCCGTCGATGCCCTTCTCCGCGAAGATCTGCTCCGAGGCGCGCAGCAAGGTGTCCCGCGTGACCGCCCGCAAGCGATCGCGCATCGTCCGCGATGGCTTGCGTTTCACGCCGGTCGGCTTCAATTCGCACCCAGGTTGGTGAACCCCGCTTCCGGTGTCAAGCGGGGCGCCCGCGGCGGCCTCGCCGGCTGCGCGGGGGAGGGACCCCGGTGGTCGATTGTTTCGAGTTCTCCACGGCGAATTGTGAAGAGATGTGAAGTGGCGGCCGATCCAGCGATCAGCGGTCATGATCGCCTTGACAGGCCCTGGTCGCGGATGAATAAACGTTCATCTTCTGAATTAATATTCACCGACGACGAGGACGCGTAGCAGGACGCGCGCAGAAGGGCCGCCCGATGAGCAGCGAGGCTCCGCCAGCAGAGGGAGGGGGTAGACAGGAATCGAGGGAGGGGGGAACGCCAGGGGCGGCGCCCGGGGACGGTCGACTGCCGGAACTGCTCGACGGGGCGCTGTCGTTTCCGGGCGCCGCCGAGCTCGCGGCGCCGTTCTTGCGCCAGCTGTTCGAGCTCTCGGAGCGTGTGAGCGCCGTCCTGGTTTACGGCTCGGCGCTGTGGAAGGGCGTGCGCGGCGCCACGAGCCAGCCGGATCTGATCGCCATCGTCGACAGTTTCAGGGGGTGGCGTCGCGGCACGCTCGACTCACTCTGGGGGGGCATGCTGCCGCCGACGGTCTACCGCCTGCGCGCCGGGGACGCCTACGCCAAGCTGTGCGTCGTCACGTCCGCGCAGTTGCTCCGGCAGACCTCCGTCGCGGCCAAGGATTTGCATCTCGCTGGTCGCCTGTCGAAGCGGGTGGCGCTGGTGTGGAGTCGCGACGAGGCGGCGCGCCGGCAGGTCGTGTCGGCGCAGGCGGCGTCGCTGCGGACGATGGCGCGCCTGGTCCTCAACCGGTTCCCGGGCGAGGTCGAGCTGGACGCGTTCCTGCTCGCGTTGCTGGGGCTGTCGTACCAGTCCGAGATCCGTATCCACGAGCCGGGAAAGGTCCAGGCGCTGTTCAGCGCCGAGGCAGCGCACTACCGCGCCGTCGGGCGGGCGTTGCTGGTCGGCCTGGGCGCTGTCCCGCTGGACGCGGCGGCGACCCGTTTCCGGCTGGCGGAGGGCAGCGCGGCCCCGGAGGCCGAGACGCGGCGCCTGCTCCGTCGCTCGCGGCGCCGCGCCTATCTGCGCTGGCCCAAGTACCTGGCCACCTACGACGGCTGGCTGGACTACCTGCTGGCGAAGCTGGCCCGGTCGGGAAGTCCGGTCACCTTGACCGAGCGGCAACGCCGCCACCCCTTCATCTTCGCGCTCCCTGTCCTCGTTCGGATGTATCGCACGCGGCGGGTCGGCTGATCCCGGGGACCGCTTCGACGTATTCGCTGAACGGAAACAATCAAGGGAGGAGATTTCGGTAATGGCATTGAAGCGTTCTCTGGAGAGGCTGGCGGCGACGACGGCGAAGGTGGCCTGGCCCGCGGTCAAGTTCTACAACGCGAAGTTCGAGCGTCCCTCGGCGCAGCCGGCCTGGGCGCCCGCGCCGCTGCTGAAGCGGCGCGAGCGGACCTTCCCGCAGCTGGGGTGGCCGCGCACCACGGACTCGCTGTGCCCCCGGTGCGTGAAGGAGGTCCGCACGGCCATCTTCGACGGCACGCGCAGCTTCAGCGAGCTGATCGAGGGCAAGCCCGGCGAGATCAAGGCGGAGATCGTCCAGGAAGACGGCAAGATCGTCATGAAGAAGACGTGCGAGCGGCACGGCACCTTCACCGACGTGATGGCCATCGATCCGGACTGGCTGGAGCGGATCGAGCGGCTGTACCCGGGCCGCGACTTCAAGGCGCCGCCCACGCCGCTGCGCGAGCATGGCAGCTCGTCGATCCAGTACGGCCGCGGCTCGGTGCTGACGGTCGACCTGACCAACCGCTGTAACATGATGTGCGATCCCTGCTTCATGGACGCCAACCAGGTCGGCTACGTGCACGAGCTGTCCTGGGACGACATCAAGAAGATCCTCGACGACTCGATCTCCATCAAGCCGCGCCGCCAGATGTCGGTCCAGTTCTCGGGCGGCGAGCCGACGCTGTCCCCGTACTTTCTGGACGCCATCCGCTACGCGCGCCAGATCGGCTACTTCGCCGTGCAGGCCGCCACCAACGGGCTGCGCTTCGCCGAGGAGCCGGGCTTCGCCAGGCAGGCCAAGGAGGCGGGGCTGCGCATGGCGTACCTGCAGTTCGACGGCATCGGCAACGAGGCGAACGGCCACCGCAAGATCGGCAACCTGTTCGACGTCAAGCTGCGCGCCATCGAGGAGCTGGCGGCGGCGGGCATCGACGTCATCCTGGTGGTGACGGTGGTGAACGGCGTGAACAACGATCAGGTCGGGAAGATCCTGCAGTTCGCGACCGAGAACCCCGAGAAGATCACCGTCGTCTCGTTCCAGCCGGTGTCGTTCACGGGACGCGACGAGGACATCGACGACCAGACGCGGATGCAGCAGCGCTACACGCTGTCGCACCTGGCCTACGACGTGAAGGCCCAGACGGGGTTGACCGAGCCGATGCGCGACTGGTTTCCGCTGTCGGCGCTGGGCCCGTTCTCGGATCTGGTCGACCAGCTGATGGGCGACCGGGCCGACTGGGGCGCGATGAAGTGCGGCTGCCACCCCAACTGCGGCATCGGCACCATCTTGATGGTCAACAAGCGCACCCGGCAGGTCGTCCCGCTGACGCAGTTTCTGAACATGGAGGGGCTGCTGGAGGACATCGGCACCATCACGGACGGCGCGCAGCCGAAGCCGCTGACGGTGGCGCAGCTGGCGCTGGCGCTGGCGAAGAACTTCGACGCCGACAAGGCCCCGCCCGGCTACTCCTTCTCCGATCTGCTGAAGCAGCTGCTGTCGCAGACCGGGGCGCGGGGAAACAAGATCGGCGAGTACGAATCGGACGCGCACGAGTTCGAGTGGCGCGTGCTGTTCGTGGCGGGGATGTGGTTCCAGGACCTCTTCAACTACGACTTCCGCCGCACCGAGATGTGCATCATCCCGTACGGCACCCAGATGGGAGAGATCTCGTTCTGCGCCTACAACACGGGCGTGGGGTGGCGGAACGTCATCGAGAAGATGCTCCAGAACGCCACGGTGGCCGAGTGGTACAAGCAGTACGGCCGCCACAAGATCTACGCCAAGGGTCAGGACTTCCCCATGCCGCCGTTCCTGAACCCCATCACGTCGCGGGTCGAGGGCCAGCCGCTGAAGCTGAGGGTCATCGGCTGAGCGCCGGCACCGGACGCGCGCCTGCCATGCCGGCGGGGCGGACGGAGCCCGGCGTACCGGGCCCCGTCCGTCCCGTGCCGCGGCTCAGAACAGCGTGAAGAACGCCCAGGGCTGATTGCCCGAGGTGGTCTGGACGCAGTACCCGCCGTTGCGCGCCGCCGGCAGCGACGACCAGTTGACGTTCGTGCAGGCCTCGGTCGTGCCGTTCACCTTCAGCGTGCGCGGGCTGACGAAGTTGCCGCAGTTGCCGCCGTGAACGATCGAGGTGGTCT
>Ga0207695_10008123_pt1 | contig 13196 bp, 9 predicted proteins | sample KBSC54metaG_FD_184354 | JGI IMG/M metagenome (GOLD analysis project Ga0207695, IMG submission 184354) | Corn rhizosphere microbial communities from Kellogg Biological Station, Michigan, USA - KBS C5-4 metaG (SPAdes) (version 2) | ecosystem: Host-associated > Plants > Roots > Rhizosphere > Soil...
ATATTTTCGCGGTTCAGGTATTCAATGGCTTTCACCGGCTCACGGAAGGTGGCTTTCAGATCGGTCAGTCCGCTTTTTTGGCAATAACGCTCGATCACCTCAAGTGCCATTGGCTCATCATCTATTGCGATACAACTGATCATTGCAGATTTATTTTGAGTTCTACTTGGTACTGATTAGCGGCCTTGGTTATTTGCAGCTGATGTTTGTCGGGATACAACAGTTCCAGTCGTCGTTTTACATTTTCCAAGCCAACGCCGCTGCTGTCACCATTCATTTTCTGGACGTGACTATGATCAACATTTGTACAAGTGAAAGTTAATTCATTTTTATTTACCGATAGCAAGATATCGATATCTGATGCCTGGCCAATTACTACGCCGTGTTTGAACGCGTTTTCGACAAAAGGAATCAACAACATCGGTGCTATAAAAATACCATCTGTTTCGGATGGATAGTCGAATTTGACAATTGCTTCCTTATCGGCATAACGCAACTTATTGAGCGAGATACAATCCTGGAGGTATTCTATCTCTTTTTTTAACGGCACTTTTTCTTCATTGCTTTCATAGATCATATAACGCATCATGCCTGACAACTTCGAGATGCCGTCGGCCAGGTCATCATTACCCTTCTTTTGCGCCATCGAGAATAGATTATTCAGCGTATTGAACAGGAAATGGGGGTTCACCTGCGATTTGAGGAATTTGACCTCGGTATTCAATTGCACCGCGGCCAGGTCTGAGCGCATCTTTTCCACTCTCGCCCATTCCTTTAAAAAGAAATAGGCTATGGAAAGTCCAAACACAATAATGAAAATGAACAATATTGTATTGGATAAACCATCTCTGGCAAATACCATTGCGTCAGTTCCTAACACGAGGTTATTTTTTATAACAGGAAAAGGCGGAGGTGTTCCATTTTTCCGGTCGATTTGAAAAGTACGCAAAAATGGCTGATCGCTTTTCGGTGCTGAAAGCAATTGACCCATATAGTAATTCGCAGTGAAGATGACAGCAAAATAGGAAACAGGTATAGCTACCCTGATCAATATATTTTTGTAGTGCAATACTTTTTTAAATAGTAAAAAGATATTGCCATAGAATAGCAGGGCCAGAAAACCGAGCGTGATAAACAGATACGGCGATAAGGTATGCCTTACATCCCTTATCATAACAGGATCCTTTTTTATGAAGCCCTCAGTGTGGTCAATGCGTATGGTTACATGTGTCTCTGTAAGCGACAAAAGCGTATAAAAAACACCAACCCAGAACGCGATGTGAAGCACGATCTCTATCCAATCTTTCTTCTTGATCCTAGACATATAAACAAAGGTAAAATACTGGTAATGTCATCAAAAATTAATGTGACTAACGTCGCCAATACTGGTATAAACTTGCATTTTTTGAAATCCCAAATAACAAATATCCCTGTTTCATCTGCTCAAAATTGCAGTTCATACCAAAGTTTTTAGAAATTGGAGTACAAAAAATAGTATTGCTTAAAATTATTACGGTTATGAAGAAGCAATTACTGTTCGCCATCATTTTTCTGGAGGCATTTATTATCGCTAAAGCACAAAAACCGGATACCGCGCGGATGTTGGTACATTATAAGTTTACCTGGGTAAGGGACACTACAAACCGGGACCACCCTTATATCGAAAACATGGTATTATATGTCGGCCAACGCGCGGGCGCATACAGGAGTTATGATGCGATAGTATATAACGCGCAGTTTAAGAAAGCATGGGCCGAAGCCGCAGCGGCCAGCCCGGACGGAAATGTCAGGATAAATAGAAGGGGCGTAGGTACATCTATAGAATATTATCAATACCCAAATGATAAGAAGCTGGCGCGAAAAGAGCAGCTTCTGACGAACAACTATTTTATAGAGGATGTCATGCCGGCCATTGATTGGAAAACAAGCAGCGACACAGCAACGTTTGGTGGTTTGCATTGCCAGAAAGCCACCTGTCATTTTAAAGGCAGGGATTACGCTGCGTGGTTTTGCCCCGATCTGCCCATATGTATCGGTCCATGGAAATTAAACGGGTTACCTGGTGTGATCGTAGATGCACGCGACTCAAAAAACGAAGTGGTATTTAAGTTTGACGGGGTGGAGAAAGTGACCCCGACGCCAGCGGGGGGTCAGCCTGCCGTTGCTGAAAAAGATCTACCCCCAATATTGCGGGGTTTGAACGATGATATGAATATGATAGGACCTCCACCGGGCACGATAAAAACCACACAAAACGAATTTGATAAAACCAGGGTGGCCATGATAAAGGACCCTAACGGCGTTGTAGAAGCTATTAACGCAGGCAACGGCCCTAAAGTGGATCACATCAAAGGCGGGCCGCCTCTCATGGGCCCGGTGATCAATAACCCTATAGAACTGCCGGAGAAAAAATGAAGAAAATCGCCAATTCAAATAATCACAATTATGAAAGCCCAACTGATACTAAGCACTATCCTAATAACTATCGCGGTAAGTGCTTCCGCCCAAAGATCCGACACTACACAAGTGCTGGTCCATTACAAATTTACGCACGTGCGTGACACTACTAACCGGGATCATCCCTATACTGAAAACATGGCGCTGTATATAGGCAAGAGCTCAAGCGCTTATCGAAGCTATGATAATGTGCTTGAACAGGCTGAATTTAAAAAACAAATGCAGATCGCATTGGCTAATTCACCTGATGGGCGCGTTCAACTTAACAGGAACCGGAGAGGATCTGGCGCTGAGTATTACGAGTTTCCCAACGAAAGAAAACTGGCCAGGAAAGAGCCCCTGGTGATGGAAACCTATCTTGTAGAAGATACCATGCCTACTATCGACTGGAAAATAAGCAGCGATACCGCAACGTACGGTGGCTTACATTGCCAGAAGGCAACAACGCACTTTAAAGGAAGGGATTATACAGCTTGGTTTTGCCCCGATATGCCGCTGCACGTCGGGCCATGGAAGCTCAACGGCCTGCCCGGCGTCATCGTTGAGGCGTATGATGCCAAAAAGGACGTACAGTTTATCTTTGATGGCGTAGAAAAAGTAGTCATTACACAGGGTGATCATCTTGCCGCGCCAAAGACTGACGGCCCGGGGCCAAGGATGGTAATAATAGGCGGTGGCGACGGCGGCGATCCCAATATTATACAGCTACCAAAAAACGCTATTAAAACTACTGATAAAGAATTTACCAAATTGGACGCGGCTATGCACAAAGATCCTGATGCCTTTGTGCAGTCGCAGGTGGCCATGCATAATGCCAACCGACCGGCTGGTTCCGACCCGGTACGAATAAACATCAAAATGGGTCCGCAGCCGGTAATTAACAATCCTATCGAGTTGCCGGATAAAAAAATGAACCATTACAAATGATCATCATCATGAAAAAGCAATTGATGATAACTATAGCGTTGGTCTCGCCGGTTCTTGTCGCTTTCGCGCAGAAGCCAGATACCGCCCAGATCTTAGTGCATTATAAATTCAGCTATGTGCAGGATACTAACAACAGGGCCCATCCCTACACTGAAAATATGGTGCTATTTGTGGGAAAAGCGTCAAGCAGTTTCAGAAGCTATGACCGCCAGCTGCAAAACGAGCTATACAGAAGACAGATGCAGGAAGCGATCAACAATTCTGCCGACGGCAACATCAGGTTAGATCATAAGATCACCGCTTCGGGCACCGAATATTACGAGTTTATCAATTACAGGAAACTGATGCGTAAAGAAGTGATAATGAGTTCATATATCATCAATGACGTGCTACCCGTAATAAACTGGCACATCAGCAGCGACAAGGCAAACTTTGCTGAACTGCATTGCCAGAAGGCCACCTGCCATTTCAAAGGACGTGACTATACCGCATGGTTTTGCCCGGACCTGCCGGTACGTGTAGGCCCATGGAAGCTGAACGGATTGCCTGGCGTTATCGTCGAGGCATATGATGCGAAAAAGGAGGTCGTTTTAAAATTCGAGAGGGTGGAAAAAGCGGTGCCTGGAGCGTCTAAGCCTATCAAAGACCGGCATGGCAGAATAGTGGTACCATTGGACGATGATGCGGATAGCGGCGATCCTAATATCATCCAGGTACCGGTCAACGGCATTAAAACTACCGATAAAGAACTGACCAAGCTGCAGAATGCCATGTATAAGGATCCAAACGTACTTGTGCAAACGATGAAGGCAACTGCGCAAAATACTGGCGGTCCCAAGCCAGATATCGATATGAAAGTTGGGGCGCCGCCAATAATGAATAACCCTATCGAGCTACCGGACAAATAATATGCGTTTTATGCGATATTTCATATTGCTGCTATGCGGCATGGTACTTTCTGTGTTCTGTTTTGCCCAGGGAAACATTCATGGGATGGTTAAAGACAGTATGGGTAAAGCCGTGCCATTTGCCACCGTCAACCTGAAAAACAGGGCAAGCAATGCTATTATCGCTTACACTACAACAGCAGACAATGGAACTTATATCCTTACACTTCCTCAGGGACAAAAGATAGATAGCCTTGCAGTAGAGGTGCGGAGCATGGGTTATAAAAACCAGGTGAAAAGTATTAATAGCACAGCGCCTGTCGATTTTGTGCTGCAAACTTCTGTCAACCAGTTGCAGGCGGTGGTGATCAAAAGCAGCCGGCCGGTACTGCGTGTGAATGGTGATACGCTGAGCTATAAAGTATCCGAGTTCGCCAATCCGCAGGACAGGACGATAGGCGAGGTGATCAAAAAACTACCCGGAATAACGGTTGCCGCCGATGGTACGATTAGCTATAACAATAAGCCGATCAGCACGGTATATATCGGCGGTGATAACCTGCTCGATGATAAATACAATATTGCCACCAATACCATTCCGCAGGGTGTAGTTAGCAATGTGCAGGTGATTCAGAATGATCAGCCGATTAAAGCGCTGCAGAATAAAGTGATGAGTGACGACGTAGCCCTGAACCTGCAAATTAAAAAAGGCGCCAAGCTGCAGATGGTAGGGCAGGAGAGCATTGGAGCTGGTTTGCCGGGGAATTATGATGCGGAGCTGAACGCGATGATGTTTAAGGATAAATACAAAGCGATCAACTACTTGAATGGCAACAATATCGGTTATGACCTGACGCGGGACCTGTTATCGCACAACTATAACGATTACCTGCAGCGTATCGATAATAATGTACCCGCAACTGTGCTTTCTCTCGGTTCCGTTAATGCACCAGCTCTGGCTGAGAGCCGGTACCTGTTTAACCAGGCAGGCATTTTAAACCTGAACAATTTGATAAACCTGAAGAATGGGGTTCATTTGAGGGTGAATGCCTATTATCTGCATGATACCCAAAAGCAAGACTACAGCCAGCAGACTACTATTTTTCTGCCGGGCGATACGGTACATTATTCAGAAACACAGCATAAACAATATAAGCCAGATATATTTCATGCTGAATTTACATTGAATGTGAACCAGGATAAGTATTACCTGAATGATGCACTTTTGATGGATGGTAATCGTTCAGCATGGAATTCGGCGTTGAACACCAACGGAAGCATGGTCGGGCAGAATTTCAGAGATAACGCGTTGAGTTTTTCTAACGAGTTTAACCTGATCAAATCATTCAAGTCCAATAATGTCGTTCAGGCATATTCTTATTTCAGCCACACAATGGAGCCGGAGAACCGTGTTATACAATCCAATTACAACGACTCGCTTTTTAACCACGGCATACCTTATTCGCAATTGATCCAGAATGTGAATGTGCCCACATGGTATACCAATAACTACTTTTCGTTCAAGATACCTGGAAACGTTGTTACGCAAAGTTTCAGGGCGGGCTTTAGTGTGCAGTCACAAAAGCTAACATCAAACCTGGGCGTTGTTCAGAACAATAACAGTGTCAACCTGGAATCAGACAGTGCAGTCAACCACCTCAACTGGATGAAGAAGAAGGTTTATACCGAACTAGCCTATGATATACCTGGCGATAAGCTGAAAGCCAACCTCACGCTGCCGCTCATTTTGCAACAGATCAATTATTCGGACACTACTTACGCGCTGAACAAGAGTCCGACGCGCCTGTATTTTAATCCGCAATTCAGGATGAAATACCAGGTCGGCCTGGAAAACTACCTGAACCTTATGTATAGCTATCGGAACCAGGTTGGTACAATAGAAGATATTTACCAGGGAGATATACTAAAAGATTATCGTACGCTTTATGCCAATAGTCCCGAACTAACCTTGCAGCAAAGTCAGCAGGCGGGAGCAGGATTCAACTATCGCAAAGCGCTTACCTTGTTTTTTTTCAGTGTAAATGCACTTTATAGTCATACCAGTGCCAATAATATTGCATCGAGTGTCATTACCAACGATATCCAGCAGCGTGTGATGTTGCCTTATCCTAACAGCACCAATTCCTGGGCGCTGAATAGTGCGGTCAGTAAATACTCATTTGCGTTACGCACTACGTTTAGTTGGGGTATCCAATGGCAAAGCAGTCGCTCGGTGCAGATACAAAATAATACGTTGCTGCCATTCAATACGGTCACAGAGACGCTTACGTTTGGTGCTGATACCAAGGTGAGCGATAAGGTGAATTTTAGCTACAAGGCTTCGGGCATCCAGACCGAAAGTCATTCCGCAGTTGAGGCTTCGGCTTTTCACATCAATCAATTGCAGCAGCAGGCTTCGTTATACTACAATCCAACAGACGAACTGCAATTCAAGTTCGCCGGCGAGCATTATTTCATGCGCCAGCAGCGGAATCCCGATCTGAAATATTTTTTTACGGATGCTTCAGCAAAATTCAAGATCAAAAAATGGAAAACGGATTTTGAGCTCAGTGCCGTAAATTTTCTCAATGTGAAAACCTATAACGCACTATACCTGTCGGCCAATACGTTAACCGCCAACTCTTACACACTGCCCGGACGTATTGTATTGTTAAAGGTGTTGTTTAATTTGTAGTTGATCCAAAAATGTTCAGACTTTAACCGCCTGCCTGGCCACAAGTTGCCATTCCTGTTCGTCGTTTTTGATCCAAACTAACAGGATGTTTATTCTAACGCTGCCTGGTCCCTTGCCTTTGTCGTTAGTTGCTGCCGAAAGCGTGTGGCGAACTATAGCCATATTGCCGATAACGCTCACTGTTTGAATAGAAATTTCAATATCGATAAAAACCGATTCCCCGCTTGTAAACGACGAAATAAATTCCTGCTTATTTTGTATCTGTCCTCCTGAATGCCCGTAGGTCAGTTGGCTGCATGCCAGTTGATCAAGCCTGGTACCATCGGCACTGATCATAGCTTTGCGTAATTGTTCTACGGCATTAGTTACCTCATTTATGGCAGCTAAATTGGAAGATGTTGATGTGTTCATTATAACAGATGATTGTCTTATGCTGAAATAGCTTTTTTAGGACGGGTCACCTATTTCAAAAACCGGACACATAGGTGTTCGATTTTATTACAAATGTTCATGTTTACTTCTATACAATTTTTTATATATCAATATGTTATTAATTTGGAACGGCGATTGAGCCAATTAATTCATTTGAAACAATACACCTTCCATATAACCCTTTATGACGCCGCGTTCTTCGGAATGCTGTTTATCGGCTTCACTTTTATTTTGCTTTTATGGTTCACCAAGAAGCCAAATCGGGTTGCAAACCGTTTTTTGGCCATAGCATTGGCAGTTGCTGCTTTGTGGATAGCCCGGATCGTAGCGATTGACATTCGGCTGGCAGACTATGCTCCTTTTTGGAGCCGGTTACCGATGCAATTCTCGCTGGCGCTCGGTCCGCTCATTTACGTTTACGTGCTTAAAATCACACAGCCGGAATATAAATTTCAGCGCAGGGATATGTTACATTTCAGTCCTTTATTGCTGGAATTAGGCGCTTACATTTTAGAAACCGCGGAAAGTATAAATACAGGCATAGCAACGTACGATACGCCGATATTTCAACGATTGAATCCTGGTTTACAACTATTGGCATTTGTCTCGGTCATCATCTATCTATACAAATGTCACACGCTGATCGAGGGTTTTTATCAACAACAAAAATTCAATGGCGGCGACCGGTACCGGCACGAGTTGCGTTGGCTTCACCGCTTGCTGATAGGTTTCGGGATGCTATGGTTGCTATGGACACCCTTTGCAGCGATCGATTATTTTTTTTACAATTATCAATTAGGCGCACAGGCCTATTATCCCTTGTATTTCCTTTTGGTTGTAATGATTGTCTGGATGGCGGTAAGGGCTTTTTTGAAGCCCGAAACCAGCATGCGGCCAGATGAAGCAGCAATTTTAAAACCATTGCTGCCGGCCGAACTAAAGCAAAAAGGCAACTGGCTAAAGAAAGTGGTTAAAGAAAACCGCTACTACCAGGACCCCGAACTAACCTTAAGCTCACTTGCAGAAAAGCTTGGCCTGACTACACATGAATTATCGCGGATCATCAACACAGTGCTCAAAAAAAGCTTCAATGATTTTATCAATGAATACCGCGTCCAGGACGCCATTCGGAAAATGCAGGCCCCGGCTTTTGATCGCCTGACACTCCTCGGCATTGCATTTGAATCAGGGTTCAATTCTCAAAGCAGCTTTAACCGCATTTTTAAACAAGTAACCGGGAAAAGTCCCGTAGAATATAAAAACGAGCTGAAAAAAGAGTACCCATCTTATAATTTGGGAAGTCAGCAACAGATTGCCAAGGTAATTTCGTATTCAGAAACCACCCCTAAGTGGTTTCGTGAGAAATTAAATCGCAATTATATGTTTAAAAATTATTTCAAAATAGCGCGGCGCAACCTGATGCGTAACAAAAGTTACGCGGCTATTAATATTACCGGTTTGGGTGTGGGCATTGCCGTTTGTATGGTGATCTTTGTCATTATACAATTTCAAACGAGCTTCGACAATTTTCACACAAAAAACGATCGCATCTATCGCGTGTTAACCGAATATCATCATGAAGGGTCGGGAGATGTTTCTTATGGGAAAGACCTTCCTTTTCCCATTCCCTTAGGATTGAAAACGGCCTTCCCTCAGCTGGAAGTAGCGCCAATTTTTGCAAGTCAAAATGATCAGCTGCTGATAGTTGATAATAAAGGAGATGCCGAAAAAGCATTTAAAGAGACACGGGGCTTATTTTTTACGTCGCCTGCTTTCTTTAAAATCTTTGACTTCCCGCTTATTGCCGGTACCTATGAATCATTGAAAAATCCGAACAATGTATTGCTGACAAAAGAGATTGCTGATAAATATTTCGGCGACTGGAAGCTGGCAATGGGCAGAACTATCAAACTACAGGTAGGCGGCTTTATGTTCGAGCACGGTACTGATGTCGTGACGGTGTCAGGCATTTTAGATAACATCCCGCCAAATTCCGACTTTCAACTCAAAGTGATTGTATCGTACGGCACAGGTTTTACCGGGGACTATTTAGCGCAATCCACTGATTGGAACACGACGGTGTCTGATTATGGCTGTTATATTTTGTTGCCGCAGGGTATGTCTGTCAACAATTTTAATCAGCAGCTACGTGACTACTCACGAAAGGTGGAATCTCCTGCTAATAAGGATAGCCACATTGCACAACCATTAAGCGCGGTACATTACGATGCGGCGGTAGGCAATTACAGCAACAAAACCATTAGTCATCAATTGCTCAATGTATTATGGCTTATCGCAGCGTTTATCCTCTTAATAGCCTGTGTAAACTTTATCAACCTCTCCACGGCACAGGCCGTTAACCGTGCGAAAGAGGTTGGCGTAAGAAAGGTTTTGGGGAGTAATAAGTCCCAATTACAAACCCAATTCCTGGTCGAAACTTTTTTGATCGTTTTCGTTGCTGTGCTACTTGCAGCAGGTATTACCTTGGCTGCATTGCCTTCTGTAAGTAATCTTTTAGAGCTTTCGCTTTCATTCAACATATTCACCAATCCTGCAATTGTTTTGTTCCTGTTCATCGTAACGATTATGGTGACTGCCCTTGCCGGTTTCTATCCTTCCATTGTTTTATCACGTTTTAACCCGGTTAATGCCTTAAAGAGTAAACTCACATCAAACGCTAACGGAATTTCATTACGCAGAGGGTTGGTAGTGTTTCAGTTCATCATTGCACAGGTGCTTATAATCGGGACGCTCATCATCGTCAAGCAAATGAATTATTTTATGGATCAACCGCTGGGCTTTGATAAAGATGCGGTGATCAATGTACCTTTTCGTATAGATACCACCCTCACCAGTAAACTAGATTATTTAAAAAGGCAGTTATTATCGGTGAATGGTGTGCAAACCGTCAGCTTAAGTGACCACACACCGGTTGAAAATGGTAACGATACCTGGAGCACGGTGAAATTTGACCATGCTGTAAAAGAATCCGATTTTAAAGCGATCACCAAATTTGCCGACGAAGAATATGTGCCCACTTATAAGTTGCCGTTGATAGCCGGAAGAAATGTGTACCCGTCTCAAATGACAAGAGAATTTTTAGTGAACGAATCGCTGGTGAAAAGTTTGGGGCTAAAAAGACCGGAAGATATATTAGGCAAAGAAATAAGCATATGGAACGGCCTGATAACATGCCCGGTTGTTGGTGTTTTGAAAGATTTTAATGACCGTTCTTTCCGCAATGAGGTTGCGCCGTTACTTATTACCACAGACGCGGCAATGTACAACCAGCTCGCCATAAAGCTGGGAACCACCAGCATGTCGTCCACACTGCAATCTATAAAGAAGATATTTGACAAAACGTATCCCAATTTCGTTTATCAATACAAGTTCCTGGATGAAAAGATCGCTAGTTTTTATAAACAGGAAAACCAGTTATCGCAGTTGTACAAAATATTTGCTGCCATCTCTATATTCCTTAGCTGTTTGGGTCTATATGGTTTGGCCTCGTTTATGGCGGTGCAGCGGGTAAAGGAAGTGGGTATCCGCAAAGTATTGGGTGCCAGCGCTGGCAACATCGTTTACTTGTTCTCGAAGGAATTTCTGATACTCATAGCCATCGCCTTTGCGATAGCCACTCCTATTGCATGGTACTACATGCACCAATGGCTGCAGGATTATGTCTACCGTATCAACGTCAGCTGGTGGTTATTCGCCATAGGCGGATTGGCCTCGATCATTATCGCCCTCGTCACCATAAGTTTCCAGGCAGTAAAGGCAGCGCTAGCGAATCCGGTGAAGAGTTTGAGGAACGAATAGAATTGTCGTTGGTTATTAGTCATTAGTCATTTGTGCAAAGCGGTTGAACTAATGACCAACAACTGATGACTAGTCCAAAAAAGAACTTAAGTCCATAAAACATGCGAACCGAGGTTTAATTGAAACACGTTAGTAGTGCGTTCCGGGGTGAGATACAGAACGCATTTTTTGTAATAATATCGAAGCTCTCAAATTTTAATATCTATTTTTTTGTTGGCTCCTCACTTGCATTATCCCCGCCGATACTTTCGTGAAGCGCCCGTATGAATGCATTTTTTAAGACGCCAAGGAAAGTTTGCCAGGCGCTGGTTTTGGGGTTGTTGACATTTCCATGGAGCTGTACAATAGTAGCTATCTTTTTAGTTCTGTGATTTTTCAATATTCCGGCTACCAGTCCCACAATAGCTTTCTTTACAACGCGTATAGGGCCGCCTTTCTTAACATCTTTTTTTACGTCCAATACTTTCAAGTCCTTTATAAAGGGCTTCATATATCCACTTATTTCGCCGTTCATTACGCTCAATTTGTTGAACAGATCTAGTTTGCCACGTTCGATATCAAACTTCACGTCCGCCTCAAGCATAGGATTAAGGCTTATCAGGTCGATATCCGTTAACTGGATCCCACCATCAAAGTCGGGCATTTCTTTTAAAACATTCACTTTCGCATATGCCCTCAATCTGCCGCCTCCAATAAATGTTCCGGTAAGATTAACATCAGAAGGCAGCCGTTCGCCCTTTTTCTGTACATTGGCCAGGTTGGTAGCCACCAGGTGCATGTTGTCAATGTGCCAGCTATGCGCAGGTTTTTTATTAAAGTCGTAGTATGCAAACCGGCCCTCGTTAACAGTGAAAAGGTTCACAGTGATAGGCATCAGGGCCTTAAGTGTCGCTGTCCATGTATCTTTGGAAGGTTCTTTATGAAGGCTTTCAGTAGCCAGGATGTTAAGAACAGGCTTGTCGCAGGTTATCTTTCCTACCAGTCTTCCATGAAATAATGGTTTCCATTCAATAGAAAGATCGGACCGGTCGATTTCAAGGAAAGGATATTTTGGCGGATCGGTCTTCTTTTTCAGATGTAAGCCCTTTATGACGTAGGCACCGCGCCAAAGCGCGATGTCAATGTCATCAACGTACCCCGTATAGCCTGGCAGTTCATTTAATTGTTTATTGACATAATGTTTAACGATGCCAGGCAGCGCGAGCCGGAGCACGATTAACGCCGAAATAATAAGGACAATTGCGATATAGGTAATTTCCCAACCGCGAATGGTGCTTTTTATTTTAGCAACATTCAACGGCCTTTCTCTTTTTACCCGTTTCATGAATAGTAAACGAATAAGCTCGTATATTGTTTATAGATGTGTTTCGTAACGCGTTGAATAGTAAAGTGTTAAATCGGATATAAATACCGGCCGCTAAACAGGAACCCACAGGTGCAAAAGTAAAAAGCCTTAAGACTTTCGACTTAAGGCTTCTGATTTATCAATGATGCTTAAAATACTGTATTTCTCTTTCGTGTTTTTTGGCATCGTCCATGGAATCGAACGTGCCCAGATTTTTGCGTTTATGTGTATCCGGATCAACTTTCCTTGAGTAGATCCGGTACTTCCCCGATTTTAATTTCCTTATCATAGCTGGTTAATATTGTTTGCTGTTACGTATGCTCTTTTGACTACCGGTGATGGTCCCGCTGTGGCTGAGGTGTACCTTGCGGTTGCATCATACGTTGGGGTTGCATTCGCTGTGGCTGCATCCTCGGCTGTTGGAAGCGCTGCGGAGCCTCCATTCGTTGAGCCCTGAATTGCCGCTGTTGTTGGAAATGCTGTTGCTGCATTCTCTGTTGCTGATAACGTTGCGCCTGAAAATGCTGTTGTTGCGCCCTTTGCTGACTGCGCTGAGTCTGGTAACGCGGTTGCTGAATGCCCTGTCGCTGACTACCGCGCGGATTCATATATTGCTGACGTGAGTGTGCGGCCC
>Ga0207695_10008124_pt1 | contig 13195 bp, 11 predicted proteins | sample KBSC54metaG_FD_184354 | JGI IMG/M metagenome (GOLD analysis project Ga0207695, IMG submission 184354) | Corn rhizosphere microbial communities from Kellogg Biological Station, Michigan, USA - KBS C5-4 metaG (SPAdes) (version 2) | ecosystem: Host-associated > Plants > Roots > Rhizosphere > Soil...
CATCGTCGCGATCAACAAGGACGCCGACGCGCCGATCTTCGAAGTCGCCGACATCGGCCTGGTCGGCGACCTGTTCAAGATCGTGCCGGAGCTGGAAGCGGCGGTGTGAGGCGCGCTCGGCGCCGCGCTGCATCCAGGATGCCGGTGTGAAGCGACGTCACCGCACACTCGGCTTTGTCGCGGCGCTGGTCGTCACCGCGTTGTTCGTGTGGTACGTGGTGCGCTCGTTGCGCGGTCACGACTTGTCGGTTTATGCGACGCCGCGCGCCGCGCTGGGCATCGCGCTGTGCGCCCTGCTGTGGTCATGCGGCGCACCGTTGCTGGCGCTGGCGTGGCACGGATTGCTCGCCGGGCTGGGGGTATCGAGACCGCGCCGTGAATTGTTCGGCATCATCGGCATCACGCAATTTGCCAAGTACGTCCCGGGCAACGTCGCGCAATACATCGGCCGCGCCGGCATGTCATTGGCACGTGGCATACCGCCGCGACCGCTCGCGGTTACGATGATTCTTGAAACCCTGCTCGTGATCGCCGCCGCCGTGGTGATGGGCGTCTGCACCGGTGCACTGTCCGAAGTCGGCTTGGCGGTGGTGCACCTCCACGACGCACAGCTCGCGTTGATCGCGGCACTGGTTGCGTTGGCAATCGCGGGGCTGTTCCTGCTCAGGCGTGTGGCCCCGCCATTGCTGCGGCGTTTTGCTCCAAAGTACGCATCTGTGCTGGACGGCACCCTGCTGCCGCCACAGCCGAGCCTCGTTCAAGCGTTCGCGTTGTACTGCGGAATGTATGTCTGCATGGGCATCGGATTGATCCTGCTCGCGCGATGCCTGTTGCCGGAAGCTCCGCACGATTACTGGTTGTTGGTTGCAGTGTTTGCACTGGCATGGGTGGTCGGCTTCGTGACGCCGGGGGCGCCGGGCGGATTGGGCGTGCGCGAAGGACTGATGCTGCTGATGCTTGCGCCGGTCCTGACGGCAGCGTCCGCCAGCGTACTCGTGATCGCTTTGCGGATTGCGACAACGTTGGGCGACGTGTTGATCCTGCTCATGGGCATGGTGGCGCTTCCACGCAACCGGGTCGTTTCATCCCCTTCGTCCCGATCCGCTCCTTGAACCTGGCGACATGAACCGCGCATCCGCCACTGGACCCGATCAGGCCGCCTCTGGGCCCAACGCCGTGCACGTTGCACTGATCGGTCCGGTCTTGCCGTTCCGCGGAGGCGTTGCACAGTACACGACCCAGCTCCATCGCGCGCTGGCCAAGAGGTGCGTGCTGCGCACGATTTCATATCGCCACCAATATCCGGCATGGTTGTATCCGGGCAAGAGCGACCGCGAACCGGATCAAGCGGCTTATCGCGAACCCGGTGTCGACTATCTCCTCGATTGGCGCAATCCCCTGTCGTGGTTTCGCGCAACCGGTTTCATTGAGGCAAGTGGCTGCTCACTCGCGCTGTTCGATTGGTGGACGCTGTTCTGGGCTCCGGCTACGGCCCTGATGGCCAGGCAATTGCGTCGTCGCGGGATACGCGTGGCGTTTCTCTGCCACAACCTGTTCGATCACGACGCGGGCGCATTCAAGCGCAGGGTTACCGGAGCACTATTGGCGCAGGCTGACGCATACCTTGTGCACAGCACCGAACAAGCTGTCGTGTTGCGATCAAGATTCCCCGGCAAGCCTGTTCTTGCCCATCCCATCCCGCTGTACGACCAGTTTCCCCCGCCTTCGATTCGGCTGCCCAAGCGCGGACGACTGGAATTGCTCTTTTTCGGATTCATTCGACCTTACAAAGGGCTCGACGTGCTGGTCGATGCGCTGGCACGGCTCAATGATGCGCAGGTGTACCTGACCGTGGTCGGCGAACCATGGTGCCCGCCCGAAGAGCTTCGCAAACGGATCGGGGTTGCACACGCCCCCAATGTGGAATTGCACCTGGACTATGTGGACGACCAAACCGCGGCCAACTTCTTCGGCCGCGCGGATCTCGTCGTTCTGCCCTATCTATCGGCGTCGGGAAGCGCCGTCGCAGCAATGGCCTTTCATTACGGATGCCCCATACTCGCCACGAGGACCGGGGCGTTTCCGGACGTGATTGATGAAGGCAAAACCGGTTTCCTGGTCACGCCGGGCTCAGCCGAAGGATTGCGCAGCGCGATCCGTCCGCTGACACGTGAACAACTCGAGGCAATGCGCACGCAGTTGCATGCGGAAAAAACGCGCTTCACCTGGAATTCGCTCGCCGAATGTTTGATGGGACTCACGCCGGTTGACAACACGTTTTCTCGAGGACACCAATGAAACGGTCGATGCCGCCATGTCCGCACTGACCAGGCTCGCGCAACGTCTACAAGGGCTCGAAAACCTTGCCCCCCAGGCATGGCGGCTGCCGCTGCGCTATCACGGGCAGCGCCTGGTGGGAGGGCTCGAGCCGGAAATGGCGTTGCTTCAGTGCTTGGTGCCAAACCGGGGCATGGCGCTCGACATCGGCGCCAACCATGGCGTCTACGGCTATGCGTTGTCCCGCCTATCGCCCGAGGTGCATTGTTTTGAACCGCTCGCGGAGTGCTGTCGCTACATCCAGGACCATCACGCCGCAAACATCACCGTGCACAACACCGCTCTCGCGGATCGAGCTGGGGAACTTGAGCTGCATGTTCCCATCATTGGCGGGCGCACCGTATATACGCGCGCGTCGCTCGATCGACCTGAAGGGCCCTGCGAAACGAGACGCGTGGAAGTGAGGACGCTGGACAGCTATGGACTGGCGAACGTCGGCTTCATCAAAATCGATGTCGAAGGATTGGAAGCGGCCGTGCTACATGGTGCGCAGCACACGCTGGAGACGTGCCATCCCACGATGCTGGTGGAGATTGACCGTGCGCGCCACACCCAGAGCTCCTTTCTGGGCGTGCATGCCTTGCTGCGGGAGCGGGGTTACACCGCGCACATATGCGAGGCCGGAGCGTTGATCGCTTGCCGGGATGTCTGGGACGCATCGAACAGGCACATCAACTTCATCTTCAAGTGAATATTGCGCTCGAACGCCGGGATGTCATGGAACGACCGCCCAGCCCGGCGTGTACTTGCCCACGGGTCCTGCCTGCGTGAAAACCGTTCCGTTGCCGGACCACAGATACACCGAATTGCCATTCACGATCCAGGCAATTCCGGTTTTGCCGTCGCCGTTGAAATCGCCGGCCGCCGCGAATTTCCAATTGGACCCGATCGTGTACTGGCTGTGATACGACAGCACCGTGGACCCGTCCATCAACCACCAGCCAAGCCGCGAGGGAGATGGGTTGTAGACAAGCAGATCGGCGTTCCCGTCGCCATCGATGTCGCCGCTGCCCACAACCGACCAGCCTGCCGCATTCCTCGCGACGAAATTCGACGCGAAACTGCTGCCGTTACTGGTCCACAAGTTGACGTTGTTTGCAGAATCCACCCAAGCGATATCCACTCGGCCATCGTCGTTGAAATCGCCTGTCGCGGAAAACTTCCAGGATGAATTGACCGTTTGGCTGTGGTACGAAAGAACGGTCGAGCCATTCATCGACCACCAGCCCAGCCGCGCGGGGGACGGATTGTAGACAAGCACATCCGCATATCCGTCGCCATCGACATCACCGGCGCCCACGACGCTCCATCCCGCCGTGTTCCTGCCGACAAACTGGGAGACAAACCCGCTGCCTTGGGCAAGCCACAGGTAGATGTTATGTGACGAATCAGCCCAAAGGATGTCCGTCCTCCCATCACCATTGAAATCACCGGTGGCCACCACGTGATAGGCCGAGGAGACGGTCTGGCTGTTGTACGAAAACACACTGGTGCCATTCATCAACCACCATCCGAGCCGCGCGGGAGAGGGGTTGTATTCGATGATGTCCGCAATTCCGTCACCGTTGACGTCGTTGTGGACGGATCCGAGTGAAGGTGGTGGGTTCACCACCGTCGTCGCCTCGAACGCCGCGATCAGTGCCGCAGTGTTGTTCATGCTGTGCGCGTTATCGGCCGACGACGATGAACTGTCGGCCACGCCGCAAGGCGTGTTCTGGCACGTCGAAATGTTGGGATTGGAAAACACGGCAAGCGGCGTGGCGGTATCCGTCCCGTAAGCCATGATCGTGGAAAACCCGTTCGCGCCATTGCCCAGATAACCGTACGAATACGAATAAGCGCCGGAGCCACCCGCATTGGCGCGGTCGTGCGCGTCGCCCATGTTGTGGCCAAGCTCATGGGCAAACGTGGTGTCGAGGCAGTAGTAACCACCGTTGCTGCCGTCGCTGACCACCGAGTAGCCGTAGGCATTCGACTCCGAGGGCACGATCGGCGCCTCGCCGCCACCAATAAGCCAGCCGACGCCACAATCGCCCTGCGTGGAGTTGTCGTAACGCCGCATCATGACCACCAGGTCGGCGCCATATTGCGTGCGCAGCGAGGCGAGGCTGGCGAGCGATGCAGGGACCGATACCGGATTGCCGTTCTCGTCGGTGCCGGTGATGTCGTCCAAGGCGCTTTGATTGGAGGTGTTGTCGGGGTAATTCACTTCCGTCGTGTACACCAACCGGATCCGCTGGTTCACGCCACTGGCGGCGTAAGCCTGGTTGGTGATGTCGACGAGGTTCTGGATGCGGATCAGCGCGAGTCTCTGGCTGCCCAGCATGTTTGCAAAACCCTGTGAGTAAGCGACCATCACGTCGATGGTGACCGGACCCGACGAGGCAGCAGCCTGCCTGACGGCCGCGTCGGCGGCTGCCCGCATCGCCAACGTGTTCTCATCGCCCTTGGGTGCGACGCGCGGCGGGATCGCATAATCCCGCTGGCTGCGCAGCCTGAGCGTCTGCGTCGAACGAGCCATGGCCGCCGCGGAGGTTTCAATGACGCGCGTTTCACCCTGGCTTGTCACGATGCGAAGCGGATATCCAGACGGTTGCGGAATCAGACCGAATACCCCGTCCTTGCCGAACGTCAGCACCACCTGCTGCGCGCCGTGCACGGTGTCGACCGTACCGACCCAAGTCCAGATTCCATTCGCATGGACGATGTGCCGTGCGTATTTGGCGTAAACGCGCCCGCCGCTCGGCGTCGGCAGCCACATGCCGCCCTGGAACACCGCACCCAGCGCATTGTCTTCGCTGATCTTGATAGGCCAGGACTTTTGCGCACCCTGCGCCAGTACCCGGGGGGCACTTGCCCCGATCGAATACAGGACAGGCTGGGACGTCGCTGCCAGCACAGGAAGGCAGCCGAACAAAAGCGAAAGGGTCAGTGCGTAGCCGAAGGCACGCAACGTGAGACGGGGCATGGTGGTATCCATGGACGCGGGTATGCGTATCTTTATACCAGTTCGGGCACGACGCAATGCTGCGGCTCCGCACACAGTTCAGGCGCGGGTCCCGCCGAGCCGTCCGAAAGGCGGTGCCCGTCACATCCCCTCGACAGCAAGGCCCATTTGATTGCCCGCGACCAGCGATTCGGCCGAATGGCGCAGGTCAATCCGCTACAATTCGGCCATTCCTGATCTGGATGCGGCATGTCGAACGACGCCCCCTTGTGGACCCCGAGCGCCGAACGCAGGGACGCCACCAACCTGCATCGGTTCGTGCGGTTCGTGCACGACGCCACCGGCAATGCCGACATCGGCAGTTACGCGCCACTCTACGAGTTTTCGATTCGCCACCCCGCGAAATTCTGGCCGCTCGTATGGGAGTTTTGCGGCATCCGCGCCACCGGTGAGTTCGAACCCGTGCTGGCGGATGCCGAGCAGATGCCGGGCGCACGCTGGTTTCCCGGCGTGCAATTGAACTTCGCGCAGAACCTGCTGCGCTTCAAGGACGACAAGCCGGCGCTGGTATTCCGCAACGAATGGGGGCACAAGCGGGAGATCTCCTACGCGCAACTGCACGCGATCGTCGGCCGCGTCGCCTACGCCCTGAAACAGGCCGGCGTCGGCAAGGACGACCGCGTTGCGGGCTTCCTGCCCAATCTGCCCGAGACGATCATCGCGATGCTGGCCACGGCATCGCTGGGCGCGATCTGGTCCTCGGCGTCACCGGATTTCGGCGTCAATGGCATCGTCGATCGCTTCGGCCAGATCGAGCCGAAGGTGCTTTTCTGCGCCGATGCCTACGCCTACGGCGGCAAGCGGCACGACTGTCTCGCCAAGGTGCGCGAGGTGCTGGCGGCGATCCCCTCGATCGAAAAGTGCGTGGTGATTCCCTACTCCGGCGATCAGCTGCAGCTCGACGGTTTGCGGGACGCGATTTCGTGGGGCGACTTTGCCGGCCACGAAGATCACGCCCTCGAATTCGTGCCGACACCGTTCGACCATCCGCTGTACATCATGTATTCCTCGGGCACCACCGGGAAGCCCAAGTGCATCGTGCACGGCGCCGGCGGCACGCTGCTGCAGCACTTGAAGGAACTGGTGTTGCACACCGATCTCAAGCGCGAAGACCACATCTTCTACTACACCACCTGCGGCTGGATGATGTGGAACTGGCTGGTGTCCAGCCTCGCGGTGGGCGCAACCGTGGTGCTGTACGACGGCTCGCCCACCTGGCCCGACGGCAACGCATTGTGGAATCTCGCCGACGAGGTCGGCATCAGCATCTTCGGCACCAGCGCCAAGTGGATCGACGCCACCGCCAAGATGGGCGTTAAGCCGCGCGAGACGCACAAGCTCACACGCCTGAAAACGATCCTCTCCACCGGCTCACCACTCGCGCCGGAAAGTTTCGATTACGTCTATCGCGACGTGAAGGAACGCGTGCTGCTGGCTTCGATTTCGGGCGGCACCGACATCATCTCCTGTTTCGCGCTGGGCAATCCCGTGTTGTCGGTCTATCGCGGCGAACTGCAAAGCCGCGGACTCGGCATGAAAGTCGAGATTCTGGACGAAGCCGGCCAGCCGGTGCGCGAACAGCCGGGCGAACTGGCTTGTGCCGCGCCGTTCCCGTCGATGCCGGTCATGTTCTGGAACGATCCAGATGGCGAGAAATACCGCGCCGCGTATTTTTCCAAGGTGCCTGGCGTGTGGTGCCACGGCGACCGCGCCGAACTCACCGCGCACGACGGCATCATCATCTACGGGCGTTCGGACGCCACCTTGAATCCGGGCGGCGTCCGCATCGGCACCGCCGAAATCTATCGTCAGGTGGAGCAGTTGCCGGACGTGCTTGAATCGGTCGCGGTCGGGCAGCACTGGCAGGGCGACGAACGCATCGTGCTGTTCGTGCGCCTGCGCGAAGGCGTCACGCTCGACGACGCACTGCGCGAAACGATCTGCAAACAGATCCGCGCCAACACCACCCCGCGCCACGTGCCGGCGAAAATCCTGCAGGTGACCGACATCCCGCGCACCATCTCCGGAAAAATTTCGGAACTTGCGGTGCGAGCGATGATCCATGGCGAGGCGGTGAAGAACACCGATGCGCTGGCGAATCCGGACGCGCTTTCGCTCTTCCAGAATCTGCCGCCGCTGTCAGCCTGAAACCCATGGGTGCAAGTCTGGCCACAAGCGATCCCGCGCAACGCATGCGCGTCCGTGAGACGCCCCCCCAATTAAGCGTTGTCACGTCGGTGTTCCGATCAGAGGCGTTCCTCCCGGCTTTCATCACGGAAATGAGCCAGGCAATCGCGTCGGCCGGCATCACAAGTTACGAAATCATCTTTGTCAACGATGGTTCGCCTGACGGCTCACGCGAGTTGTTGTTGCAGGCCTGCAACGAAAGCCGCGCGGTCAAACTGGTTGATCTTTCCAGGAATTTCGGGCATCACAAAGCCGTTGTCGCGGGGCTTGCGTATTCCCGCGGTGATCTGGTTTTTCTCATCGACTGCGACCTCGAAGTCAGACCCGCGGCGCTCGGTCAGTTCCTGAAAACCATGCGCGAAAATCATCCCGATGTCGTCTATGGCGTCCAGGACAAGCGCAAGGGCCCCGCGATTGAGCGAGTTGGTGGCGCGCTGTTCTGGCGTCTTTTCAATCGCCTGAGTCAGACCGCGGTACCACCCGACGTTTTGACCGAACGATTGATGACGCGACGCTACGTCGATGCTCTGCTGTCACTGGGTGACCGCAACGTGTTTCTCGGCGGAATGATGTACTGGGCCGGATTTCGGCAGATGGGCATCACGATCTCGAAGGATCAACGCGCGGGACGCTCCACCTATTCACTGGGGAAGCGCCTTTCGCTGCTCGTCGAAGCTGTGACGTCGTTCTCCACGGTACCGCTCAAACTGGTGCTGTTGACCGGGCTCTGCATAACCGCATTGGCGCTGCTCGGTGTCGTCGTGCTGGTGGCGCGAAAGCTGCTCGACCCCGCCGCCATCCTTAGTGGCTACACCTCGCTGATGCTGGCGGTGGTCGGGATGGGTGGCCTTGTTCTCACCACGGTCGGCGTCCTTGGGCTGTATGTGTCGCGCATTTTCATACAGACGCAAAACCGCCCTCTCTACATCGTCCGGGACTTTCACCAGCACCCCCATGACTGAAAACCTGGACGCCTACAAATCCGCTTACACGCCTCAGTTCCCGTACCACCACGACGAGGAGCTGCTGTTGCAGGCCTATTCCGGGAAGATCGTTTCCCGGCTGGGAAACCTGCGGGGCCTGCGTCTCCTGAGCCTTGGCATCGGCGGACAGACCGTGAGCGCCACGCTTCGGACCAAGCTGGACATCGACGAATACCACATCGTCGAAGGCTCCGGCGACATCATCGCCGCTTACCGCGAAGCCACCTCACCGCCGGGCAATGTGATCATCCATCATGATCGTTTCGAAACGATCGTCCTGGATGGGCGCTTTGACGCCATCGAGATGGGCTTCGTGCTGGAGCACGTCGATGATCCAGCGCTCGTGCTGCGCCGGTTCCGCCAGTTCCTGAAGGCGGACGGCACCCTGTTCACCGCTGTACCCAATGCGCGATCACTGCATCGCATGCTCGGGCACGCAGCCGGCATGCTGACCGACCTCTACGCACTCAGTCCCTCTGATCGAGAATTGGGGCACAAGCGGTATTTCGATGCCCAAACGTTCGAGGAAACCGTCAGTACAGCGGGATACACGGTCATCCAACGCGATGGACTGGTGTTGAAGCCGCTTGCCACCGCGCAACTTCAATCCCTCGATTTCCCACCCGCCATCGAACGCGCACTCATCGAGGTGGGCTATTCGCTTCCGGACATTTGCAACGGCATCATGCTGACGGCAAAACCTGCATGATTCGCGTGCTCATTACCTGCGGGGGCGGCTTTCAGGGACTGGGGCTTGTACGAGCACTGCATGCAGCCGGCGGAATACGCACCTTCGTGTGCGACATGCACCCGGACAATCCCGTCCGCTATGTGGCGCATCGTTATCTGGTTTGTCCACTGCTGGCAGACGACGACGCGTACGAATCATTCCTGCGCGATACCGTTGCACGCGAACGGATCGATTTCGTGTTTCCAGCCACTGCGCTGGACCTGCGGGTGCTGGCGAGTCTGCACGCTGAACTTCCGTCACGCGGCGTGACCCTTGCGGTCTGTCGGCAACCGCTGCTCGACCGGCTGCTGGACAAGAAGTCCGTACAGAAATTACTTACCGACGCGGGGTTGCCGGCCGCACCGTCCATCGATCCCCACCAGCACGATTTTTCGTTTCCCTTGATCGGAAAGCTTGCGGACAGTTGGGGCGGACGCGGTCTCGAAATGATCGATTCACGCGAATCCAGAGACCAGCGGTTCGCTTCGATCCGGGCCAACCACTACGTCTGGTCGCGCTACTTCAACCGATTCGAGGAATACTCCGCCGACTTCGCGATCGGCTCGTCAGGAACCCTATCGCCGATCGTGGTGCGAAAGCGTCTGCGCACGTCCGGTGGATTCGCGGTCATTTCGGAATCGGCGGGGGAGCCGGGGTGGCAGGCGCTATTCTCCAAAGTCGCGCAGGCACTGGCCGACGCAGGCGGCTACGGCCTGTTCAATGCGCAAGCGATCGACCCCGGGTCGGAAACGGCCCTGCCATTTGTTTCAGACATCAACCCCCGCATTGGAACGTCGGCCACCCACGGGCTCGCGGAGGGAATCAATCTGCCGGCGTGGTTCATCGGGTCCGTGCGGGGACACGCGCCAGAGGCGCCCCGCCTGCGCCGGCACACAAAAAGCATCCGCCTGTTGTCCGACATGGCATTGCCGGTTTTGCCGCAGCGCCCTCGTGCCGTGGTCTTCGATCTGGACGACACGTTGGTCGATCACAAGCGCTGGCTGCTGGCCAAAATGCAGGCGCTCTACGACGCATGCTTTCTCGACCTCGCAGACAGGAGCCGCTATCTGCGCGTTGCCGTGCAGTTGATCGACGACCACGAGTGGCCACGCCTGATTGACCGCACTCTGGAACTGCTGGATTTGCCGACCACGCTTCGCAACCGGGCAATCGAAGCCTATCGCGCCATGGAAATATCCGATACGCCGTTGTACGACGATGTCGAGCCGGCGCTCTCAGCATTGCGCGATGCCGGTATCAAACTGGCAATCCTGACCGACAATCCGCCCGCGACGCAAAGGTCGAAAATCGCCCACGCGCCACCGCTGCGTGATATTGAGACCGTGGTGTTGTCGCGCGAATATGGCGGCGAGAAGCCACGCCAATCAGTTTTCGACCAAACAGCCGTTGCACTCGAGCTCTCAGCCAACCAACTGGTGATGGTCGGCGACAACTGGATGCGCGATGGCGCGGGCGCGCTCCACGCAGGTTATGCGCATGCCTTCATCGTCCGCCGCAGCGCTTCCGGCACGCTTGCCGATCGCTGGCTTGTCGAGGAACTCGCGGCGATCGGGCAGGCCGACCGGATCAGCGCAGTACCCGGACTTGTCGCGATGCTGCACGCCTGCCTGGATGCACCAGCATGAAGCGCGTCGCCATCATCCAATCGTCTTACATTCCATGGAAGGGATACTTCGACATCATCCACGATGTCGATGAATTCATCTTCCTCGACGACGTCCAATTCACGACGCGCGACTGGCGCACGCGCAATCGCATCAAGACCGTGCACGGATCGATGTGGCTGAGCGTGCCGGCAGGCGCCAACCGCAACCGCAAGATTTGCGAGGTTGTCCTCAATGATCACGCATGGCAAGCAAAGCACTGGGAATCCATTCGCCACGCATACGCAGCCGCCCCCTTTTTTGACCGTTACCGCTCTTTTTTTGAAGACATCTATCTACATGCCTCATGGCGCAGCCTTTCCGAGATGAACCAGGAAATCGTCACACGGATTGCTCGCGACATTCTCGGGATCAAAACCCACATGACCGATTCCCGTCGCTATTCCGCTGGTGGCAGGCGCACCGAGAAACTGGCAGATCTCGTAATCGCGGCCGGTGGCAACCACTATCTTTCCGGGCCCACCGCACGCGACTATATCGAGCCGGAAGTTTTTGCGCGTCACGGTATCGCGCTCGAATACAAGGATTACCGAGGCTATCCGGAGTACCCCCAGTTGCATCCACCCTTCGAGCACGCGGTCAGCGTCCTGGACCTGCTTTTCCACACGGGACCCGATGCGCCTGCCCACATCTGGGGCCATCGGCGGAGCAAAACATGAACATTGCCACAAGCTATGCCATGGTCCTGATGACTGTTCTGACGACTGTGTACGCACAGCTGATCCTGAAATGGCGCGTACTGCTGGTGGGGATGCCACCGCACGACCTTGGTGGCAAAGTCAGGTTCTATACAACGCTGCTGTTGGACCCATGGGTACTCTCCACGTTCGCCGCGGCGTTCATCGCTGCCATGTGCTGGATGACCGCGATGATGCGGCTCGAAATCAGCAAGGCCTATCCGTTCATGGCTCTCAACTTCGTGCTTGTCGGCCTGCTTGCGGTACCCCTGTTCGGCGAGAGCATGACTTGGCCGAAGATGGGCGGGCTCTTCCTGGTGGTGATGGGGCTGGTCCTGACCAGCCAAGGTTGATGCGGTGACCTCGCCAACCCGATCCAGCCCCATCGGCCACACAGCCGAAACCCGCAACCGCATGGATTCCGCATCGAGCGGGCGTGGCGCATCGACGTGGCCTGGCACGCTTGCGGCTGCGGCGATCATGGCTTGCGGTGCCCTCTCGTTCCTGCTGACACATGGCTACGCAACAGGCTGGAATTGGACGAATGATCTGTGGGATACGGGTTACTACTTCCAGATTGCATCCAGCGGCTACCGCTCGGGTGGCGGGCATGCCCTCGCATTTCTTCCGGGGTATCCGATATTGCTGGCCCCGGCGGCGCGACTCCTTCCGCAACTTCCATTCCTCGCTTCGTTCATTACTTCGTCAATCCTGAGCATCCTCGGCGGCGCCGTGTTGTTCCGCTTGCTGTGCAAACGCCTGGACACGTGGACAAGCCTCGCTGGAATCGCGCTGCTTGCGTTTTCGCCGTTCGCAATCTACTTCTACAACGGCTATTCGGAACCGGCGTTTTTTGTGTGCGTCGTACTGACGCTGGCGTGGCTCACGGACGGATACCTGCTCCTTGCTGCGTTCGCCACGGGCTACGCCTTCCTGTGTCGCCCATATGCTTTTGCGTTGCTTCCCCTGTTCCTTCCTGTCGCATGGCAACTGGTACGTCAACGTGATTTCTGGAAACTCGGCTGGATCGTACTGCTCGGCGCTGCGCCCGCCTTGATCTACTGCGCCTGGATGTACCACTCGTTTGGCGATCCATTCATGGCGGCGAAAGCACTGACGCATTGGCAGAAGTACGAATCCATATCCGGCTCATGGCCGCTGCCGATCCGGACGATGCTGGCGTTTCATTTCGCGTTCCGCGACAGCGCGCCCGGAACCTGGTCGCTGTCATTGATCACGTATTTCCTTGCAGCATGCGCGACCCTGGCGGCCGCGGGACGACTGCCCGGCAAACTGGTTGTCTACAGCTTGCTGCTGCTGGTGTGCGTGTATTTCACCGATGCTCTGGTACCGGTGAACCTCGGGCGGCACGCCATGCTCGCATTCGCGGCCTGCCCCGCGATCGCGGCGTTGCTATACGGCACCAAATCCGATGGGGCGTGGGCAACCGCATCCCGTCACGGCGCATTCGCCATCGCACTGCTGTTCTTCATCGCGACCTTCGTCGTGATGGGCAGCCGTTTCAGTCTGGGGCTATGGGTGTCATGACGGCGCGCAACGCCATGGGCATCGGAATGATTGCGGCCGTG
>Ga0207695_10008128_pt1 | contig 13193 bp, 13 predicted proteins | sample KBSC54metaG_FD_184354 | JGI IMG/M metagenome (GOLD analysis project Ga0207695, IMG submission 184354) | Corn rhizosphere microbial communities from Kellogg Biological Station, Michigan, USA - KBS C5-4 metaG (SPAdes) (version 2) | ecosystem: Host-associated > Plants > Roots > Rhizosphere > Soil...
CACATCGTATCGGGCTGGTGAATGAAGTAGTCGCGGCTGACCGCCTCATTCCACGCGCTGAAGAAATTGCGCAAAAGATTATCGGCATGGCCCCGCTGGCCATCCAATACTGCATGGAAGCTGTGAATCAGGGCATGAACATGACGCTGCCTGAAGGGCTCTTTCTTGAAGCCACGTTGTTCGGCATGTGTTGCGCCACCGAAGACAAGCGAGAAGGCACTACGGCGTTTCTGGAAAAACGCGCCGCGAATTTCCAGGGCAAATAGCATGCATCCAGACTGGGAACCGGACAAGCTTGCCACTGCCGCCGTTTTCTATAACCTGCATGAAGCGGACATCGCAAAAGGCCTGCTGGACTCATGTGGCGTAGACTGTTTCCTGTGCGATGAGCACATGCACCGCGTCCATCCGCTGACCAGTGAAATTATTGGCGGCGTGCGGTTGCAGGTTGCGCAACAGGATATTGAGCTGGCAAAAGAGCTGCTCAAAGAATACATACCGCCGGAAGATCCTTCAGGTCCCGGGCCGATAGAATGATGGGTTGCAAGACATGTTGAATGAATGAAATCGAATGATTAAGGGCATTACCACAATCCGCCATGTTGCCGGCACTAAGGAATTCAAGGCGCTCAGCAAGATCTTTGACGCGCTGGGCTTTGAGCGGGGAACTCCATGGAAGACCGCGCGCGGACAGGGAGCGCCATTCAAAGTGCCGCTGGGGCAACTTGAGTTTGTTGAAGGACTTGAAACGCTCCATGCCGACATATGGATTGAAGTCACTGACCTGGATTCGATTCGCGATGTGCTGATAAAGGAAAATGTCAAAGTGACAGAAGTGCGCCAGACCGCGTGGGACTCGCGATTTCTCGTGGCTGAGCCAGCCAAAGGATCAAAAATTCTTTTCTGGCAGAAAAATCGTCCAGCAGAAGAAGCTATTGAAGGTGATCTCAATTCTCGTGGAATGCGCTTTGGCGTGGTGGTAAGCCGCTGGAACTCATTCATCACGGAACGCCTGCTGCAAGGCGCGCTGGACGGTCTCAGGCGCAGCGGCTGTAACAAAGAAGACATTACAGTGGTCCGGGTGCCGGGAGCATTTGAAATTCCGTCGCAGGCGCGCACGCTGGCCCAGAGCGGAAAGTATGACGCCATCGTTACTCTTGGCTGCCTGATTCGTGGCGAGACCACCCATTACGAGCATATATCCACCGAGGTCACGCGTGGCATTGGCCAATCGGCGCAGGAAACCGGCGTGCCGCACACTTACGGAGTGCTCACTTGTGAGAACCTGGAGCAGGCTCTGGATCGTGCAGGGCTAAAGGCTGGGAACAAAGGTTTTGAGGCGGCGATTTCCGCTGTCGAAATGGTAAGTTTGCAGCGGAAGACAGAAAGACGTGCCAAGAAGAAGGTCATGTCCGGCAAGAAGAAGAGCAAAGGCCGTTAAATGGGAACCCGACGTAAATCTCGAGAGCTGTGCCTGCAAATGCTTTTCCAGTGGGACATGGGCAAGCAAGAGCCAGAGCACGTGAAAAAGACCTTTTGGTCAGAGCGCGGAGAAGTGGATGAAGAGACGCGCAACTTCGCCGACGATATTTTTCAGGTGGCCGTTGACCGGCAACAGGAAATTGATGATTTGATTCAGAAGCATGCGCAGCACTGGCGCATGGAACGCATGGCCGCCGTGGATCGCAACGTTCTGCGTACCGGGGTGGCCGAGTTTCTGGGCCCGCACCACACGCCTCGACCGGTTGTGATCAATGAAGCTTTGGAAATTGCGCGCAAATTTTCCGCTCCGGAGTCTGTCCAGTTCATCAATGGCGTATTGGATTCGGTGGGGAAGGACCTTGCATCTTCTGCAATCCCGAAGCGAAGCTGAGGGATCCCTATTGGTTTAGAAAATCCAAGATCGAACGGAAACAAGAGTTTTGCTTTTCAGGGGTATTCTTGGGAGATAGGCTCCCTCACCCGCTGCGCGGGATTCGGGATTTCAGAAGAAGCAATGCTAAAATAAAGCACTCCAGCCCCTGGTACCGCACTACATAAATACTGACGGACTTTCGCATTGAAAAAGACTTCCATCACCTATGCCGACAGCGGCGTTGACATTGACCGCGCCGACCGCGCCAAGCAGCGCATTAAATACCTGGCCCATCGCACGTTCACTCCTGGAGTGGTAAGCGAGATCGGCGGCTTCGGCGGGATGTTCGCCATCGACAAGAAAAAGTTTCGCGATCCCGTGCTGGTTTCCAGCGTGGATGGCGTTGGCACCAAGCTTAAAGTGGCTTTCATGATGAACCTGCATCACACCGTGGGCGGGGACCTGGTAAACCACTGCGTGAATGACATTGCCGTGCAAGGCGCCACGCCTCTCTTCTTCATGGATTACCTGGCCACCGGCTCGTTGGATCCGGAGATTGCCGAGAAGATTGTGGAAGGCATGGCCGATGCCTGCCGGCACAACGGCTGCGCGCTGATCGGCGGCGAAACGGCTGAGATGCCGGGCTTCTATCCCAAGGGCGAATACGACCTGGCCGGATTCATTGTTGGCGTGGTGGAAAAAAGCAAGATCATTACCGGCGAAAACGTTGAAGTCGGCGACGTGCTCGTGGGATTGCCTTCCAACGGTTTGCATACAAACGGATACTCCCTGGCCCGCAAATTATTTTTCGATGTCGCAAAGTACACGCCGGATACTTATGTGAACGAGATGAAAGCCAAGGCCGGCGCCGAGCTCATGCACACGCACAAGAGCTACTGGCCGGTGTTGAAGAAATTGATTGCGGCTGAGCTCGTGCATGCCATGGCGCATATTACCGGCGGCGGAATCACGGACAATCTGCCTCGCGTGCTGCCCAAGGGCACCGGAGCGGTAGTGGAAATGGGCACATGGCCTGTCCTGCCGGTTTTTACTCACATGCAGCACATCGGCAACGTCCCGCAGGACGATATGATGCGAACGTTCAATATGGGCATCGGCATGGTGCTGGTGGTGGCGGCAAAAAAATTCAAGCGCGTGCAGTCAATGATCGAAAAAATGGGCGAGAAAGCATATCTCATCGGGCGCATCGTCAAAGGCGATCGCAAAGTTCATTACGCATAATGGTCGTGACCAAAAAACTGGGAATCCTGCTTTCCGGGCGAGGCTCAAACTTTGAGGCGATTGCGGATTCCATCAAGGCCGGAAGCCTTCACGCTGAAATCGCCATTGTAATTTCCAACCGCGCGGACGCTCCCGGCCTTGAGTCGGCAAAGCGGCGCGGGTTGAACGCAGTGTTGATTCCTTCCAAAGGCCGCGTACGCGAGGAGCATGACGCTGACGTTATAGCGGCGCTGCATCATGCGCAGGTGGACTTGATCTGTCTGGCCGGCTATATGCGCCTGCTTTCGTCTCACTTCATACAAGCCTTTCCCAATCGCATCATCAACATTCATCCATCATTGCTGCCGGCATTCCCCGGCATGGACGCGCAGAAGCAGGCGCTGGAATATGGTGTAAAGGTCACGGGCTGTACCGTGCATTTTGTGGACGAACATCTGGATAATGGCCCGATCATTTTGCAGAAGACCGTGCCTGTGCTGGATGGAGATGACGTGCAAACGCTCTCGGCCCGAATTCTGAAGCAGGAGCACGCAGCGTATTCTGAGGCGATTGGCTTGTTACTCTCCGGCGAATTCGAGATTCAGGGCAGAGCGGTTGTGCGACGCCAAATCCGTGCGGAGGCCAAATAGGTGCTGAGAGTGAAATTGTTATCTGCAGCAGCTAAGGCGCCTACTGTCGCTCATCCCGGTGAAGACCTGGGTTATGACGTCTATTCGGCTGAAACCATAACCCTGGAAGGACGCAGCCATGCAATTGTCTCCACGGGAATTGCCATCGAGTGCACATCGCCTGCTGACGAGCCGATGGGCGCTTTGCTGCGCGATAAATCGTCCATGGCGGCACGAAGGCTGGTGCTAACTGGCGGAGTGATTGATTCGGGCTATCGCGGCGAGATCAAAGTCCTGATGGAAAATCTGAGCGACCTGCCTGCGACCATCCGCGCTGGCGACAAGATCGCCAACCTGATTCCATATCCGGTGCTGACGGGAGAAGTACAAGTGGTTGAGGAATTGAACGAGTCCAGTCGCAAGGCGGGCGGGTTTGGGTCTTCGGGAAGATAAGTCTTCCTAAAATCCCGAGCTCGGCGAGGGATCGCTATAATTTAGTAATTGACTAATTTTGGTAAATTAGAAAATTAAAACACGTGTGATTCGGCACTAGCCAAGTGTGCTTTCAAATTTACTAAATTACCAATTTACCCAATTACCATATTCAGCTATAGGGTTCCCTCGCTACGCTCGGGATTTCATAAAAAAATGGCAAACTTTCCTCCTGTTGACGAACAACTGGCATACATCAAGAAGGGCGCGGCGGAGATTATCCATGAGCGCGAACTTCGCGAGCGCCTTGAGAACTCCCTGAAGACCGGCAAGCCTATGCGGGTAAAAGCCGGTTTTGATCCCACGGCGCCTGATCTGCACGTTGGCCACACGGTGCTCATGCGCAAACTGAAGCACTTCCAGGACCTTGGCCATATAGTGATCTTTCTCATCGGCGACTTCACGGCGATGATTGGCGACCCGACTGGGCGTTCCGTCACGCGCCCGCCCCTGACGCGCGGAGACGTCGACCGCAACGCAGAGACCTACAAAACTCAGGTCTTCAAAATTCTTGACCGCGAGAAGACGGTCATAGATTTCAACTCCCGCTGGTTTTCCAAGATGCCGGTGGAAGATTTTCTCCGACTGTGCGCCAGGTTCACCTTGTCCCAGATGCTGGAGCGCGAGGAGTTTCACAAGCGCTTTCAGGAAGAAAAGCCGATCCACATGCATGAAATGATGTATTGCATCTGCCAGGGCTATGATTCAGTGGCGCTGGAAGCCGACGTGGAACTTGGCGGCACGGACCAGAAGTTCAACCTGCTCATGGGGCGCAATCTCCAGCGCGACTATGGCCAGCCATCGCAAATCGTGCTCACCATGCCGTTGCTGGAAGGCACCGATGGTGTGCAGAAGATGTCGAAGTCGTATGGAAACTACATCGGCATCAGTGAGCCTCCGCAGGAGATTTACGGCAAAGTCATGTCCATCTCAGACGAGCTGATGTGGCGCTATTACGAGTTGCTGACAGATGTTAAGGTGCCTGAGATTGAGCAGATGAAAACGGATGTAGCTTCCGGTAAGCAGCACCCGATGCAGATCAAGAAAGCGCTCGCGCGCAGGATTGTTCAGGATTTCCATGGGGAGCAGGCGGCGAAGAGTTCGGATGAGAACTGGGCAAAGCAATTTCAGAAAGATCAAGTGCCGGAGGATGTTGAAACTGTGTCTGTCAACATCGAAGATATAACTCAACAAATGGATACCAGCGTCTTTCATCAGCATCCACCGATAAGGGTAGATAGGATGTTACACAAGGCAGGTTTAGCAGATTCCGTCGCTGGTGGAAGACGGAAGCTTAAAGAGCGTGCTGTAAGAATTGATGGCAAAGTCGAAACAGAAGCCGCTATTAACGGTAGACCGTTGCCGGCCGAGCTAATGGTACGTGTGGGGAGAAAGTTCAAACGCGTCCGTATTACTGATGGATCCAAAGTTTAAGCAGGCTTATTGATTTTGTGGCACAGGCACTCTTGCCTGTGCTTGGTTGAAACAACAAGGATGCTGGCACAGACAAGAGTGTCTGTGCCAGAAGAATTAGGGCCCAAGAAAAAGAATCCAGAGGGTCCAAAGATGCACTTTTACAGAAGAAACCTGCCCCACATCGAAGCATTCAATGCGACTTATTTTGTGACCTTTCGCGTCTGGAAGTATCCCTATCTTCCTCCGGCTGCTCGGTCCATTGCGTTGCATCATTGTCTCTTCGAAAATGGAAGAAGAATTGAACTACATGCCTGCGTAATTATGCCCACTCACGTTCATCTCTTGTTTACTGTTCTGGAAGACGAGCGTGGTTATCCATTTTCTCTGGCTGAGATCATGAAGGGGATTAAAGGTGTTTCAGCGCGCAATATAAATAAACTGCTGAAAAGACGGGGCCAGCTTTGGCAGGATGAATCATTTGACCGAATCATGCGTGCTGGAGAGTTTCAGGACAAACTGGAGTACATAATTGCCAATCCCATCAGTGCTGGCCTTACATCTAGGCCTGATGAGTATCAATGGGTGTGGACGCAAGAGTCACAGGCAAGAGTGCCTGTGCCACAAAAATCAACCCCAAAAGTCTCCAAGTCCAAATGATCGCAGCTGCGCTGCTTCATCCAGACGTGTCGACCAAAGTAGTTGATCGCTTTAGGAGCAGCGGCACCGAGATAAAAATTCAGGACACTCTCGAACACTCTGAAAACTGTTCTGCCGTGCTTATCTTTGGCGGCGACGGAACCGTCCACCGACATCTTGCCCAACTCCATCAATATAAAAATCCCACGCTGGTGGTACCCACTGGCAGCGGCAATGACTTTGCCAGAGCGCTGGGAATCCGCAGCATAGATATCGCGTTGCGCGCATGGAAACAGTTTTGCCTGGATGGAAAAAACTTCAAAGACATTGACCTGGGTGTGATCCGTGCCGGCAGCAAGGAAACACTCTTTTGTTGCGTGGCCGGAGTGGGAATGGACGCAGAGGCCAACGCCCGGGCCAATCGAATGCCGCCATGGCTGAAAAGCAGAGGTGGATATGTTTTGGCAGCCTTGCAATCGCTCATCGCATTCAAGCCTACGGAAATGAACATAACAGCCGACGGAAGAGAAATCCGCCGGTCAGCGTTCTTTATTGCTGTGGGAAACGCTCTTAGCTATGGCGGCGGGATGAAAGTCACTCCGCAAGCCACGCTTGATGACGGATTGCTGGATATCTGCCTGGTGAGCAGGATGAACAAGCTCAAACTGCTTTGCTGGGTGCCAACGATTTTTTTCGGCAAACACTTGCACCTTAACGAAGTGGAATATTTTCAGGCCAGGCAGATTGCAATCGAGGCCGAGCGCAAGCTGGATCTCTACGCTGATGGTGATTGCGCGGCGCAAACACCTATACAGATTGGGCTTATACGACGGGGGCTCCGGGTCATCGTTCCAGCCTTGCCCTCCTAAAGGGCTGAAACTTAGGAAGTTTTCACGTTTCCGGCCGATCCAGGGCAGCAATCACCCCTAAAGTGCGTATCTCGCTGTAAGCAAAACGGTTCTTGACGCGGAAGCCTATTTCAGGTGGAATAAAAGCCATGACCAAAGCCGATTTGATTGAAGAGGTTTCACGCCTGGCAGAGCTGACCCGCAAAGACAGCGAAATTATCGTGGAAACCATTTTTGACAGCGTGGTCCGGTCTCTGCGCTCCGGAGACAAGATCGAGATCAGAGGCTTTGGCAGTTTTCGAACCCGGCAGCGCAAGCCTCGCGTGGGCCGCAACCCCAAGACGGGTGCGCGCGTGGAAGTACCAGCAAAAAAAATCCCCTATTTCAAACCCAGTAAAGAACTTAAGGACGTAATCAATCACGGAAAGCCCGGAGAAGCAGCAGCTCCGTCTACGACGCCAGCTGCCGAAGGGCCAGCATCTTAACGGATGCCGCTGGCAAGTCCCATTTCAGGGTTAATAGTCCCTTAATTCCGAAATTTCCGGAACCAGAGCCCGATCCCTCCGCTTACCAGTCCCAAAAAACCTAAGAGCGGCAAGAACGTTGCTGTCGCGGGTAGACGGCGGCCGCCTTGCGTGTCATTGGACTGCTGCTTTTGATTGATCTGGGGCGTGGTCGAATTTTCGGCGCTTACGCCATTATCAGGAGACTGGGCATTGGCTGTAGGTGCAGGCGTTCCTGCCTGACTAGTGGCGGCATTCTGGGCCGGTTGATTCGTCGACGATTTCGTTGCAGCGTTCTGCTGGTTTGCCTGCGCGCTCTGCGCAGCCGGCTGAGATCCCGTGCTTTGTGCCTGTGCGCCTTGTTCCAACGCTCCAGAGCCAAGCGGCGGCATGTTCCTGGCCATGGTTACGCCGCTTTTGTTGTTCAACATTGCCTGTACGTCTTCGTTGCTCAGGACCTTCGCATTGCGCGTGCCTTTTTCGGCTTTATATCGGCTTGAAACCTCGGCCAGGCTGATTGCGCCCGGCACCGACTCCTGAGAAGCTCCAACCACAGAAGTGGAAGTCCCAAGGTCGTTCACCGGTGGCTGAGAAGTTCCAAGCTCATTCGCGGGTGCCTGAGTTGTTGACTCGGACAACGACGCACTCGGTGTAGCCACAACTGTCTCAGGGCTGGCAGGAGTGTTCGTGGTCTCGATTCCGTTTGTCGCATTGCTGATGCCAGCGCGGCCAGCGTCACTGATGCCGGCACCAGGAAGTGGATTCGGAAAGCCAGCGGAGGGAGTCACCAATATCGGACCACCAAACGGGCCATTGGTCGGCGTAGTTGTTGCGGACGGATTGGTTGTTTGGCTTTGTCCAGAAACAGCAGAAAACATTGCCAACCCAGCAATAAGCAAAATTCCGCGCGGCATAGATCACCCCTGACGTTTACCTATTCATTGGATTACCTAAAGGTAAAGAGGGGATGCCAGAGTAGTTCACTTGCCTGCGCGATTCAGCTACCCACAAAACGGGCGTACAGGCTGCGTGCGACGGAAGCACTGTCAGTTCCTTTGATGATTGCCCGGCCATCAGGGAAAAGAGTTATTTCGAATGGCTCACGCCAGAATTTCAATACAAAAGCGTTGTGCTTCACTTTCCCGTGCACGCCCAGGCGCGCTGACATCTCAGCGAAATCCACTGGACGATTGCGCTCATGAATCTGCACAGAGTTCCTTCCGCACAACGTGATTTGCGGCCTGCGCTCCCCCGCCAGATGAACAAATTCTTGCTTTTCACATGTCTGGCAGCCCGGTCGGGGTCGGCCAGCAGCGATCTCCGCCTGCTCATTGCTCCAAACGTCAAAGGAGAGAAGTGTCCGCCTTAGCTTGTCTTTTGCTCCCACCAGAAATTTAATCGCTTCCGTGGCCTGAATCGATCCAATCAGGTTGACTGCGCTGTTCAGAATTCCCGCTGTGTCGCAGGTTTCAATAGTACCCTCCGGCGGAGCTGGGAAAACACAGGCCAGGCATGCCGTTTCTCCAGGAATCACATTCATGGTCACCGCGTAGGCAGCCACGGCGGCGGCATAAATCCAGGGCTTGCCATGTTTTACGGCGAAATCATTGATGAGATAGCGCGTTTCAAAGTTATCGGTTGCGTCTAGAATCAAATCGGAGTCGCCAAGAAGCGATTCAATGTTCTCCGGCGTTAGATCGACTACTTCAGGGATCGTGTGGACTTCAGAGTTGAAAGCTGCGATCTTTCGTGCAGCCGCTACCGCCTTGGGCAGCGACTCGGCTGCATCGGCTTCATCAAAGAGCGACTGGCGCTGCAGATTGCTCGGTTCAACGTAATCGCGATCGATAATGGTTAAGTGGCCCACCCCGGCACGCGCCAGTAAGCCAGATACGCACGCGCCGGTGGCGCCGCAGCCGACAATCGCAACGCGCCCCTTGGCCAGGCGCTGCTGTCCTTCCCGCCCTATTCCCGGAAAAAGCACTTGGCGCGAGTATCGATCCTCATATTTCATGCCACATTTATTATAGGTGTTTGAAGGTTAAGGGGTTTATGCGTTTTGTCCCAGGCGGCTTACAATGCTCTAAAAAGCTTGCGTGCAACTTAGGTCGAATCTGCTGCCATCGAACTACACAAAGCGAACTCAAATTAAGGGGCTTTTATTGCCGCGCTGCCGATCAGTGTGCCTGATGGTCGTGCTCTGTCTGGGGCTGTCGTGCGCTCAGAGTCAAGAGACTTCTGCGCCGCAAAATGCGCAGGGAGCCACCCCATCGCCGCAAAACACAGCCACTCCGCTCCCTGACGCGCAGATCCCGCCAGCTCCTGAGCCCGCTTCTTCTCCTGCCAATGTGCCTCGGATAGTGCAACTTTCTAGCGGAATCAACAGCTTGCAGGGGCTCAAAGTCGCAATGATTCGGATAAACAGCGCAGGGATCGATGACCCGGAGCGCCTGCTGACGATACTGCCGCAGAAGATCAATGAGCCCCTTGATCGATACAAGATCAGGCAATCAGTGCAAGCGCTCTATAACACTGGCCGTTTCGCGGAAATCCAAGTGGAAGCCCAGCGCAATCCATCTGGCGAAGTAGTGCTTGCGTTCGATGCCCGTGAAAACTACTTTTTTGGCTCCATTCTGGCGGAAGGATCGCCAGCACACCCGAGTGAAAGCCAACTGGTCAATTCCAGCAAACTCAATCTGGGCGAGCAATATACTGACGAAAAGATCACTGCCGGGATGGAGGCAATGCAGCGAACACTCCAGGAAAACGGGTATTACCAGGCCACTATCAAGCCATACTATGAGTGGGATTCGCGCAATCAGCAGGTCAAGGTGGAGTTCATGGTGGACCGGGGGAAGCTTGCGCGCGTAGGAGTGATCAACGTAGGAGGATCCTCCGGTTATAGCGCGGAAGAAATCACAAACATCGCCAAGCTGCATTCTGGGGATGTGGTGTCCGCAGGTCGCCGCACGCGGGCCTTGCAGCGGCTGCGCAAGCGCTTCCAGAAACAGGACCGATTGGAAGCCCAGGTGACTATGACCCAGCGAATCTACCACCCGGAGACCAATCGGCTGGATTACACCTTTGAGATCAATCGCGGTCCGGTGGTGGACGTTAAAGTGGAAGGGGCCAAATTGCGGCGCGGGCTGGTCAAAAAATTTGTTCCAGTGTTTGAAGAAAGCGCGGTTGATGATGACCTGCTGAATGAAGGCGCACGCAATTTACGCGACTATTTTCAATCCAAGGGCTTTTTTGACGTGAAGGTTACCTATGAACAGAAGCAGGACGCGACTTCAGATAAGCGCACCATAGTTTTTCATATTGAAAGGAACCATCGACACAAATTTGTGGAGCTGGCGATTCAGGGAAACCACTATTTCCGCCGTGAAGACTTGCGCGAGCAGATGGTAATGCAGCCAGCCGGCGGTTTACTGCTATACGGCTTATTCAGCCAATCCATCCTGGCGCGTGACGTGCAATCGATTGAGAACCTCTACCGTAATAACGGTTTTCTCCAAGCCAAAGTCACGCCGGAAGTGCAGGATAATTACGGCAAGGAAGGCCGCATTCGCGTGAACCTGGTGCTGGCGGAAGGCCCGCAGACGCTGGTGGGAAAATTGAAGATTGAAGGCAATGAGGCCCTTCCAGAGGGCCAGATTCGCGGCTTGATCACAGCTTCAGAGGGCCAGCCATATTCCGATTCCATGGTCATTACAGACCAGTCGGTGATTCTGGAGCAATATTACAATCTTGGATTTCCCAAAGTGAAATTCGATTACACCACGCAGCCTGAAGCGGACAATCCCAACAGGATCGACGTGGTCTATACGATCAATGAAGGCGCGCAGGTTTTTGTCGACAAAGTCCTGATTTCCGGGCTGAACTACACGCGGCCTTTTATTGTTGATCGTGAAATCAAGATTGGCGCAGGCGACCGGCTGAGCCAGAGCCAGATGCTCGATTCCCAGCGCCGCCTGTATGACATGGGTGTCTTCAATGAAGTGGGCGTGGCGGTGCAGAACCCTGAGGGCGACGCCACCAGCAAGAAGGTGAACTTCCAGCTCTCTGAAGCGCGACGGTACACGTTTAATTACGGTCTTGGACTTGAAGTTCAGACCGGGCAGGGCGGCAGCACGACGAGTCCCCAGGGAGACACCGGCGTTAGCGGGCGGGTGTCGTTTGATGTCACGCGCCTTAACTTTCGCGGCCGCGACCACACAATCACTCTAAAGACCCGTTATGGCAATCTGGAAAAACTGGCCTTGATCGGCTACGGCGCGCCGCGGCTTTTCGACTCGCAAAAGCTAACGCTTGATTTTACGGCCTTCTACCAGCAAACCAATGACGTGAGCACGTTCACTTCAAAACGGCTGGAGGGGGCGGCGTCGATTAAGCAAGAGATGAACCGCGCCACAACGCTTCTTTATCGCCTCATTTACCGGCGCGTCAGCACGAGTAATCTGGTCATCGATCCCCACCTGGTGCCGCTGTTTTCCCAGGCTGTGCGCGTGGGCATGCCGGATTTTAGCTACGTGCGTGATACTCGCGACAATCCGATTGAGTCGCTCAAGGGGACGTTCAACACGTTTGATCTGGGCGTCGCGTCCGGGATATTCGGCTCGCAAACGAACTTCACCCGGGTGGTGGTACAGAATTCCAGCTATTACCAGTTTCATAAACGCCGCTGGGTATTTGCCCGATCCACGCGCATAGGTGTGGAAGAACCTTTCTCCTCCACGGCTTTTGCTCCGCTCCCTGAGCGCTTCTTCGCCGGTGGCAGCACGTCGCACCGCGGATTCGGCATCAATCAGGCGGGGCCGCGCGACCTTACCAGCGGCTTCCCTCTGGGTGGTGAAGCACTCTTCCTGAACAACCTTGAATTGCGTACCCCGCCGTTGCCGCTTCCATATGTTGGAAACAATTTAAGCGCCGTGGTGTTTCATGATATGGGCAACGTTTTTTCCACGGCCGGGGATATGGCCAATAGCATCCTTAAGTTTTCCCAGCCTGACCGGAGTCTGTGTTTGAATCCAGCCACAACAACCTGCAACTTCAATTATGTGTCGCACGCGGTAGGCGCAGGCGCGCGCTACCGTACACCGATTGGGCCTGTGAGTTTCGACGTGGGTTATAACCTCAATCCACCGGCATTTCCCATTTCTGCGCCGGCTTCCCCGGCTGTCCCTTCTTCACAGGTGCTGAAGCATTTTAATTTCTTTTTTAATATTGGACAGACTTTCTGATGAGAGCGCGCCTCCATATCGTGATTGCCCTGCTGCTTGCCGGAATCGGGCAGGCCCAGGTGGTCGATCGAATGGTGGCGGTAGTCAATAAGCACGTGATTCTGGAAAGTGAACTTGATCAAGCCACCCGGGTGGAATTTCTGATGCAAGCCAAGCCCATTGAGCGAGTGACCTCTGTTGATCGAACGATAGTATTGGATCGTTTGATTGACCGCTCCCTGCTCGATCAGCAGATTGTGAATCCAAACATGCTGGATCCTGCGCCGGAAGAACTGAAGGCAAAAATCGAAGAGCTGCGGCAAGGCGTTCCCGGCGCGTCGACGAATGAAAGCTGGACAAACATTCTTGCG
>Ga0207695_10008132_pt1 | contig 13189 bp, 11 predicted proteins | sample KBSC54metaG_FD_184354 | JGI IMG/M metagenome (GOLD analysis project Ga0207695, IMG submission 184354) | Corn rhizosphere microbial communities from Kellogg Biological Station, Michigan, USA - KBS C5-4 metaG (SPAdes) (version 2) | ecosystem: Host-associated > Plants > Roots > Rhizosphere > Soil...
TTTTGCGGGATCGAAGTCTTCCTTCGAAATGCCGGTGCCGAGCGCCGTGATCATGGCGCGAATTTCTTCGTGCGCCAGCATCTTGTCGTAACGCGCTTTTTCGACGTTGAGAATTTTTCCCTTCAGCGGAAGGATCGCCTGGAAGCGGCGGTCGCGGCCCTGCTTCGCGGTGCCACCTGCGGATTCGCCTTCCACCAGAAACAGTTCGCAGCGCTCCGGCTGCCGTTCGCTGCAATCTGCTAGTTTGCCGGGAAGGCCACCGCCATCCAGCGCGCCTTTTCGACGCGTCAAATCACGGGCTTTACGGGCGGCTTCACGCGCGCGGGCAGCGTCAACTGCCTTGTTGATGATCTTGCGCGCTACAGTTGGGTTCTGCTCGAGATATGCGCCCAGGCGTTCATTCACGAATGCCTGCACGATGCCGGCGATATCGGAATTCAGCTTGCCCTTGGTCTGACCTTCGAATTGCGGCTGCGACAGCTTCACGCTGATTACCGCGACCAGGCCTTCGCGCACGTCATCGCCGGTGAGATTTTCTTTCACGTCTTTGAACAGGCCCATCTGCTGCCCGGCGTAATTGATGGTGCGGGTCAACGAAGTGCGGAAGCCGGAGAGATGCGAGCCGCCGTCGATCGTATTGATGTTGTTGGCAAAGCTGAAAACGCTCTCGGAATATCCGTCGTTATATTGCAGGCCGATTTCCATGGCCACGGCATCGCGCTCGGCTTCCATGTAAATCGGTTTGTCGTGCAATACCTGTTTGCCGCGGTTGAGGTGCTTGATAAATTCCGCAATGCCGCCGTTGTACTTGAACTCTGCCGACTTGGCTTCGCCAGTTTTCGAGTCAGTGGTGCGTTCGTCGGTAAGCGTGATCAGCAGGCCTTTGTTGAGGAACGCCAACTCGCGCAGGCGCTGTGCCAGCGTGTCGTAGTTGTATTCAGTGGTGCTGAAGATGCTCTTATCGGGCAGGAAGCGGACCTTGGTGCCGCGCTTGGCTTTTACCGCGCCGGTCTTCTTCAGCTTGCTGGTGGGCTCGCCTTTTGAATATGTCTGCTCCCAGGTGAAACCGTCACGCCAGATTTCAAGTTCCAATTCTTCGCTGAGGGCGTTAACCACCGAAACGCCAACGCCGTGCAATCCGCCAGAAACTTTGTAAGTTGAGGAATCGAACTTGCCGCCTGCGTGCAGCTTGGTCATCACCACCTGCGCGGCGGGAACTTTTTCTCCGTCGAGATCCATCATCTCCACGGGAATGCCGCGGCCGTTGTCGATTACCGTGATCGAATTGTCGATGTGAATGGTGACTTCGATTTTGTCGGCATATCCGGCGAGAGCTTCGTCAACCGAATTGTCGACAACTTCGTAAACCAGATGATGCAGCCCGAGCTCGCCGGTTGAGCCAATGTACATAGCCGGACGCTTGCGGACAGCTTCCATCCCGCCGAGAACTTTGATGGAATCGGCGTTGTAATCGCCGTTGCCATTAGCGACGGCCCTAGCGTTCTTGGCTTTACTTTCCTGGGCTTTTTCTTCCAGGATTGCTGCTGCGTTAATCTCTTTGGTCGCCATTCAGATTGGGGGAAAACACTGGTCCAGACCACCTTAATTTACCCACAAAAAAGGGGCTACGCCCAGCAATCTTCCGGAGCCCTTCTTGATGCCTGCAAATTTCCCACAAATAACTGAAATTCCAATAACTTAAGGCATCTTTTGATATTCTTGATTTTACCACAAAGTGGGTCGGTTTTCGACCCCTGAACCGCCCCGGTAAACTGCTGGATTCAGGGTATTTCCACAAGCTAAATCACAGCTTCAGAACCGCCGAGCGTTCATCCAATTGCTGAGTAGGATTTTCCAGTGTTCGTTCAGTTACCTCTGCGAATTGTGCGGTCGAAGGCTGGGTCTCGGGCAGCCGCGACCTGATAACATATGAGGACAGGTTAATCCCTAAATGAGTGTTCCTGTTTCGCAGATGTGGACGGTGGCTACCTATGTGCTCGGACAGAAAATTGCCCGGCGCAAACAGTATCCGCTGGTTCTGATGCTTGAACCTTTGTTCCGCTGCAACCTGGCGTGCGCAGGATGCGGCAAGATCCAATATCCAGCACATATTCTGAAGCGCCAGCTCACGCCCGAGGAATGCTTCAAGGCGGTGGACGAGTGCGGCGCGCCCATGGTTTCAATCCCCGGCGGCGAGCCACTGCTGCATCCGCAGATTGCCGAGATCGTAGAAGGACTGGTCGCGCGCAAGAAATACATTTATCTATGCAGCAACGCCCTTCTCTTAAAAGAGAAGATTCATCTGTTCAAGCCGTCGAAATATTTGACCTTCAGCATTCACCTGGACGGCCAGCGCGAACATCACGACATGTCGGTCTGCCTGGAAGGTGGCTACGACAAGGCTTTCGAAGGCGTGCGCGAGGCGGTCCAGCGCGGCTTCCGTGTAACCACGAACACCACTTTATTCGACGGCGCTGATCCTAAGAGCGTGCGCGCCTTCTTCGACGAGATGATGGAACTCGGCGTCGAGGGCATGATGCTCTCGCCGGGATACTCTTACGATAAAGCTCCCGACCAGCAGCATTTTCTGGGACGCGCGCGAACAAGGAAACTGTTCCGCTCGATTCTGGCCAACCGCAAGAAGACGTGGCGATTCAACCAGTCTGTTCTGTTCCTCGAATTCCTGATGGGCAAACGTCACTATGCCTGCACGCCGTGGGGCATGCCGACTTACAACATTTTCGGCTGGCAGAAGCCCTGCTATCTGCTGCAGGACGGTTACGCCGATTCTTTCAAAGAGTTGCTTGAAACCACCGAGTGGCAGAACTACGGCACGGAATCCGGCAACCCGCGTTGCGCGAATTGCATGGTGCACAGCGGATACGAGGCGTCGGCGGTAAACGAGACGTTCGGTTCGCTGCGCGGGTTCGTCGACACGGTGAAGGCGACGTTGTTCAATCGCTACGAGGATCCGGGGGCCGCGCGATTGCTGGACGAAATTGCTTCTGAATCGGCAGGCCCGCTGGTGCAGATCGAGACGCAATCGTTGGAAGAAACACGAGCCTGAGCATCCACCGGAGATGGATTGGACGTCGAGCGCACCATTGCGGACATCGAGCAATTAGAAGAGATCTTCTCGCTCTCTGACATCCGCCCGCTAACCGCCAGCGACGTCGCCGCTGCAAATCGAAGACACGATGAGAAGCTCTCGCGCAGCCCGTGGTTCCGGCTCTGGCAGCAGTATGGCATTTGTTGCCGCACCGAGTCTCCAGTGCTTCGACTGCCCGAATAATAAAGAGATTCCACAATTATGAGCGTTCCGCAACGCGGCACCAATCCCGACGAACTTGAACATGCGCCCGGGCGCGAGCGCGAAAATCTTGAAGGCTGGATTCCGGAACTGGCCAGCGGGGAAGAAATCCGGGCTGCCCTCGAGAAGGCATTCGATTTTCGCGGAGATATCACACTCACTTTGAAAAACGGCGAGAAGGTCGAAGGTTACATTTTCGATCGCCGCAAGGGCCATTCACTCGCCGATTCAGTCGTCCGCCTATATCCAAAAACTGGCAATGAGAAAATGTCGATCTCCTACGCTGACATCGCCGCCCTCGCCTTCACCGGCAAAGACACCGCCGCCGGTAAAAGCTGGGAAGCCTGGATGAAGAAATACAACGAGAAAAAGGCCGCAGGCGAAAAGGACATCGGCCTCCATCCGGAAGCGCTGGAGTAGGAGACCTTTCACGTGACCTAGAGTGAGCCCCGCTCGGTGTGTCCCCTAGAAAGGTCTGGCCCGTGGATCAATCGAGTGCCAGAAAAACCAGACACACTGGCGCCGGCACCTTTGCGATCTCGCCAACAGAGGTTAGCTTGCCCGTACTGCGGTCAATACTAAACTCCACAATATTGCCACTCTCTTCATTCGCAACCAGCAGGTGGGATCCTTCAGGATCAATTGCGAAGTTGCGAGGGGTCTTGCCTCCACTCGGCACGCGTTGAGTAAATGATAGCTTTCCCGATGTGTGATCGATCATGAATACGGCAATGCTGTCGTCGCCGCGGTTGGAGGTATACAGAAATTTTCCGCTGGGATGAATCACGATCTCGGCGACGTCGTTTTTTCCGGAGAACCCGGCAGGAAGCCCTGAAATCTTCTGTATGGAGCGAAAGGTCTCTTTACTGTCGTTTGCGAAAACGGTGACCGTGGAATCCAGTTCGCCCAGCACGTACATGAAATCCCCGTTTTGGGAAAATGCGACGTGCCGCGGCCCAGTACCAGGGGCCAGAGTGGCCGAAAAGAAGCTCGTATCCGAGGGTCCAGCAGCTTCGGAGCTCAATACTCCTTTGGCAGCATCGAATTTGTAGATCAGCACTCGGTCGAGACCGAGATCGGCGACATATGCGAAACGGTTCCGCGCGGAAGCTTCGATCCAATGGGCGTGTGCATGCTCCTGGCGTTCTTTGTTTGGACCGAGTGTGCCTTTGTCATCCTCCACGGATGAAGCTTCTCGGATGTGGCCATCAGACGAAACCGGAAACACGGCCACGGTTCCTCCGGTATAGTTTGCGACCAGAACATATTTGCCCGTGCGGTCGAAAGAGATGTAGCAGGGATCGGCGCCACGAGAAACGACCTCATCGAGTTCGCGCAGCTTGCCGCTTTCGCGGTCGAGAGCGAAGGCTGTAACCCCACCGCTTGCCTCACCCTTGTATTTCTGCAGTTCGTTAACCGCATAAATGAATTTCTTATTCGGAGCAGCAACCAGGAATGAGGGATTCACGGTTTCTGCGGCAACTCCGGCGGGCACGAGCTTGCCCGAGCTTTCATCGAAACGGTAGGCGTAAATTCCTTTGCTGCCGGTGTCCTTACCATCTGCGCTAGTGTAGGTGCCGACGAACACAAGGTACTTGCGCGCGTGTCCTTGCGCAAAGCCCGGCAGAGCAATCCAAATCTGAATGAAGCCCAGTAACAACCACGAACGCAGAATTGTTTTCATTTCTTGTCCTTGGGAATTTGCGAGTTCGACCTTACGGCGCCGAAGAACAGGTCGCTAATCAGATCGTTCACCTCGTCTTCGCCGCCGCCGATAAAAGTGAACGACACAATATAACCCTTCTCGATCATCACCAGCGAACTCTGCCACATGGTGAGCTTGCCGCGCTCTTTGCTGTAGTCGCCACGTACTAACTGCTTCGCGCCAAGTACAAAGACATGAGGCTCGTTTATCACTTTGAATCCACGCTGCTCGGCGAGTTCGGTGATAGGGCTGAAATAGTCAGCGGCGGTCTTGATCCCGTGGTAATTCGCCAGCGGCTCGGCGGCTATCACAACCGCGGAATTGATCGTCTCTCCGGGCGCACCGGGCGGACGCTCGAAAACGGCGAGCAATGTTTTCGATGAGTCTGAACTTGCCGGCTTCGGCTGATCGGCGGTCGGGCTGGTGACTTTGGATGATTCATTCGCCGATTGGTCCGGCAAGCTTTCGTCCCGCTGCATATCCGCTGTACGGTCCACCCAACCAAAGATGACTTTGTAGGTGAAGCCGAATTTTGGACAACTCAGAATCTGGTCGGTCAGTGATTCGCATTTTTCGTCGGCGATTGGTTTGGTCCTTGTCGCGGCCTGCCGCGTCTGAGCAGGAATAATTCCAACTCCGAGCAGTGTTAGGACAATCGAAGCTAGAACGGGCGGCAGCCTCACTCTTCTATCCTACTGAAAACTGTCGAACTCACGCGGCGCGGGTGCCTACCGGCTGGGTGCAATGGGCGCACCGACGAGCATCAATAGGAATCTCGCTTAGGCACTCCGGGCATTTTTTCGTAGTGGGGTCCGCCGGCGCGTCGGACCTGTGCATGCGAGCGACCAGGAGATTCACCGGTGTCACCACAAAATAGTAAACCGCCGCCGCGACCAGAAGAAAAGATATAGCGGCGTTAATAAAGTCTCCGACCGGAAAGTGCGTATTGCGAATGGTGAAGCCAAGATAGGAAAAATCGGGCTTGCCGACGATGGCGGCGATCAGAGGCGTGAGCAGATCTTTGGTGAGTGCGGTAACTACTGTGGCGAAGGCGGCGCCGATGACCACGCCGACCGCCATGTCCACAACATTGCCGCGAAGAATAAATTGCTTGAACCCGCTGAGCATAAGCGCCTCCGAGTAGGGAAAACAGAGTATTCCTCGGACGGAGCGTCGTCAACGGGTGCGGCGTCCCCATGAAGGAGGCGCCCGCCCTTCGAAAAGCGCGAAGTTCGGGCACCCATAATAACCATGAGCCGGCGCCACTTCTGACTATTGCACCACGCTTCCGTCGACTGTCGATCGGTCTATTTCGACAGTCGGCCTGGAGTGCAATGAGAAGGCCACATTCCGCTCCTGATTCACCTTGACGGTCTGCGCCAGGTCGACCAGCGTAAGCGGCACGCTCTGCTCTGAACCATCCTGCGAGACGCAGTGTAGGTCCTCGCCTTCAACCCAGTACCGGCTTGCGATCAATGCCGTGCCGGCCTGCAGGGCAATCACCGTGACCTGTCCATGGCGTTGGGCTGGCATCGATCTCGGCTCGCTGTAGGTGATGCGGCGAACCGGCGACTCGTCTGACCGCGAAGTCTCCGACTGCACCGCCGAAGCCGGCTGATAGAGCGACGAACTCCCGCGATAGGCGCTCGGACGGTAATCCGGCATGGGTACGCCATTCTTCGCCACCGCGAACGGCACTTCCACATCTTCCATCAGCCGCAGCGTGAGCCGAGTCTCGCCTTTAAGCGTAGGGTACGGTCCACGAGCGGGCAAAGTCAGAATTTTGCTCGGCCAGAACACGGGGACGGTCCACAACACGGCGTCTCGTGTGGGATGGCCTTTGCCTTTGATGTCGCCCTTGGCGTCGACCTTGTTGTGCGGCGCGTTGATGACCTTCGCAGAAAGGGGCAATACGTTCGCGCCGGGCAGGATCATCCGGTCGAATTCAATGCTCATCCACCCCTTACCCCAGAAGTGGCCGGGCGCTTTATAGTCTTGCAAATGCCCGCTGAGTTCAGCTCCGCGCGGGAAAACCGAATGCCCGAACGCGCCAAGCGGACCAAGATTACACAGGAGGGGATCGCCCACCTGCGCGGTTTTAGGTGAAAAATTCGGCTCGTCCATGGTGCAGTGCAGGAGCGTTCCGGCTGGAATCAAGTCCCTGGTTGCAGCTTGAACGACGATGGAAGAGAGAAAAACAGAAAGAGCTAGAAGCAGATACTTTCGAGACATGGCGCCTCCTCATGACTTCGCTGAGAACACGCCCCATTTCTCGGTACCCGAGATAGGCAGGGATTTTAGCACGATAAACCAATGTTGTTAAGCTTTTGTTGGCTAGGGCTAGGAATCAAGAAATGCTTTCAGTCTTTAGTCGCACGTGCCGTGGCCGACCCCCCGAACGGTTTCCGGCAGTAGTTGTGACGACCCCCAGCACGGATCAGACTCACTAACTGGAATCTGGGTTGCGTTGCTATAATTAAAGTGTAATTATAGGTTACGAAAAATGCGGAGCAAGAATCCGATCGGTACCGAGAGGGTACAAATGTCCCTATCGGACACAGCCAACCGTGTGCTGGAAAAGCTGGCTGAGGTCGGTATTCTTGGAAAGACGAAGGCCGAGATTGCTACGCGTATTGTGACGGATTGGATCTGGCAGAACGAAGACAGACTGCTTCGCCAGGGCATCTCGCTACGGGAAGGCAGAAAAAAAAATCGTAGTGCATAGGCCTAATGAAATGCGCATTTAAGACTGGATTTCCGCACATGGTGGAAATCTTAACGTAGACGTCGCTCGCACAGTAGTGATAAAAACACGCCGTATCAGAAATAGTAAGGTGGAGAAGCCTTGATGACAGACGAAAAGCAGTCGCTCAGCCCAGCAGAATGGAAGAGTATAGGTGACCACTTAATCCAACTTAGCGACAAAGTGCAGCAGGCCTCGCGACGAACAACGCAAGCTTCAGAGCCTCGAGAATCTGCTGGGCAAGTTCGCCTCGCAGACAAGTAACACAGGCAGATTCCGCTACACTTGACCGCCCCTCCGGAGACTCCTACACTTCTCTCGCGCCCTTGATACGGCGCATGAATGAGCCAAGTCACCGTAACCGAAATTATCGCTATCGTCTTCGATTTCGACGATACTCTGATGCCCGACTCAACGAGTAAGCTCCTCCGTGCTCATGACATAAAGCCGGGGGAGTTCTGGCCAAAGTCGGATGAACTAATCCGGCAGGGATATGACCAGCCGACCGCCTATCTTAAGCTCCTGATCGATAACATTGGGGATGGTAAGCCACTCGGCAAGCTTACAAACGACGACTTGGCCAAATTTGGAGCGAGCTTAGACGCAGATTTCTTCCCCGGCCTTCCGGCTTTCTTCGAGGAAGTACGCGCCAGCGTGACAAGCAGATTCAAGAATATCGACGTGGAATACTACATAATTTCTGGCGGACTGCAAGCAATCATGCAAGGTAATGGCGTCGTAAAGAAATATTTCAGCGGGGCGTATGGATGCCAGCTTGGAACAGGACCTGGAAGCGATGTAGTCAGCCATGTCAAACGGAGCATCACTTTCACCGAAAAGACCCGATACCTGTTTGAGATCAACAAAGGCATCAGGCAAGTGGACTCAGAGGGCAATCCTTTCCTGGTGAATAGGGATGTGAAGCATGAGGATCGGCGAATACCCCTTAAAAACATTGTTTATATCGGCGATGGACTCACAGACATTCCGTGTTTCTCGACTGTGAAGCTATTTGGAGGGCAGGGATTCGGAGTATTCGATCCCACAAACCCGGAAAAAACGAAGCGAGCGTTGCTTGAGTTCCTTGTTCCGAAGCGGGTTGTGGGAATGTACAGGCCAAGGTATGGTGAAGACGACGAGCTTGGTGCCCTATTGCGGGCCTGGGTGATCAATCGCGCCACGGAGATTCAAATTGAGCGTGAGATATCGAGAAAGGCATCGGGGCCGTCGGTCTAGCAGTCTGCGCAGAACCCGCCCCTTGAAACTATCTGTGGAAAGTGGCCTCCTCAGATCCGCATCGGCATGACAATATACCGGTACTTGTAGTCTTCGCTTTCGGCGGGACGGAGCTGGCCGGCAGACTGGGAGTCTTTAAGTTCGAGGCGAACGTCGCCGGCACCGGCGGCCTTGAGGAAATCGGTGATGTATTGAGCATTGAAGCCGACCGTAAGCGGCTCGCCGTTGTAGTCGACTTCGATCGAATCTTCAGATTCGCCAGTTTCGGTCGATGACGCCGAAAGCTTCAGTTCGCCTTTTTCCAGTTTCAGACGGACGGCACGCGAACGCTCGTCAGCAAATTGGGCGACGCGAGAAATTGCCGCGCCAAGGTCTTCGCCGTGCAGTGCGATGATCCGGTTATTGTCCTTGGGCAGAACGGCTTCGAAATTCGGAAATTGGCCGGTAAGCTGGCGTGAGGTCAGCAGCCGCTGGCCTATGCGGAAGAAAAGCGTCGAGTCATCTTTTGCGAATTCAATGGTCTCAACGTCGGTCGAGTCCACCAATGACCGGAGTTCGTCCATGGCTTTCTTGGGGACGAGAGTTTTCAGTTCACCAGAGACGCCTTCGAACTTCTCATTGGCACGCTCAACATGTGCCAGACGATGACCGTCAGTCGCAACCATGGTGATCGACTCGGGTTTAAGCACCATCAGCGCGCCGTTCAGGGTGTAGCGTGATTCTTCGTTGGCGATGGCGAAACTGGTCCGGGCAATCATTCCGCGCAGAACCTGGGCTGGAATCTTCACTACGTTCGCAGTTGGAAACACAGGCAAGCTGGGGAAATTTGAGCGCGCCATGCCAACCATCTTGGTGTTGGAGCGTCCGCAACGAATGCTTACCCAGTGGTTTTCAAGCAGCTTGATGGTGATGTCGGCATCCGGCAGCAGCTTCACGTAGTCATGCAGCTTGCGAGCGGGGATGGTGCACGAGCCTTCTTTCTTCACCTTCGCACTGCAGGAAGTGCGAAGGCTCAGGTCAAGATCGGTCGCCGTGAGCGAGAGCCGGTCGCCGCCGGCTTCGAACAAATAATTCGACAGGATGGGAATCGTCGTCTTGCGCTCAACTACTCCCTGAGTTGCCGCCAACTCGCGAAGCAGTTCGAACTTGCTGATGGTGATTTCCATCGTGGAGGTTCCGATTGCGGAGGATGCGATCGCTTCTACCGGCATAGACCAAAGACCCCTGCTCGTGTGATGCGACCTGCCTGAACGAAGTGGACTCGGGTGTGGTCGCCTTACTTCTAGTACTTCCTTATATCAAATCAAAATACATTAAAACCAGTAGTAATAGTAGGTGAGTCGGAAAAGTGGAAATCTGTTTTAAGTCTAATGCTTCCTTCCCGTCCCGAACCTACCTTCGTGTCCAAGATCAGACCCGATTGGAGGAGCCTACCATCGTACAAAGGGAAGCATTCCTGAGTTTCGCTTCCGGTATTCACAACTTCCACAACCTGCCCACAGCGATTATTTTGCAAGACCGGCGAAAAATTGGAAATCGTGCCCCGAACTAGCATTTATCCGCCAAGTTGCTCGGTCAGTTTGTTGAGCATCCTGTTCAAATCTTTGTCGTTCTTTCGAGCCTCTTCAATTTTCTCGACGGAGTGAAGGACGGTGGTGTGGTGCTTCCCTCCAAACTGGCGGCCGATTTCTGGAAGAGACGCTTCGGTCAGGTGCTTGGACAAATACATGGCAATCTGCCGCGGGTAAACAATGGCCCGCGAGTTGTTTTTTGCTTTGATCTCCAACAACCGAAGCCCGAACTGCTCGGCGACGGCTTTTTGAATCGACTCAATTGTGACCTTGCGTGCCTGGGAGTCGATAAAGTTCTTCAACACCTGCTGCGTATACGGAAGTGTGATCTCGGTGTTGGTCAGTGAAGAATGCGCCACCAAGCGGATCAGCGCACCTTCAAGTTCACGCACATTGGAGCGAATATTCGAAGCTATGAACAGAGCAACGTCTGTGGGAAGAGTGATCCGCTCCTGCTCCCCCTTCTTCTGCAGGATCGCAACCTTGGTTTCGAGATCAGGCGGTTGAATGTCAGCGATCAATCCCCACTCGAAGCGGCTGCGCAGGCGGTCTTCAATCTCCGGCAACTCTTTTGGCGACCGATCGCTGGCGATCACAATCTGCTTCATTGATTCGTGCAAGGCGTTGAAAGTGTGAAAGAACTCTTCCTGGGTACGTTCCTTTTGCGCCAGGAACTGAATGTCATCGATTAGCAGGACGTCGACGTTCCGGAACTTGTCGCGGAAGCTGGTCATCTTGTCATAACGCAGCGAGTTGATCATTTCATTGGTGAACTTCTCGCTGGAGACGTAGCAGATGGCCGCTTGCGGCATTGCGCGCTTTACCTCGTGCCCAATGGCCTGCATGAGATGGGTCTTGCCCATGCCAACACCGCCGTACAGGAACAGCGGGTTGTAGGCCTTCGACGGACGCTGCGCGACGGCCTGGCAAGCAGCGTGGGCGAACTGGTTACCACTACCGATCACAAAGCCATCGAAGGTATAACGGGCGTTGAGTTGCGCGGCGCCGTCCCAGTCGAAACGCGATTGCCCAACGTGGACAACTGGGGGAGCCGCTTGTGGCGCAGAAAGCCCGCCGTCATGCCGCACTGGCGTTGCCGCGGGATCATCCTCAGGCGTGACGAACTCCACATCGCGATAATCCATATTGAGATTATCGAGCGCCTCCTGGATGAGGTCGGCGTACTTATCACCCACGTGACGAAACTCGACCGTGGGAACGCGAATATACATGATCCCATTGCTCGAGTGACTGTAGCGCGTGGGTTTCAGCCAGGTATCGTAGGAGTGCCGGTTGATTTTCTTTTCGAGCGCATCCAGGATGCGCAACCACGGATTCGGAGACAGCGTAGGAGTCGGAACAGACATAATAAAAATTTAAGAGGGGCCGCTGGCTGGGGCAGCGCCTGGCTACACCAAGTTACAGTTTCGGTATCGTTTTGTTTACCCGAGAAGCTTTGCTCGACGTACTGGCGAAGGAACCAAATCGATCAGGTTCAACAGAGCGTCATGCTAGCACAAAAAATTTCGCTTTGTGGAAATCTTTTTTTAAAAAAATTTTGCGCAGGCGATCCCAACCGCGAAGAAAAATTCCTGTCAAGTAGCAGAGTTGTTAATGCCACGAGAGTGGTGCAGGCAAAGCGGTTGAGCCGCTCAGGGGTAAACACCCAAAATTTTTTTGCGAGTGGAACTTTTCCCGCGGCTTTGAAAATTTCTTCCGGATCGCTAGAGGTTCTAACGTTTTGGCGAAACGCAGTCGCATATCAATTTATCGGCGGAGGATATTGGCATTGCAGCGGGGAAAAATACAATTCGAAACCATCCGGCAATTTGATATTACTGCGCTCATAGTGCGTCTCGATATATCCAACAAGTTTCGGATTTGTCTGGATGATTTCAAGACTCTCGCGGCCATTTAGGGCAAATTGAGAGTTGACCAGAATCAGCGCGGTGCGATTCCGCTGCAGTGCATCAATGTCTTCCTGCTGAGCCTGCTGGTTTCGCGGCCACAGGAAATAGGTATCCCATAAAGGCGCGCGGGTGTTTAGGAATGCATAGAGACCCGGATAATACGGCGCAGCAAGAAATCCGCCATCGTGCAGATCGCAATCGCGAAATGCAGTCGCTACTGTGTTCATAATCTCAGCCTGTTCCGCCGGCACTTCGAAGGTTTTGCCGTGAATGCTGATTTGCTGCACACTCTCGGGGGCTTGACCTCGGGTTCGGAGATGTTGAACTAGCGGTTCCATAGGCAGCCAACTAGCAATCACCAAAAACCCCATCCCGCAAAAAACAGCCAAAGACCACCACCGCATCCGGCTGCGCCACAAGTGGGCTGAGAGCGCACCCGCGGCAATTACGAATGGCACCACGCCCTCGGCGATGTGAAAAAAATCTGCGGTGTAAAAAGCATGCAGCAGAAAACCCGCTCCCGCTGCCGAAGCGGCGCCTGCCAGCCATTCCACGGAATCAAGCGGACTGTTGCGCCGAACTGCCCGCCAGAGCGAAGCTACATAAGTAAAAGGCACTGCCAGACACAGCCAGGAAATCGCTCGGGCTTGCACCAGATCCATACCGTGCAGCCCTTTCAGGTGTACGTGCCACGGAAACGGGATCTTCAACGAC
>Ga0207695_10008134_pt1 | contig 13188 bp, 8 predicted proteins | sample KBSC54metaG_FD_184354 | JGI IMG/M metagenome (GOLD analysis project Ga0207695, IMG submission 184354) | Corn rhizosphere microbial communities from Kellogg Biological Station, Michigan, USA - KBS C5-4 metaG (SPAdes) (version 2) | ecosystem: Host-associated > Plants > Roots > Rhizosphere > Soil...
GCAGCGCGAGCTGGCTGGCGGTGAGCTGCTCGCGGGAGGCCACGATGCGCCTGGTACCCCAGCCGTAACCGCTGCAGTTGACGTCGACGCTCTGGCTGGCTTCCGTCCACACGGCCGTGCCCAGCTCCGCCGCGTCGGGCTGGTAGACGTGCAGCCAGAAGTCGCCGGCCAGCGTGGCGCCGTTGACGGAGACCTTCACTGTCACGGTCTCGGGGCCCGGGACCAGCGTGGTCAGGGTGGCGCAGGTGTGGTCCGGCCCGGCGGCCGGCGGCGCCGTGCTGGTCCCCAGCGTCGTGCCGTCCGCGTCCAGCAGCGCGAAGCTGAACTTGCCGAGGCGCCCCGGCTGATCGCAGTCGTCCAGTTCCACGCGCAGCGGCCTAGTTACGTCCGCGACCGGTATCTGGCGCTCGATGTCGCCCGACCCGCTGGTGAACAGGCCGTTGTAGCACCGGGGATCGGGAGCGATGACGTCGTCGCTGGCCGCCGGCGGCAGCGAGCCCTTGGCGTAGTGGCAGGTCAAGGTGTCGACGAACGGCCGGAAGGTCGCGTAGGAGACCACCTTCTCTGCCTGCTGGCAGGTGGCGTCCTCTTCCAGGGTGTCGATCGCCAGCGTGCTGCCGTCGCCCTCCACGATGGTGATGGCGCAGCTGAAGCCATCCCCGGCGCACATGTCGGTGGCGTCCACGACGCTCAGGTTCGAGAGCAGCGCCAGCTGCTCCGCGGTCAGCTGGTCGCGAGTCGCCGCGAATCGCATCGAGCCCATGAAGAAGCTGCCGCAGGTGACGTCGATGCTCTTGCTGGCGGCGTCCCAGACGACCGCAGGCGTGGCAGCCAGCGCCCCGCCCGTTCCGCCATGCCCGCCCCCACCGCCGCTCCCACCCCCGCCGGCGCTCCCACCCCTGTCCGAGGGGCCCAGATCCGGCCCGTTCGTCTCACCACAACCGGCGCTGCCCACCGCCAGCAGCAGCGCCAGCGACAAGGCCTGACCGGCACCTATGACGTTCCGCGATGCCCATGTCGTGCGCGACATGCGCGTGTTCGTCAGCAATGCGCGCGCCACCATCTGAATCGCACGGTACCCGCCTGCCGGCGGCGCCTGCGCGACCGCGATCGCGACACGAATGTCCGGAAGGCGTCCGGCGCGAAAGCGCGCGCAGTCGCAGGCGGGACGGACCGTACGTGACCCGCGGAAGCGCCGCTCGGGCTTCGCACCTCGCGCCGCCCCTCCCAGAATGGGGTGTGGGAGTCTAAGTCATGTGGAGGCTCATGTGTGTCTCGTGAGCGGAAAGTCATTCAGTTGCGATCAAAAGCCGGCCACGAGGGCAGCCAGGTCCCTCGGTCGAACTCGAATCGAATTGACGATCCGAACGTGCGGCGGCTCGCCGTTTCCGCTCGTCCTGGCGGGCGAGCTGCATCCGGTGGTGGCCCGGCGCCTGGGCATCGCGGCGCGCTCGCACAGCCTGTACACGGTGGCCGCACAGACGCCGAGTTGCTCCGCCACCTCACTTGCCTGGAGCAGCCGGTCCTTGTCACCGCGGAGGGCGGCGAGATCCGCCACCGTGGGCGTGGTCAGGCGCGGCTGGACCGTACCGGGGTTGTGTCCCCCACGGCCTGGCCGGCGGCTCATCGCGGCGGTACGCGGAGGGCCGGCAGACCCTGAGGTCGCCGGCTCCCGCGGGTTCAGGTTCGGTCAGGTCTTCGGGCCGCCTGACAGCTCAAAAGGAATAGTGTTTTAACCACACCTGATCGCTACCGAGATCGTTGCTGATGAGAATCGCGTGCAGCTGCCCGTCGGGAATACCAGGGATTGGGATCGGGCTCTGCGTGACGTCGAAATAGTCGAGGCCTTGCGGCTCCTGCGCTGACTCGAGCACACACGCGCACACGCTCGACCCGAACAGCCCGCAAGACGTGCCGTCATGCTTCTCGAAGTTGAACGGGCCGAAGCCGCTCGACGAGCGGGCCAGCGCGACAGCCGACATGTCTCCGGTGGTTCCACAAGAATCGATGGAGTAGACGCTGATGTACGCACCGGTGTTGCAGTAACCGTTGCTGACGTAAAGCACCCTGCCATCAGGGCTGAACGCGCCTCCTTGCATCGTTCCCAGCGACACGCCAACGCCGTCTTCGTCGAAGAGAGGATCGAGCGCCTGCGGGTACGCCTTCCTGGGGGAAGCGACCAAGAAGCCGTCGCCGCCGGAGTTCAGCACGTTCATGTCGACGTCGTACTCCAGCAAGGGATGGGTGCCGTCGACCGAACCAGGCGAGGTCCAGAGCTTCACCTTTCCCGACTCGGTGGCGCAATCGGGTTGCAAGCGAATGGCAACGAATGAACCCGCGCTGGAATCGGCACCGGGGAAAAGGGACAGGCTTCGATAGGAGAGATCGGAGGCGTTGAAGACGGCGACTGCGGGCGGAACGCCGACGCCGGGTTCTCCTTGGAGCGGGACGAAGAGGTAGCCGCCGAACTGGTCCAGATCGCCGAAGTGGTCGTAGCCAAGCGCTGTCAAAACGTCAGGAATCGGCACGGCCGTCGACGGCGGAAGGTTGGGAATTTGCAGAGCCAGGTCAATCGACAGGGGCCACTTCCACAGCGTGTCCTTTTGCGTCAAGTACCAGTTGTTGTCATCGTGAGCAATTCCCTGCATGTCGTCGCTGAACCACGTCGGTATGTTGGGGTGATTCCCCCGAAAGAACGTCGCCATCCGACCGGCAGGCAATGGAAAGACCTTTATTTTGCTCGCCTGGTCATTGACGTCGTCGCCGACGTAATTCCACATGGCTGTGTCGAAGAACGCGACGCGACTCCGGAGGAAGGGGGGCAGGTCGGCGGTTCTCACGGCAACCCCGACATTGGCCCCAATGCTGATTGAGGACACGGCGCTGCCAGGCGGCGTGAACTGAGAAGGGCTCGTGTAGTCGCCGATCGCCAGCGTGGTCGACGGTCCCTTGAAGTCCGCGTCTTGATAGAACGTCGCCACGCAGTTCGCGGAGGTATCCGGCACGGACGACGCGGCACACGTGCCGCTCTGACAAGAGCCGGGAAGCGTGCAGACGGTGTTACCGGGATCGGCGACACAAGGCGTCCCGTCGGGAGCAGCGGGATTCGAGCACGCTCCGCTGGCCGGATCGCAGGATCCCGCCACATGGCACTGGTCGGTCGGTGTGCAGGATATCCCGATCAGTCCGACACAGCTTCCCGCTTTGCAAAGATCGACCTGTGTGCAGGCGTCGCCATCGTTACAGGGCGTGCCATCCCCCGCCTTCGGGTTCGTACAGGCGCCGGTGGCAGGAACGCACTGGCCTGCCACATGGCAGGCATCCGACGCCGTGCAGACCTTCGGGTTCGCTCCAGTGCAGACGCCGCTCTGACAGGTGTCCGTTTGCGTGCACCCGTTCCCGTCATTACACGAGGTTCCATTCGGTGCGTTCGGATTGGTACAGGCTCCTGTGCTGGGATTGCAGGTGCCAGCGAGATGGCACCCGTCCGAAGCCGCGCAGACTACCGACGACCTGCCCACGCAGGTACCGTTCTGACAGGTGTCCGACTGGGTACAGGCGCTTCCGTCATCGCACGTCGTGCCATTCGGCCGGCCTCCACACCCATTCGAGGGCGCGGGAACGAAGCGCAGATTGTCCACGAGGTAGACGCCAGTCGTCGGAACGGGAACATTCAGGATGACCGTGATCGTCAGGTCGGAGTACCCGGCGTTCAGCAGCGCCGATAGCTGCGTGTTGTTGAGCGGAAAGCTGACCGTATTCCAGACATTGACCGGTTTTCCGGTCAGCTCGACCTGGCCCAAAAAGGCGCTGTTGATGCCGCGGGATGGGCAATTGAGCGCGAGCTGCGCGGTGCCGAACCAGTTCGGGTTGGGTTGCTGCGATGGCAACATCACGTCCCAGGCCAGCGTCGGGCTGACACCCGTCAACGTTGAAAGGTGCACGCTGGCAACGGGGGTGTATCCGTTTCCATTGGACGGCTTGACAGCGAGCGAGTTCGTTCCCTGGGAGTGCGTCGACGACAGCGACAGCACCGCACCAGATGTCGTGGTCGACCAGTAGGAGGCGTTTTCGAAACCGAAGACGTCAGCGCTGGTCAAGGCCGACGATGTTTGTTGCAAGCCGGTCCCATCGCCGCCGTGTTCAGGAGCCCTCCCGCATGACATCAATAGGATTGCCATGGCGAGCCCTGACATGGACCTGCGTCGCCAGTGATCGCGCTTCGCTTCCTCGCCCATTGATCCGCCCTTTCTGCCGATAGTTCACTCGACACAGGAACCGACCTATCGACGGCGACGGCCATTGTCGCAGCGGATCGGCCGGCGGAATGTAGTGCGGCTGTCGCGACCACGTCAAACCACGACACAGTGGTCGATTTCAGGCAATCGAAGCCATGACCCATGCCGGCGGCGGCGAGCGCACCGCCGGGGTGCAAGGGCCGCTCACGCTCAGGACGTCGCCGGACGAGATGACAGGCGGGACCGACGCCGGAAGACTATCCGGGCGCCGCGGGGCCCGGGTCGATCAGCGTCATGACCCAATCAGTGACGCAGCCGGACAATAGTTCGACATCTTGCTGGGCGACCGCCCCCAGGGGAGGACGGACTCTGCAGGGTCTTCGAAACTTGCCTTCTGCACCGTGGCCACGTCGCGTCATGGCTCTCGAGAGCGAATGGCGAGGGTTCCTGGTGTACGCTGTCTCTGGTCGCTCGGCGCTGGGTCCAACTGAGAAGACGTTGAGGCACACGCGTTTAGGGCTGGTCTGTAGTTTTGGAAGCTCCTATACCATCGGGCCCGCTTTTTGATTAAGCTTGGCCTTGTTGTCGAAGCCCTCGCTTCGGCCGCTGGTGAGTCCGGTTCCGAAGTAGGCGCGAGTTTCCTGCCGCCAGCGACCGTGAAGTTGGAAGAAGTGTTCTTCCAGAATTTTTTTGACCGATTTTTGACCGATAGAACACTGCCTTTTCGAGGGCCGGCGTGTCGATAGTGCGGACGGCGCGGCATTTGGGTGCTGGCGGGGGTTCCCCACCTATTGTTCGAAGGAGCGCTCATGAGATCGTCGCACGTGGTTCGCAGGGTGTCGTCATTGGGTTCCGTCGTCGCCCCGGCCCTGGCGCTGCTGCTGGCCGCTGGCTGCTCTTCGCCGGCCGGGGTCGATGAGCCCGACGGTGGCGACTCTTCCGGCGGGGCCACTGCCTCTGGGGGCAAGCCCGGAACCGGTGGTGCACGTGGTACGGGAGGAACCGTGGGCAGCGGCGGTACGCTCGCCACTGGCGGCACGCTGGGCAGTGGCGGAAGACTGGGCAGTGGCGGCACGCTCGGCAGCGGCGGTACGTTGGGCAGCGGCGGTACGCTGGGCAGCGGCGGAAGACTGGGCAGCGGCGGCACGGTCGGCAGCGGCGGCACGCTGGGCAGCGGCGGCACGTTGGGCAGCGGCGGCACGGTCGGCAGCGGCGGCATGACTGGCAGAGGTGGTACGCCCGGTATCGGCGGCACGCGCGGCAGCGGCGGTGCTGCACCTGGCTCGGGCGGAGCGAGGAGCAGTGGGGGCACGACCGGCACGGGTGGCCAGCCGCCTCAGACCGGTTCGGGCGGCACGACGGGAACCGTCTCTTGCAACGGCAGCCCGCTGACCGGTGGCACGCAGCACTGTTCGTCCAATTCGACGGGCAACGTGGGCAGTCTCTCCTATTCGATCTGGTCGAGTGGAAGCGGGGGATGCATCACCACCTACGGCGCGGGCGCTGCGTACAAGGCGACCTGGAACAACTCTGGCGACTTCCTGGCTGGTTGCGGTTTTCAATGGAACGAGACGCAGACCTACGACCAGTACGGCACGGTCTCGGCGGACTACGCTTACACGAAGACCGGAAGCGCCGGCGGCTGGTCGTACATTGGAATCTACGGATGGTCCAACAATCCGCTGATCGAGTTTTATATCGTCGATGACTGGTTCGGTTCGGGGCCGCCCACCGGCGGCGGTACCCTGAAGGGCACCTTCACCGTCGATGGAGGGACGTACAAGGTCTATCAACACCAGCAAAACAATCAGCCCTCCATTCACGGTACGACGACGTTTCAGCAGTACTTCAGCGTTAGGCAGACGGCTCGCCAGTGTGGCCACATCTCTCTCACCGAGCATTTCAAGGAGTGGGCGAGTCTCGGCATGCCGCTCGGGAAGATGGCCTCGGCCAGGCTTCTCACCGAAGCGGGGGGCGGCAGCGGAAGCATTGACTACAGCTCGGCCAACATGACGGCGGTCAAGTAGTTCACCCGGGTGGTTGCCCCCCACCCGCGCCGGAACGACCACCCGGACGAACAGCCGCTGCTACGGCAGCGGCGGCTGCTTCGGCGCAGCGGGGTGTACCACGCCGTCGCTCGGGGCCGGGATGAGCTTGCCGTGATTGGCGACCAGCGCGGGCATCGGTTCGTTCACGGGGCCCGTCCACGGCGGCGGCGGCACCGGCGACGGTGGTGGGTGCGGTGCCGCCGGCTGGACGATAGTGCCGCCGAAGGCAGGCGGCGCGGGGCGCTTCAGCCCTGGGGAGACGTGACGGGCCAGCGAAGCCGCGCTGTCGACACGCGGCACGCCGAACGCGGGTAGCCCCAGCAGATCGATCACCGTCCGGGGCACGCTGGCCTGCGAGCGCCAGACGTTGTCGATGGCTCGCGCGACGGAGCCGCCGAACATGATCAGCGGGATGCGCGAGCCACCGATGACCGGGAATCCCTTCGGGTGCAGGGCGTCCGGAACCAGCTCCGAACTCGGAGCGGCGACGTGATCGGCGTAGCCGGCCCAGTCGTCCCACGTCAGGATGAACACCGTGGTGTCCCAGCGGCCGGCCTTGACGAGCGCGTCCACGCGCTGCCACACGAGGTCTTGACCACGCGCCAGGTAGGTGGGGTCGGGCTTCTGCGGCGGGTGCTCGTCGAAGCCGCCCGGGCTCCACGCGTAGACCAGCGGCGGCAGCTTGCCCGCCGCCGCCAGGGTCACGAAGGCATCCGGCGGATACAGCTTCTTCCTTGCCGCAGCGGTGCGCAGGTCTTTGTACAGGTTGACGGGATAGTCCTGGTCCGACGGAAAGACCGCCCAGTCGACGCCCGCCCGCTCGGCGTGTATGAAGATGCTGGGCAGATCCCATTCCGGCGCCGCGGCGCCGAAGGCGGGGTTCTTCAGCGTGGGCGTCTGCCCGCCCACCAGCACCATGTGCCCGGGCGTCGAGTTGGTGCCCAGGCCAAAGAGATGGTCGGCGAACACGTGGTTCTTCGCCAGCCACGAGTAGAAAGGAATCAGCGCGTCGTTGTCGATCTGCAGGGGCATCGCCGGGTAGTCACCCATCTTGTAGTGGACCCAGGCGTTGCGGTCATGCGGCTGATCGAAGTTCGGCGCCACCGACAGCAACTTCCCGCCCTGCTGTATGTCGGCCCCCCAGGCGGCCAGCGTCGGGAAGTAGAAGTCGGTGGTCTTGTTCTCCTGAATGAACACCACTACGTTCAGCGGTGGCGTCTCGCGCTTCCCCTTGCTGGCTTCCACACGGATCCCCCTCGGCTGGAGTTTCCGCCGGCGCACCAAGGGGAACAAGCGACATGTTGGCGACGTCGCGCCGTCATTACCGGGGCCGTGGCACGCGTCACGCGGTCGGCGACCGTCCTTCCGCGACGTGATCCAATCGGTGCTTGTTCAATGCGGGCGCGGCCGCAAGGTTTCGTTTGTCCGTCAGAGCTGGATTCCAGCGAGGATCTCGGGGGCCAGACGATACGACCTGTCCCCGCCGGTCCAGGTGGTAGCGAGGTGTCCGAGAATGACCTGGTCGGTCGCTCCGGAGGTCGTCAGGCCGAGGCCCAGGCCCCCGATCAGCGAGGCGTGCTCGATGATCCGCAGCACGCTGACCAGACGCAACTCGTAGAGCGTCGGGCCGGCGTGCGCCAGCTCCGTGCCGTTGCTTCGCACGCGAGAGGCGCTGAGCTCTGTCTCGAGAGACACCACCCTGCGCCATTCGATCGGGAAGCGCCAGCCCAGACCGAGGCCGACCGAGATGCGGCGACCACCGGAGGAGAGATCGGCTGATGCCCCGCTTGCCGCACCGCCGGGCTTGAAGGACGCCGTCATGACGGTGAAGAGGTGCTTCGACCCGAGCTTCAGATCGGTGTTCAGCCAGGCGGAATCGGTGGCATAGAGAGCCACCTCGTGGACGCCGGTCCGGGTGAGGTTCAAGAGCGCCAAGGACTCGCCGTCATCGTTCCAGACCAGGTTGACGAGGCCGATGTGAAGTCCGCGCGCTTCTCTCGCGACATTGACCAATGCGAGGTCGAGGCCGGCCGTCGCATGTGCAACGTTGACGGCGCCGATCGAGACCCCTGAGGTGTCGCGAGGGAGCTCCGCGCAGTCAGTCGCCAGCGGAAGGCAGGGGAGGTTCAGCAGGCCGAGCTGGAACCCTTTCACGGAGCCGTCGAAGTTCAGCAAGCCGACCTCGACGCCTTCGAACTCCTCGGAGCCGTTGACCGCGCCGATTCGTCCTCCCAGGAAGCGCCGGGAGCTGTTCATCGCGCCTAGCTGGGCGCCCCAGCCGTCGCCGGCAGAGTTCGCGATGCCCACCTGAACGCCCCGCAGTTGCTCTGCGTGGTTGATCCCGATCGCGAGCTGCCCACCGCGCGCGACGGCAGAGAAGTTCGCCAGCCCGGTCACCTGCGCGCCGTCTGCCTCTCCGTCGACGAAGTTGAAGCCAACCCCCAGCTGCAGCCCTGCCAGCGACTTCGTCGTGTCGAGGAAGGCGAGGCCGAGCTGCAATCCCGCGACGTTCCGAGCGCGGTCGGCCAGCAATCCGAACGACAGCCCTGAAACGTCGACCGACGCGCTGTCGTCGGATGGCGCCAGGACGATCCTGAGGCGGGTACGCTCTACCTCCGGAACAGACTCTGCGGCCGCCCGAGGCGCAGGAAGGCTGACCAACAGGAGCGCCGCGGCGACGGCCAAGGCGCGTCGACCGCCGCCTGACGCAAGGAGCCCCACGGTCAACTGCTAACACGCAGGACCCGGAAGACCAACATCGGGTCTGTGTTCGCGACCGCCACCAGAAATGAGGGCAGCCGGCCTTATCCACAAGAACACCTGCTTGATGCCGGGGGTCACGAAGGCGAAGCGGCGCACGTTGAACACTCGGTCACTTCCGAATTCCAGTACCGAGGCCATCGTCAGGCCGAATGGCGGGCGCCGTAGATCCACCGGTCGGAACCCGCCGTCGTCAATGTCGGTGTTCAGCAGGTGCAGGCTCTTCTTGGAGCAGTTGGTGACCAGCACGTATTTGAATTTCGGAAACACCTTCACGTAGTCGCGGACCGCACCGTTGCACAGATGCTGAAAGACATCCTTGACGATCAAAAGGTCTGCCTCGGGCAGGTCGTCAGCCCGGGAGGGGCAGGCCGCGAACCGGACCGCCCGCGATCCAAACCGGCGGCGGTTTCGCTCCAGGATGTAAGAAACGACATCCAGCCCCAGGTAGGAAACCCCTGCCCAGTCGATCCGTCGCGAAAATTGCCAATCACCGCACCCCAGATCGACCACCGACCGCACGTGGTTGCGCCGGAGAAACTCCTGAAGAAACCGAACATAAGGGCGGGTCACCGTCGGCAGCGAGCCGGGGCCCGAGCCTCCATTCCATTCATCGTTCCGGTAGATGCGCTCGAAGACGTCGCTCATGGAGATCCTTCGCGCCGTTAGACCCCCCACGGCGCGATCCGGGCAGCAGGCTCGCCCCGATCACCGGGGCCTGCCCTGATGTGCCGCTGAAGGAACGCGAACGCGGGCGCGGAAATGCGGCGCGCGGTCAGGCGAGGACGAGCAAGGTCGTGATAACATAGTGCGATGCTGACCATCCGAGCTACCGCTCGCATCGCTGCCATCGTCTCCGCGTCGGTCATTGGGGCCACGTCCGGCCTCAGCCGGGCCGCTCCCCCGGCGCAACCCAACGAGCACGCGCTGGGGAGCGTCTCCGGCACGCTGGCTGAAATGGCCCGGCAGCAGGCCGACAAGGGCAGGGCGTACGAAGCGCAGGGCCAATACCCGGCCGCACTCCAGCAGTATCGTGAAGCGATTGCGGGCCTGGACAAGTACTTCGACGGTCCTTCCAACCACGCGAACGGCAATCCCTTGGCATTCCTCGTTCGCGCCGGCGCCGCGGTGGATGCGGCCAGGGCACTCTCTCGTTCGTCAGCGACGCCCGACACGGCGGCCATCAAGGCCCTGACGGACCGGGCCGAGTCCGATTTCACGACGGTCATTCGGATCGTGACGCCCGTGGATGGAAAACAACCCCTCGACGACGCCAGCCGCGCGATGCTCATGAAGGCCACCCTGGGGCGCGGCTACGCTCGACTTCTCGCGGGCGACCTGGTCGCGGCCCGCACCGATCTTCGGGGACTCAAGGTCAGCCAGGCCGCGCAGGTTCGCCAGGCTGGTCAGGTGCCGGCCGGGCAGCAGCAGGTGCAGGGGGCGCTCACGAAGCTGGACCACGACATCGCCGCGGACGTGAAGGCGCCGCCCGATGACAAGAAGAAGAAGGTCGCCGCGCTCATGAACCTGGGGCAAGAGGTGGTGAAGGCCTTCTTCCCCAGGTACCAGGGCCTGGCGGTCGCCGTGGGAGGCGTCGCGGACGCGTTCCAGCTGTAGCCAGCCCTTGCACTCGTGGAAGACGCCCCGTGCAAGAGTTGCACGGGGGTCGAGTCGACGCAATTCAGGTAGCCTGAACGGTTCTACCGGGGAGTCGTCGCGTTGGCTGCCGCCGGGGGGCAAACCAGGCTGGTCAGGCTGGCCTGGCGTCGCGCCAGGTCGTTCAGCGTTCGCGGCTGGCCGGTGATGGGATCGAAGACGGTCGTACCGGTCAGGAATGGGGACAAGGTCGCCTCCTGACCCGGGAAGCGCGGCGAGATCATCAGGAAGCCGGTGCCGGTCTCGGCACTGTGGCAGCCATTGCAAGTATTCAGGGCCATGTGAAAGCGTGCCTCGGAGTCCTGGATTCCGGGGGCGGACCAGGTGAAGAAGAAGTCGTTGAAGACCGAGCCGGCCAGGAAGTTGGCGCCCTCGAAGGTGGCGGGCACCGTCTGGCTGGGGGCTCCCGGCAGCACGGCCTTGATCGCGGCCGCGTTCTGGTTGACGAAGTCTGCGAGCGATGACGTCTGATTGAAGCTCAGGTCAGGGGTCTCTTTGACCGTCGTCTCATGCATGAATCCCGTCGAGGGAGACAGCTCGAACTCGCGAAGCTCCCAGCGCGTGAAGGACGACAGCACGAAGTCGTTCGTTCGCAGTTGAAGGAGGGCGCTGCCGTTGGTGCGCCCGGGCGCCGCGTTGCGGTCGGTGAAGCGACGCGTGACGGCCTCCAGGGCCGCGTTGTACTCCTCCGACGGGAACGGGTGTGAGGAGAGAGCGTGCCACCGGTTCGCCCAGTCGAGGACGTCCTGGTTCGTCGTCGCCGGCAAGTCGTATTCCAGGATGACCGTGAAGTCCTCCGGAAAGAATCCCGAGGAGTCGGTGAGGGCAAACACGAACCGTCCCTGTCCCGCGCTGCTGGCCCCGGCGCGCAGGTCGACACGATTCACGATCGCCTGCAGCCGGAACGGCGCCCGATCCAGGTCCAGATCGCCGGTCGCCGTCCTGGGCCAGATGTCGAGGATCTGCTGTTGTGCCGCCGGTCGCGCGGCGACCGTGAACCCGTTGATGACCTGATCGGTCAGCCAGCTTTGAAACAGCTGCAGGGCCAGGGCCGGCGCATCGGCGGGCGAGGGCGCCATCTCGCGCAACAGGTGCCCGAACGTCCAGGGGCCATCTGCGACGGCCCCGGCAGCACGGCCGCCGTCGTCGACCACACTGGGATCCGTGATCATCAGCTCCTTCCGTTTGGCCACGAAGCAGGAGGGCGCCTGCAATTCGAACGAGACTTCGCCGGACAGGACCTCGAAGGTCGAGCCGGAGTCGAAGATCTCGAACGGGATGCTGCTCGTGCCGGGCTCGGCGTCTTCCGACCCGACGACATCCAGCCCGAACGTCAAGGTGGCGCCCGGCGTTGCGGTGGAGCCTTGCGGTGGAAAGACGGTCGTCACCGTGATTCCGCGGGTAGAGCCGGTGACGAAGAAGTTGTAGAAGCGCGGTCCGCACGTGCCGACGTCGTTGTCGGTCACGGCCACGTCGTAATGGACCGCCGTGTCGAACGGGACGGGGCCGCCCGCCAGCGGGGTCGCCACGAAGGTGGACGGTCTCGATATGCAGGCCAGCGCGGTGATGACATCCTTGGAGATGTCCTGCGTCGAGACGAAGACCTCGTCGATGATCCCGTCGAAGCGCTGTGTCTGCGTGGTGGCGCCGATCCGAAGCGGAGCGAAGACGTTGCGAATGGTCCCGCCGGCGAACAGCTGGCCGAACTGTTGCCCGTTGATGAACAGGAACACGAACGTGCCGTCGTACATGCCAGCGACGTGCGTCCACACCCCGGCAGAGATCGGCGCGCGAGAGATGAAGGTCTTTCCGGTCGTCAGGACCACCGACATCTCGATGTTTCCGTTGTGAACGCCCAGGGAGAATGACGTCTGGTTGTTGAGCCGCTTGATCACGATCGGCTGATCTCCCGTGACGGTGTTCGGGTGAACCCACGCCGCGACCGCGACCCGCTGGCCGACCGTGAACTGGGGCTCGTCGGGAACCTGGATGACGTCGGCGGCCGAGCGGATCTCGACGCCCAGACCGCTGACGCCGGCGACGCACGAGGCGCCCAGCGCGTGCTGCGCATTGGCCCCCATCGCCGAGGAATCCACGAGGAAGTGGGAGGTGGGGCTGCAATCGTCGAAGTGCCAGGAGGCGAAGCCCGGGGTGCCGGTGTCGGCCGGCGCCCCCCCCGAACCCAGGGGGCCCGTTCCTGCCCCGCCGCCGGCTCCCCCTTTGCCGCCGCCCTTGCCGCCCTGCCCGCCCGTGCCAGCCGCGCTCTGACCGCCTCGCCCGCCACGGGCGCCGGCGGGGGCGGAGACCGCCGATATCCTCTGGTCCAGCTGGCCCTCGGTCGCCGCGGCGACCTCCCCCGTGGGCCCAACTGCGAACGTACCCGAGGGCGTCGAGATGACGGCGTCTTTGAGCCCTTCCGTATATTCGTCGTAAGTGCGAGGAGCGAGCCTGGGATCCGTGTCCGCCGGCTTCTCGACCCCGCAGCC
>Ga0207695_10008135_pt1 | contig 13186 bp, 8 predicted proteins | sample KBSC54metaG_FD_184354 | JGI IMG/M metagenome (GOLD analysis project Ga0207695, IMG submission 184354) | Corn rhizosphere microbial communities from Kellogg Biological Station, Michigan, USA - KBS C5-4 metaG (SPAdes) (version 2) | ecosystem: Host-associated > Plants > Roots > Rhizosphere > Soil...
TTGCGTGCCGCGGGGTCGATTGTGCCCGCGTTCCCGCATCGGCGCGCACGTGCAAGGTCAGCTGCAGACGCGGCCGCATGATCCGCAGCTTGCCATGCGTCTGCAAAAAAATCGTTCAGCCGTCCGCCGGCTCGAAGCGGTGGCCGGGGATGCGCGGCTCGGGATCGTGTTCCAGCCGCACCTTCAGGTCGAACCACGCGGCCTGCCCGGTCACGGGATCGCCGTTCGCGTAGGCGCGGTTGGAGGCGCGCTCGCCGATCAGGTGGTTCAACAGGAAGCCGTCCACGAACTCCGGCGCGCGCTCGCCCAGTTTCCAGGCGCCGCGCTTCTTGCCGATCGCATTCCAGGTCCATACCGTGCCCGGCGCGGTGGCCGCGTGCGCGCATACCTCCATGCGAATGCGTCCGCGCTTTGAGGCGATCCACGCCCAATCGCCGCTTTCGAGTGCGTGCGCGGCGAGCGTGCGAGGATGCACGTACAGCACGTTGCGCGCCGCGATCTGCCGCAGCCAGCGATTCTGCGAACCCCACGCGTGATACATGAACATTGGCCGCTGGGTGATGGCGGACAGAGGGAAATCTTGCGCGGATGCGCGCGCTCCCAATGACTTTCCTTCCCCCGCTTGCGGGGGAAGGTGGCCGAAGGGCGGATGGAGGGCACCCTCGCGAGAATTTCCCCCACCCCAGCCCTCCCCCGTAAACGGGGGAGGGGGTACAACTTCGTCGTACCACATCGGTACCGGATCGAAATACCTTTCCACACGCGCGCGTTCCGAATCCGGCGGCTGCACCGGGCCGTGACCCTGCGCCGCCAGCCGGAAATGTTGCAGCACTTCGCAATACAGCTGCATCGTCACCGGTTCGGTCGAACCGACGAAGCCCATCGATTGCGCCCATTGCAGGTAATCGCGGTTGGCCATTCGGTAATACGCACCGGCTTCCGGAATTTTTGTTTCGAAGAAACAGCCGTGCTCGATGTAACGCTGCAGCTGGTCGAGATTCGGCGCGCCCTTGCCTTGTTGCGAGCCATCCGCGCCGCGCCAGCCCGCAAGCATCCCCACGCCGGGGGCGCGTTCATGGCGCACCATGTAGTCGGCGTAGTTCTTGTAGGCGGGCGCGCCGTTGCCATCCACCATGTTCGGCAGTTTCAGGCGCGCGCCGAGATCCAGCAGCACGTCCTGGAACGGCCGCACGTCGCGATCGGGCTGCGCCACCGGTTGCCGGATCGCATCCGCCGCCATTTCGGCGTCGCTGATCGGACGGTCCAGCAGGCTGATGCAGTCATAGCGTTCGAGATAGGTCGTGTCCGGCAGCACCAGGTCGGCGAACGCGACGGTTTCCGAATCGTAGGCGTCGACGTAGATGATGTGGGGGATCCTGTAGCTGCCCGCATCGTCGCGCGCGCACAGCAGCTTGCGTGTCGCGGCGGTGTCCATCGCCGAGTTCCAGCCCATGTTGGCCATGAACAGGAACAGCGTGTCGACCCGCGTCGGATTGCCTTCCACGGCATTGCGTATCACCGACTGCAGCAGGCCATGCGCGGCCAGCGGGAATTCCCAACTGAAGGCGTGGTCGAGCCGGCGCGGCTGGCCTTCCTCATCGACCAGCAGATCCCCGGGCGATTGCGGGTAGCCCAACGGGTTGCCGGTGAGCGTGCCGTCCGGCTTGCGCGACTTCGCCGGCTTGTTGCCGGGCGGCGCCGGCTTAGGATACGGCGGCTGGTAGCGGAAACTGCCGGGCGTATCGATCGCGCCCAGCAATATCTGCAGCACATGGATGGTGCGGCAGGTGTGGAAACCATTCGCATGTGCGGCGATCCCGCGCATTGCGTGCATCGAGACGGGGCGCCCGAGCATCGTGTCGTTCTTGCGACCGTGCGTGTCGGTCCATGCGATCGGTAGTTCGATGGCTTCGTCGAATGCGACCTGCGCGAGTTCCGCGGCGAGCCGGCGGATCGTTTGTGCATCGACGCCGCAGCCGCTGACGTTGTCCGGCGCGTAGTCGTCGGCGAGGAACCGTTCCGCGATCAACTGAAACGCCGGCACCGCCTTGCGGCCGTCGGGCAGCGTGTATTCGCCCGCGATCAGCGGTGCGATGTCGGGCTGCGTTGCATCGACCAATCGGTGGGCGATTTCTTTTTGCTCGTCATTCCGGACGCCGCGAAGCGGCGATCCGGAATCCAGTGCCTTTGCTTTTTGATCGAAAGGCGCTGGGCCCCGGCTTTCGCCGGGGTGACGATGTCGATGGCCATTGTGCACCGCACACAGCGGCTTGCCATCCGCGTCGCGCGCAATCAGCCCGTCATCCGCTGCGCCCGGATCGCGGATCACCAGATGGTGCGCGTTCGTGTAACGCACCAGGTAATCGAAATCCACCCGATCGTTGCGCAGCAACTCGTGGATCAGCGCACCTGCAAGCAAACCGTCGGTGCCGGGATTCACCGGTACCCACTCGTCCGCGATCGATGCGTAGCCCGTGCGCACCGGATTGATCGCGACGATCTTGGCGCCGCGCGATTTCATCTTGCCGAGACCAAGCTTGATCGGGTTGGAATCGTGGTCCTCGGCCACGCCCCACAGCATCAGGTATTTCGTGCGATCCCAATCCGGTTCGCCAAATTCCCAGAACGAACCGCCAAAGGTGTACATGCCGGCCGCAGCCATGTTCACCGAACAGAAGCCGCCGTGCGCAGCGTAATTGATCGTGCCGAACTGCTGCGCCCACCAGCCGGTCAGCGCCTGGGACTGGTCGCGGCCGGTGAAGAACGCGAGCTCGTCCGGATTGCGCGCGCGGATGTCGCCCAGCCATTTCGCCGCAAGTTGCAGCGCCTCGTCCCAATCGATCTCGCGGAACTCGCGCGCGCCGCGTTCGCCCACCCGCAGCAGCGGTCTGGAAAGCCGCGCCGGCGAGTAGTGCTGCATCATTCCCGACGAGCCCTTGGCGCAGATCACGCCGCGGTTGACAGGGTGCTCGGGATTGCCATCGATGTAGCGCACGCGGCCGTTCTTCAGGTGCACGCGGATGCCACACCGGCACGCGCACATGTAGCACGTGGTCGTCTTGACTTCGTCGCCCGTCGGGCGGTTCAGTTCGAGGTGAGCGTGAGGCATGGGTTCCTGCCCAAGGACTGCTTTCGCATGGTAGCCACCCGCCGCGCTTGCCGCCAATCGCGCGGCGCGGCATGCTGGGCGCATGCACCAGTACGAACGCGTCCTCAAGCTGCACGGCATCTTCAAGTCGCACCGGCGGCCGGTTGGCGTGCAGCGCCTGCGCGAGGAACTGGGTTGCTCGCGCGCCACGCTGTATCGCGACATCGCCTTCCTGCGCGACGCGCTGGGCGCGCCGCTGGACAGCGATCCGGAAGGTGCGGGTTACGCCTATGACCAGGCCGAGGGCGAACGTTTCGAACTGCCGGGTCTGTGGCTGACCAGCGAGGAATTGTCGGCACTGATGGCGCTGGAAGCGCTGGTGGCGCGTTCCGATCCGGGTGTGCTGGCCGATGCGCTGGCGCCGTTCCGCGCACGCGTCGAGAAGCTGCTCAACGAACATGCCGGCACGCACAAGCAGCCGCTGGAACGCATCCGCGTGGTGCCGTGGGGTTCGCGCAAGTTCAACCAGCAGGTGTTCCGCGCGGTGGCCGGCGCGGTGCTGGCGCGCCAGCAGTTGAAGTTCCGCTACCGCGCGCGCACCACCGGCGCCGACAGCGTGCGCCACGTGTCGCCGCAGCGACTCACGCATTACCGCGACAACTGGTACCTGGATGCATGGGACCACGATCGCGAGGCGCTGCGCAGTTTCGCAGTGGATCGCATCGGCCAGCCGGAGGTGCTGGACAAGGCCGCGGTCGATCGCGACGAAAAGGAATTGAACGACACCCTGGCGTCGAGCTACGGCATTTTCGCGGGCGCGCCCAAGGCGTGGGCGACGATCCGGTTCTCGGCGCGTGCGGCGCGCTGGGTCGCCGACGAGCACTGGCACTCGCTGCAGGAAGGCCGTTGGCTCGATGACGGTCGCTACGAGTTGAAGGTGCCATATTCGCAATCGCGCGAACTGGTGATGGACATCCTGCGGTACGGGCCGGATGCGCAGGTCGTGTCGCCGCAATCGCTGCGCGAAGAAATCCGCATCATGCACAAACTCGCGCTGGACGAGTACGACCACGCCAGGCCGTGAACGATCATCGCGAGCTCGTGGTGCAGCCGCCCGCCCAGCCCACCGTCGCGCTGGCGCTGGGCACCGGCGGCGCACGCGGGCTCGCGCACATCGGTGCGATCGAGGCCGTCGTGGCCGCGGGTTACCGCATCACGGCAGTGTCCGGCAGCTCGATGGGTGCGCTGATCGGCGGCATCTACGCGGCCGGCAAGCTCGACGTGTACCGCGATTGGGTCTGCGCGCTGCAGAAGATGGACGTGCTGAAGCTGGTGGACTGGACGCTGTCCGGTGCGGGCTTGATCAAGGGCGAGCGCATCGTCGGCGTGCTGCGCGAACTGATCGGCGAAGTGGCCATCGAGGATCTCCCGATTCCGTTCACCGCGGTCGCCACCGATCTCGACCGCGAACGCGAGGTATGGTTGACACGCGGTCCCTTGTTCGATGCTATCCGCGCATCCATCGCGATCCCGACCATCTTCCGGCCACATCCCGTGCATGGGCACCGGCTGGTCGATGGCGGCCTGATGAATCCGTTGCCGCTGACGCCGCTGCTGCAGTCGCCCAGCGACTACACCGTCGCGGTCAACGTCAACGGTGCACCGGAAACACTGACCTCGCGCGCGCCGGTGAAGCAATCGGCACGCACCGGATTGCGCAGCCGCATCGCCGCGTTCGTCAAGCGCACCATCGGCAACCATGACGACAGGATCGCCGAGCCGGGCTGGATCGATACGCTCACCCAATCGTTGGATCTGATGCAGGAAAACCTCACCAGCTTCCGGCTTGCCGCGGATCGTCCCGACCTCGTGATCGAGATCCCGCGCAACGCCAGCGCGGTTTACGAGTTCTATCGCGCGTCGGAATTGATCGAGCTCGGGCGCGAGCGCGCCGAGCGCGCGCTCAAGGCGTGGCAGCCGCAGGGTCGCGGTTGATCTTTCGCTCGTCATCCAGGCGGAAGCTGGATCCATTTTCTGTCAGCGGCGGCCGCGCAGCGCTTTCGGGCGGTTTCGCTCGGCGCAACCGTCCACACGAAGCTAAACTTCCGAGCGTTTACAGCCGAGGGGGCAAGATGGGGATTCCAGATTACGAAACGATCATGCGTCCACTGCTCGAGGCTTGCGCAGATGGCAAGGATCATCGCGTACGCGATCTTGCTGAAGTTTTGGCAGAAACGTTCAAGCTGACACCTGCTGAGCGTGCCGAATTACTCCCAAGCGGCATCGTGAAATTCGTCAGCAGAGTGGGATGGGCCAAGACATACTTGAAGCAGGCGGGACTGCTCGAACAACCAGGACGCGCAATGGTCCGCATCACCGCCCGTGGAAAGGAAGCGCTGCATTCGACGGAGCGAATCGACAATGCGTATCTGTCCCGCTTTGCAGAATTTCGTGCATTCAAGGACCGCTCGCGTGCAGCACAACAACCGAGCAACGCAGCATCGACTACTACGATTGAGGAGGTAGTGACGCCGCAGGAGGCGTTGCAACAGGCCTTCGACGAATTGCGCGGCAGCTTGGTCAATGACGTGCTGGACGCATTACTCCACGCCAGCCCCGCATTTTTTGAACGCGCCGTTGTGGAGTTACTACGGGCCATGGGTTATGGTGGTTCGGTCGAGGATGCGAGCGCTTTACTGGGTGGTCCTGGTGATGGCGGCGTAGATGGTGCCATCAAAGAGGACACGCTCGGCTTGGATACGGTGTACGTGCAGGCCAAGAAATGGGCAGAAGATCGAACGGTGGGTGATCGCGAAATTCGTGACTTCATCGGAGCGCTCCAACTGCAGCGAGCGCGTAAAGGGGTCTTCTTTACGACTTCGGATTTCACAAAGTCGGCACGAGACTCAGCTACACGATCTGAGTCGCGCGTAGTGTTGATCAACGGCAAAAAGCTCGCCGAACTGATGGTGGACTACAAAGTGGGCGTGAGCGTGACTTCGACCTTGGAGCTGAAGCGACTCGACTCCGACTACTTCGAAGAATAATTGCAGGCCATGGATGGCCGGCATCGAAGCGACAACGCGCCGTTGGCGGTGCCGAGAAGCGCAGCCGAACGGCGGGGCAAGCGCCGCATGTTTGAGCACAGGGACGTGCGAGTTCGGCCGCCGTTCGACGAGCATCGCAGGGCAGTCGAACGAACACGATGTTCGTTCGACCACCGCCATAGGCGCATGGTCTTTGGCCACTTTCTGCCGAAACAGAAAGTAGCCCGCGCCGTGGGACGGCGCGGAAAAAGACATGGACGTCAATTATCCAGGAGCAAAGGCACTGGGTTCCGGGTTCTGGCCTGCGGCCAGCCCCGGAATGACGAGTGTTTTGCGCTTGCGTCGAGGGTGAAGATGCTTGAGCGAGTGCGTACCCTCACCCGCCCTTCGGGCACCCTCTCCCGAGGGGAGAGGGATTCAAAGCGCGGTAAGGTTGGCGTACGCCGCGACCAGCCACTTCGGTCCCGCGTCGGCGAAGTTCACCTGGATGCGGGTATGCGCGCCTGAGCCTTCCGCGCTGATCACCACGCCTTCACCGAAGCTGGCGTGGCGGACGCGCTGGCCGAGTTTGACGGGCAAGGTGTCGTCGAGGTCGGCGTGGCCGCGTGACGCGCGCGTGGTGTACACCGGGCGCGAAATCTTCGCGCGCGGACGCACTTCGGTCAGCAGGTGTGCGGGCAGCTCGTCCAGGAACCGCGACGGACGCGACAGCATTTCGCTGCCGTACTGGCGGCGCGATTCGGCGTAGCACAGTACCAGGCGTTCGCGCGCGCGGGTGATGCCGACGTAGGCAAGGCGGCGCTCCTCCTCCAGCCGCGAAGGATCTTCGACAGAACGCTGGGTCGGGAACAGGCCGTCTTCCAGGCCGACCAGGAACACGATCGGGAATTCGAGGCCCTTCGCCGAATGCAGCGTCATCAACTGCACACAATCGGTGCCGGCGTCGCCTTGGCCCTCGCCGGCTTCCAGCGCGGCGTGCGCAAGGAACGCCGCAAGTTCGGACAGGCCGGCTTCGACGTCCTCGGGCGTGGGTTCGAAACGGCTGGCGACGTTCACCAGTTCATCGAGGTTTTCGACGCGCGCCTCGGCGTTGCCGCGGCTGTCGCGCTCGTAATAGTCACGCAGGCCCGATTGCGTGATCGCGCGTTCGACTTGCTCGGCGAGCGTGATGTCACCGGAGCCTTTGGCCAAGCCGTCGACCAAAGTCATGAAACCGCGCAACGCATTCTTCGCGCGCGTGTTCATCTCGCCCCCCGCGAGTTCGACGAGTGCGGCATCCCACAACAAGGTGTCGTCACTGCGCGCACGTCGTCGTAATTGATCGACACTGCGTTCGCCCACGCCGTGCGGTGGCGTCGCCAGTGCGCGTTCGAACGAGGCGTCGTCGCCGCGATTCGCCGCAAGCCGCAAATACGCCAGGGCGTCTTTCACTTCGGCGCGTTCGAAGTAACGCTGGCCGCCGTACACGCGGTACGGAATGTTCTTCTGGTGCAGTTGTTCCTCGAAGTTGCGCGACTGCGCGTTGGAGCGATACAGCACCGCGATGTCGGACGCGTGGCCACCGCCGTCGAGGTATTCGCGGATGCGTTCGATCACGAAGCGCGCTTCGTCCTGTTCGTTGTAGGCCGCATACAGGGCGATCGACTCGCCCTTGTCGCCGGACGTCCACAGCTTCTTGCCGAGGCGCGACGGGTTCTGCGCGATCACCGCGTTGGCGGCTTCCAGGATGGTTGCGGTCGAACGGTAGTTCTGTTCCAGCCGCAGGGTTTTCGCATCCGGGAAGTCGCGCAGAAACGCGCGCATGTTCTCGACCTTCGCGCCGCGCCAGCCGTAGATCGACTGGTCGTCGTCGCCGACCGCAAACACTTTCCCGGTGCGGCCAGCGAGCAGCCGGATCCACGCGTATTGCAGCGCGTTGGTGTCCTGGAATTCGTCGATCAGCAGGTGCCGCCAACGTTCCTGGTAGTGCGCGCGCAATGCGTCGTTGTCGCGGATCAGTTCGTGCGCGCGCAACAGCAGTTCGGCGAAATCGACCAGCCCCGCGCGCCGGCAGGCCTGTTCGTAGGCTTCATAGACTTTCAGGTAGGTGCGCGCGACAGGATGGTCGCCGGGTTCGATGCCTTCCGGACGTTTGCCCTCATCTTTCCACTGGTTGATCTGCCAGCAGGCCTGGCGCGGCGGGTAACGCGCCTCGTCGATGCCGAGTCCGGCGACCACGCGCTTGACCAGTCGTTGCTGGTCGTCGCTGTCGAGGATCTGGAACGTTTCCGGCAGTTGCGCTTCCTGCCAGTGCTGGCGCAACAAACGATGCGCGATGCCGTGGAAAGTACCGACGGTCAAGCCACGCATCCCGTGCGGCAGCAGGTTGGCGAGGCGCCCGCGCATTTCGCCGGCCGCCTTGTTGGTGAAGGTGACCGCGAGGATCGACCACGGCGGCACGGCTTCGGCTTCGATCAGCCAGCCGATGCGGTGGGTGAGCACGCGGGTCTTGCCCGAACCCGCGCCGGCCAGCACCAGGTAGTGGCCCGGCGGGGCGGCGACGGCTTCGCGTTGCGCCGTGTTGAGCGAGTCCAGCAGGTACGAAACATCCATCGATGCAATTGTAACGGTCACCCGCGCGGCCGACTTGGTGGTATGGTCGCGGGGCTAGTCGTTTCCCACTCACGCAAAGGAAGGAGAAACATCATGTCGATTCTCGATGCGTTGAAAGGTCTGGCGGGCGGACAGGGCGCCGCCAGCGGCAATCCCACGCTGGACGTCATCGGTGGGCTGATCCAGAAATCGGGCGGCATCGGCGGCCTGGTTTCGTCGCTCGAACAAGGCGGCCTCGGCGGCGTGGTCAATTCCTGGGTGGGCAATGGCGCCAACCAGCCGGTGAGTGGCGGGCAACTCGGCCAGGCCCTGCAGGGCACCGCCGCGGGCCAGCACGTCGAGGAGATGGCGCAGAAGCTCGGCGTCGATCCGTCGCAGGTGTTGGGTCAACTCGCACAGCATTTGCCGGACGTGGTGAATCACCTGACGCCGAACGGACAGGTGCCGGCAAGTGGCGGCAGCGGCTTCGATTTGAGCCAGCTTTCCGGGCTCGCAAGCAAGCTCGGGCTTTAGGGAGCCTTCGCTATTGCTCGTCATCCCGGAATGACTCGCGTCATCCATGGCGCTCGCGCCGCGCGCCGCCTTCGGCGTTTGCGTTTGCAATCCTGCAAACGCAATCGCGAAGCGATATCCGGGACCCAGCGCCTTTGCACCTCGACCGTTTGCTAGGAAGACACTGGGTAGACCCGCCGCATCCTGCGGCTCGCCCTTCGGATCGCCTTCGGCGTTCGCGTTTGCAGTCCTGCAAACGCAGTCCGCTTTCGCGGGAATGACGTCAAAAGCTGAGCGTCTTTGATGCGAAGCGCGCGGCCGATAGGGCCGTGTGCCAGCGCACAAGTGTCTTCGATCATTTCTTCTTCAGCGCGCCCACCACCACCAGTACACCGCCGATCACGATGCCGGCATAGCCGATGCCCGCGGGCACCTGTTTTTGCGACGAGGCCTCGACCTTGATCGGGCCAAGCTGTGCCTTGGTGCTGGTGTCGTTGTAGTGCGCATCGCCCAGCGCGACCCACACGCCGAGTCCCAGCAGAATGATTCCGATCACGATGAGCGCGATACGCATGTGCGGTCTCTCTTCGTTGGTGGACACGGCGCAAGGCTACGCGAACCTGCCGGTGTACGCCACCCGCGCTTTCGCATCATCGGAAAGCCTGACGCTGCCTTCCGTGGAGAAGGCAGCGCGTGCATTCAGTGCGTGCTGCCGGCGCTGGCGGGTACGGGTGGCGACGACGCGGGCGCCGAGGCTGAAGCCGGCGCCGAAACAGGTGCCGAGTTCGCGATGGAAACCGGCTTGGTGAAGGCCTGTTTCGGCAATACCTGCTGGGCGAGCTTGGGATCCTTGCTGAGCATCGCGACTTCGTCGGCCATCACGTGCGCGGCCTCGTCCAGCTCGATGTCCTTGGCTTCCTTGGCCGCCTTTTCGCGTGCCACCGACGCCTTCACGCTCTGTTCGCCGGGCGTCAGCCCGTTGTCGAGCTGCAGGTTCACGCCCGACACGTCGCCCAGCGCTTCGCGGCGCTTCTTGAACGCGGCGTCCTGTTCTTCCTGCTGCTTGCGTTCGGTCTCGCGCACCTTGTAGTTGAGCGACACCGTCTTCTGGTCGTGCAGCTTGCGTGCGGCGGTCAGTTCGTCCAGCAGCAACTGCCACGCGGGATCAGTTTTCGCGCGCGCGTCGTGCTCGGCCGTCAACGGCGCGACCAGCGGTTTCTGGTCGGCGACCGGCGTGTACCCGGCCGGGTCGATGTGCGTCCACTTCAACGCGTTCGGATAGCTCGACTCGCCGTAATCCTTGTAGCCGATCGAATGCGGGAACAGGATGTTGGGCGTGACGCCGTGCAACTGGGTCGAATCGCCGTTGACGCGGAAGAACTCGTCGACCGTCATCTTCAGCTCGCCGAAGGTCGGCTTGGTGTTCATCGCCAACTGGTCGAGGCTGGTGAGCGTCTGCACCGTGCCCTTGCCGAAGGTCTGCTCGCCGATGACCAGGCCGCGGCCGTAATCCTGGATCGCGGCGGTGAAGATTTCGCTGGCCGAGGCCGAGCCGCGGTTCACCAGCACCGCCATCGGGCCGGTCCACAGCATCTTCTCGTCGGAGTCCTGCTCATCGACCTGGCCGCGGCTGTCGCGCACCTGCACCACCGGGCCCTTGCCGATGAACAGGCCGGACAGATTGACCGCTTCGCTGAGCGAGCCGCCGCCGTTGTCGCGCAGATCCACGATCACCGCGGAAACCTTGTCCTGCTTGAGTTCGGCCAGCAGCTTGGCGACGTCGCGCGAGGCGCTGCGATAGTCGGCGTCGCCGCGGCGGCGTGCATCGAAGTCCTCGTAGAAACTCGGCAGGTCGATCACGCCGACTTTCACGGTGCGGTCGCCTTCCTTGACGTCGATGACCTTCTTCTTCGCGGCCTGGTCGGCGATGGAGACCTTGGCGCGCACCAGCGTGATGAGCTTGGGCTTGGCATCCGGGCCGCCCTCGGCCGGCAGGATTTCCAGCCGCACCACGGTGCCCTTCGCGCCGCGGATCTTCGCAACCACGTCGTCGATGCGCCAGCCGATGGTGTCGACGATCGCGCCGCAATCGCCCTGGCCGACGCCGACGATCTTGTCGCCGACTTCAAGCTTGTTGGATTTCGCGGCCGGGCCGCCGGGCACGATTTCGCGGATCACGACGTATTCGTCGTGCTCCTGCAGCACCGCGCCGATGCCTTCCAGCGACAGCTTCATGGTGATGTCGAAGTTCTGGCTGGCGCGCGGACCGAAGTAATTGGTATGCGGGTCGATGGCCATCGCATACGCATTCATGAAGGTCTGGAACACGTCCTCGCTGTCGAGCTGGTGCACCCGATCGAGGTAGTTCTCGTAGCGGCGCGACAGCGTCTTGCGGATCTTCGCGTCGTCATCGCCCGCGAGCTTCAGGCGAATCCAGTCGTTCTGCACGCGCCCCTGCCACAGCTTGTCGAGCGCGGCGGCGTTCGCGGCCCACGGCGCCTTGTCGCGGTCGAACGTGTAGGTGTCGTTGGTGTCGGGATTGAACCCCTTCTTCAGCAGCGTCAGGGCGTACGCGGTGCGCTCGCCCGCGCGCTTTTCATACAGGTTGAAGATCGCAAACGGAATCGACATGTCGCCGTTCCAGATCGCGTCGTCGAGCTTGCTGCGGTCCGCGGCGAACTGGTCGAGATCCTGTTGCGTGAAGAACAACCTGCTGCCGTCGAGCGCCTTGAAATAGGCATCGAAGATCTTGCCCGACATCGCGTCGTCGAGCGGCAGCGCTTCGTACTGGAAACGCGTCAGCAGGCGTGCCGCGAGGATCGCGGCCTGGCCCTGCGCCGCATTGGGCTTCAACACCGGCGCGGGCGTCGCCTTGAATTTGGCGAGCGGTGCGGCGACCACGCTGGCCGACGAAGCCGGGCACGCGGCGGCCGCGGGTGCGGCGCCCCTGGCATGCACGCCGAGCGAAAACACGAGGGCGATCAGGACAACAAAAGCACGCTGCAACATGGACTTTCCTTGGGCGGCCGCAACGGAATGGCCGTTTGCGTTCGAAGCGCGGACGATGACGAAAAATACGCCAGCCGTTCGCTGGCGCGTGCGGGTACGTGGTGCAGGCGGAAAAGGCTCGTCTGGGCGCGGCCCGACACTAAAGTATCGGAAAATGCGGGCGCCGGATATGGCCGCAAGTCACGCCGCGGCGCGGGGCAACGCGGGTTCCGCATCCTGCGGCGACAGTCCGAATTGTCGGCCAAGCTCGGCAACCAGTACTTCCTCGACATCCGCAAGCCGTGACGGGCCGCCCAAGTCTAGCATCTGTGCGACCTGAAGCCCCGCGTAACCACACGGATTGATGCGATGGAAGGGTTCCAGGTCCATCGCGACGTTGAACGCGAGGCCGTGGAAGGTACAGCCGTGGCGCACGCGCAGGCCCAGCGCCGCGATCTTGGCCTCGCCCGCGTACACGCCGGGCGCGCCTTCGCGGCGTGCGGCCACGATGTTCCATTCGGCCAGCGTATCAATGATCGATTGCTCGATCCGGCGCACCAGTTCGCGCACGCCGATTTTCAATCGCCGCAGGTCCAGCAGCGGGTAGGCCACGATCTGGCCGGGGCCGTGGTACGTGACTTGGCCGCCGCGGTCGACGTGGATGACCGGAATGTCGCCCGCCGCCAGCACGTGTTCCGGCTTGCCGGCCTGGCCCAGCGTGAACACCGGGTCGTGCTCGACCAACCACAGTTCGTCCGGCGTGTCGGGCCCTCGCGCATCGGTGAACGCCTGCATTGCGTGCCAGACGGGTTCGTACAGCTGGCGACCGAGGTGGCGGACGAGCAAAGGCAGGTGCCCGGGTTCGTGGCTTCCCCCTTCGGCACGAAGGGCGGAGCGAAGCGAACGCGCGCGCAGCGCGAGAGGGGATGGCTCTTTCGCCACCGGACATCCCCCCGACGCTGACGCGTCGACCCCCTTC
>Ga0207695_10008138_pt1 | contig 13185 bp, 10 predicted proteins | sample KBSC54metaG_FD_184354 | JGI IMG/M metagenome (GOLD analysis project Ga0207695, IMG submission 184354) | Corn rhizosphere microbial communities from Kellogg Biological Station, Michigan, USA - KBS C5-4 metaG (SPAdes) (version 2) | ecosystem: Host-associated > Plants > Roots > Rhizosphere > Soil...
TGCGACGTCGATGACGAGGTGCGACTGGCTGGAAGCCATGGTGCCGATCCAGTCGCCGTGCGACTGGATCGTGAAATCCGCGCCCTTCGACTCGAACTTGTCGATGCGCATGCCTTGCGGCGTCGACGTGCTCTCGAACGTGGTCGCCCCGAGTTGCGCTTTCCCGAGTTTCAGATCGCCGATCGTGACGTGCAGCGGCGGCACCGTGGCCGGCGCGATCGGTGAATTCGCGGGCGGCGGCGTCGGTGGCGGCGGAGGACCGGATTCCTGCTTCGGTTCCGGTGGCTCGGGCCAATGCAGGTAATCGAGTTTTGCGGTGATGCCGCGCGTGGCGAGATTGCTGGTTGGCAAATCAATCGTGCCCTTCACGGCCGTGCCATTCACGGCCGTGCCATCGAAGGCGATGGTGTCGTCCTCCGCGCCGGCATCGAACGAAAACCGCTGCGCGCCGAGATCGGTGCCGAACACCTCGGCGGCGTCCGTCCCGACGTCTGCCTTCGCAAGTTCCGGGAACGCGCCGCCCGATTCGCCACCCAGTGCCTGCTGGATCCATCCGCTCACGTCCAGCCGCGGCGCGCGCCCGTTCACCACCAGCCCCCGCTCGGGCACGCTCGCCGGCATTCCCCTGCCGAAGTTCATCGCCAGCGCCGTGGACACGTTGCGCGCGGCGTCGCCCAGACGTCCGCGCACCTGCAGCACGTCGCCCAGCGACACCGTTAACGGGGCACCGGCGGGCGGAAGCTGCAACGTGAGATCGAGCGGCAGTTCCTTGTCCGCGGGTTTGTCGAGCGGCGCCGGAAAATCCAGCGCCAGCCCGACGAGGCTGGACTTCACGTCAAGCATCGTCGTGGCCGGCGCGCCGCCTTCGCCGTTCATCACGCGCACCGCGATGTGGAACGGCGCCGCGCCAGTGGCGTGTTCCACCAGATTCGTCAGGTCGGGATAACCCTGCACCAGCGCCTGCGCGGAAGCCATGGTGTCCATCGACGCTTCCACCATGACCTTCGGATCGCTCACCGCATTGCCGCCGACCGCCATTGACAGCTTCGCGGGCGCGCCGCGGAACACCGTCGAGAGGTCCTGCGCACGAAAGCCCTTGTTGTCGATCAACAACGGCCCGGTCAGATCCTTCAACGCGATGTTCCACTTCGCCGCGGTCACGTCCGCATTGGCCAGATCCACCTTGCCGTCGAGCGTGAAGTTTTCCGCCTGATCCAGCGGAATGGACAATTTGATGCCGAATTTGGCCTTGCCGCCAACAGCACGTCCTTGGCGGTCGCGCCGACCGGGCTGTGGCGCACGAAGTTCAGCAACTCGGCGCCGGTGCCGCCGCCCTGGATGTCGAGACCGAGCACGCCGTGGTGCAGATCCGGAATTTCGGCCACCGCGTGGGTCGTGGTGACGCCTTGCACCGTCGCGTGCGTGGCGACGATGACCATGTGGTTGTCCACGAAATCCAGCGCGGCATCCACGCCGGTCGCGCGTGGCCACTCGTCGGAAAAATCGAACGTGGCGTCCTGCACGGCGCCAGTCGCCTCGAAGCGACCCTCGTGATCGAGGAATGGCCAGTCATCCAGGTTCCCGCGCACCACCACCCGCCCCGCGGTCACCGCGCCGCCCACGAAGGCGTGATCCAGCCACGCGATCAGCGAAGCCGGCATGCTGCGATAAGGCCAGAAAATCTTCGCGTCGGTGATCGTGCCGTGCTCGAGCGCGCCGCACGCGGAAATGAAAGGCTTGTGCCCGTTGCCACGCAAGATCAAATACGCCTGACCATTGCCGGCGAATTCGCCGGTATCGAAGTGCAAGCCATCGGCCGCGATGTTCCACAGCCCGTCCTCGCGCCACGCCACCATCGTGCCGCCGAGCTGGCGAAACTGGAACGGTTTGCGAAACACATCCGTCAGCGCGAGCGTCGCGCCCTGTGGCGGCAGCTCCAGCGACAGCGCCTCGTTGTCCGCGCGAACGATGCCCCGCGCCAACGCGATGCCCGGAATGGCACCCGTCGCGCTCGACTGCAACCCGGAAAAACGCACCGTCGCGTCGTAGCGTCCGCCCTCGCGCCATGTCAGCGCCGCGGCATCCAGCCGCACGTGCGCCTGCGCCTGCGCGGCCCAGTCAATCAGCGCCTTCGGCGCCTGCGGTGCCATCGCGGCCAACGCCAGCCACGGCGAAAGGTCGATCGCACGCGCCGCCGCGGACACCCCCCACGTGCCGGCGTGACCGCGCACGTGCACGATCGCGCCGCCGGCCTGATCGATGTTGGTGCCCGCCTTGCCCGGCCCCCGCCAGGCAATGTCCCAGCCGTCCGCGACATGCTTGGCCTCGAACCTGCCCGCGAGTGCCGCAAGCGTGACGCTTCGGCCTTCCGGTCCCGACGCCACCAGATCGCGCATCGCGTACCGGGCCGCCACGGATTGGAATTTGCCGTCCCGCCAATGGCCCCAGATTTCGATGTCCGCCAACCCATTGCGCACCGCGTATCCCTTGAGATCCAGCCCGCGAACGGCTTCGGCGAGATCGAAGTTGTTGGTCGTCACATACAGGTCGTAATTGCGCTCGGACGCGTCCATGCGTCCGCTCACGGTGACCGCCTGGCGGGTCCCGAGCTGCTGCAGGCTGCCGCCGAAGCGCACCGAATCGCCGATGTTCACCACCCGCAGCCGCGGCGCCAGCACGCGCCACGAGCGTCCCGTCACCTTGTCGACGATATCGACGCGCACCTCGCTCAGGTCCAGATCCACCGGCAGCGATTGCAACGGCGCGTGCGTTTCGCCCGGCGAATTGCCGAACCCGGCTACCCGCCAGCCGGACATCGAGTGCTCGACCCGCAGCTCGATGCCATTGAGCCGCAGCGTGACCCAGCGATGCGACGGGCGCAGCCACGCGCCGAAGTCGAACTTCAATTGCGCCTGCTTCAGCGTGACCGCACCGCCGCCCGGCTTTTCGGGGCCAAGTGTCAGGTTCTTCACCGTCAGCAACGGACCCGATGGCTGCCAATGGCTCGTCACCCCCCTGAAGGTGACGGGGCGGTGCAGCCGTTCGGACAGTTGCCGCGCGATGAACTCCGGATAGTGCGTCGCCACCGGCAAAAGAATCTGCACCAGTCCCATCGCGACCGCCGCCGCAATCAGCAGCACCGCCACCAACACGGTCAGCGCGAAACGCCCGCGGCGCAGGTGATGGCGCCATGGCGTCATTGCGGAGTCCAGCCTGCAAATCCGCGCGTACACCGATAAACCAGCGTGTAGGGCGGGAGTAGCGCAGCGAATCCCGCCAACCACGCGGACGGCGGGTTGTCACCCGCACTAACAGAGCTGCAGGGCCCGACCTCGGGCAAGAAAAAATCAAAGCAGCACGACATCGAACTGCTCCTGCCCGTACTGCTCCTCGGGTTGGAAGCGGATCGACTTCCCGATGAAGGCTTCCAACTCGGCAACCGCGGCGGATTCGTCTTCCAGCATCCGCGCGACGACTTTCGGCGCGGCCAACACCAGCAATTTCTCGGCCTCGAACTGGCGCACCGCGCGGGTAATCTCGCGGAAGATTTCATAGCCGACCGTCTCGGCGGTCTTGACGATGCCGCGGCCCGCGCACGCGGGGCACGGTTCGCACAACTGCCGCGCGAGGCTTTCGGTGGTGCGCTTGCGGGTCATCTCGACCAGCCCCAGCGGACTCATTTCATACACGGTGGTCTTGGCGTGATCGCGCGCCAGCGCCTTCTCGAGCGTGCGCAGCACTTGCCGCTTGTGCTCGTCGTCGTGCATGTCGATGAAGTCGATGATGACGATGCCGCCGAGGTTGCGCAGGCGAAGTTGACGCGCCGCGGCCTGCGCGGCTTCGAGGTTGGTGCGGAACGCGGTCTCCTCCAGGTTGCGCGAGCCGAGGTACGCGCCGGTGTTGACGTCGATCGTGGCCATCGCCTCGGTCTGGTCGATCACGAGGTAACCGCCCGACTTCAGCGGAACCTCTTTGCGCAACGCCTTCTGGATTTCGTCTTCCACGCCATACAGGTCGAAGATCGGCCGCTCGCCGGGATAGTGTTCGATGCGTTCGGTCAGGCCGGGCATGAACTGTCGCGCGAACGCCAGCGTGCGCTCGAAGGTCTCGCGCGAATCCACGCGCACCTTCTCGATGTCGTCATGCATCAGATCGCGCAGCACGCGCAGCGGCAACGGCGGTTCCTCATAAACGCGATCGCCGGGTTGTGCGCCTCCGATCACTTCGGACACCGTCTGCCACACGCGTGTCACGTAGGCGACATCTTCGGCCAGCGCCGCGGCATCCAGCCCTTCGGCGTTGGTGCGCGCAATCAGACCGGATCCGCCCCCCGCCAAGCTGGACAGCACGCCGCGCAGGCGTTCGCGCTCCACTTCGTCTTCGATCCGCATCGAGACGCCCAACGTGGTGCTGTCCGGCAGCAGCACCAGGTAGCGCGACGGTATGGAAAGATAGGTCGAAAGCCGTGCGCCCTTGCTGCCGATCGGATCCTTGATCACCTGCACGACCACGCGCTGGCCTTCGTGCACGAGTTCGGTGATGGGGCGCACGACGGGCGCCGGCGCAGACATGGATGTCGTGCCTTCGATCGCGTCGCTGTTCAAACCGGGACGCGCCATGTCGCCCGCGTGCAGGAACGCACTGCGTTCCAGGCCGATGTCCACGAACGCGGCCTGCATCCCCGGCATCACGCGCTTGACGCGTCCGCAATAGATGTTGCCGACGTAGCCGCGATGCCCGCTGCGCTCGACGTGGACTTCCTGAAGCATGCCATTCTCGACCACGCCGACGCGCGCCTCCCGGGGCGTCACGTTGATCAGGATTTCCTCGGTCATGTCGGGCGCTCGGAGTAGGCATTCGGCAGGCAGTCATCCATGCGGCGATATCCGCCCGCATATCCATGTGCGTTCGTCGGCAAGGCGCGAGCTGCAAGACCGCCCACACCTGCTTGCCCGTTATAGCCCGGGCGGTCTGTACCTGTCGATGCAGCAATCGCACCCGGTTCAGTCGCGGTCAGGCCAAGACACCGGCGCCGCGCAGCAACCGCGCCGTTTCGAACAGCGGCAGGCCCATCACGCCCGAGTAGCTGCCGGACAGGTGTGCGATGAAGGCGGCTGCCTTGCCCTGGATCGCGTAACCGCCGGCCTTGCCGAACGGTTCGCCGGTGGCGACGTAGTCCGCGATCGCGCGCTCGTCCAGTTCGGCAAACCTGACCATCGATTGGCACACCGCGACGTTTTCCGACGACGCGCTCGCGCAACATACGACCGAGATCACGGCATGCTGGCGACCCGACAACGCGCGCAGCATCGCCATGGCGGCCCCGGCATTATGCGGTTTGCCGAACACGCGGCCACCCAGTACCACCTCGGTGTCGGCACCCAGCGCGATCGCGCCCGGATCGCCCGCGCTCACCGCCCCGGCACCCAGCGCGATCGCGCCCGGATCGCCCGCGCTCACCGCCCGCAAACCCGCCCGTGCCTTCGCGCACGCCACGCGTTCGACGTACGCACGGGGCGCTTCATCCGCGCCACGCACCTCCGGCACGTCCACCTCCACGATTTCGAATGGCACACCGATCTGCGCAAGCAGCTCGCGGCGGCGCGGGGATTGCGATGCGAGATGGAGCATCGCGCAAGCATAACCGCAGCGATCAGGCGGCCGCCGCATCCACGCGCGCGCCCTGCTGCGGCGGCACCAGCGCGATCACCGTCCAGCCGGGGCGCGGCCCGGCCTTCTCCCGATTGCTGTTCACGCGCAGTTTTCCGTTCGGCTCCAGCCCGAACAGCAGCACCGTATCCGCGCCGTGCTGCGCGACGAAATCCGGCCAGGCGAACGTGGCGGTCAGCGCATTGGCTTTGATGCGCCAACCGCCATCCAGCAACTCGACGAAACGGGCGCGCGTCATGTCGGCGCCGAACAATGCCTTCGCGCGCAGGTTGCCGGCAAAGGCGGAACGATTGCTGGCGTCGTCGGGTGCCAGCACACGCAAGCGATAGACGTTCTCGCGTCCGAATTCCTGGCGGTAGTGCAGGCACGCCAGCGAATTGAGTTCGCGCCGGCCGGACATCGCCAGCAGGCGACCGATGCCCGTCAGGTCCAGATTCAACGCGGCGTGCTGCGAAGTGGGATTGCCGAAGAAGGTTGTCAGCCCGGCCATCCGCGCCTTGCTGATGCCTTCCCAGTCATCGTCCGCCAGCACCACCTGGAATTTCTGGTCTGCGAGCGCCCGCGCGATGCCGCGCGCAACTTCATCGGAACCGAAAATCAGCACGCCATCCGGATCGGGGTCGGCCACCTTCAGCCAGCGCGCCAGCGGCCTTGCGGTCGCGCTTTGCAACACCACTGTTGCGATGATCAGGATGAATACCAGCGGCACCAACGCATCCGCGCCGCGGACGCCGAGATCGCCCAGCCGCAACGCAAACAGCGACGACACCGAGGCCGCGACCACGCCGCGCGGCGAAACGTATGACAGCAACGCGCGCTCGCGCCAGTTCAAGAGACTGCCGAACGTCGCCACCACGATCGACACCGGGCGGATCACGAACTGCGCCACCACGAACACCAGGATTCCCGCCATCAACATGCCCGGCGGCAGCGGCCAGTGCAGGCGCGCGGCCAGCACCACGAACAGCAGCGACACCAGCAGCGTGGACAGGTGTTCCTTGAAATCCATGATGTGGTCGATGTGGATGCCGCGCAGGTTGCCCAGCGTGATGCCCATGATCGTCACCGCCACCAGTCCCGATTCGTGGGTGATCTGGTTGGACAACGTGAACGCGCCCAGCACCGCGATCAGCGTGCCGTAGGCCTGCAGGTATTCGGGAATCAACTGGCGGTACAACAGGAAAGCCAGCACCGCCGCGACGCCCAGACCGATGCCGGCGCCGATGCCGACCGTCGCGCCGAACACCGCCAGCGAATGCCCCTGCTGATGCGTCACGATCGCCTCGAACACCAGCACCGCGAACAGCGCGCCGAGCGGATCCAGCACGATGCCTTCCCAACGCAACGCGCCGGCGATATGCGCGCATTCGGCCGCAGCGTGCGCAGCATCGGCGTGATCACCGTCGGACCCGTCACGCACGTCAACGCGCCGAACAGCAGTGCAATCGACCATGGCACGCCCGCGATCCAGTGCGCCGCCCCGGCCAGCATCAATAGCGCCAACACCGCGCCGTAACTCACCATGCCGCGCACCGCGCGGCCGATCCCGCGCAGTTCCGAAAACCGCAGCGTCATGCTGCCCTCGAACAGGATCAACGCGACAGCCAGCGACACGGTAGGAAACAGGAAATCGCCCAGCGCCTTATCAACGCGACTGCGAGCGACACGGTTGGAAACAGGAAATCGCCCAGCGCCTTGTCGGGATCGAACAACCCCGTCGCCGGCCCGATCACGATGCCAATCAACAACAGGAACAGGATCGCCGGCAGACGCATCCGCCACGCCAGCCACTGGGCGAGGAATCCAACCACGAGCAGCAGCGTGAGTATCACGCCAAGATCGATCGCCATGCCACCTCGTTTCGACGTCACTCACATGAGAGTCGTGAACAGCCAGGGCCCGATACCGAGTTTTGGTGTGCCGCAAGACCCTTCAGTTCTTTCCACGAGCGACTGAAGCCATACAGGCATTCCTTGGTAAGCCACGCAATTTCCTCTGGCCCGCCCTTTATCTGCCAAACCGCCCCTCTATTCAAGAAACGCCACTTCGGAGTGCGAATAGACGCGTGAAGCTGCTCAAACATGATGACACGGGCAGCAATTGAGGCCCCGCCACCTGATCCGTGCATTCACAGTTGTAGGTTGGCGCTGAGCGCAGGAAGTCCGACGACGTCCGCAGACCACTCCATTCGGCACTGCCGAACCCTCATCCGGCGCTGCGCGCAAAAACAGGGGGCAGTGCCTTGCGCCCTTCTCCCGGAGGGAGAAGGGAAACCCCGGTCAACCGCGGTGATACGGATGCCCACTGAGGATCGACACGGCGCGATACAACTGCTCGGCCACGACCAAGCGCACCAGCATGTGCGGCAGCGTGAGCGGCCCGAGTGACCAGCGCTGGTCGGCGCGTTGCAGGACGTCGCGGGCGTGGCCGTCGGGGCCGCCGATCATGAATGCGAGATCGCGACCCGCCATGCGCCAGTTCGACAACTGATCGGCGAGTTGTTCACTGGACCACGCGGTGCCGTGGCCGCTGGTCGGCGCGTTGCAGGACGTCGCGGGCGTGGCCGTCGGGGCCGCCGATCAGGAATGCGAGGTCGCGACCCGCCATGCGCCAGTTCGACAACTGATCGGCGAGTTGTTCACTGGACCACGCGGTGCCGTGGCCATCCAGCGCAACGACGTGCGCGTCGCGCGGCAACGCCGCAAGCAGCGCCGCGCCTTCGTCCGCCACCGCGCGCGCATCGTCGCGGCCCTTGCCGCGCGCGCCGGGCTTGATTTCGACGAGTTCCAGCGGCAGGTCGCGGGACAGGCGTTTCGCGTATTCAGCGAAACCTGTCGCGACCCAGCCCGGCATGCGTTCGCCGATTGCGATCAGCTTGGCACGCATGCCGCGTCGCTCAGTGATCGTTGGCTGCTGCGGCCTCCGGTTCCTGGTCGCCCACGGTCCAGAGGCGTTCCAGCCCGTAGAACTCGCGGACGCGCGGCAGCATCACGTGCACGATGATGTCGCCCAGGTCAACCAGCACCCATTCGGCCTCGGTTTCGCCTTCCACGCCCAGCGGCAACATGCCCGCGCGCTTGGCGTATTTGACGACTTCGTCGGCGATGGATTTGACGTGGCGGGAAGAGGTGCCGGACGCGATGATCAGCAGGTCGGCGATGGAGGTGCGGCCGCGGACGTCGATTTCGCGGATGTCGCGCGCCTTCAGTTCATCGAGGGCGGCGAGGACACGGCGGCGCAAGGTTGCAAGGGTGGGCGTGCCGCTGATGGCAGCGGCGGTGGAGCGCGACGCGGATTGAGAGGTCAAGTTCTCGAAGGCCTCGGCCTTTGGTTGGCGCGCGGAGTGCGCAGGTCCAGTATGCACCACTCGGATTCGAGCGCAAGTGGGGCGCGGTGCCGCGTTCACACAGGCGCTTCGCCGGGAGACCGATTCCGGGTTCCGCCCGCGATGAAGCCGCGGACAGCCCCGGAACGACGAGCAACTACGGCTTCCCGCCAGCTCCGCGATAAGGCCGCAACAGCGCCGGATCGTCCAGCACCGCCCTGCGGCACCAGCCAGCGCGGTTCGCGGCCGTCCGCCAGCAGTGCGCGAATGCGGGTGGCGGAAATGCCGAGCGCGGATACCACCATGTTCAGCACGCAACCGGCCGGGTCGCCGCGCAAGCGGGCGATGTCGTCAACAGTGCGCGATGCCACTTCGGCCGCAAGCGCATCGGGCATCGCCGGAATCTGCGCGGGCCGCGTGAGCACGCACATGTGCGCGAGGTCGAACAATTCGCGCCAGCGGTGCCACTCGGACAGGCCGGCGAATGCGTCGGCGCCGATCAGCAGCACCAGCGGACGCTGATCGCCGATTTCCGCGCGCAAGGACGTCAGGGTATCGAAGGTGTACGACGGCCCTTCGCGTTCGAGTTCGCGCAAGTCGAGCGCGAGGCGACCCTGACCCACCAGCGCCGCGCGCAGCATCGCGGCGCGTTCGGTGGCGCTGGCGACCGGCTGCGGCCGGTGTGGAGGAATCTTCGCGGGCACGATGCGCACTTCGGCATCCAACGCTTCGGACGCCTCCCACGCTGCGCGCAGATGGCCGATGTGGATCGGGTCGAAAGTGCCCCCGAAGATCGCGAGCGGACGCGCGGACATCACGCGGCCAGCAGCGCAGCCGCGCTGCGCGGCTGCGCGATCGCGACCAGCAGGCGTTCCATTTCGCGCCATGGGTCGCCCCATTCGCGTCCCTTGGCCATGCGGTCGATGCGCGCGCATTCGGCAAGGCAGTGCCGCCAGTGTGCATTGCCGTGCCCTGCCCGCTTCAACGCGCCCGCGAACAGTTTCTGGCGCGCGGGCCACATGCCGTATTCATTGCGCACCGCGCTCGCGAAATCGGATGCCGACGAAAGCCGCAGCGCAAGGTCGATCTGGTTGAGCAGCCAGCCCAGCATCGGGATCACGTCCTCGCCTTCCGCGCGCAGGCCGTTCAATATCTTCAACGCGCGCGCCGCGTCGCCGCCGAACGCCGCATCGGTGAGCCTGAACACGTCGTAGACGGCGTTGTCGGCGCCCAGGGATCCCAGGTCTTCGGCGCTGACCGCGCCGCCCGCACGTTGCGCTGCCAGCTTGTCGATTTCCTGCGCGATCGCCAGCAGGTTGCCTTCGGCGCGTTGGGCCAGCAGCGCGATCGCGTCTTCGCTCGGCGCAAAACCCTTCGCGTGCATGCGTGCCCGAATCCACGCGGGCAGTTGCTCCAGGTAGGGCGCGCGCAGCCATGCGTAGACACCGGCGCGCTCAACGGTCTTCACCCACGCGCCTTCGTGCTTCTTGCTCCATTGCGCGGCGCTGATCATCAGCACGGTGTCGGGCGCGGGGGACTTGCACCATTCGGTGATGGCGGCGGCGCCATCGCGATCGGGCTTGCCGGTGGGCAGGCGCAATTCGATCAAGCGACGCGACGAGAACAGCGACAGGCTTGCGCTGCTGCGCGCCAGCCGGTCCCAGTCGAAATGCGCTTCGACATCCAGCACTTCGCGCTCGGCGTAGCCCAGCGTACGGGCGCGCGCCCGCAACGCGTCACCGGCTTCCAGCAGTTGCAGCGGTTCTTCGCTGGCCAACAGGTACACCGGCGCCAGCTCGCCCTTCGCCAGCGCCTTCAGAAAAGCCTCGAACGCGTCCGCCACGGTTCAGTCCGCGCTGGACGCGGAGGCCGGCGCCGCGGTGCTGGAAACCGAACCGGGGAGCACCGTGCTCGATGCTGCGGCCGATGTGCCGAGGTGCGCCTGCGCTTCGAGGCACCGCATCACCTGTGCCGAGGTGCGCCTGCGCTTCGAGGCGCCGCATCACCGCGTCGGTCATCTCGCGCACAAGACTGCGCTGGATCGCTTCGGTCTCGCTGGAAATCGCCGAGAACTGGGTCTGGTCGAGCGCGAATTCGTGCGACAGCGAGAGTGTCTGCATCGGAATCACGGTATTGCCATTCGCGTCGATCAAGGTGAATTGCACGTTGAAGGTCACCACGTATTCGCCGACGCGCTGCACCGCGCCGCTGGTCAACAGGCGCGAACCAAACGCAGCAACCGGCACCGACAGGGTTGCGACACCGGTGGTGGAACTATCCAGCACGTCGACCTTGGCCGCACGCAATGCGCCGGCCAGCGAGCGCGTGAATTCGCCGCCGCCGCTGATCTGCAGGTACACCTGCTGCTGCATCACCGCCGGCAGTGCGGCGCTGCGGCGCAGGTGGAAGCCGCAACCGGCGAGCACGGCGATGCAAGCGACACACGCGACGAATTGGAGAAAGCGGGCTGGGCGGAACATGGATGGTCTTCGCGCCGGACAATGGCAAAGCGTATCAGGGGAGCCGCGGTGGCTGGAATGTGCGACCAAGGTGGGAGGGCCGGTCCTCACCCAGCGTTGGCGATCTCCCAACCGGAAGCCGTTCGTTCATCGCGTACCGACTGTCTACCGTCAGCCGACGACGACATTCACGATCTTGCCCGGCACCACGATCACCTTGCGCACGGTCTTGTCGCCGATCGCGGCGGCGACGCCCGGCAGCGCGCGCGCGGCGGCTTCGAGTTGTTCGCGCGGCGCGTCGGGCGCGGCGTCCAGCGTGCCGCGCAGCTTGCCATTGACCTGCACCGCCAGCGTGACGCTGTCGCGCACCAGCGCAACCGGGTCGGCCTTCGGCCACGGCACGTCCTCGACCAGCGTTTCACGATGGCCCAGCGCCTGCCACAACGCATGGCTGGTGTGCGGTGTGAACGGGTTCAGCAGCAGCACCATCGTCTCCAACGTCTCGTGGCGCAAGGCGCGGCCGGCGTCGCTCATGTCGTCGAACTTCGACAGCGCGTTCAAGAGTTCCATCAGCGCCGCGATCGCGGTGTTGAAGTTGCGCCGGCGGCCGATGTCGTCACCGACCTTGGCGATGGTTTCGTGCAACTGGCGGCGCATGGCCTTTTGCGCGGGGTTCAAGGTCGCCGGATCGATCTCCGGATGATCCGGCTGCGAGGCGTGCGTCACCACGTCACGCCAGAAGCGGCGCAGGAAGCGCGCCATGCCTTCGACGCCCGCCTCGTTCCATTCCAGCGACTGGTCGGGCGGCGAGGCGAACATCGAGAACAGTCGCACGGTGTCGGCGCCGTAGCGGCCGATCATCACCTGCGGATCGACGCCATTGTTCTTCGACTTCGACATCTTTTCGGACGCGCCGATCTGCACCGGCTGGCCGTCGGCCTTCAACGTCGCGCCGACAACACGTCCCTTGTCGTCACGCCGGGGGTCGACATCGGCCGGATTGATCCACGTCTTTTCGCCGCCACCGTCCTCGCGATAGAACGTCTCCGCCACCACCATCCCCTGGCACAGCAGGTTGGTCGCGGGTTCGTCCGAGTGCACCAGTCCCGCGTCGCGCAGCAGCTTGTGGTAGAAGCGGAAGTACAACAGGTGCAGGATCGCGTGCTCGATGCCGCCGATGTACTGGTCGACCGGCAGCCAGTAGTTGGCGCGCGCGTCGATCTGCGTCGCCGCACCCGGCGAGGTGTAGCGTGCGTAGTACCAGCTCGATTCCATGAAGGTGTCGAAAGTGTCGGTTTCGCGCTCGGCCGCGCCGCCGCACTCGGGGCACGTCGTCCTGCGCCATTCGGGGTCGGACTTCAGTGGCGATCGCACACCGCTGAACGCGACGTCTTCCGGAAGCACCACCGGCAACCGGTCTTCCGGCACCGGCACCGGGCCGCATTTCGGACAATGGATGATCGGGATCGGGCAACCCCAGTAACGCTGGCGCGACACGCCCCAGTCACGCAGCCGCCAGTTCACCTGGCGCCCGCCGCGGCCCTCGCGCTCGAAGCGTTCGGCCAGCGCATCGAATGCCTGACGGAAATCCATGCCGTCGTATTCGCCGGAGTTGACCAGCGTGCCGTGTTCCAGGAACGGGCCTTCGGTGATGACGCGGTTCTCGAATTCTTCCAGCAGATCCTCGACCGGCCGTGGTTCGGCCACGTCGATCGCCTTGGACTGGCCGAG
>Ga0207695_10008142_pt1 | contig 13180 bp, 12 predicted proteins | sample KBSC54metaG_FD_184354 | JGI IMG/M metagenome (GOLD analysis project Ga0207695, IMG submission 184354) | Corn rhizosphere microbial communities from Kellogg Biological Station, Michigan, USA - KBS C5-4 metaG (SPAdes) (version 2) | ecosystem: Host-associated > Plants > Roots > Rhizosphere > Soil...
TTCATCGGGCAATTCTAAAAATAATTGTTCTAATTGCTTTTCGGCTTCAGCTTGACCATCACGTGCACCTTTGGCAAGAGCACGGATTTGCTCGATCTGATTAAACAGTTCTTGTCCTGCATGTTGTTTTAGGGTTTCACCTAACAAATTGCCAAGTAAACGGACATCCTCACGCAGTGGCGCATCGATTTGCTGAACCATGCTATTTTCTCCTGTTCTTATTCTTATCGAATATAGCGCGATTAACAAACATTCCAAGCTTTGAGCGTAAGAAAATGTGAATTTTTGCTTAAAAAATAACATTTAATTCGCTTATGGCGTCTTAAAAGTAGACATGCACTCAGTGCGACTTTTGGCAATCGGACTTTGGTTTAATTCCGATATTTGAGCAAAAATAAATGAATTGCATCTTTAATAATTTGTTCTAGCTCTTCTGCATTTGGTACGGCAATAATTCTAAGTAGAACCTTATGGTGACGTACTCCAAGCAACAAAGTTAAAAGAAGCTCTGTTTGATAAATTGGGTCATCGGCTTGGATAAAACCTAATTCAGCTGCTTTTTGGAAGAATGCGGCTAACTGATTTTGAAGTCGCGTATGCGATGCATCAAAAAACTGTTCAGCTAAAGGGCTTTGTTCTGCTGCGAGTTCAAATAATACATGTTCCAGCTTTAATGCTTCAGGTGAATAAATAATCTGCAAAGCGCGTGAACACACAATAAAGAGTGCTTGATAAAAGTCTACCGATGCATCTAATTCAAATTGTTTAGTACAAAGCGATTCTTCACAAGTTTCTGTAATTGCACAGATAAACAGGTTCACTTTGTCTTGAAAATGGTTATACACCGTGAGTTTGGTGACACCTGCTTCCTGTGCAATCTGGTTCATGCTGGTACCGTGATAGCCAGATTTTAAAAAAATAGCTTTCGCGGCTTGTAGGATACGAGCACGTTTTTCCAGATCTTTGGGACGACCACTTTGATTAACTGTTTGCACAAAATCCTCTGATAAAAATTTAAAAAGATAGCAATTTATAAGTTTTTCTTTAATTAATGTACCCATGGGTATATTAATTAAAAAATAAACAATTTATGATGCAAGCATATTGTGCCTTAAAAAATCAGTTTGAATAAGAGCGATAAGATATGAATCTGTTAAAACCTCTCATCATGAGTATGGTGATTGTTTGTACGGTCACATTAATGGGGTGTAGTAAAGAAGCTCCCAAAACAGAAGAAATACCCTATGTGATGGTGGCCCAACCCTTAACTACTCTCAATGAACAAAAAAGCTATGCAGGGGATGTGCAGGCTAGACAGCAAACAGCTTTAGCATTTCGGGTCGGTGGACAGGTTACGGCACGTTATGTGGATGTAGGTGATCGAGTTAAAGTCGGACAAGTTTTAGCAAAGCTTGACGTAGCAGATGCTCAGCTACAATTAAATGCCGCTAAAGCCCAACTGGACAATGCACAGGCTTCAGCAAAAACAGCAGCAGACGAACTTAAACGTTTTCAGCAATTATTGCCGATTAATGCGGTAAGTCGTTCGCAATTCGATACGGTAAAAAATCAATATGACGCTGCACAAGCGGCTCTACAGCAAGCTCGTTCTAACTATGAAGTTTCTGCAAACCAAACTGGTTATAACCAACTCGTTTCTAATAAAAACGGGGTGATTACTGCACGAAACATTGAGATTGGACAAGTGGTTGCTGCGGGCCAAGCGGCTTATCAACTGGCCATTGATGGAGAGCGTGAAGTTGTCATTGGTGTGCCAGAACAAGCGGTTTCCGAGATCAAAGTTGGCCAAGCAGCTTGGGTGACGTTATGGTCTAAACCGAATGACCGATTTGCTGGTTATGTGCGTGAAGTTTCCCCAGCGGCGGATCAGTCTCGTACATTTACGGTCAAAGTTGCACTCAAAGAAGGTCAATCTGCTATTCAGCTTGGACAAAGTGCACGCGTATTTTTTAGCTCGACTCAAACCAATGTGATGAGTGTGCCACTTTCGAGTGTTTCAGCAACAGATAATCAACCTTATGTGTGGGTGGTTAATGCGAATCAGACTTTACGTAAAGTACCTGTAACGATTGGTGCATATGGCAAAGATAGTGTACCTGTGTTATCTGGATTGGCTCCAAATGATTGGGTTGTGATTGGCGGCGTACATTTGCTACGTGATAAACAGAAGATTCATCCGATTGATCGTGAAAACCGTGGGGTGAAAATTCAGGGAGCAACCCAGCCATGAAATTCAATCTCTCGGAATGGGCATTAAATAATAAAGGCATTGTCCTTTATTTTATGCTGTTGCTTGGCATTATCGGTGCAATCTCTTATTCAAAATTATCACAAAGTGAAGATCCACCATTTACCTTCAAGGTCATGGTGGTGCAGACCTACTGGCCTGGGGCGACTGCCAAAGAAGTTTCTACTTTAGTTACGGACCGTATCGAAAAGGAACTCATGACAACAGGGCAGTATGACAAGATTATGGCTTACTCCCGTCCGGGTGAGTCGTTGGTCACTTTTGTGGCGAAGGATTCACTGACTTCTGACAAGATTCCTGATGTTTGGTACAACGTTCGTAAGAAGGTAAATGATATACGACATGAACTGCCAAACGGTGTACAAGGTCCATTTTTCAATGACGAATTTGGAGACACTTACGGCAATATTTATGTACTGACAGGCAAAGACTTTGACTATGCACTTCTTAAGGAATATGCAGATCGTTTGCAATTACAGCTTCAACGTGTCAAGGATGTCAGTAAGGTTGAATTAATTGGTCTGCAAGATCAAAAAATCTGGATTGAGATTTCTAACACCAAAGCGGTACAGCTTGGTATTCCAGTTACAGCGATTCAAGATGCCTTACAAAAGCAAAATAGTATGGCAAGTGCAGGTTTTTTTGAAACGGGGACAGACCGCATCCAGATTCGGGTAAGTGGTCATTTACAAAACATTGATGAAATTAAGAAAATGCCTTTACTGGTAGGTGATAAAACCATTCAGCTCGGAGATGTCGCTGATGTCTACCGTGGTTTTAGTCAACCTGCTCAGCCACGTATGCGCTTCATGGGTGAAAATGGCATTGGTATTGCTTTATCAATGCGTAAGGGCGGTGACATTATTGCCTTAGGTAAAAATCTCGACACAGAATTTGCCCAACTGCAAAAAACTTTGCCTTTAGGCATGAAGCTTCAAAAAGTTTCTGACCAACCTGTAGCAGTACAACGCAGTATTCATGAGTTTATAAAGGTACTCGCTGAGGCAGTTATTATTGTCTTGTTAGTGAGTTTTTTCTCTTTAGGTTTCCGCACAGGATTGGTTGTCGCTTTTTCTATTCCTTTAGTTTTAGCAATGACTTTTGCGGGGATGAATCTCTTCGATGTCGGACTGCATAAGATTTCACTGGGTGCCTTGATTCTGGCGTTAGGTCTATTAGTCGATGACGCCATTATTGCCGTCGAGATGATGGCAATTAAGATGGAGCAGGGTTATAGTCGAATTAAAGCCGCCGGCTTTGCGTGGAAAACAACTGCATTTCCGATGCTCACCGGAACACTGATTACTGCGGCTGGTTTCTTACCGATCGCTACAGCTCAGTCTGGTACAGGTGAATACACTCGCTCTATCTTTCAGGTGGTGACGATTGCCTTATTAGTCTCTTGGGTTGCAGCAGTTTTATTCGTACCTTATTTAGGCGAAAAGCTATTACCCGATTTTATTAAAACAGGTCATCAAGCACCTTGGTATGTCCGTTTATGGGCGAGGTTAACCAAAAAACCGCAACCGCAAACTGTGGCCATTTCACAGGACCATCACTACGATCCTTATCAATCTAATTTCTATTTACGTTTTAGAAAGATGGTCGAGTTTTGTGTGACTTACCGTAAAACCGTAATTGCGACGACGGTGGGCGTTTTTGTGCTATCTGTGCTGATGTTTAAGATAGTACCTCAGCAGTTTTTCCCACCTTCGAACCGTGCCGAGATTTTAGTCGATTTAAAACTTGAAGAAGGTGCTTCTTTAACAGCGACAGAACAAGCTGTGAAAAAGGTTGAAAAATTCCTGTCTAAACAAAAAGGTATTGATAACTATGTAGCTTATGTCGGTACAGGTTCACCACGTTTTTATTTACCGTTAGACCAGCAATTACCGCAAGCCAGCTTTGCACAGTTTGTTGTACTTGCATCATCACTGGATGATCGTGATGAAATTCGACGCTCGTTAGACAAACAAATTAGACAATTGCTGCCGCAAGTTCGTACTCGCGTGTCATTATTGGAAAATGGCCCTCCTGTTGGTTATCCATTGCAATATCGTGTGTCGGGTGAAGATCAAAATCTGGTCCGTCAAGAAGCGCAGAAAGTCGCTAAACTGATTAGCGAAAACCCGAATACCACCAATGTACATTTAGATTGGGGCGAGCCGAGTAAGATTATTTCAATTCAAATTGACCAAGATCGTGCTCGACAAATGGGTGTCTCTAGTGTCGATTTAGCGAATTTCATTAATGCATCAATTACAGGTAGTGCGATTGAGCAATATCGTGAAAAGCGTGAACTCATCGAAATCCGTTTACGCGGCGATCAGAGCGAACGAGTTGAAGTGGCTTCCCTAGCAAGTTTAGCTGTACCAACGAACAACGGAACGACTGTGCCTTTAGCCCAGATTGCTAAAATTGAGTATAAGTTTGAAGATGGTTTAATTTGGCATCGTAACCGCTTACCGACCATTACTGTTCGCGCAGATATCCGTACTCAATTACAGCCAGCGACTGTTGTTGGCGAGTTAGCTGAATCAATGGATAAGTTACGTGCTGAATTACCAAGTGGTTATCTGGTTGAAGTTGGTGGAACTGTAGAAGAGTCTGCACGTGGGCAAAATTCCGTTAATGCGGGTATGCCACTGTTCTTGGCTGTGGTTATGACATTACTGATGATTCAGCTCAAAAGCTTATCACGCGCGACTATTGTGTTGTTAACAGCTCCGCTTGGTTTAATTGGTGTGGTTTTATTCTTGCTCCTATTTAACAAACCATTTGGCTTTGTGGCCATGTTGGGCACAATTGCACTCTCTGGGATGATCATGCGTAACTCGCTTATTTTGATTGATCAAATTGAACAAGACAGGCAAGCAGGACATCCAACATGGGAGGCGATTATTGAGGCGACAGTGCGTCGATTCCGCCCGATTATTTTGACTGCATTAGCCGCGGTTTTGGCCATGATTCCACTTTCACGAAGTATTTTCTTTGGTCCGATGGCAGTTGCGATCATGGGCGGCTTGATTGTTGCCACCTTACTGACATTATTTTTCTTACCTGCGCTCTACGCAGCGTGGTTTAAGGTGAAAAAAACCGCATAAAATACATAAATTTTTTGTGAATAAAGGTGCGAAATATTGAAAACTCCAATATAGTAGCACCTGTCTTTACACAAAAAATACAGGATTATTTCACTGCATAAAAAATAGGCTAAGTGCAGTGAATTGAGGTGAAATACAGATGGGGCAAGACCATATCGAACAGCATCGCCGTTATATAGTAATTTCTTATGCGTTCATGTTTCTTGCATTGTTTACGGTTATTTTTGCGGCCTTTGCTTATTTGGTCGCTCGTAAAGTGGCGGTTGTAGATAATGCAGAAGTTTGGATTCATGCGCATGCACTATGGATTATGCGAAACGGGATTCTATTTCTTTGTATGGCAATTTTTGCTGTGGTCTGGTTTATTCCGCTCTTCTTTTTTGCATGGGACAGTAACCTCTGGGTAACCGCCTCTACGGTTGCTGGTGTGGTATTTAGCGCTATTGCGTGGTTATTTCTATTAAATGCATGGTTAAAAGGCTTGTCTAAATATTTAAAAAATAAGGCAGTTTTTTAATATATCTATTTTTTAAACATTTTACCCTTGTAAATTCGGCTAAAGCCCCCCATTTAGTCGGCAATAGAGTATTGATAAAATTCCGTGAGGAGCACCGCCAAAAATGGCTAAACGTGATTATTATGAGGTTTTAGGCGTTTCAAAAACCGCAAGTGATGATGAGATCAAAAAAGCCTACCGTAAATTGGCGATGAAATATCATCCTGATAGAAACCCTGACAATGCCGAAGCTGAAGAGAAATTTAAAGAAGCTGCTGAAGCTTATGAAGTTTTATCGGACAGCGAAAAGCGTAGCATGTACGATCGCATGGGTCATAATGCGTTCGAAGGCGGCTTTGGCGGCGGTGGTGGTGGCTTTGGTGGATTTAGTGCCGAAGACATTTTCAGCCAGTTCGGTGATATCTTCGGTGGTGCATTCGGTGGCGGTGGACGTCAACAGCGTCAACGTCGCGGATCAGATCTACGCTATGTAATGGAACTTACCCTTGAAGAAGCTGTAAAAGGGGTGAAAAAAACCATTACCTTTACTGCTCCAGCACCTTGTGATGTGTGTGATGGTAAAGGTTCAAAAAATCCAAAAGATGTTGAAACCTGTAAAACTTGTCATGGTTCAGGACAAGTACGTATGCAGCAAGGTTTCTTCTCTGTACAACAAACATGTGGTACTTGTCGTGGCCAAGGTAAAATTATTAAAAACCCTTGTCAGGCATGTCATGGTTCAGGTGTCGCTGATCGCCAGCAAACGTTGGAAGTTACAATTCCAGCGGGTGTAGATAATGGTGACCGCGTTCGTTTGAGTGGCAAAGGCGAAGCAATTCGTGATGGCCAATCAGGTGATTTATACGTTGAAGTCGTTGTTCGTGAACATGAAATTTTCCAACGTGATGGTGCCGATCTTTATATGGACGTACCAGTGAGCATTGCTGATGCTGCACTTGGTAAAGAAATTGAAATTCCAACTTTGGAAGGTCGTGTTAGCTTGAAGATTCCTGAGGGAACTCAAACAGGTAAATTATTCCGTTTACGTGGCAAAGGCGTTCGTCCAGTACGTAGCAGCATGGTAGGTGATTTACTCTGCCGTATTGTGGTAGAAACACCGGTCAACTTAAATTCTCGTCAACGCGAATTACTTAAAGAGTTACAAGCTTCTTTTGATGGCGAAGACAGTGCTTCTTCACCAAAGAAAAAATCATTTTTTGATCGTTTGTTCGATTAATACTTGATTAGATAAGAAATTAAAAAGAAGGCGGATATTGATAAAATATCCGCCTTTTTATTGCGCTGATTCATCTTATTATTTTTATTCTGCTTAAAAGAAAATTACGTCTGCTTACTCTGTAGGGTGAGCAACATCAATATCATTAACGCTTACAGTCGGTTCGCTAGAAGCAAGAGTAGGAGCATTTTCGATCACTGATGCAGTTACTGTTTCTGCCTGTGCAGCTACTTTCGGTGCCTCTGCTGCTGTTTCGCCAATAATCGGATCAATATCTTCAACTTTAACGTCAGTGTTGGCATCAGTTGCTACAGTTTGAGCTGTAGGTGTTGCTGTTTGAGTACTTACGTTAGTTGTAATACGTGCTTTAGATAAGCTTTCTAATGTGTCTCCTGGCTGGATTGCAGGCTCTGCAAATGCCACTGAACTCATAATCCCCATCATTACGGTAAAGCCAATAATTCTCGAATGCATGCTGAACTCCTTATAGTCATCTTTTTTTCATTCGTGGCTGAGTAGTGTGCAGATCAATTCTTTAACTTTTGTGAAAACAGATTAAATTTCAGTTCATCTCAAAAAATAATTTTTACTTTTTATCGTGAGCAAAGAGTTTTGATATAGTAGACAAATTACGTAAAACAGAAGATTGGGAAGGATTATGTCAGCAGCTCCACGCATTGGTATTTTAGGTGCAGGCGGTCGTATGGGCCGTACGCTTATTCAAGCAGTTCAACAAGCAGGCTATCAATTAGCTGCTGCGGTAGAGCGTCCGGAAAGTAGTTTGGTGGGCACTGACGCTGGTGAGCTTGCTGGTATTGGTTCAGTGGGTGTGAAGGTTTCAGGAAGCTTGGCCGATGTTCTGAAAGATTGCGATGTAATCATTGATTTTACTGCACCAGTTGCAACTGCTCAGCATTTGAAGCTTTGCCGTGAAGCTGGGGTTGCCATGGTTATTGGTACAACAGGTATGTCAGATGAGCAAAAAGCTGAATTAGACGAAGTTGCCACTCATACACCTGTAGTTTACGCAGCGAACTATTCAGTAGGCGTAAATGTATCAATCAAGTTACTTGAGCTTGCAGCAAAAGTATTTGGCGATACAGTAGATATTGAAGTGATTGAAGCTCATCACCGTCATAAAGTAGATGCGCCGTCAGGTACAGCGTTAATGATGGGTGAAGCGATTGCAGACACTTTAGGCCGTAACCTAAAAGAAGTTGCTGTCTATGGGCGTGAAGGGCACACAGGTCCACGTGACCGTCAAACGATTGGTTTTGAAACTATTCGTGGTGGCGATATCGTGGGTGAACACACTGTGATGTTTATTGGTGAAGGTGAGCGCGTTGAAGTGACTCATAAAGCAACTAACCGTATGAACTTTGCTTCTGGTGCAGTACGAGCGGCTGCATGGGTTGTGGGCCGTGAAGCGCGTAAATATGACATGAAAGATGTTTTAGGATTGAACGACGTACAGGTTTAAAACCCTGTCCGTATTCCATGTGTAGCGAGAAAAACAAGATAGAGCAGAACATGAATAAAAAACAAATTGCCTTGACCACTCTTCTTTGCTTAAGCAGCCTCTGGACGGGGGCTGCTTCTACGGAAAAAGCTAAACTCAGCTTAGACCGTAATAATATTAAAGTCTGGACCTATCAAAAGACTGATAATCCAGTCTTTCAATATAAGGCTGAAACGACTTTTGATGTGCCACTTGAACGCGCTGTCGCTGTGATTTTAGATGTAAATCGTGCTGATCAGTGGGTGCCTTATATGGGCAAGGTTCAGATGTTGTCTCAAGATGAGAAAAAGGGTGAATTCACACTCTATATGTTGTTAGATTTTCCTTTTCCTTTAAAAGATCGCGATGTGGTTGTAAAAGGGAAAATGAGTAAAGCGGCCAATGGCCTAATTACCATTAAGAACACGGCGATTAATAGTAATTATCCGTTACAACCGGATGTCGTGCGCTTAACGCGTTATGAGGGGGACTGGACCTTCCAGAAACTTGCAAACAATAAAGTTAAAGTAACCACAAGTGGTTATGCTGATCCGGCTGGTGCGATTCCGCTGAGCTTCGTAAATATGTTTGTTCAACAACAGCCTTACCAGATGTTGCTGAAAATGAAGCGGGAAGTGACTAACCCGATTTACGAGCAACCCAAGTTACCAGAAATTTTAAAATAAATAGCTTAAAAAAAAGCGCCTGAGATCAGGCGCTTTTTTTATTAATCTGAACACTGCTGTAATGCTTGGGCGGGACTACTCTCGCGCTTGATTTGGAATAAAACCAATAACAAACCTAACCCTGCTAGCAATGCACCAGCAAATGATACTGCGCTATAACCCCAACCTAAATCGAGTACTAACGCACCTGCTGCTGCTCCAAGTGCGTTACCTAAGTTAAAGGCACCGATATTTACTGAAGAGGCAAGGCCTGGTGCTTCGTGAGCGACAGACATTACACGCATTTGTAATGGTGGAACTAAAGCAAAAGTTGCAGCACCCCAGATCACTAATGCAATGGCTGCTCCAATCTGGCTTTGTGCAAGGATTGGGAAAGTCACCATCATTACAATTAACAGAACCAAGAAACCAATCAGAGTTTTGTTAATAGACAAATCTGCAAAGCGACCGCCTAAATGGTTCCCCACTGAGAAACCGACACCAATCAACATAAGCATAAACGTAATGAAGGTCGGTGAAGCATGTGTAAACTCAGTCAAACTTGGCGCGATATAGGTATAGAGCGTAAACATTGCACCTGCACCAAGCACGGTGGTGAGTAGAGCAAGTATTACAGGAGTGCGCGTTAACACTTTCAACTCAGCTTTCACATTCGGTTTTTGGGCAACCATACCTTTTGGTAATGCTTTCCATAAAGCGAGCATAGTAATCACACCAAGCAATGAAATCGCAAGGAAGGACATACGCCAGCCAATGTTTTGCCCAACCCATGTTGCCAAAGGTACACCACCAATATTGGCAATGGTTAAGCCCATAAACATGGTTGCTACAGCACTGGCCTGTTTATGTGCGGGCACAATGCTTGCTGCTACAACTGAACCGATCCCGAAGAAAGCACCATGGTTAAGGCTTGTGATGAGACGCGCACCTAATAAGCTCATATAGCTTGGTGAAAACGCCGCTATCAGGTTACCTACCGTAAAGATCGCCATGAGAAAGATAAGCGCATTACGTCGAGCAAAACCACCAAACCACAGGGTCATGAAAGGCGCACCTAGCATGACGCCAAGTGCATAGCCCGTAATTAACATTCCGGCCGTTGGAATTGAAATGCCTAAATCATTAGCAATATTCGGCAACAATCCCATTGGAGAGAATTCCGTGGTGCCAATGGCAAAGGCACCAATTGCCAATGCCAATAACGAGAACGCCGTATTTGATTGAGTGTTCATGTTTAGTCCCAAACTGGTGCCCATGGCTCTGGGCTAACTTCACGACTGTTACGATCAAGTTCGGCAATCATTTGCATTTCAGCTGAAGTTAACTCGATATCCTGTGCTTTTAAGTTGCTAATCAGGTTTTCACGTTTAGTCGAAGATGGAATGACTGCAAAACCACGTTGCAATGCCCACGCAAGTGCAATTTGCGCTGTTGTTGCTTTATGAGCTGCTGCAATTTCAGTTAAAACTGGATCTTGAAGCACTTTACCGTACGCAAGCGTCATATATGAAGTGACATCAATATTCTTCTCTTGTAAGAAATTTACAAGTTTATGGTTTTGAAGATAAGGGCTTAACTCAATCTGGTTGGTTGCAATATTTTCAGCACCGATTGTGTCAATTGCTTGTTGGGTAAGCTCAATATTGAAGTTTGAAATACCAATTTGTTTAGTAAGACCTTGTTCTTTCGCTTCAAGTAAAAGCTTCATGATTTCAGGAATCGAAACGCCTAAATCTGGTGCTGGCCAATGAATCAAAGTTAAATCGACATGGTCAGTACGAAGCTTTTCTAAGCTTTCTTTTAAGCTTGGAATAAACTTATCTTGAGCAAAATTATCTACCCAGATTTTTGTGGTTAGAAATAAGTCCTGACGCGATACACCGCTTTCGGCAATGGCTTGACCAATCGCTGCTTCATTGTCATAAATTTGAGCAGTATCAATTACACGGTAACCTACGTCTAAAGCAGTTTTCACAGAATCAATGACTGCTTGTTCTTTAAGACGGAAAGTACCTAGACCAAAACGTGGAATATTCATGTGTTTACCTAAATTTGAATAATCATTTAACTTGATGTGCATTTTGCTTTTTTTATTGTTGCGAAAAAATAGATGAATAAGCAAAATATCTTTGATCATTAGTCAATAATGGAATAAGACATGAAATCAACCATTGAAGAACTCGTCGCGTTTATAGCAATCGTTGATACTGGTTCTTTTGTTGCGGCAGCAGAGCATTTAAAACAAACACCTTCGGGAGTTAGTCGATCTTTAACACGCTTGGAAGCTAAGTTAGATGTGACTTTGTTAGAGCGAACGACACGTAAATTGAAACTCACTCAAGAAGGGCAACAATTTTTGGTAAAGGCCCGTAAAATCTTAAATGAACTAAATGCGGCTGAAGAAGAACTACAAAAATCTGATCAGGGTACTGCGGGACTCATTCGCATTGATTCAGCAACACCGTTTGTTTTACATGTGATCGCACCATTAATGCATAAGTTTCGAGAGTTTTATCCAAATATTGAAATTGAGTTAAATAGTAATGATCAGGTGATTGATCTATTGCAGCATAAAACCGATGTGGCATTTCGGTTTGGGGAGCTTAATGATTCGAGTCTGCATGCCAAACTGGTGTGTAAAAGTCGCTTATTTATTGTTGCGAGCCCAGAATATCTAGCGATTAAAGGCACACCAACACAGCCTGAACAACTCGAACAGCATGATCTGATTGGTTTTACCAGACCTGCCTATATTAATAGCTGGCCAATTAAAATCGGCGATGAATATTTTTTTGCACAAGCAAATATTAAAGCTTCTAGTGGTGAAACGGTACGCCAACTCACGATTAGAGGCCATGGTATTGCACGACTATCTGAATTTGAAATTTGGAAAGATATTCAAGAAGGGCGATTGATTGCATTATTCGAAGACCAAATTGAACATCAATATCAAAGCATCCATGCTGTGTATTATCAACAAGAGCATCTACCAAAACGAATCCGTTTATTCATTGAATTTTTGGCAGAACAGTTAAAAGATGGTTTTAAAAGCGCTCTCTAAAAGTAGCATAACCATCAGTTGGAAAATGAACTTCTAAAATTGGAGTGATTTGTCCCTCTGATGAATGCTGGGCCAGAAAATAGCTTTTTTGCTGTTGTCGACAACTAAAATATAATTTGGAATAAGTCGAATTCACCATGACAACTTCATTTGAGCTATTACGCTTATATTGATAATGAGAAATCGTATTGGCTTCATCATCAGTGCGTTGCTCCATTTTATAGTCTTGTTGATTGGTCATTTTTAAATAACCCTCAATGAGACTTTGGCAAACCGTATGTCTGTACTGCTCGTTTTTGGGCTGTGGTTGGCAACCGGCTAAAACAATAGTAAATAAAAATATAGCTTTTAATTTCATGATCTTGCTACTCTTTGAGTTGATTTCTATAGCGTAAAGGTGTTCTATAAACCAGTACAGATACAGAAATTTTTAAAAAAGCAGCACAGAATGACTTTTCAATATCAGGTTCTTGCTAATCAATTAGCACATCGAATTTATCAAGATGAGCTCAAGCCTCATCAGAAGCTGATTTCATTACGAGATTTCGCTCGTCAGCATAGTATTAGCTTAAGCACGGCAAAAAGTTGCTATGAATTGCTTGAGGCGAGGGGACTGATTTATGTGAAGCCGAAATCAGGTTATTTTGTGGTTGCTCGTACTCAATCTAGTCCTATTCCTGATAGCCCAGACTTTTTATCTTTACCTCGGCAAGTCTCAAATCTAGAGTTGCATAACCAAATTCAAGAAGCAGCCTTACAAAGCCATCTTGTACCGTTGGGTTCAATTCAGTTAACGCCGCATTTTATTCCGGTAGAAGGGTTACGTCGT
>Ga0207695_10008147_pt1 | contig 13177 bp, 13 predicted proteins | sample KBSC54metaG_FD_184354 | JGI IMG/M metagenome (GOLD analysis project Ga0207695, IMG submission 184354) | Corn rhizosphere microbial communities from Kellogg Biological Station, Michigan, USA - KBS C5-4 metaG (SPAdes) (version 2) | ecosystem: Host-associated > Plants > Roots > Rhizosphere > Soil...
TAGTCGCCGCGTTCCTGGCGATGGCCGATCGGCGGGCAGAAGCTGACGCCGTCCTTGTGGCGGATGGTCAGCAGGGTGATCTCATAGTCGAAGTCGATGAACGCCTCGACGATCACCCGCCGGCGATCGCCGCGCATGTTCGAGACGGCGTAGTCCCAGGCGCGCTCGATATCCTCGGCGGTCTTCACCGTGCTCTGGCCCTTGCCGGAGGAGGACATGACAGGCTTGACCACGCAGGGCAGGCCGGTGTCGGCGAGCGCCGTGCGCGCCTCTTCCAGGCTCTCGGCATAGCGATAGGTCGAAGTCCTCAGGCCCAGCTCGGTGGCGGCGACGTCGCGGATGCGGTCGCGGTTCATCGTCAGCTGGGCGGCGCGGGCGGAAGGGACGACCCTGACGCCCTCGGCCTCGACATCGGCGAGCACCGAGGTGCGGATCGCCTCGACCTCGGGGACGACGAAATCCGGCTTATGCTTGTCGATCGCCGCGCGCAGCAGCTCGCCATCGAGCATCGAGAAGATTTCGAAGCGGTCGGCCAGCTGCATCGCCGGCGCGCCGGCATAGCTGTCGCAGGCGATCACCTGGCAGCCGAGCCTTTTGGCCGAGATGACGAACTCGCGGCCAAGCTCGCCCGAGCCGAGCAGCAGAATCTTCGCGGTGAATGCCATGCGTGCCCCTCAGCCGGCGTGAGTCGGCGCCTGTTTGCCGACGCAGGGCGAGGGAGTCGAGGGTGGTGGATTCTTCGCCTAGGATCTGGCTAGTTCTCGGCAGCGTGCCGAGACACGTATCGGGGGAAGAGCGGATGAAGGGCTATTTCATCATCGCGCTGGCGTGCTGCGCCAGTGCCGCCCAGGCCGGAGAGTCGCTCCATCTGATTTGCGCCGGCGGTGGCTCGGCGAAGTCGCTCACCTTTCACAATGGCACCGTTTGGGGATCGAACGGCACCTACGGCACGGTCAGCGGGACGAGTGTCGGCCATGAGGCGATGTCTGGCGAGCTGGAGTTCGAGCTGAATGGCGACACTGCCCGCGTCCGTGTGCCGAGGGTGTTTTTGCCGCCCGCGCATGGCGGATCGGGCGGCTGGTTTGAGATCAAGCAACTGAAGGTCACGGACACGCTGATCACCGGCAAGATCCAGATCAACTTCGTCAATCATCCTGCGCTGCGGATCGACCGCATGACCGGGACCGCCAGCCTCGACGGCAAGGTCGGGTCGTTCAATGGCCCGTGCCGGATCTATCCGACCAACGCAGAGCGGGCATTCTGAGCTAAAGCAGCGCCTCGGCGAGCTTGCGCCACTCCGCGATCGGCGGGTCGGCCTCGATGCGGTAATCCTCGGTCAGGACCTTGAGGCAGACATGATCCGCGCCGGCGGCGTGATGCTGCTTGACCCGCTCGCCGATGACATCGGTGCCGCCCCAGGCGACAACCTCGTCGACCAGCCGGTCGCTGGCCTCGGTCGTCTCTTTCTCGCTGAAGCCGAGGCGATGCCAGTTCTTCACGTAGTTCGGCAGCTGCTGATAGCCGGCGAGATCTTTCCGCGCGATCGCGCGGGCCTTGGCCGGATCGCTTTCGAGGATGCAATGCTGGCCCGGCGCGACCAGCTTCTCCGGGCCGACCGCGGCGCGGGCGACTGCCGAATGTTGCGGCGTGACGAGATAGGGATGGGTGCCGGCGGTGCGCTTGCCCGACAATTCGAGCATCTTCGGGGCGAGGGCGGCGATGCAGACATGGTCGCTCGGCACGCCCGCGGCATCGAGCCCGTCGAGGAACTTGGTCATCGTCGTCACTGGCGACTGATATTCCTCGATCAGCGGGGCATGGCTCGCGCCGAGGCCGAGCATGGTGCGCGATTTGTGATCGTCGCTGAGGCCATGCCACCAGCGGCCAAGCTCGGCCGGCTCATGCTTCCAGATGTTGATGATCGCGCTGGCGATGGTCGCGCGTTTGGTCAGCGACAGGGCGCGGCTCATCGTTTCCAGAATGTCGCCGCCGAGCCCGCCGGGGATCCAGATCGCGCCGAAGCCGAGCTCGTCGAGCTCGGGGATGGCCTTGTCGCTGAGGGCGCGGTCGCCGTAGCGCAGCTCGATCGACCAGACGCCGATCGGCCCCAGTCGGTTGCGGAGTGTGGGTGCGGTGCTCATGCGCGGAGCCTAGGCGGCGAAGCGGCCGGCAGGCAATGGGGACGAACTCTGCCCGCCTCAGGAGATGGTGTAGCCGCTGTCGACCGGCATCACATGGCCGGTGACCTTGCGCGATTCGTCCGAGGCGAGGAACACCGCCATGGCGGCGACGTCCTCGGGCTCCATCATGCCGAGCAGATGGGTCTTCTCCGGCTCGGCCATTACCTCCGCCGGGATCCGCGGCCGGACCCGGTCGGTCAGCGTGGTGTGCGGCGCGATAGCGTTGACCCGCACTTTCTTCGGCCCGAACTCGACCGCCATCGTCCGGGTCAGCGCGATGATGCCGCCCTTGGCCGCGACATAGCAGTGGATGCCGGGGCTGCCCTTGAGTGCAGTGCTCGAGGTCATGTTGATCACCGATCCGCCGCCCGAGGCGATGATCGCCGGAATGCCGCAGCGGCAGCCGATGAAGGTGCCGTAGAGGTCCAGCCGGATCACCCGCCAGAACTCGTCGAGATCGACGTCGAGAACGCTGCCGTCGCGCGGCGAGGAGCCGCCGGCATTGTTGTGCAGGATGTGCAGCCCGCCGAAATGCTGCACGGTCTGCTCGACCGCCGATCTGACGCTGCCCTCGTCGGTTACGTCGGTGGCGATGGCGAGGCACTGTCCGCCTCCGCTGGTGATCTCCTGCGCGACGGCTTCCCCGGCGGCCGCATTGATCTCGGCGGCGGCGACGCTGGCGCCTTCCGCGGCCATCGCCCGCGCCGTAGCGCGGCCGATGCCGGTGCCGGCACCGGTGATCAGCGCGACCTTGCCTTCAAGGCGGCCCATATCCTCACCTCTCCGTCGATCCGTCACGACGACTGTGCATGAATCGATTGTCGCTGTCGTCCCCGCCGCCGTAAGGGCTGGCCGGCACGCGAATCCGGGGAGAGGACCGATGGCGGATCAGGCACTGCCCTTTCTGAGCCTGACGGATCTGTCGGAACGGCTGCGGCGGCGCGAGCTGTCCCCGGTCGAGGTCACCCAGGTGATGCTCGATCGCATCGCCGCGCTCGACGGCCGCATCGCCAGCTACGTCACGGTGCTCGCCGACCGCGCCATGGCGCAGGCGCGCCGGACCGAGGCGGAGATCGTCGCCGGCTTGTGGCGCGGGCCGCTCCACGGCGTGCCGGTTGCGCTCAAGGATCTCTGCTACACCAGCTTCGCGCCGACCAGCGGCGGCATGGCGATCCATGCCAAATTCGTGCCGGACTATGATGCGACGGTGGTCGCGCGGCTGGAGCGGGCGGGGGCGATCACGCTCGGCAAGCTGGCGATGACCGAGGGCGCTGCCTCGGTCGGCCATCATCCGACGATGCGCGTCCCGAAGAACCCCTGGGGCGACCCTTATTGGTCGGGCGCCTCGTCGAGCGGATCGGGCGCGGCGACCGCGGCCGGGCTGTGCTACGGCTCGATCGGCTCGGACACCGGCGGCTCGATCCGCGTCCCGGCGGCGGCCAATGGCCTGACCGGCGTCAAGCCGAGCTGGGGCAGGGTCAGCCGTCATGGCATCTTCGCCCTGTCCGAATCGATGGACCATATCGGCCCGATCACCCGCACTGCCGCAGATGCCGCAGCGATGATGGCGGCGATCGCCGGCCATGACGACAACGACCCGACCTCGCTGGTCGATCCAGTGCCGGATTATCTCGGTGCGCTGGGCGAGGGCATCGCCGGCGTCCGGATCGGCGTCGACGAGGATTTCATCAGCCGCGACTGCGATCCGGCGATCGTCGCGGTGGTGATGGCGGCTTGCCGGGCGCTCGCCGACAAGGGCGCGCGCATTCTCCCGATCAGCATGCCCGATCCCGACGCGATGCTCGCCGGCTGGGTTGGTTTTTGCGCCGCGGAGTGTGCCATCGCCCATCGCGAGACCTGGCCGTCGCGTCGCGCGGAATACGGGCCGGAGTTGAACCTGATGCTCGACATGGCGCAGCAGCAGGTGACCGCCGCGACCATCGCGAAGACCAATATCGAGCGCGACAAATATCGTGGCCGGCTGGCCGCGGTGTTCCGCGACGTCGACCTCATCGCCATGCCGACCCTGCTCGGCCCCTTGCCGCTGCATGCCGATCTCGAGGGGCTGTTCGCCGAGAATCCGATCATGATGGCGCGGCACATGTCGCCGTTCGACATGACCGGCAGCCCGACAATCACGCTCCACGGCGGCTTCGACGGCAATGCCATGCCGATCGGTTTCCAGCTGGTCGGGCGGCATCTTTCGGAAGATTTGCTGCTCCGCGCCGGCCATGCCTATCAGCAGGTGACCGACTGGCACACGCAGCATCCGGCGCTATGAGGACGAGATGACCAGCTATTCGATCGCGGTGATCCCGGGCGACGGCATCGGCAAGGAGGTCGTGCCCGAAGGGCTGCGCGTGCTCGACGCGGCTGCGGCGCGCTTCGGCTTTACGCTCGCTTACGATCACTACGACTGGAGCTGCGAGACCTACAAAGCGACCGGCCTGATGATGCCCGAGGACGGGCTCGACCAATTGCGCGATCATGACGCGATCTTTCTCGGCGCGGTCGGCTTTCCCGGCGTGCCGGATCACATCTCGCTCTGGGGCCTGCTGATTCCGATCCGCCGCGCCTTCGAGCAATACGTCAATCTGCGGCCGGTGCGGCTGCTGCCCGGCATCATCCCGCCGCTGCGCGACAAGCAGGTCGGCGACATCGATTTCTGGATCGTGCGGGAAAACAGCGAGGGCGAATATTCCCAGCGCGGCGGCCGGTTCAACGAAGGGACCGATGAAGAGACCGTGATCCAGGAAGCGGTGTTCACCCGCCGCGGGACCGACCGCATCCTGCGTTATGCCTTCGATCTCGCGACCAGGCTCGGCCGGCCGCATGTCACCTCGGCGACCAAGTCGAACGGCATCTGGTTTTCCATGCCGTTCTGGGACGAGCGCTTCGCCGAGGTCGCCAGGGACTATCCCGATATCCGCACCGACCAGTATCACATCGACATATTGGCGGCCCGCTTCGTCATGTCGCCCGAGCGCTTCGACGTTGTCGTCGGCAGCAATCTTTTCGGCGACATCCTGTCCGATCTCGGCCCCGGCATCACCGGCACCATCGCGGTCGCGCCCTCGGCCAACATCAATCCGGAGCGGCAATATCCGTCGATGTTCGAGCCGGTCCATGGCTCGGCCCCCGACATCGCCGGCCAGGGCATCGCCAATCCGATCGGCCAGATCTGGTCGGCCGCGATGATGCTCGATCATCTCGGCGAAGGGGAGGCGGGCGCGGCGATCATGGCGGCGCTGGAGAGCGTGCTGACCAGCCGGCGCGAATTGCTGACGCCCGACCTTGGCGGCAAGGCGACGACAGCGATGCTGGGTGAGGCCGTTGCCCGCGCGGTGGCACAGGGCTGACCCGGGAAGCGCAGTTTCGGCCCAAATTCTGCCCAAAGCAGTCGGGCAGCTATCGACCCATTGCGGACATTAGGAAACTGGCCTCTCCGGCGGGTTCGGCATTGCCTGCCAAACGGTCATGATGCCCTCCCCGCAAGGACCATGCCGCTCGCAATTTAGCGTGCGATTCATCTCATTGCGAATGGCATCGAGGGTCTTGCATGGCGCACCCATCTCAGTTTCCAAAAATGTTATTGGTTGAGGGTCCATCTTGCCCGCCCCTCCAAGAAGCTCGGAGAGCTCAGAGAAGCTGACTCTCTGTCCGTTCCAGTAGATCATGCCGCGACTATCAAGCGCGACCTTGTTCATCACCGGCATCAAGCCGTAGAAAGGACCTGGCTTTTCCCAATTTGTCATTGGCGGGGTGCAGGCCACCGTCGTGGAGCCTTGTTTCGAACACCCGGCATCCAGCAAAATGCCCATCCACAGCGCAATGACCCATACCCTGCTCATTATGCAGGAATAGCGATCTCAATGTCAGCTAACTACCCGATTTCATCCAAAACGAACCGGCCCGCAGCGACCCATAGCGGCCATTCGCGACCCAGGTTAAATCTACTGAGATGCACCGATACTTGATCCCCGCGGCCGCCGGGCTACTCACCGCAACGCAAGTTGGCGCGACACCCGCCCAAGACAATCTCATCGCAAAAATAGAGGCGTCCGTGCGTCTTCCTAGAGGAGCGAGGCCACTCAGCGCCTATTCCCGCTATTATTGGTGGGACGTTCCCGGCAAATCCGTGGCGGCAATCTATATTTCAGGTGGGCGAGCTGAAACCAGATGGCTGCGTAGAGAGAACCCGTCGCTCCGCGCCCCCGATCGTGGCTGCGGCACTATCTTCGTCAGGTTCGAAGTACGGACTGGAGTTGCATCGGCAGGCTGTGACGGGATCGGCTGATGGGCCGCGCGTAATGTCCGCCTTCCACCCTATCTCAACGAAAGCGGCCCGGCTGGATGCGACCCAAAGCGGACATTCGGCACAGAGCCATTCTTAGTATGCGAGCATCAATTTGGACTTGATTCCTGTGGGCGATCCGGAGAAGCCCGGCCATATAGAGTGAATGACCGCAACCACAGATCAGCGCCTTTCGTGGTTGGCTCTCGTCATCGCGGTATTAGCCGTGCTGGTCGTCGTGGTGCCTCGACTTTTCGCATCCTATCGTTACCGCATGACGGTGGAGGTGCAGACGCCCAATGGCATCAAGTCTGCGTCGGGCGTCATCGAGGTCTCGATGCGCCGAACCTTCCGGCCTTTGAATTTTGGCTATTGCTCCGATGGTAGTCTTTCGACTTCCTATTCGACCGAAGTGCATGGCGACGCCGTTACGGTCGATCTGGGTGACGGGAAGACCGTCTTCGCATTGCTTAGGGGGCCGGACGGCACGGGCGCTGCAGATTATGCGGAGAAAAGCTGGGCCGGCCCGATTGGCTACGCAAGTTTCTGCAAATGGTCTAACAAACGCGAGTTCGTGAGTGCCCTGAAAAAGCGAAGCGAGGCCATCGAACTCAGCTACCGTCAGCCGGGCGGGACGTCGGTAATCTATCCCGTATTTGTGCGCTTCGGGGACCCAAGCGATCCACAAACCGTGAGGATCGTCGACCGGAATGATCTCGGAGCCGATCTCAAGGGTTATCGCATCGTCAGGATCATGTTGAAGATGACGCGCGATCCGGTGACCCGTGGCATCGAACAGCGGTTGCCCTGGCTGAAGACCGTAGAGGGTCCGCTTGATCCCTACGTGCCGCCGGCGGGCGAGCAGACTAGTTGGCCAGATCGCGTCTTGGCCGCCGACTCATTCCTAGCCAAGTAGGAAAAGAGGGTAGCCGGCGGCGGGGATGGCGTGCGTTGGCAAACAACCGGCGTATGTCCGCATTCCACCCATCTCTGCCATAAACGGACTACCGGGCCGCCATACATTCCGGACATTAGCTCAGTGATGGCCGCTGTGCGCGGGCGCTTTGTCTTGACGCCGGCCCGCGGATAGCGTTGCCCGGAGGGGAAGCGGAAGGCGGAGAATCATGGATTTGGGACTGGCCGGCAAGACGGTCGTGGTGACGGGGGCGACCGCCAATATCGGTCGCGCGATCGCGCTGGAGATGGCGGGCGAGGGGGTCAATCTCGTCGCCTGCGGCCGTGACCGCGAGGCCGGCGCGCGGGTCGTCGCCGAGGCCAAGGCGCGGGGCGCCGCCGATGCGCGCTTCATCGCCGCCGACCTGCTCGACAAACCCGCCGCCGGCCGGATCATCGCCGAGGCGATCGAGGCCTATGGCCAGGTCGACGTGCTGGTGAACAATGTCGGCGGCAATTTCGTCATGGGCGAGTTTGCCGAGACCGATCCCGAGAGCTGGGACAAGGATATCGACATCACCTTCGGCACGGTGCTGCGGATGACCCGGGCTGCCCTGCCGGGAATGATTGCCCGGAAATCGGGCCGGATCGTCAACATCGGTTCGACTGCCGGCGACGTCGGCGACACCTTCCTCGCGGTCTATTCGGCATCCAAGGGCGCGGTTCACGCCTTCACCCGCGTGCTCGCCAAGGAGATCGGGCCGCATGGCCTGACGGTCAATTGCGTCGCGCCCTATTTCACCCTGTCCGACGATCCGGCCGCGCTCAGCAGCGGCAGCCGCTTCAAGCCCGAGACCGGTTTCTTCCCGACGGCGATGGGCCGGCTGACGCCGGAGCAGATGTCGAAGATGGGGCGCAGCGGCCCACTCGATCGCACCATCGCCAAGCCGGAAGAAATCGCCGCCGCGGTGCTCTATCTCGCCTCGGATCGCGCCGCCTTCACCACCGGCCAGATCGTCTACATCGACGGCGGCACGCGGCTGTGAGCCGGGGCCTGTTCGATCTCAGCGGCAAGACCGCGCTGGTCACCGGCGGCAACAGCGGGCTCGGCCTCGCCTATGCCCGCGGCCTGGCGAAGCATGGCGCCGATGCAATCCTCTGGGGCCGCAACCAGGAGAAGAACGCCGCCGCCGTCGCCGAGCTGGAAGCGCTGGGGGTCAAGGCCTTCGCCCAGGTAATCGATGTTTCCGACGAGCAGCAGGTCATCGTCGGCTTCGCCGAGGCAGTCGATCGGGTCGGCAGGCTCGACATCGTCATCCAGAATGCCGGCTTCTCCAATCCGGCGCCGTCCTTCGTCGAGATGACCACCGAGGCCTATCGCGCGCAGATGTCGGTGGCGATGGACGGTGGCTTTTACACCCTGCGCGAGGCCGCGCGGCACATGAAGGAACGGGTCGAGGCGGGCGATCCGCCAGGCTCGATTATCCTCTGCGGCAGCGGCTCGGTCTTCCAGGGCATCCACGGGATGGAGCATTACGGCGCGGCCAAGGCCGGCCTCGCCTCGATGATGAAGGGCATGGCGACCGAGCTCGCGCCCTTGGGTATCCGGGTCAACATGATCGCACCGGGCTATATCGACACCGAGCTGGGCGGCTCGGCCGAGATCAAGGCGTTCATGGCCAGCCGCACGCCGATGCTTCGGCTCGGCGACGTCGCGGATGTCGAGGCCGCGGCGGTCTATCTCGCCAGCGATGCCGCGCGCTATCATACCGGCGACATCCTGGTGATCGATGGTGGCTGGCTGGCGAGCTACATGTGAGGGAGAGGCGATCATGATCGTGAAGCCGGGCTTCTCACCCTTCTACCAGCTTGCCTGGGTCAGCCAGAACCTCGAGCGCACGATGGAGGATTTCGAGCGCGCCTATGGCATTCCCGAATGGTTCGTGATGGACGCCGAGTTCGGGGCGGTGGTCGACGGCAAGAAAGGGATGATGAACCTCCATGCCGGCTTCGTCTTCGTCGACGACGTCCAGTACGAGGTGATCGAGGCGCGGCCGACCGACATCGCCCATTTTTACAACCAGGTGCTCCCCACCGATGGCAGCTTTGCCACCGTCTTCCATCACCTTTGCATGAAGATCCCCGGGCCGGTCGACGCCTGGTACGCGGAGCTGGAGAAGCTGACGCCCGATAAGCGCATGGCCTGCTATGTCGATTCCGTCGAGGGCACGCGTTTCGCCTATACCGACGAGCGCCATCTCTGCGGCCTGCATATCGAATATTTCTGGATCGGGCCGGAGCTGGAGACGATGCTCGGCAGCCTGACGCCGCGCTATTTCAGCGACGGCCGGCCGCCGATCCTGCCGAAGAAAGGCGCGTAAGATGTTACAGATGCCGGGCTTCTCGCCCTTCTGGCAGCTCGCCTGGGTCACCCCCGATCTCGAGCGCAGCATGGAGCAGTTCAAGACGGTCCATAACGTCCCGTCCTTCTTCGTCATGGAGCCGGTCTTCGACGCCGTGTTCAATGGCGAGCAGGGGAGCATGAGCATCCGCATGGCGCTCGCCAACATCGACGATTACCAGCTCGAGCTGATCCAACCGGTCGGCGAGGGGATCGTCCGCATCTACACCGACGTGCTGCCCAAGGACGGCAGCCATGCCAATGTCTTCCACCATGTCTGCACGCGGGTCTGGGGCACGCTGGAGGATTGGGACAATCACCTCGCCAGCCTGCCGCCCGAGCGGCCGATCTGCTACACCGGCGACGCCCCCGACGGCATCCGCTTCGCCTATACCGACGATCGCGCCTCCAGCGGGATCTATGGAGAGCATATCTGGTACGACGATGAGGTGTGGGAGGCGATGAAGCCGCTGATCCCGCACTTCCACAGTAAGTAGCTAGTCCGGGCGGCCGATGGCCGGATTGTCAGCGCCGTCCATTTTCTGAAGACTGGAATGATTGTGCGGGAAGCCGGAAGCCTTAAGAGGGCGCCCGCCGAGAATTGAGGAGCGGATATTATGTCCAGCGCGGACACGGCCACCAAGCCGGGACCAGAGATCATCGACATCACCGATCTCCGGAACCCGATCCTCAACGATGTCCAGAAGGGCGCGCTCGCCCAGGCCGACGCTTATCCGGTGACCTTCGTCATGGAGGAGATCCTGGCCGAGGCGCAGGCGGCGACCGGCCTCAGTGATTTCGGCGCGCTCGATTTCAAGGAGCGACTGCAAATCTGGTGTGAGGCGGTCGACGATGACCCCAACGTCTCGGGCCTCGGCCGCCATGCCTTGCGCGGCATGTTCCTGCGCTATGCGGCCCAGCGTCTCCGGGTCGAGGACTACGTCAAGCAGCATCCCGAGGTGCTCGACATCGTCATCGATCGGCCGATCGTCGTCGGCGGCCTGCCGCGCTCGGGCACGACCCATCTCGTCAACCTGCTCGGCGCGGATCCGCGGCTGCGCAACTTGCCCTGGTGGGAAGCGGTGGCGCCCGTGCCCGGTCCGGAGGACACCCCGACCGCGGAAGATCCCAATCCCCGCCGCACGCGTGAGGAGAAGAACTGGGACATCACCGACATGCTCGTGCCCTATCAGAAGATCATGCACGAGTTCACACCCGACCATATCAGCGAGGACATCGAGCTGCAGTGCCTCGATTTCTCGACCTATCTGATGGAGTGGCTGGTCAACACGCCACGCTGGCGCGACTATTATCTCGGCCATGACCAGACCGGGCCTTATGCCTATCTCAAGAAGGTTCTGAAGGTTCTCACCCATTTGAAGGGGCCGAACCGCTGGGCGATCAAATGCCCGCAGCACATGGAGCATCTCGCGGTGCTCTACAAAACCTTCCCCGATGCGACCTTCGTCATGACCCATCGCGATCCGGTCGCCAGCGTGCAGTCGGCGATCACCCAGATGGCCTATAATGGGCGCATCTTCCGCAAGAAGGTCGATGCCGACGAGAAGGCGGCCTATTGGATCGACCGCTACAAGCGATTGCTGCAGCGCTACGTCGATCAGCGTCCCGGAATGCCGGACGCGCAGACGATCGATGTCTATTTCCACGAATGGACCAAGGATCAGGATACGATCCTCAAGCAGATCTACGAGAAGGCACAACTGCCGCTGACCGACGAGGCGCTGGCGGCGCTGCACAGCTGGCTCGCCGAGCATGAGCATGGCTATCAGGGCAAGGTGGTCTACGATCTGCGGCGCGACTTCGGCCTCGATCCAAACGAGGTGCGCAAGGAATATCAATTCTACTTCGACGCCTATCGGGTGAAGCCGGAAGTGTTCTGAGCGTCGACCCACGGGGAAATGAGATGAGCGAGTATAGCGCCTTTAAGCATCGCATGATGGGTCTTGTCCGTTTCGACCCGACCGAGCCGGCGCGGAAGGCCACCGATCATCTGCTCGTCTCGCCGGGCGTGACCTGGTCGTTTCTCGTTCCGTCCGATGACGGCGACGTCGTGATCAACACCGGCATGCCGTCGGAAGGGCCGCATCATCGCGCACGCTATGAGCAGCTGCTCGGCCGCAAGCTCGATGTGCGAAAGATCGTCATCACCCAGCATCACCCCGACCACATGGGTGGCTGGCAGGCGTTCAATGATCCCGGCTGCGAGATCATCGCCCACGCCAATTACCCGACCCTCTGGCACGAGCGGCGTGAGCTCGGCGAATTCTTCCGCCCGCGCGAACGCCGCGTGCTGCCGACGATGACCAACGCCGCCGCGCATAAGGACTGGCACAAGGCGGCCGAGGAAATTCCGTCGCTTACCACATTCACCGAGCATCTCGATTTCATCGTCGGCGGCCGCCGCTTCGAGCTGCACTGGGCGCCGTCGGGCGAGGCGATCGACGGGATCATCGTCTGGCTGCCCGAAGAGCGCAGCGTGCTGGTCGGCAATCTGATGGGCGCGCTGCCAGGCTCGCTGCCGCATTTCTACACGGTGCGCGGCGATCGCCAGCGCAGCCTCACGCGCTTCCTTGTCGACGTGAATCATCTGATCGGCCTCAAGCCGAAGCTGCTTGCGCTCGGCCACGGCGATCCGATCATCGGCGATGGGCCGGTGAGCGACTATCTCACCAAGCTGCGCGACGCCGTCCAATACATCCGCGACGAGACGATCAAGGGCATGAGCGCCGGCAAAGATCTCCACACGTTGATGCGCGAGATCAAACTGCCGAAAAATCTCGAGCATCTCCCGGGCCGCGGCCGGCTCGGCTGGTATGTGCGGGCAATGTGGGAGGAGATCACCGGCTGGTTTCGCCAGGAATCGACCACCGAACTCTACGACGTGCCGCAGAAGGAGGTGTGGGGCGATCTCGTCGAATTGGCCGGCAAGGACAAGCTGATCGCACGCGCCGGCGAGCATCTCGCCGCCGGCCGTCACCTTCATGCGTTGCATCTGACCGACATCGTGCTCAAGGGCGAGCCAGCCAACCGCCCGGCGCGCGAGATCGAGATCGCCGCGCTCACCCGGCTGATGGAGCAGGGCAAGGGCGAATTGCTGGACGAGCAGGGCTGGCTGGAGACCTCGCTCAACGTGGCGCGCGAGGCGATCGGCGAGACCAGCTAGGGACCGGCCAAGTTTTCCCATACTGGCGCAACCCCCGCTTTCGCGTGCAGTCTGTCGGCCGAATTCCCGATGGAGTGCGCCGATGGCCGAGTCCGAAACCTATTCCCCGCCCAAGGTCTGGACCTGGGACAAGGAGAGCGGCGGCACCTTCGCCAGCCTCAACCGCCCGATCGCTGGGCCGACGCATGAAAAAGCGCTGCCGGTCGGCAAACATCCGTTGCAGC
>Ga0207695_10008151_pt1 | contig 13174 bp, 3 predicted proteins | sample KBSC54metaG_FD_184354 | JGI IMG/M metagenome (GOLD analysis project Ga0207695, IMG submission 184354) | Corn rhizosphere microbial communities from Kellogg Biological Station, Michigan, USA - KBS C5-4 metaG (SPAdes) (version 2) | ecosystem: Host-associated > Plants > Roots > Rhizosphere > Soil...
TGTGGCCCTGCCGATCCTGGCGATGTCTGCCTTGCTGTTGTCCGGCTGCGGCATGTTTCGTTCGCACAAACAGTGGGAGACCGCCAAGCAGGAGTCGCCGCTGGAGATTCCGCCGGGCCTGGATACGCCCTCGACCAGCGCGGCGCTGGTGATTCCGGAGCCGGGCGCCAATGCCCCGACCACCAACGGCGCCACGGCCAAGTTCGGCCCGGGCGGCGGTGTGATCGCAGACGGCTTCGTGATGACCGATACGGTCGACGCCACCTACCAGCGCGTGGGCCAGGCACTGGAGCATGGCGACATCGGCCAGGTGGTTTCGCATGACGACGCCACCCACAGCTACACGCTGAACGTGATTGCCTCGGACAACCCGGCGCCCAAGCGTGGCTTCATCGGTCGCTTGTTCCATGGCAAGTCCGATAACGGCGAAGCCGAATCGTCGAGCGCTTCGGCTCCGGGCGCCAAGCCGCACCAGGTGCAATTGGCCGTGGCTGCCAGCGGCGAGACCGCTGCCGAAGTGCGCGCACAGGGCGACGCCGGTGCGGTGGCCAAGGTCATCGACATGCTCAAGTCGCGGATGGGCGCGAAGTAACCGACGGGAGGGGGCTAAGGCGCGGGTTTTTCCGCTTGAGCGGTGCATCCCGCCTTTCGCCCTCTTCATTTAACGTAAAGAGCCGGGCTGAGCCCGGCTTTTTACGTTAAATAACAATAGCTTTTGATGCGGATGCTTTTTCGCCGAACCGAGAAAAGGCGCTCCATCGGTGAGTGCTTGCTGAGCGGCCGCGAGCCACCCATTTTAGGACCTTGGCATTACAACGAGCGCAGGAACTCGCACAGGTCGAGACGTTCTTCAGCGCTCAGGTTCAATGGCCGTCCGGCTTGCAAGCTGCGGTAATACACTTCGCGATCGATTGCCTCCTCGAGGGTGGGAACGCTGCCATCGTGCATGTAGGGGGCTGAGTGGGCCACGCCACGCAGCGAGGGGGTGCGAAACAGGCCAATGTCCGCCGGGTCCTGCGTCACGTTAAAGCGTCCGAGCTGGGCTTCGTCCGTATGCGTGGCTACCCGATCACCAATAGCGGTACCCTCCAGGGAGCGGGAGATCACGTCATTGGTGAGAGTAGGCAGATTGGCAGTGATGCCGTCCAGGCCGACGCCAGTTCGATGGAAGCCATGATCAGTGAATGCAGGTACCGATCCCTCGAGCCGATGGCATTCGGCACAGCCGGCCTTGCCCTGGAATAGGGCAAGGCCGAGCTGAGCACGGGGGTTCAGGGCTGACCGGTCTCCACGACGATATCGATCGAAGGTGCTTCGGGGTGGTGCCAGTGAGCGCACATAGGCGGCGAGCACCATGCCGATCTCGCTTGGCGTGAGAGAGTTCTGCTCGTCAGGAAAGGCGCGCTTGAGAGCCTCGGCATATGATCTGTTTTGCCCAATGCGTTGGATCAGTTCCGCCTGATCATGGAGGCCCATTTCCACCGGGTTGGTGAGCGGATCGAGCACCGCCTGTTCGAGGGCTGTGCGCCGTCCGTCCCAAAAAAAGCTCGCTTCGTTGGCCGCAGCGATGTTGAAAAGGCTCGGCGTATTGCGCGTGCCGGGCTGCCCAAAGACACCGATCGCCACTGCTCGGCCGTCGCTGTAGGCTTTTTCGGGGACATGGCAAGACGTACAACGGATGGTGCCATCGACGCTCAACGTTGGATCGTTGAACAACTGCTTGCCCAACTCGATTCGCCGAGCAAGCAAGGCGTTTTCGGGCAATACCTGCACGGTAACTCGCAGCGCGAAGGCAACGACGAGCCCGCCGACCGAAAACACAGCACCAAGTAGTAACGCCCAGCGTAAGTGCGACATCCTGCGCAGACTCCTATCCCTTGTGCCCCTACATCGTTACAAAGCGCACGGTCGCGCCGCTAGCCTTCAGTGTGCCTGTTACCACCGGCTGTTCTGAGGCATCGCTGACCACCATGACCACCACGCCTTTCAGAGCGTCGGCCTTGAGTTGTTTGGTCACGTCACCGAGGAAAGCAGTGGTCTGCTTGGCGTCGGGGCCGCCTACGATCAGCATGCCACCGGGCATGAGAATCGGCCCGATACTATGCACCACGGATTCGGTTTCGTTTTGACGACGAGCATTGGCGGCGACGCTGTCGCCCGATGGAATCACATAGATGTAAGGACGCATACCTACGTCCTTGCCGTTTAGTTTGCCCTGTTCGGCCAGATAATTGCCCCAGGTGTTCTCGTCGGCGGTGGATGCTGGTTTGGCCGGACCACTTGACGCCTTTGAGGCGTCGGAGTTAGCCGGGTGATTGCAGGCAGCAACCAGTGCCATCAGCGTGGTAGCGAGCGTCAAACGTCCTAAACGATTCATGGGTTCCCTCGAAGTAAAAGATGTAACGCGGCCATTCGGCTCAATGCCGCGAGGCTTCCATTAGACCGCAAGGCGCATCTATATGCCTACAGAGAACTTTCATGGTTCCTCGGAGCCAGGAAGAGTGCTGCGCAATGAGGCCCGGATTTCTTGGATTGTGCCGGTCAAAGCAGTTTGCCGGAGTACATGGATAGCGGGCTGAGCAACGCGCCTAATGCGACCACGATTATCGTTAATAGACGCATTTGTTACCCACGCATAATCGCAAAATCTTGCTTGACGAATACGATAGACAAGTCCATTCATTCGAACTGATAATCCCCGCAAAAGGGGCGCCTGACGTATTAGGCATCACAATTGTCACACGACGCTGGCCGTATTCACGGACGGCAAAAGGATGTGCGTATGGAGTCGCGGCGCAGGGGCGAGCGTTGGGCATTTGGACAGGATGTGATCCGACGGAGTAAGGCGCTACGTGCATGCAAGCACGTTGCCTTGCTCATGGTCTGGACAATGATCGGCCTGCTCGCTGCCGACGGCAGCGCAATAGCACAGACCACCCATTACACCTACGACGCCAATGGACGAGTGGTAGGCGTGGTCAAGGACGGCGCCGCCAGCGCGCGATACACCTACGATACTGTCGGCAACCTCGTGCAAATCGATGGGCTGCCTGCTGGACAGTTGGCGATTTTTTCCTTTATGCCCACTCACGGCCAAGCCGGCACGATGGTCACCATCGATGGGCAAGGGTTTGGCGCCGGACTCGCCGATAATACCGTGCAATTCAACGGTGTTTCCGCCACGGTAGTTGGCGCCAATCCTTCCGAGCTCGTTGCAGTCGTTCCGGACGGCGCAACGACCGGCCCGATCAGCGTGACTGTAGGGAGTGCCACGGCCACCAGCAACACCCCCTTCGTGATCGACGACACAGGCTTGCCGCCGACCATCACACAAGTGTCGCCATCGATCGTCTCGATTGGCGATACCGTTACAGTAACAGGTACGCACTTGTATCCCGTTGCTGGCGACACGATTGTCCAGATGGGAGGGCGCAACATAACCACGTCTCCTTCGGCGACTACCGATACGCAGTTGCAGTACGTCGTGCCGTTCAATGCCGCCAGCGGTAACGTGGTTGTACAAACGCCCTATGGCACCGCTACGGGTGCCCCTGTCGTGGTGTTGCCGTCGGGTATCAAGGCAAGCAGCATCGCGAGCAGTGGCTATTCGTCCAACGGTAGTACGGTTGCGTTGAATATTGGCACGGCCGGACAAGTGGGCGCGGTCACGTTCGATGCGCCATCGGGTGGTTGGGCGAGCCTGCAGGTGTCCAATATCGCCACCAGCGCAAGCACTATCAGCTATACCGTGTATGCGCCGGGCAACACCGTCGTTCAGTCGGGCACGGTCTCAAGTAGTTCGCCGACGATCCATCTACCGCTTCTGGTAACAGCTGGCACCTATCTGGTGATATTCCAGCCCAATGCCGTTGCCCAGCTATCCGTATCGGCCGAGGCTAATGTGACGTTGAGCCCGGGCGTGCTTAACACGGTAGTTACCACGGTTCCTGGCCAGAGCAAGCGAGTGTTGTTCCAGGCTGCCGCAGGACAAAATGTTGCTTTCGAGATCAACGGCGTAACGACCAGTCCCGCCAGCCATTCGGTGGGATACACGATCTACACCCCCGCGGGCAACGTCTACACCAGCGCTACGACAACAACAGCTGGTGTCATCAATCTGGGCAACTTGCCCAACGCCGGTACCTACCAAGTCGTGATCGCCCCTGGTATCGGCGTAACGGGTTCGTTCCAGGTGCAAGTGGCGCCTGGTGTGACCGGCGTGCTGAATGGAACGCCGAAGAACTACAGCGCCAATGTGGCCGGGCAGAACGTCTATCTGTCCTTCGACGCAACGCAAGGACAGAATCTGGAGTTGACGTTGAACAACGTCAACGCTGCTGGTGCAAGCACCAATCAGTTCAATATAGCGGTCTACAACGCTGATGGCACCGAGATATCCTCAGCCACTTGCGCGGCTTCGAATCCTGGCAAAAGCTGCACGCTTTCGTTGTGGTATTTGCCTGAGGGACATTACTCGGTCATTGCGACACCCAGTTGGGGCGGCATCGTCAGCTTTACCGCGCTGCTGGAGCCCGATCTGGACGGTGGTGATATTCCGATCAATGGCACAGTGAGCATTGCGTTGGCCGCGGGCCAGGTCGAGCGCTACACCTTCGATGCAAACGCGGGTGATACGGTCGCATTGAGCGTTTCGGGCGTCGCGAGCGTGCCGGTCGGGCAATACATATCGTTCTGGGTATATCGACCGGATACCGGCGCGATATTGTGGTCGACGGTGAGTTACGCGTCGCTGCACCCCACCAGCTCGCAGGTACTCAACCTGCCCAAGCTACCCGTAGGTGGCAAATATACGGTTATAGCCGCGCCCAACTACGGCGTGCCAGCGAATGCGCAGCTGAGCCTGGTGGCCGGCAAGACAGGCGTCCTACCTACCGATGGCACGCCACAAGCCTATGTTGCGAACGTCACTGCCCAGAACATCTATATGTCGTTCACGGCGACACAGGGGCAGAATCTTGAGCTGACGTTCAACCATATCAACGTCGCCGGGGCGACGAACAACATGTTCGCGGTATCCGTCTACAACGCCGCTGGCACCCTGGTTGGTTCGAACTCTTGCTTTGCGAGCAATCCCGGTGCCAGTTGCACTTTGCCGTTGTGGAGCCTTCCTGCAGGCGACTACAGCGTTATCGCTTCGCCAAGCTATGGTGGCGTCATCAGTTTCAATGCGATTCTCCAGCCGGATTTCGTCGGCGGCGCCATCGCAATGAACGGCACGGCAAACATTGTGCTTTCCGCCGGGCAAACCTCGCGTTACACCTTTAGCGCCAACGCTGGTGACACGGTCGCCTTGAACGTGTCCGCGCTGACGACAACACCGGCTGGGCAGACTGTTTCCTTCACTGTGTACCGTCCAGATGCCGGTACTCTCTTTAATAGCACGACGGCATACACCAAATTCCAGCCATCCGCAGCACAGACCGTCAATCTGCAGAATCTGCCTGTCAGTGGCACCTATACGATCGTTGTTTCACAGGGTTACGGTCTTCCGGCAAGCACCAGCCTGAGCGTGGTCTCGGGTGTTGCAGGGTCGCTGCCGCTTGATGGGACGCTGCATAGTTATGCAGCCAACGTCACGGGTGAAAACGTCTATCTGTCGTTTGCTGCCAGCCAGGACCAGGATCTTGAGCTGAGCATATCAAACGTCAACGTCGCGGGCGGTAGCAGCAACGCGTTCGAAGCGTTTGTCTACAACCAGGCAGGCGCGCAGGTCGCCAGCTTCTGGTGCTACGCGACTACTCCGGGCAAGAGCTGCATTCAGCATCTGTGGCACCTTGCTGCGGGACCTTACTCAGTCATTGTCACCCCTTACTACGGTGGTGTCGTCAGCTTCAGCGCCGAGATTCAACCGGACATCGTGGGGCCGGCGCTTGTCGCTGGTGTCCCCGCCAATATCGCCCTGTCCCAGGGGCAGGTCGAACGCTTCACATTTGTCGCCAATGTGGGCGACACCGTAGCGCTAAATCTCAGCGGCGTGCAGACCGCGCCAACGGGACAGCCCATGAACGTGTGGGTGTATAGGCCAGATACAGGTGCCATCCTTAGCAGTACGTCGACCTATACATCGTTTGCGCCGGCGGCATCGCAAGTCGTCAACTTGAACAACCTGCCGGCCAGCGGCAGTTACACGGTGATTGTGTCGCCGAGTTATGGCCTGCCCGGGCAGGCTCAGTTGACTATGGCATCAGGCGTTACCGGTACGCTGACTGGTGACGGCAGTTCGCAAGGTTATACCGCGAACATGGCTGGTGAAAACGTATATATGTCATTCACCGCTACCCAGAATGAGAACCTTGAGCTCACGCTCACGGGTATCTACACCACAGGCGCGTCTACCGACCAGATCAATGTAGGTGTCTACAATTCAGCCGGTTCGCTGATCAGCAGTAACAGCTGCTACGCCAGTAGCCCAAGCAAAAGCTGCACGCTTTCGCTCTGGTACCTCAATGCCGATACCTATACGGTGATTGCATCGCCGGCAAATGGCGGTGTCGCCACGTTCAACGCCATCTTGAAGCCCGATACCGTGGCTGGCAACCTGCCACTGGACACCATCACCCACGTGTCGTTGGAGGCTGGTGAGGTCAAACGCTACACGTTCAATGCAAATGCCGGCGACACGGTAGCGCTTAACCTGTCGAATGTGACAACAACACCTGCCGGGCAGAACATGGTGGTATGGGTTTACCGACCGGACGTAGGTCCGATTCTTGCCAATATCACCGCGACGTATTCGGGAGCCCGTACAGCAACGTCGCAAATAGTGAATCTGCCCAACTTGCCAGTTGGTGGTGCGTATACGGTCATTGTTGCCTCGTCCTACGCTTTGCCGGCCGAGGCTCAGTTAAGTATCGCTTCGGGTACTACGGGTGGCCTGCCGCTCGATGGGACCGCGCAGTCGTATACCGCGAACACTTCTGGGGAAAATGTTTACCTGTCATTTGCAGCAGCACAGGGTCAGAATCTTGAATTGACACTCAACAATCTGCAATTGACTGGCTCGACCGGGACCGGTTTAACTGTGGTTGTGCGCGACTCGTTGGGCAACGCGGTGGCCTCTTATGGTTGCGATACCGCGGCGGTTGGCGCGAGCTGCATACAGTCTTTGTGGGATCTCGCTGGCGGCAATTACACGGTGACGGTAACCCCGAGTAATGGCGGTGTTCTGAGCTTCAGTGCGTTGCTGCAGCCGGATATCGATGGCGGATCGATTCCTATCAATGGCACGACCAACATCCTGTTGCAACCGGGTCAGGTTGAGCGATACACGTTCACCGCCAATGCTGGCGACACCGTGAATCTCAATGCGGGAGTGTCGACCACGCCGGCGGGGCAGAGCGTGGCCTTCTGGATCTATCGCCCGGATACCGGTGCCATTCTCTGGACAACACCGAGTTTTGCGTCCATACGTACGACGGGCACGCAGGCGTTGACATTGTCCAAGTTACCCGTCAGCGGTAACTACACCGTGATCGTCGAGCCCAGCTACGGCCTGGCTGCCAGGGCTCAGCTCGCTCTTTCATGGTCTGCTGGCATGCCGCCCACGTATGGAACGCCGACGCTGCCGGCTACTGGCACACCTCAGGCGCTTGCCAGTGCAGGGGCGGGCCAGAGCGTAACGATGACGTTCAACGCCAATGCGGGCGACAATGATGAGTTGACCCTGGCCGGATTGACGATCAACAACGGCGGCGGATACACCTACGCCAATGTTGCGGTCAAAGATCCATCAGGCAGCAGCGTAGTCAATTTCACCTGCGTAACCAGCAACCCCAACAGCAGTTGCCGCCAGACTTTGTGGAACTTGGTGGCCGGTACGTATTCCGTGGTGGTTTCACCGGTCACCAGCGGTGCTACGCTCAGCTTCAACGCTATTCTCAAGCCCGACACAATCGGCGGAGCCCTGAGTTCTGGAGGTACTGCGTCCGCGAACTTGGTTGCCGGTGAGGTCAAGCGTTTCACCTTCGACGCCAGTGCCGGCGATGATGTGGCATTGAACCTATCCGGCATCACCACCTCGCCGACTGGGCAAGGCGTCTATGTCACCGTTTATCGTCCGGATGTCGGTGCCATCACACCCAGTAATTATTACCAGCAGCAGTATTTGACGGGCAGTAGCGGTACCGTCAACCTGAGCAACCTTCCGCTTGGCGGAACGTATACCGTAACGATCTGGACCACTTATGGGACGCCTGCCAACGCCCAGCTGGGCATGAGCGCAACGCCGACTGCTGCGATTGTCGCTGATGGTGCAGTCAGGAATTTCAGCAGCTCGATCAACGGGCAGAATGTTTATCTGGCTTTCCAGGCCAACCGCGGCGACAACCTCGAATTCACCCTGAAGGGCCTGCTGACAAATGGGTCGACAGGCGCCGCGACGGTCAACGTCTACAACAGTGACAACGGCACCAATATTGGCACCAACTATTGCTATGCGTCCAATGCGGGCGGCACTTGTCGCATCGCGCTGTGGAATCTTGCACCTGGAAATTACCGGGTCATTGTTTCGCCGCCGGCGATAACCAGCACGATGAGCTTCGGCGCCATCCTGAAGCCGGATGTACAGGGCGGGACGCTCGGTGCGAGTGTTCCCGTGAACGTCAATCTGGCCGCTGGCGACGTGACGAGGTATACCTTCACAGCCAATACCGGGGATTCGATGGCGATAAGCCTTTCAGGCATCGTCACTACACCCAGTGGGCAAAACCTCTACGTCAACGTCTATCGCCCGGATGGTGGTGCGATCACCACAAATGGCTATTACACCCAGGCCAGCTCCAGCAGCGCATTCGTATTGAACTTGCACAATCTGCCTGCCAGCGGTGTGTATACCGTGGTGGTTTACAACGTGTACGGGATCGCGGCAAGCGGACAACTAGCGGTGTCGTCGATTACACCCATGTCCTTGCCGGTTGACGGAACCGTCAAGTCGTATCAGGCAACGGTGAGTGGACAGAGCGCCTACCTGACATTCCAGGCAAACACGAAGGACAATATGGAGCTGACCCTGAGCGGTCTTACTCTGACAGGTAGTAGTTACTCATATATTTTAGTAAACATTTACAATCCCGCGGGTACCAACGTCGGTAGCGCTACGTGCTACCTCAGCAACGGCGGTGGAAGTTGTCGCATGGCGTTGTGGAATCTTGTCGCTGGCGAGTACACGGTAGTTGCGTCTTCGCCAGACAGTGTCGGCAAGATTGGTTTCGGTGCGCAGATCGAGCCCGATACTCTCGGTGGTGGCTTGTCGCTCGATGTTCCCGTCCAGGTCGCTCTGGGCAAGGGCGAGGTGCGTCGCTACACCTTCGACGCTCATGTCGGCGATAACGTAGCAGTCCGGCTTGCAGGAGCCAGCACGACGCCTGCTGGTCAGCTTGTATATGCCTATATTTACCGGCCGGATGTCGGCCAGATCACCACCAGCAACTACTACACGCAATTCAGCACCAGCAGTACGGGGGTGATCAATCTAACCAACTTGCCTGAGTCGGGTACATATACCGTGGTGGTGTTTGATAACTACGGCACCCTGGCGAACACACAGTTGACGATAGCGTCGGGTGTGGGCGGTCCGGTGTCGGGCGGCGGTGCCAGCCAGGCGTTTGCAACTTCTACGCCTGGGCAGAACGCGTACCTGAACTTCAATGCGCAGCTTGGGGACAATCTGGAACTTACGCTAAACGGAGTGACTCTGAGCCCCACCGGCGGTCAGGTTCGTATGGACGTCTACAATTCTCATGGCGTCAACTATGGCGGTACATATTGCTATCCGACCGATCCAAATGGCAGTTGCCGTGTCGCGTTGTGGAACTTGCCTGCAGACACTTACTCCATGGTAGTCGTGCCGAGCAATAGCTCGCAGACGATGAGCTTCAACGTCATTCTTGAATCGGACGTGCAACAGGGTGCGTTGACTCCCGGTATTCCGGCGGCAGTGAATCTTGGCGCTGGCGAAGTGCAGCGGTTCACTTTTGATGCAAGCCTTGGGGACACGATCGCGCTCGGGTTGTCGAATGTATCGTCGACACCATCCGGACAAATGATGTACGTCAATGTCTATCGCCCCGATACCGGAGCACTGACGACCAGCAACTACTACACGCAGTTCTACACATCCAGCTCTAGCGTCATCAATCTGAAGAATCTGCCGGCTACGGGTACCTATACGGCGATTGTCTTTAACATCGATGGTACGCCGGCTACTGCGCAGTTGCAGTTGGCAACGGGAGCCATTGGACCGGTATCCGGTAGTGGCAATGGACAGGCGTATGCGGCACATATGGCCGGCCAGAACGTCTACCTGAACTTTAGTGCCAACCTGGGCGACAATCTTGAGCTGACGCTGAGCGGGGTGACAGTCAGTGGAGCCACCTCGACAAACTCGGTGCGAGTTGACGTCTACAACATGCAAGGGGCCGATATTGGCACTACCACCTGCATTTCCAGCAATCCCGGTGGCGGTTGCCGATTGGCATTGTGGAACCTCGATGCAGGCAACTATTCCGTCGTGGTCGCGCCACAAAGTACCGCTGCGGTCATAGGCTTCAATGCGCTACTGCGACCTGACACCGTCGATACCGTGACACCGAATGTCACTCGACACGTCACCTTGGGTGTGGGCGAGGTCACACGTCTGACCTTCAAGGCGAAGCTGCACGACACGATTACGTTCGGTCTTTCTGGTGTCAATACCACGCCGCCAGGGCAGACGCTCTATGTGTGGTTATACCGGCCCGATACTGGTCGGCTCACCACCAGCAACTATTACAGCTATCTGCAGGTTTCGAGCAGCGGATCGACCACGGTGAGCAACTTGCCTGCCGATGGCACCTATACCGCGGTGTTATTTGACAGCTACGGTAATCCGGCCTCCGCCGACCTCACGGTGACAGTGCCATGAGCCAAATCAATACAAGCAACATCGCGCAAGGCCGCGAAAGTCTTCCGGAGATCGAAGGAATGAAAGCTAAGGCTTGGGATCGAGTCAGTCTGGTTGGCGGTTGCGGTGTGCTTTTGGCTAGCGCGCTGGCGATAGCGGTGTCGGGTATCAAGCCGCCTGAGCTGGTGACCAGCGCAAAGCATGGTTATGTGCTTCCTGCTGACTTGCGCGTCGGCAGTGCCTTGCTATCGGATGGCCGCACGCTCGAAGTTCACGGCGCCGATGGTCTGGCCTACATCATCAGTGAGGGTTCCCGCCGTGCCATTAAGCTGCCGGAAGCACGGCGCTATGCTTCAGTGACAGTACTCCCCGCCGGGCAGGTGCTTTTCTGGGGCGGCGTAGATGTGCATGGCAATGTGCTGGAAACGGGTGAATGGTTTGATCCCGGTCATGAGCGATTTGTTCGTACCGGCAAACTCGCGCTTCCCGCGCGAGCTGGTCACACCATGACCGTGCTGGCGGATGGGCGTCTGCTGATGGCGGGCGGCTGGGATACTGACGGCGAGCTGGCTGCCGACGATATCGTGTGGGACCCCAGGTCAGGTCTTACTTCAGCTCTCGTAGACCATGGTGCCCCGCGAGTGGGTGCTCATGCTCGCCTGGAGTTTGATGGCAGTGTGGTGATCGATGGGGGTGTTGATAGCATGGGTCGGCCCATGGCCGGCGGGTCGCGTATCGATAGCGTCCACGGCGTGCAGGCCAATCTTGCGCAGGTATCTACTGCCGGGTCAGCGGGACCGTTACGAGTAATCACCTCGCCGGCTACAAGCGCCAAGGACGTGCCGGTGACCGGGCCGCTGGCAATGCGCTTCAACATGCCGATAAAAGCGGCTGATTTCGTCGGACATGGAGTGACCTTGCTGGGTCCCGAGGGCGAAGTGCCGATCAAGGTCGTCGCAACCAACGACGCGACACAAGCCTTCGTACAATTGCCCGATGACCTCTATCCCGGCTCCCGTTACACGCTGTTCCTGAAAGGGCTGCATGATAAGGATGGTGCCGAGCTGCCGTACACGGCGATCGGCTTCAACACCGCACAAGTCGTGTCTTCCAGTGTAGTAATGGCCGGGCAGGGCGCCAGGCCGGCTCCGCGTGTTCCAGGTGCAAATGACCAGGGAGCACCGCCGCTCTATGTGATGGCCGGCGACATCAAGGCCTATTGTGGCGAGAGCCAGTCGCTGTGCCGATCGCGCAGCTATGTCAAAGATGGGGCGTTCTTTCCCGGCAAGGACAACACGCCAGATACGATGGGCAACCATTGGCGCCTCTACACCGGCAGCCAGAGCCTGCCCGATACGCACGCTTTGGAATCCGCGATGCCCAAGGGGGCAACGGCGCTGGTCGGACAAGTGCGGCAGATCGACGAGACGCCGGTCGCTGGCGTCGAAGTAAGTATTGGCGGGAACAAGGTTCGTACGGATGCGCAGGGCGTGTTTATGCTGAAAGAGCTTGCCGCCGGTCGCCAGGAGATCTTCGTGGATGGCGCTTCCGCCAGCCATGGTGACGTCAAATATGGGCGTTTCCTGGTGGGTGCGGACGTCAAGGCCGGCGCTATAGCGCACATGCCGTTCGTGATGTATTTGCCGCGTATTTTGCCTCGTGACGAAGTTGATCTACCTACGCCGACCTCACGGGAAACGGTGCTGACACATCCAGATATGCCAGGCCTGGAGCTGCATCTGCCTGCTGGTGCCGTATTCAAGGACCGCGATGGCCATGTGCTGACTCACATCGCCATCGTGCCGACACCGGTCGATCATGCACCGTTCCCGTTACCCGATAACTTTCCGATGTACTTCACCATCCAGCCAGGCGATGCGGTGGTGCAGGGCCTGACCCCGGAAGCGGCCAAGGGTATCCGGGTCGTTTATCCCAACTACGGCAAGGACAAGCCGCAAACCGCCAGCAACTTCTGGGTTTACGACGCCAAGCAAGGATGGAGCATGTATGGCGGCGGTCACGTAACCAGGGACGGTGGGCAGATCGCTCCTGATCCGGGCGTGTCGCTGGTATGGGCGATGGGCGCAGGTGTATCGACCACGAACGCCAACCCGCCAACCAAGCAGGTTGCGGACAATAAGTGCACGGGCGAGCCGATCGATGACCAGACCGGCACGTTCTTTCACGAGTGGAACGACCTGGCTATCCGCGACGTCCTGCCATTGGCACTGACTCGTGCCTACACCTCGGCCGACAGCCGGGCTCATGTATTCG
>Ga0207695_10008156_pt1 | contig 13171 bp, 12 predicted proteins | sample KBSC54metaG_FD_184354 | JGI IMG/M metagenome (GOLD analysis project Ga0207695, IMG submission 184354) | Corn rhizosphere microbial communities from Kellogg Biological Station, Michigan, USA - KBS C5-4 metaG (SPAdes) (version 2) | ecosystem: Host-associated > Plants > Roots > Rhizosphere > Soil...
GTCTTCCGCCAGCATGACCACCCGGTGGTGTTCGCCACCATCGCCCCGCGCCCGGGCTTCCGCGGCTTCAAGATCAACTGCCTGCTCTCCGCCCAGCTGGTGAAGAACGGCAAGATGACCTTCGGCACGCGGGCGGCGGCGGTGAACGACAACCTGTTGGTGGCGCCCACCGACGTGGTCACCAACCGGATGAGCGGCATGGCGATCTTCACCGGCACCGAGATGGACGCGATCCTGCGCGGCTTCGGGGTGGAGACGGTGGTTCTGGCCGGCGTCTCCACCAACATCGCCCTGCCCTGCAGCGCCTGCGAGGCGATTGGGCTGGGCTACAGCGCCGTGCTGGCCGAGGACTGCACCGCCGGCGGCTCGGCCGAGAGCCACCAGTTCCAGATCACCCAGCACATCCCCTTCCTGGCCACGGTGGCTTCGAGCGCCGAGATCGCCGAGACTCTCGCCGTCCAGGCCGCTGCCCACGCCTAGAGACTGGCGCCTTGCCCCGGGCCGGGGGCTGGGGTCTCTTCCTGCCGAAATCCGATTGCGGCGCTGCGCGCCCTGCCAAGAACGTTGGAGACGCGAATGTCGATGTTTGACCTGAACGGCAAGGTGGCGGTGGTCACCGGAGCGACCAAGGGGATCGGCCTGGGCATCGCCCAGGCCCTGGCCGCCCAGGGCGCGAAACTGGTGGTCGGCAGCCGGGACGGCGCGGTCTGCGAGGCGCTGGCCGCCGATCTGGACCGCGACTACGGCAAGGGCGGCAAGATCGCCCGCGGCCTGGCGTTCGACCTCGACAGCCTGGCGCAGGTGGAGAGCTTCGCATCCGACGCGGTGAAGGCCTGGGGCGGGGTCGATATCCTGGTCTGCAACGCAGCCATCCTGCCCTACATCGGTCCGTCGGCGCAGACCCCGCCGGAGCTGTTCGACCGCATCCTGACCCGCAACATCCACCACAACTTCCGCCTCTGCCAGGCGGTGCGCGCCTCGATGGCGGCGCGGGGGGGCGGCAGCATCGTGCTCATCGGCTCGGAGGCGGGCCGCAACACCGCGCCGATGGTGCTGGCCTATGCGGTGGCCAAGGCCGGCATATCGCACATGGCGCTGTGCCTCGCCGACGAGATGGCCGGCGACGGCATCCGGGTGAACTGCGTGGCGCCGGGCCTGATCCGAAGCGCCGCCTCCACCGACACGCTGGGCGAGGCCGGGTTCGTGGCGGCGGCCAAGGCGGCCCCGCTCGGCCGCGTCGGCGAGCCGCAGGACATCGCCGGCGCCGTGATCTACTTCTCCTCGGCCGCCGGCTCGCACGTGACCGGCGAGACGATCATCGTCGACGGCGGCGGCGGCCGGCTCTCGCCGCGCAGCCGGGTTTCGTACCTCGAGGACGCCTCGGGCAAGACGTACAACTGACCGCCGCGAGGCTAGGCGGCGGTCACGTCGAGGACCGCCTGCGCGAAGGCCCTCGGGGCTTCCTGTGGCAGGTTGTGGCCGACGCCGGGGCCGATGTTCCGGTGCGCGTAGCGGCCGGTGAACCTGGCGGCGTAGGCGGCCGGCTCCGGATGCGGCGCGCCGTTGGCGTCGCCTTCCAGGGTGATGGTCGGGACGGTGATCAGCGGCGCCGCCGCCAGCCGGGCCTCCAGGGCGTCGTACTGCGGTTCGCCTTGGGCGAGGCCGAGCCGCCAGCGGTAGTTGTGGATCACCACGTCCACGTGGTCGGGATTGTCGAACGCCGCCGCCGAGCGGTCGAACGTGGCGTCGTCGAAGCGCCACTGCGGCGAGGCCAGCCGCCAGATCAGCTTGGCGAACTCGCGCCGGTATTTCTCGTAGCCGGCGCGGCCGCGGTCGGTGGCGAAGTAGAACTGATACCACCACTGCAGCTCGGCCTCCGGCGGCAGCGGCTGGCGGCCGGCGGCCTGGCTGCCGATCAGATAGCCGCTGACCGAGACCAGGCCGGCGCAGCGTTCCGGCCAGAGCGCGGCGATGATGTCGGCGCTGCGCGCGCCCCAGTCGAAGCCGGCCAGGATCGCCTTGGGGATGCTCAGCGCGTCCATCATGGCGACGGTGTCCATGGCCACGGCGGCGGGCTGGCCGTTGCGAGGGCCGTCGGGCGACAGGAAGCGCGTGTCGCCGTACCCGCGCAGAAAGGGAACGAGCACGCGGCGGCCGCGCGCCGCCAGCGCCGGCGCGACCTCGGCAAAGCTGTGGATGTCGTAGGGCCAGCCGTGCAGCAGGATCACCGGGGGGCCGTCGGCGGGGCCCAGCTCGGCGTAGGCGATGCTGAGCGGCCCGGCCTCGATGTGGCGCAGGGGCGGGAAGCCGGCGCTCGGCGGCGCCGCCGCCGGAGAGGTTTCGGCGACGGCGAGGGAGGCGAAGTCCGTGGCGGCAGTCAGTACGGCCGCGCCCAGCAGGCGGCGGCGGAGCGGATCGATGGGCAGCGACATTGGAGGTCTCCCGGCCTAGCCGAAGGTGAAGACGTAGGCGCTCGCGCCGGGGTCGAGGAATTCGATCTCGAAGGTCCGGTCGGAGATCGCGCCCGACTGCCGGACCAACTGGTACATCCGGGGCGCGCCAATCCGGCCCGCCCCTTGCGCGTCGGTGTCGAAGCCGTGCCCCGCGCCGGGATCGGCGCCGTCGATGCGGACCCGGAAGCGGACCGGCCGGCCATCGGCGGCCGGCGCCAGCACGAGATTGAGATCGCGGGCGTGGAAGCGGAACGCGATCACGCCCGTCGCGCCGGTCAGGGTGGCGAACTCCGGGCCGACCTTCCATTCGCCGCCCAGACCCCAGTGGTTGAGCCTCAGCTGCGCCGGCTGCCGATAGACGGCCGCCACGCCGCGCCTCAGGCCGCCCTCGGACGCGAAGCCCTCGGCCTTGGCGTGGCCGACATAGGTTTCGCCGGACCCCACGTCGTCCCAGTCCGGCGCCGCCTGCGCCCCGACCCCGGCGACCGGCGCGATCGGATCGGTCACCGGCGCGCCGCGCGCCTCCGACAGCAGCGACTGGAGCAGTCGCTCGGACTGGTCGTAGTTCCCCTCGCCCAGCACCTGCCGACGCACGCGGCCATCCGCGCCAACGAAGTAGAACGCCGGCCAGGCCGAATTGCCGAAGGCGTTCCAGATCCGGTACTCGCTGTCGAGGACGACAGGATAGCCGACGCCCAGCTCGGCCACCGCCCGTCGGACGTTGGCGATGTCCTTCTCGATGCCGAACTCGGGCGTGTGCACGCCGATCACCACCAGGCCGCGGTCGCGGTACTTGTCCGCCCAGGCCCGAACGTAGGGCAGCGGGCGCAGGCTGTTGATGCAGGTGTAGGTCCAGAAGTTCACCAGCACGACCTTGCCGCGGAGGTCTTCAGGCCGGAGCGGCGGGGAGTTGAGCCAGTCGCGGCCGCCGGCGAGGGCGCGGGCCGGATCGGCCACGTGCGGCGCGGCAAACACCGCGGCCGCCGCCCAGGGCGCCGGGGACGCCCCCTGCCCCAGCCATCCGGCGGCGTAACCCAGCCAGACCGCGCCAACGGCGATCGCCACCAAGACGATCGGGGCGGCGCGCAACGCCGCAGATCGCGACAGGCGCCGGAAGGGGGGCTTGCGCTCTTCGGCCATGCGGGGACCTCCGATCGGGTTGGCGAAAGCGCACGCCAGGACGGCGCGGAACAATGGGCGAGGACGCGGCGGGGCGCCTATTGGACCAAGGTATCGGCGACAGCCCGGCGCGAGGTCGCTGGCTGTCGCCTCGCCTGCGACCAGATGACCATCGACACCAAAGTGCTATGGACGGCCGCTCCGCGGCAAACGCATGCTGGCGTCGGGGCGGTCGCGAAGGGCTGGAATGGACGCTGATCTCGGCCGTCTCGTCGATGCGCTGCCGGGCCTGATGTGGACGGCGACGCCCGACGGCGGCGCGGAGATCCTGGGCCGGGGCTGGCTCGAGTACGCCGGCGTGAAAGCTGAAGACGCACCCCAGCCGGGGTGGCAGCAGGCCATCCATCCTGACGACGCGCCGAGCCTGCTGGCGAAGTGGAGCGCGATCCTGAAATCCGGCCGGGCCGGCGAGATGACGGCGCGGCTGCGCCGGTTCGACGGCGCCTACCGCTGGTTCCTGCTGCGCGCGAGCCCCATGACCGACGACCTGGGGAACGTCGTCCGCTGGTGCGGGATCAACATCGACATCGAAGACCGGGTCCAGGCGGAGGAAGCCGTGCACGAGCGCGACCGCCATTTCCGGTCGATCTTCGATGGCCTGCCGGCGCTGGTGACCCTGACATCCCCGACCGGCGCCCTGGAACTGGCCAACCGCCATGTGCTGGACTTCTACGGCGTGTCGCTCGACGCGTTGCGGTCCCAGGAAGCCGGCGCGTCTTTCCACCCTGACGACCTGCCCAGCGCCGCCGCGGCGTGGGCGCGGGTTCAGGCCACGGGCGCGCCCTACGACCTCGAGGCCCGCAAGCGCCGCGCCGACGGCGTCCACCGCTGGATGCGGTTGCAGGGTTTCCCGCTGCACGACAGCCGGGGCGAGGTCGTCAACTGGTACTTCCTGCAGACCGACATCAACGACGCCAAGCAGGCGGAACAGAAGCTGGCCGCCGAGAAGAGCCTGCTGGAAATGGTGGCCAGGGGCGTGCCGCTGCAGGAGGTGATGGAGGCGCTCTGCCGGCAGGTCGAGGCGCTGGCCCCCGGCAGCTACTGCAGCATCCTGCTGGTCAATCCCGATGGCGAGACGTTCAGCGTGGGCGCCGGGCCCAGCCTGCCAGGCAGCTACAATGCCGTGCTGCACGGCAAGACGATCGATCCGAGCTACGGACCCTGCTCGCTGGCCGTCGCGATCAGGGCGCCGGTGATCACCGCCGACCTCGCCAAGGACCCCCGGTGGGCCTCGTCCATCTGGCCGGCGCTGATGGCCGAGTACGGGCTGAGATCCTGCTGGTCCATGCCGATCTTCTCCATGGGTCAGGAGGTGCTCGGGATCTTCGCCATCTACCGTCGCGAGCCGAACGGCCCGACCGCGGACGAGCAGGAGCTGATCGACCGGTTCGCCAAGCTCGCCGGCATCAGCATCGAACGCGCGCAGGCCGACGCGGCCCTGCAGGCTGGCGAAGCGGAGATCCGGCAGGCGCACAGCTTCCTCGCCGAGGCCCAGCGGCTGAGCCAGACCGGGAGCTTCATCTGGGACGTCGCGGCGGACGATCACGACTGGTCCCGGGAACTGCGCCGAATCTTCGAATTCGACCCCGCGGTGAAGGTCACCACACCGATGATTCTCGGCGGCATCCACCCGGAGGACATGCCGGCCGTGGAAGCCCTGATGGGGGCGGCCGCGCAAGGCGGCGACGCGTTCGACCTGGTGTTCCGCATGACCACCGCAAGCGGCGCCCGCAAGCATGTCCGGGTGGTGGGACATCGCATCGAGGAGATCACCGATCGACCGGTGTTCATCGGCGCGCTCCAGGACGTGACGCGGAGCAAGCTCGCCGAGGAGGCCCTGGACAGGGCGCGCGCCGAGCTGGCCCATCTGACCAGGGCCATGACCCTGAGCGCGCTGACGGCGTCGATCGCCCACGAGGTCAACCAGCCGCTCGCTGGGATCATCACCAACGCCAGCACCTGCCTGCGCCTGCTGGCGGCCGATCCGCTCAATCTCGACGGCGCCCGGGCCGCGGCGCAGCGGATCATCCGGGACGGCAACCGCGCCTCCGAAGTCATCCAGCGCCTGCGGGCCCTGTTCACGCGCCAGCATGCCGAAGTCACGCCGGTCGACCTCAACGAGGCCGCCGGCGAGGTCGTGAGCCTGTCGCTCAGCGAGCTGCAGCGGAAGGGCGTCCTCGCGCGCACCGACTTCGCGCAGGACCTGCCGCCCGTCCACGGGGACAAGGTTCAGCTCCAGCAGGTGGTCCTCAACCTTGTCCTCAACGGCGCCGACGCGATGAGCGCGATCTACGACCGTCCGCGCGATCTGCTGATCACCACGCGGTGCGACGACGGGCGGGTCCGGTTGTCGGTGCGCGACGCGGGGGTCGGGGTCGATCCCAACGCGCTCGAGAAACTGTTCGACGCCTTCTTCACCACCAAGACTGACGGCATGGGGATCGGGCTCTCGATCAGCCGCTCGATCATCGAAAGCCATGAGGGTCGGCTCTGGGCCGCCGCCAACGACGGCCCCGGCGCGACCTTCTCCTTCACCCTGCCCGCCATCTTTTCCACCCAAACCGCCGAGACCTCTGCCCTCGGCCCGTACATGGCCGGAGTGAGGCCTGTCGTGAGGCAAGCGTAATGTTGATGCGTAAGCTCGTTTCGGTCGTCGACGATGACGAATCCGTGCGCGAGTCCCTGCCGGATCTGCTGCGATCCTATGGTTTCGAGGTGCAGCCGTTCTCGTCCGCCGAGCAGTTCCTGGCGTCCGCCAGCCTCCCGCTCACCCGGTGCCTGGTCCTGGATATCGCGATGCCGGGGATGAGCGGACCTGAGTTGCAGCTCGAGCTGACGCGGCGGCGGCAGGACATCCCGATCGTGTTCATTACCGCCCGGACCGATGAGGCCTGGCCGGCGCGCGTGCTTCAGCGCGGGGCCGTCGCCTGCCTGCTGAAGCCGTTCAGCGAAGGGGCGATCCTCGAGGCCGTGAACTCAGCTTTCGATAGACGATGAGCGGCTCATGCCATGTAATGGCCAGCTTCTGGAGCCAAGCCTGCGCTTACCTCTCCCGGTGGGATCTCCGTCATGCCGGATGCCAGACCGACCGTATTCATCGTCGACGACGACGTGTCCGTGCGCGAGTCCCTGGAAGCACTGATCGAGGTCGAGGGTTGGGAGGCCCGCAGCTTTGCGTCCGCCCAGGAGTTCCTGAACGTCCAGCCCCCCGGCGGCGCCAGCTGCCTGGTGCTTGACGTGACCCTGCCGGGTCTCAGCGGCCTGGAGCTGCAGGATCGGCTCGGCGGCGAGCGGCCGGACATGCCGATCATCTTCATCACCGGCTACGGCGACATCCCGATGAGCGTGCGGGCGATGAAGGGGGGCGCGGCGGAGTTCCTGACCAAGCCCTTCGGCGAAGCGGTCCTGCTGGAGGCGATCGAATCTGCGCTGGCGCGCAGCCGCGCGGCGGTGAGCGAGCTCGGAACGCTGCAGGCGCTGCGGGATCGCTACCGGCTGCTCAGCCGGCGCGAGCGCGAGGTGATGGGCCTGGTCGTCTCCGGCCTGCTCAACAAGCAGGTGGCCGGCGAGCTTGGCATCAGCGAGATCACGGTGAAGGCCCACCGCGGGCGGGTCATGGAAAAGATGCAGGCCCGGTCGTTCGCCGAGCTGGTGAAGCTGGGCGAGAAGCTGGGTCTCGCTTCGGCGCCGTAGCGAGACCCGACCCGCTCACCGCGCTGTCCAGACCGGGGGCCGCTTCTCGGCAAACGCCCGCGGCCCTTCCTTCGCGTCCTCGGACTGCATCACCATGGACCGCTCTCTTTGGGTCGCGGCCCAATAGGAATCCTCCGCCACGACCCGGCCGTCCTGGATGCCGCGGGCGATGCGCTTGGAGGCCTGCACGGACAGGGGCGCGTTGACGGTGATCCGGTTCGCCAGCTTCAGCGCGGCCTCCACCACCTGGTCGCGGGGCACGATGGCGTTCACCAGGCCCAGGTCGAGCGCGCGCTGGGCGGTGATCGGATCGCCGGTGAGCAGGATCTCCATGGCGATCTTCTGGGGCAACTGCATCCCCAGGCGGAAGGCGCCCCCGGCCGCGGCAATGATGCCGCGCTTGACCTCGGGCAGGCCGAACATCGCCGTGTCAGCCGCCACCGCCAGGTCGCTGGCCAGCGTCAGCTCTGTGCCGCCGCCGAGGGCGAAGCCGTTCACCGCCGCGATGGTGGGCTTGGTGATGTGGTGGTTGACGTAGCCGCCAAAACCCCAGGCCTGCTCGGCGGCGTTGTCGGGAACCAGCTTCTCGCCGCGGGCAAGCGCCTTCAGGTCGGCGCCGGCGCAGAAGGCCTGGTCGCCCGCGCCGGTCAGGATCACCGCCCGGATGTCCGGGTTGCGGCCGGCCTCCTGCATCGCCGCGCCGACGCCGAGGTGCACGGCCAGGTTCACGGCGTTGCGCGCATCCGGCCGGTTGATCGTGATGATCATTACGCGGCCCTGGCGCTCGGTGAGCACGACGGGGGCGCTGCTGGCGACGTCAGCCATCATTCGATCCTTTCACTCGATCGCAGGGATTGAACGGGGCGAGCGGCCTATTCGGCGGCCGCCGCCTGCCTGAACACCGCCTCGCGGCCGCCCCGGACCAGGGCGCCCGGCAGGGCGCCCGTGTGCCGGCCGTCCTCGAACGTCACCTGGCCGGACTTGATCGTGAAGCGGTAACCCTCGGCGCGCTGGACCAGACGCTTGCCGCCGGCCGGCAGGTCGTAGACCGCCTCCGGGCGGAACAGGCGCAGGCCCTCGTAGTCGATGATGTTCAGGTCGGCGAGCAGCCCTGGCTTGAGCTCGCCGCGGTCGTTCATGCCAAAGGCCCTGGCCGTGTCGCTGGAGAGCTTGCGGACCAGGAACTCCAGCGGCAGGCGAGGCCCGTTGGCGCGGTCGCGGGCCCAGTGGGTGAGGATGAAGGTCGGCATGCCCGCGTCGGCGATGACGCCGCAATGCGCCCCGCCGTCCGACAGCCCGAACAGGACCTTCGGGTGCTCCATGTGGCGGATGAAAAAGTCGAAGTCGTAGGACCCGAAGGCGCGCAGCGGCTGGTAGAACAGCTCGCGGCCGCCGTCGCGGATCAGGAGGTCGTACATCATCTCCAGCGGCGCGACCCCGGCCGCCTCGGCCAGCCCGCCGACGCTCTCGGCCCGGCTGCGCTCGTAAACCGGCTTCTCACCCAGCGGGAAGACGTAGAACAGCAGCTCCTCGGGGCCGCGTTCCATCGCCCCGCGGTACATGGCGCTCTTCTCGCTCATCAGCGCGCCGCGGACCTCCGGCTGCCGCATCAGCTCGATCTTCTGCTCCAGCGGCAGGTGCGCGATCTTGTGGCGGTAGGTCGGATGGCCGGAGAAGACGTTGAAGCTCGACGTCAGGCCGTGCAGCACGCCGGTGGGACGGCCGGCGATCTGCGGCCGGATCTCCATCCCCTCCGCCAGCGCCTCGGCGGCGATGTCGTACATGCGGTCGTCGGAGTAGGCGGCGGACGAGGTGTTCACGAGGGTTACCGGCAGGCCGGTCTCGCGCGCGAAGGACTTGATCCACTGCCACTCATCGTCCTCGCCGAGGTGGTCGGTGACGATCTCGAACACCCCGTGCCCCAGGCCCTTCATCGCCAGGCCCAGCGCCAGCATCTCGTCGGACCCGGCGAAGGTGCCGGGTACGTGCACGCCGCGCTTGTCCTTGTGCAGCCAGGTCCGGGAGGTGGTGAAGCCGAGCGCGCCGGCCTGAACGCCCTCGCGCACCAGCCTGGCCATCTCGGCGATCTCGGCGACGCTCGGCTCGTAGCTGGTGTTGCAACGCTCGCCGAGCACATAGGCGCGGATCGCGCCGTGCGGCACCTGGGCGCCCAGGTCGATCGCCCGCGGCTTGGCTTCGAGCGCGTCGAGGTATTCGGGGAAGCTCTCCCAGCACCAGTCGATGCCTTCGGCGAGGGCGGCGCCCGGGATGTCCTCCACCCCCTCCATCAGCTCGATCAGGAAATCCTGCTGGCCGGGCCGGACGGGGGCGAAGCCGACTCCGCAGTTGCCCATCACGGCTGTGGTGACCCCGTGCCAGCTCGACGGCGACAGCAGCGGGTCCCATGACGCCTGCCCGTCGTAATGGGTGTGGATGTCCACCCAGCCCGGGGTGACCAGCAGGCCCGTCGCGTCGATCTCGCGCCGCGCGCTGGCGGACACCTGACCGACCTCGACGATGCGGTCGCCATCGATGGCGATGTCGCCGACGTAGGCGGGCGCGCCCGTGCCGTCGACGATGGTCCCGTTCCGGATGATCAGATCGCGCACCATGATCTCCCTAACTTGCTCGGTTTCAGGCACGCTACCCCGGCGCACGGGTTGGCCATAGTGGTTTGTCGGGCCAGCGGGCCATGCCGCCAGAGGGAGGATAAGGCGCATGATCAAGGTGATGATCTTCATCAAGCGACGGGCGGACCTCAGCCTGGAGGCGTTCCGCGAGCACTACGAGACGGTGCACGTTCCCCTGTCGCTGACGCATCTGCCGCTGATGCAGAAACATGCGCGGAACTACGTCATCCGGCGGCCGGACGAGCCCGAAGGCGACTACGACGTGGTCACCGAATGCTGGTTCGAGAGCTGGGAGACGCTGAAGGCGACGGCCGCGGTGCTGGCTGAGAAGCGGCCGATTTTCCAGGAAGACGAGGAACGGTTCATGGACCGCGCCTCGATCCGCTCGGTCACGGTCGACGAGAGCGTGACCTGGCAAGCCGGCGCACAGGAACGGAACGCCGCCGGCAACCCCTAGGCCCCGGCTACGGACTTCGCTGCAATGTTGGGGAAGGTCAGCGTCATCCGTGCGGTGGTGGTCAGTTCGTCGGCCTCGGTCGTGGCGGCCAGGTCGAGTTCCACCTTACGCACGCCATCCTGCTCGCTCTTGCCGACGACCCGCCCCGAGCAGACGATTTCGCCCAGATAGTTCGGCCGGTGATAGCGGACCGAAAAATCGGCGACGTCGGCGACCTCCCGCGGAATCCAGTCCGTCACCGCGCGGCACATGTAGGCGAACGTCAGCCAGCCGTGGACGATCACGCCCGAAAAGCCGCGCTCGACCATGTAGAGGTGGTCCCAGTGCTGGTGCGCATAGTCTTCCGACGCGCCGGCATAGCGGACCAGGGTCGCAGCCTCCACGTGCTGGCGCAGCGGGGGGACCTCCTGGCCGATCTCGATTCGCTCGAAGGTCAGGTCGTGAGGCATGCCCCCGCTCCTACTCAAAATTGACCAGGACGACGCGCACCGTGGCGACCAGCTCCTGGCGCTGGTTGGTCAGCGAGATGTCCACCGCCTGGAACAGCAGCACGCCGTTGCGGCCATTGCGCGTGTAGACGTCCGCATAGCGGCCGACGGCGGTGATCCGATCCCCGGGGCGGATCACGCCCTTGATGTCGGCGACGTCGTCGGTGTGCAGGAACCGGGCGAGCGGCAGGTCGCGGACGGCCACGCCCGACATCACCTCGGGCGGGTAGACAGAGACCCAGGTCGGGCAGGCGATCAGGCCCCCGAAGCGGGTCGTCTTCGCATAGGCCTCGTCGAGGTAGATGGGGTTGGTCTCGCCGACCGCCTTGGCGAACTTGATCAGCGCGCCGGTCTCGACCGTGTGCGTGAACGGCGCGCCCTCGAACCCGATCCTCTCGCGGAGGTCCCGCACCAGGGCGTCAACGTCTACCATCGCAGCCAAGCCTCCCCTTCCACTGTCGTCCCGGCCGAAGCCGCGCGGCGGCGTAGAGCCGGGATCTCAGCGCGATTGTCGGCGGGAGATCCCGGACAGCTCGCTGCGCGAGCTTCCGGGATGACACTACCGGGGTCTGGACCGAGCCGATCCTAGACCTCCAGCAGCACCGCGCCGGCCATGCCGCCGCCGGCGCACATGGTGGCGACCCCCAGGCCGCCGCCGCGACGGCGCAGGTCGTTGATGATGGTGGCGATCATCCGCGCGCCGGAGGCGGCGATCGGGTGGCCGAGGCTGCAGCCGCTGCCGGAGATGTTGACGGTGTCCTCGTCGATGCCGAGCTCCTTGCAGGCGGCGATCGGCACCGAGGCGAAGGCCTCGTTGATCTCCCAGAGGGCCACGTCGGACTGCTTCACCCCGCCCTTCTGCAGCACCTTCGGAATGGCCGTGATCGGGGCCATGCCGGTGCGGTAGGGCTCGACGCCGACGGCGGTCCAGCTGCGGACGGTGGCGAGCGGGTTCAGCTTGTGCGCCCGGGCGAAGTCCTCGCTCACCACCATCACGGCGGCCGCCGCGTCATTGACGCCGCTGGAGTTGCCGGCGGTGACGGAGAAGCCTTCGATCTCGGGGTGCAGCACCTTCAGCGAGGCCAGCTTCTCGATCGAGCTGTCGCGGCGGGGATGCTCGTCGACCGAGAAGTCGAACTGCGTGCCGTCGCGGCGGGTGACCGGCACGGGCACGATCTCGCCCACGAAGTTGCCGGCGTCGATGGCGGCGACCGCGCGCTGGTGCGAGCGCAGCGCCCAGGCGTCCATCTCCTCGCGGGTTATGCCGGCGAGCTTGGCGGTGTTCCAGCCGACCAGCCAGCCCATGTCGTTGTTCGGCGCTTCCGGGTCCCACGGGTGGCTCGGCGGGCGCCACTTGGTGTCGAACTGGTCGTCGGTGCCGGCCAGGCGCTGGGCCAGCGACGGCGACATCGAGCTGGCCTGCACGCCGCCGGCCACGATGGCGTTTTCCATGCCCGAGCGGATCGCCGCGGCAGCGGCGCCGACGGTAGTCAGGCTGCCGGCGCAGTGCCGGTTCACCGCCATGCCGGGGATGCTGTTGAGGCCAGCCTCGGTGGCCGCGTGGCGGGCCAGCACGCCGCCGCCGTACAGGGACTCCGCGAAGATCACGTCGTCGACGTCGGCAGGATCCACCTCGGCGCGACGGATGGCCTCGGTGAGCACGATGCGGGCGAGCGTCTCGGCCGAGACGTCGACCAGGCTGCCCCGGCGGGCGGTGGCGATGGGCGTGCGAACCGCACTGACGATGACGGCCTTGGGCATGAGGCAGGTTCCTTGGATGACGGAGGTCTTGCGTCGGCTTTAGTCGCAGCGGACGTCCAGATCAATTTAGGCGCTGCGCGGCGGATCGCTACAGGGCCGGGTGGCGGGTGTGCCAGTCGGTCGCCCGCTGGAATGCGTGTCCGGCGCGGCAGAGCAGCGGTTCGGAGAGGTGCTGCCCGACCAGCTGCATCCCGATCGGCAATCCGCCCTTCGAGACACCGCATGGCAAGGTGATGGTCGGCAGGCCGGTCAGGTTGAACGGCAGGGTGAACCGGCTGAGCTGGCCGATCTGGGCACCGCCCATGGCCTTGGCTGCTTCGACGGTCGGCGTGGTGCTTGGCAGGGCCGGGATCAGCAGCAGGTCGATGTCGCGCCACAGTCGGCTGACCTCGCCGGCGAAGATGCGCCGCGACCTGAGCGCATCGGCGGCGGCCAGAGGCGAGGTCTTGAGGCCGGCCTCGATGGTCTTCGCCAGTTCGGGGCCGTACTCGGCGGCACGCGCCGGGAAGG
>Ga0207695_10008157_pt1 | contig 13169 bp, 10 predicted proteins | sample KBSC54metaG_FD_184354 | JGI IMG/M metagenome (GOLD analysis project Ga0207695, IMG submission 184354) | Corn rhizosphere microbial communities from Kellogg Biological Station, Michigan, USA - KBS C5-4 metaG (SPAdes) (version 2) | ecosystem: Host-associated > Plants > Roots > Rhizosphere > Soil...
CCCATCGAGCACATTGTTCTGAAAATATTTTCTGGGGTTGATCACCGATTCGCCTACGTAAGCGTGGGCAGCGAAGTGCATGACGGCATCGACGCGGCCCAGGACCGGGGCCAGCTTGGCCACGTCCGAAATATTCCCAACGATCAACTCGAAGCCCTGGGCGAGTTCGGCGTGCCCGGCGCCCAGATTGTCGTAAATGATGGCTTCATAGCCGCGGCGCTTGAGCGCCAGAGCGGCGTGACTGCCGATGTAGCCTGCGCCTCCAATGACTAGAACTACCAAGTGCGCGCTCCCTTCCCCGATCTTGCCCTGAACAGGAATTCTGGATTCTAGCAGATGAATGTCGAAGAACGGTTTGAACCGACTGGCGACGAGGCGGCGGAAGCAAGAAGAAAATGGGCGCCGACTTTCGCCGGCGCCCGCGCAGGGTCAGAAGGAGTAGAGCAGATCGAACTGCATGCGCTTGAGGTAGGGCTCCTGTTCCCCCGGGGTAATTCCGGGCGCAAGAATTGCATGCTGCAGGCTGCTGTTCAGAGTGCGGCCGATCCACAGGGTGTAACTGGCCACAGTATTCGATCGCACCTTCCAGAGTGCAGAAATCCGGTTTTGCAGAAGGTTCGAAGGCGCCCGGTTTTCGCTTTCGAGGAAGGATGAAATAGCAGAATCCTGCTCTTGACGATACCAGGCATACCCAATTTGTATGTCATTCCTGTTCTTCAGCTGCCCCAGACTGAAATCGACCTGGTAGGCGTGCGATTGCTTGCCGAGGCCAGTCAGGACATTTCCCTGCGAGTCCAGCGGGTGATCAGCAGCGTTCAAATTGTTTTCGTACTCCAGCAGCAGGTTGATGGGGAAACGACTCCAGCCGGTCTTGATCTGGTTATTCAGAATAAAGTCGGCGTAGAGGAACCCGGAAAGGAAATGAAGTTTGCCGGCCCCATCCGTGAAGGTCGCGTTGGTAAAGCCCTGGGGACCGAAAACGCAGGGCGCCGTGGTGGGAAAGCCGGAACCGGCAGCGCATCCTGGCCCTTCTCCTGGAGACTGCACGGCGAAGGAAGAGGCGTTCAGGATGGCGTCGGGGAATCGCCAGTCGAGAAGACTGAACGACGCGGTGCTGTTAAGGAAACCAAAATCCAGCTTGCCCGAAACCTGGCCTCCCACAGCGAAGGAGTCGTCACCCTTGGAGGCTTCGTTGTAGAGCAACTGGATGCCCTGTACGGTAAAGTTCTTGATCACAGGGCTCTTCAGATCGAAGGAGAATTTTTCGGTGAAGCCCTCAGGATTCAGGTCTGAATCGAAAGTCATCGGAGTGCGTTGCCAGGTAAAGCCAAATTTGCCACCGGTCAGGCTGATCCACTTTGCGGCTACGGGTTGATAGGTTACGTAGGCACGATCGATGGCAATGCTCTTGCGCGTGAAGAAATTAGTCAGGGTTTCATTGGTGCTGTTGGAGTCGCCCAGGGAGCCGGAACTAAGCAGGAAGCCACTGGTAAAGTCTTCGTTCAGCTTGCCTTCGACGCCAAAGCGCAGTCGAATACGGGCGCGATTGCGGCTCACGCAAGAGGGGCAGTCCTGGAAGAAGTCTTCGCCCCGGACACGAATGTCGCCGACGAAGCGGAAGCGTCCCAGGGCCTCCTGCAAAGCGCTGAGTCTCTTGTTCTCATCCTTGGATTGCTTGTCCACGAGCGCAAGCCCGGTTCTTGCCTCGGTAACGCTGCTGGAAACCTGATCGGCCTGGCGTTGGGCCTCGGCGGCCGACTGCTGGGCCTGCGCGGCCGTGGCCTGCGCCTGCTCAGCGCTGCCCTGCACTTTTTGCGCGCTGGCGCTGGCCTGTTGCGTTGCGTCGAGGAGTTGTTGCAGCTGGGACTTCAGCTGCTCCAGCTGTTGGCGCTGCTCCTCCGACTGTCTCTGCTGGGCTGCTAGGGCGTCGCGCAGCTCCTGCACTTCCTGGCTGGTAACACGTGCCGACGCCGAGGCCTTCTTCGAAATGGCCTTCCGTGGAGCGGCCTTGGAACTTCCGCCAGTCTGCGCCACGGCCCCGCTGATAAACAGTATGAATGTGCTGAACCATAAGAACCGTCTCATTGTTTCTCCCTTTGGTTGAGTTTTTCTGCTTGAGCTTTGCCGGACAGGCCTGGGGCCGCCGGAACGGCGAACCCATAACTCCGCAACAGATCCTGAATCGGCGGTGTCTTTACGAACTCTACGAATTGACGAGCAATATCCTTATGAGGCGACGACTTCAAGATCACGGCGCCCTGCTCGATGGCGGGATAGTCTTCTGCGGGAATTTCTCCGTGCCTGCCCTTTTCCTTCAGGGAAGGAGCCAATGCCAGGGAAAGAGCCAGGATTCCAATATCAGCGCTGCCGGAGACAACAAAAGTAGCGGTTTGCGAGATATTCTCTCCCAGAACGAATTTCGGGGAGATCTGGTCGTAGAGGCCTTCGTGGCGAAGGGCTGCGACCGCGGCCCGTCCATAGGGCGCATGGGCGGGGTTAGCAATGGCGATTTTTTGAATACCGGGATCCAGCAGGACCCGCAGGCCCAAGCCCAGGTCGAGTTTGGATTGGTTGGGAACCCAAACCACGATTTTCCCCGTGGCATAAGGGTAGAGGGTGTTTGGTTCGGCCAGGCCAGCAGTCTCCAGCCGCTTTGGGTAATCAATATCGGCGGAAAAGAACACATCAAACGGAGCGCCGTTTTGCAGTTGGGCGAAAAAGTTGCCGGAAGAACCGAAAATGAGCTTCACCTGCTTACCGGTAGCTTTCTCGAAGCGTTCGCCTACATCATGGAAAGCAAACTGAAGGTCGGAAGCGGCGACAACGGTGATGTCCTGTGCAACGCAAAACCGGCCACCAAACCCCGACATGAGAATGACTGCCAGAACCAGCCGCTTAAAATTCATGGTTTCAATGCTCCTCCCAAACGGAATCGCTATCCCTATCAGGTAAGCTGGTTTAAATTGGATTTAAGTGCCCTGTCAAATCGAATTGAATCGACTCAATGTGGGTCGGAACAAAGCAGTTTCAACAACAGCGGAAGGTCAAAGTTGCCATGTCAGGGCCTCTGTACTCTCAGGATCATGACTTCAGTCGATTTGATAAGAGCAGCGGCCAGTTGCCCTTTTTGCAGACGCAGCTCGCGAACGGCGTCCGAGGTGATCACCGAGGTGATCCGCTGTCCGCCGATCGACAAGGTAATTTGTGCCATGATTCCGTCGATCTTGATATCGAGAATGCGCCCTATCAACTGGTTGCGGGCGCTGATTTGCCGGAACTGAGCGCGCCGCTGAGGAACCGGCAGGCGCCTTTCAGCAAAGTGAAGATGCTTATCCAACTCGCGCTCGGGAATCCGGTGATGTCCCCCCTGGGTCTTGACGGTGAGAAGCTTGCGGGTATGGATCCATCGCTTCAGCGTGGAATAACTGATGCCGAGCACCTTGGCAGCGTCACGGGGACGGATCAGCTTGGCGTCTTCACTCAAGAACCAGTTCCTCCACGCGCTCCACGTTGCGATCCATGGTCAACGCTAATGAGACCCAGAACTCAATCTTCTCTTCTACGCGGATTTCCGGGAACCACCATGGGTAACACTCTCGCATCCTCGTGCGTCTTTTTTCCCAGGCGTTTGCCCGTCTTGACAAACTTCGGGTTGACAATATCGGCCAGGGTGGTGTGCTCCAGGATCTTGGCCGCGGCGTTACGGACTTCCATAAAAACCTTGTAGAGCGCGCGATGCTCGAGGTCGCTATCAATCAGACTGCGGAGCTGCTCCGCATCGCCGAAAGGGGCCAGCGGACCGTCGATCAGGCGAATGATCTCGCTGAGACGAATTTCAGAAGGAGGGCGACGCAGCTGGTATCCGCCCTTTGCGCCGCGAACGCTTTCGACAATGCGGGCGTTCTTCAATTCCAGAAGAATGAGTTCCAGGAATTTTTCCGGAAGCACCTCTTCATAGGCGATATCGCGGATGCGGATGGCGCCCTGGTTGTAGTGGCGGGCCAGCATCATCATGGCCTGCAGGGCGTAAAGGCCTTTCTGGGAGATTTTCATACTGCCCTATGATGACATAAAACCCTATAGGGTTGGTAGGGTTTCTTTGCTTTTTCGGAGAAACCAGGGGATCCGTCCGGCGGGACGGCGAGGCGCCCGTCCTCCATGCCACGTCGACTAGGCTATGCGAAGGACCTGGACGGTGATGTTGTCTGGGCCGCCGCGCTTCTTGGCGGTGTCCACCAGGGCATCGCAGATCTCAGCTGCGGTTTTCCCGGCCACCGCGCTTTGAATCTCGCCTTCGCTGAGCAGGCTCCACAAGCCGTCGGTGCAGAGCACCAGCGCGTCCCCTGATTCGAGAGCGACCGGTTGTGGCGGAGAATCAGGCGTGATGTTATTTCCCGCTCCCAGGGCGGCGGTGAGGATGTGGCGCTGGGGATGCGACTCGGCCTCCTCAGCGCGGAGCACGCCGTTCTGGACCAACCGGCTGACATAGGAGTGATCGTGGGTAAGACGTGAAATGGAAGTTCCGCGCAGCAGATACAACCGGCTGTCCCCTACGTGCGCAAAATAAAGCTGGTGGTCGAGCAGGGCCATGGCAGTGCACGTCGTCCCCATGCCATGGAGGTCGGGATACTTGGCGGCGTATTCCTGGATGCTCTGGTGCGCGGTCTGGAAACCCAGCAGGAGCCAGGCGCGTGGGTCACCCTGCACCGCGCCGGCATAGACCCGTTCAATCACTTCGACGGCAATGCGGCTGGCTTCCTGCCCGCCTTCATATCCGCCCATGCCATCTGCCACAATGGCCAGGCGGCCCTTCATGGGGAACTCGGAATCGCTGGCCGGTTCCCAATAGGAATAGCGGTCTTCGTTATTTTCTCGCTGGCAGCCGACGTCGCTGAGGCCCGCCAGCTCCACACCAGGCCGAACTCTCATTCCACCCCTTTTACCTCGCAAATACCCAAGCGGATTCTGGATTATACCGGACGAAGCGCGAATCGATAGGGAAGGTTGGCCTGACTGTGCGGTCGTCGGAAGAGCGACTGAGCCGGGACCATGCAGATTTTCCGCTGAAAACGCGATTCCGTCGATTCTTGAACTTGTAGAAGCCTTTCCGCCTGTTGAGTGAGGAAGAATTAGGTAGGTCGTGACGTGCACCTGAATTATGAATATGCGCTCGCACTGTCCTACAATGCCTTCGAGAGACATCCCCCTAGAGGATCAGGAACCAAGGCAAATGGCGACGGCAGCAACCGTGAATCGGGCAGACGAGCACGAACAGATTGGCAAGGCTGCTGGTCCGTGCGTGATGGTAATTTTCGGAGCGTCGGGCGACTTGACCAAGCGCAAGCTGGTACCGGCCCTCTTCAACCTGGTAAAAGCCAAGCTGCTGCCCAAGAATTTTGCGGTGGTGGGCGTGGCCTTTGATGCTTTAAGCCGCGACCAGTTTCGCGAGCAGGTAACCGGTTTTCTGCATCCCGAGGACCGGGGCACGGAGGCCTGGGAATGGTTCACCCAGCGGCTCTACTATCAGCGCGGTGAATTCGGCGATCCGGCTACATACTCGACCCTGGCCACACAACTCGCCGGAGTGGACAAGGAACACGGCACGCAAGCCAACTACCTGTTCTACCTGGCCACGGCACCCAAGTTCTTCGCTCCGATTGTTCAGCAACTGGGCAAGGCCGGGCTTTCCGACCAAAAGGATGGATGCTGGCGGCGGGTGGTGATCGAAAAACCTTTCGGGCACGATCTCGACTCGGCCAAGGCTCTGAATCGCGACGTCAAGGCGGTGCTCGCGGAAAACCAGATTTACCGCATCGATCATTACCTGGGCAAAGAGACAGTGCAGAACATCATGGTGTTTCGTTTTGACAACGCCATCTTCGAGCCCATCTGGAACCGCCGCTACATCGATCATGTGCAGATTACGAACGCGGAAACGGTCGGAGTAGAACTGCGCGGCGGATACTTTGATACGGCGGGCACGCTGCGCGACATGGTCCCCAACCACATCATGCAGTTGCTGAGCCTCACCGCGATGGAGCCCCCGGTGTCGTTCCAGGCCGAGGCAGTCCGCAACGAACAGGCGAAGATCCTGCGCGCGGTGCAGCCCCTGGATTCGGAAGATGTGCTCCATTCCAGCGTGCGCGGACAATACGGGGAAGGAATAGTCGATGGAGAAAGAGTGGCCGCTTACCGCGCCGAGCCCGGGGTGGCCCCGGAGTCGAAGACCGAAACCTTCCTGGCCTTGAAGCTGAACATCGACAACTGGCGATGGGCAGGGGTCCCGTTCTATGTCCGAACCGGAAAACGGCTGGCGCAGCGCCACACGGAAATCACGATCCAGTTCAAGCGCACGCCCTTCGAAATTTTTCGCAACGCACCGGTCCACAAACACACCAACCAGCTGGTCATGCAGATACAGCCGGTGGAAGGAATATCGCTGAGCTTCGGTGCCAAGGTTCCCGGCCCAGTATTGCGAGTGGGATCGGTGGACATGAGTTTTGAGTACACCAAATATTTTGGCGCGGATGCGTACACCGGCTATGAGGTCCTCATTTATGAATGCATGATTGGGGACGCAACTCTTTTTCAGCGCGCCGACATGGTGGAGGCGGGCTGGAGTATCGTGGACCCGATTCTGGATGTGTGGCAGGCGCTGCCTCCGCGCAGATTTCCTAACTATCCTTCGGGCACATGGGGCCCGGCGGACTCTGACGAATTGCTGGCCCGCGACGGCCGGCAGTGGAGGAAAATCGAACCATGATTCTTGCAGGCGACATTGGCGGAACCCGTACCCGGCTGGCGGCCTTCGAAACCGAGGGCACCAAGCTGAAGTGTGTGGTCGAAAAGACCTATCCCAGCCAGGAGCGCAACGGCCTGACCGGGGTGGTCGCTGAGTTTGTGAAGACGGAAGGGATTCCGGTGCACAGCGCGTGTTTTGGCGTGGCTGGCCCGGTGCGCGGCGGGCGCAGCAAAATATCAAATCTTCCCTGGACAATTGACGCGCGCGAACTGGCGGCGCAACTCAAGCTGGCCTCGGTGGGGCTGATCAATGATCTGGAGGCTTACGCGTATGGCGTTGATGCGCTGGAGTCAAAGGACCTGGTGACCCTGAGGGCAGGCGTAGAGGACGCGGAAGGAAATCGCGCAGTGATCTCGGCGCGGACCGGGCTGGGCGTGGCCGGGCTCTATTGGGACGGTTTCCGGCATCATCCGTTTGCCTGTGAAGGCGGGCATACGGATTTCGCGCCCCGGAACGATCTGGAAGTCGAACTGTTCCGGTATATTTTGAAAAAGCACGGCCATGTGAGCAGCGAGCGGGTTCTCTCTGGACCGGGAATCAAAAACATCTACGAATTTCTTCGCGACAGCAAGAAGGCTGAGGAGCCGGCGTGGTTGAAAGAGCAGATGGACAAGACGCACGACGCGCCGGCCCTGATATCGCAGGTAGCGCAGGAAAAGAAAGCTCCGATTTGCGAGCAGACTTTTTCGATTTTTGTGAGCCTATACGGAGCCAAGACCGGGGATTGCGCGTTAACCTTCATGTCCACTGGCGGGATCTTCATTTGCGGCATTATTGCCGCGAGAAACTTGAGCAAGATGCAGGACCCTGCCTTCATGGAAGCATTTTTGAGCAAGGGACGCATGCGGGGCTTGCTTGAGGACATGCCCGTGAAAGTCGTGCTGAACGACGATTGCGGAATCATGGGCGCCGCCCGCTATACGCTTATCCAGAAGGCATTTGGGAAGGCAAAGAGCGGGCTGGCGTGATGCATTAGAGAGGTGTGCCGCCTGTGCTCCCGGTAAGCCTGGTGTGTACCTCAGCGGCTGAAACCGCGCCCAGTCCTGATTTTAGCGCAGCGCGGAAGCGCCACCCCACCCTCACCGGTCCTGCAGCAGTTGTGAAATACCATCCAACGGAATTCTTACCCAGGACGGCCGGTTGTTGAGTTCATATCCGAGCTCATACACGGCTTTGTCCAGGAGATGCACATCCAGCAACAGGGCCAGCTCTTCCCTCCCCTTGGGAATGAAGATTGCGTCCCCTGAAACTTCCAGGTAGGTTCTCAGAAAAGTCGCTGACACCCATTTTTGCCAGTACTGGGCCCAGCGTCTCGGTCTCTCGTGCGATGATCCTTCGGCATTTCCCTCCTGCAACAGCGGCGCATATGCGGCGTAATGGAACGAGCGCAGCATGCCGGCAACATCCTGGAGGGGCGAACGCTTCCTGCGACGCTCTGCCAGCGGGCGCGCGGGCTCGCCTTCGAAATCGATGATGACAAAGTCGCTGCCGGTGAAGAGAACCTGGCCGAGATGATAGTCGCCATGAATGCGGGTAGCCATGGCAGAGCCTTTGAGACGCGCGAGCACCTGGAGGCGGCGGCGGGCAGTTTCTTCAAGTCGGAGAATTTCTTCCGCTTCCTGCCGGGTTTGGTCAGGCATTCCAACCTGGAGGCGACGAAGCAGGTCGAAATTGGCGGTCAGGAGTTGTGCCACCGATTCTGCGAACGCCTGATGATCGCCTTCGGCAGATGGCTGGGGCGCGAAATCCGGGTCGTCTGCCCTGGACGCCAGGGCCAAGTGAAGCTCGGCGGTCCTGCGGCCAAGGAGCGCAGCCGAGTCGAGATAGGCACCGATTCGCCGCCTGGCTGCATCCGGGACCGGCTGACCGGACAAAGCAACGAGCGACGCACCAGGGATTTCGCCGGCGCCAGCAGCGTTGGACTGCGAAACTGCTTCGTAATATTCCGCCAGAGCCCGCAAAGTGAACTGCCAGGCATCGCCCTGATTCGCGACGTAACCCTGAAGCATGCCAAGCGATGTGGCTCCGTGTTCATCCAGGTATTCGATGTAGCCGGCGAGCGGGGGCACATTTCGAAACGATGATTTCTCCATCAGAAAGACACCGATCTCCAGATCGGGATTCAGTCCTGCTTCGACACGGCGGAACATTTTCAGCACCAGTAGTTTGTCATAGACCACTGAGCTGTTGCTTTGCTCCGCGTTCATCAGCGATGGAGTAATCGGCCCTTCAGCAGGCCGCCAGAGGGATTCCAGCGCGGAGGTGGGAACGGCGCGAACCTGGCCTTTGATTCCGGGCCAAGACGCACGGTTGGCAACGGCGTCGAGTAAATGAGCGAGAAATTGCTGGTCGGTGAGGGCGTCCTTGAGGATGATTTCTGCGAAGGATCTATCCGGATGGATCCTCAGCGAAGAGGCCTGGCCTTCACTGGAGATGCGGACCATGGGGATGGCGTAGGTTTCCGCGGGACCTTCGGCGTAGTTGACCCGGGCAAAAATGAGATAAGCATTTACGGTGGTGAGCGGTACGATGTCCGGAATTTCGACGGACTTGATCTGGCGGGCTTTCCCCCCAAACCAGCGCTGCTGCAGCAGAAATTGCGGCAGGGCAGAAGGAAGCTGAGTCTGGAGGTACGCAAGGAACGATTTCTCCGGAGATGAATTGGTGGGCATGACGAGTTGCCTGTGCTGGAGTTGTCGCGTACCTGAGTGGCTTGAGGAGTGTGTAAAACTCAGGCAGGCGGCGAACCTCAGGCGCTAAAGCGCGACAGATTTTCGATACTGGTGGCACGACCGAGGTCGTGCCCTTCCCAAAACCGGGTGCGGCTGAGCTTTCCCCAATCAACGCGCTCAGCTCGACAACTTCTCCTCCTACAGCGGGGAAAGCTCGTCCTCCCGCTCCTTTCCTTCCTTTTTTTCCGGGGAGAAGCGGGCCTCCAAAAATCTTTTGGCCAGCTCCTGGCCACCGAGGCCAAAAGCGATGGCGAGGCCCAGCATCACCGCTCCCAGCACGATGGCGAAGGCAAAGAGCATGGTGGAGTCGGCCAGGCCGAGTTCTTCAAAGACTGCGGACGCGGTGAAAACCGTGATCAGCACCCGGGCTGCAGAGCTCAGCAGGCGGGGCGAAGGCATATCTGTATTGACCGCCCAGAGCAGGGCCGCGCGGGAGAAAAAGCTGGCGGCCAGCAATCCAATGAAAAGGAAAATCAGGGAGACCAGCAAGCGGGGGAGGAAAACGAAGAAGCGGGTGACGTATTCCTGCATGCCCAGGATGCCCAGGGCGCTTACACCCACGAGAATGAATCCGAGCCAGGCGGTCCAGAAAGCGAATCGACTGACCAGTTCGGTGGAGGACGGCAACGCGGCCTTGTTGAGTAACTGGGTGGCCCCGGCGCCCTCGGAGAGCTTGTCGAACTTGATGAGACGCAAAAAGCTGCGCAGGACCGCCTTCACCAGGTATGCGATCACCCAGCCAACGAGCACGACGATCAGCATCACCATCAGGCGAGGCAGGAAGCGGGCGAATTCGCGGACCAACTCCTGGGTGGCCTGAGTCAATTCATGAACAATCATTTCGCGCATGGTGACCTCACTTTTTTCCGTTCCACAATTCCAGCAGGGACGGTTTCAGACGTTCGCAGGTCAGGCAAAAGTTCTCAATGTTCTGCTCTACCTGCTCTCCGGAAGCGTCCCGGTTCTCGACCAGAAAGGTGAATGCCCGCCCGCGGTAAAGCGGGGCCAGCGCCTGGACGATGTGGTCCCGGCTGATGACGGCCTTATGATACGAAGCAGCAAATTCGTAGATGGTGCGGGCCCAGAGCTCGTCGCCATAACAAAAATCCTCTTCTTCCGAGAGAGCGGCGATCCTTTGCAGCTCGGCCAGCGTCGGCGCAGAGAGAATCGACTTGAGTACGGGTTCCAGTTCGGCCACTCCGGAGCGGAACATGGCCAGAAGCCGCTTGCGATTTACGCGCAGCGGCTCTAGGGTCACTTCCTGTTCTCCGCCCAGAGTGGGGACGGGTTGTGAGTCGCCTTTCGAGCTCCAGAGTGAAAAGTTCGGCTCGAGCGACCAGAACAGAGCGCCCACGGTCTGGCGCATGGCGTCAATCAGATCGGCGGAGCGGGCATCCAGACGGGGCTTGACGCCGAGGAAGGATTGCACCATGCGGAAGCCTCCGGTGATGGCGGAAATGGTCAAAGCGATTTCCGTTCCGGTATGACCGACTTCGTTGACCCAGATCTCCTGCGTGAGAAAATGACCGGCCAGCGGCCCGGAGAAGCTGAACTCCGACGCGTAAGGCTCCCGCACCCGCTTGCCATAGAAGGCGCGGGTCATGGGATAAACCAGGTTGCTCATCAGCAACCCGTCAAACTTGTGACGGCGGTAGAGCGGAGTCACAAAATCAGCATTCCCCTGGTACACGGGACGCAGCAGACGCTCGATCCATTCCGGCTCGATGGTGGTGGATTCGGGTGAGACCACGGCGCAGGCGGAGACGCGCAGCAGTTCGGCCGAAGCTAGAATGGTGCGCAGGGCGGTTCCAGTCGCCGGACCTCCGGCATATTCTGCGCTGATGCTATGCAGGGTGCGGAGGGCATTCAGGTCGGTGGAGTGCTGCAGATCGTTGATCGAAGCACCGCGAACCAGGTTCGAAGTCTCGTCTCGAGAACCGCCGTCGGCGTTCACAATGACCGCGCGTTCCCGGGGAAAATACTTCAGCAGGCCGGCGCGGATGGTTTGCACCACCTGACCGACGGTCGCGGCGTTGTTGTAGGTAGGCACTCCTACAAGAACATCGGCCTCACCGACATCGATCAACTGGCGAAGAAATTCATCCGTAAGAATGCTTTCCTCGGCCAACTCGCGCCTCCGTTAGAATTCCTGCCTGACGATCTCCAGCTCAGATCTTGCGCAGGCGGAACCAGTAAAACTGGTACGGGCCCAGGGTCAGGAGATAAGGCAACTCTCCGACCCGGGGAAAAATGTTTCGGCCAAACATCTCGATCAGGATATTCCCTTTGAACTGGCGCAGATCAAGTTCCACCGCCTGGGCGGTACTGGAGAGGTTGTTCACCACCAGAATGGACTCTTTGTCCAATTGTCGCACGTAGGCCAGAATCCGGTGGTTCGCGGGATAGAGAAACTCGATCGAGCCGCGGCCAAACACGGGCGTGGATTTTCGTACCTTGATGATTCGTTTCATCCAGGAGAGAAGCGAGTGGTCGAAGCGCTTCTGGGACTGGACGTTGACCGCCTGAAAGCCATAGACCGGATTGAGCATGAGCGGCGAGTAAAGGCTTTCAGGATCAGCGGAAGAGAACCCGCCGTTCCAGCCGCCTTCCCACTGCATGGGTGTGCGGACGCCATTGCGATCGCCCAGATAGATGTTGTCGCCCATGCCGATTTCGTCACCGTAATAAATGATGGGAGTGCCGGGCAGGGATAGCAGCAGTCCATTCATCAGCTCAATGCGGCGCCGGTCATTATCCAGCAGAGGCGCGAGCCGGCGGCGGATGCCCACGTTGATGCGCATGTGTTTGTCGCGGGCATACTGGTCGTACATGTAGTCGCGCTCAACGTCGGTAACCATTTCCAGGGTCAGCTCGTCGTGGTTGCGCAAGAACAGGCACCACTGGCAGGACCCCGGAATCTGCGGGGTCTGCTTGAGAATCTCGGTGATGGGCTTGCGGTCTTCCAGTTTCAGGCCCATGAACATTCTGGGCATGAGCGGGAAATGAAACGCCATGTGAAACTCGTCGCCCTCGCCGAAGTAGGCACGCAAGTCAGCCGGCCACTGGTTGGCCTCGGCCAGCAGCATCTTGCCGGGATAGTGGAGATCAAGTTTGGCGCGTAATTCTTTCAGCACAGCATGGGTTTCGGGCAGGTTCTCGCAAGAAGTGCCTTCGCGCTCCACCAGGTAGGGGACCGCATCCAGGCGGAAGCCGTCCACTCCCAATTCCACCCAGAACTTCATCACGTTCCACATTTCTTCGCGGACCGCCGGATTGTCATAGTTGAGATCGGGCTGGTGACTGAAGAAGCGGTGCCAGTAATATTCCTTCGACACCGGGTCCCAGGCCCAGTTCGAGAGTTCCGTGTCCACGAAAATGATGCGCACGCCCTGATACTTGGTGTCGGTGTCGCTCCAGACGTACCAATCGCGCTTGGGATTGTCCTTGGACTTGCGCGACTCCTGAAACCAGGGATGCTGATCGGAAGTGTGGTTGAGCACCAGCTCGACGATTACGCGTATGCCGCGCTCGTGGGCGGCCTGAAGAAAACCTTTGAAATCGTCCAGATTGCCGTAACTGGAGTGTACGGACCTGTATTCCGCGATGTCATAGCCGTCATCGCGCAGCGGCGAGGG
>Ga0207695_10008159_pt1 | contig 13165 bp, 3 predicted proteins | sample KBSC54metaG_FD_184354 | JGI IMG/M metagenome (GOLD analysis project Ga0207695, IMG submission 184354) | Corn rhizosphere microbial communities from Kellogg Biological Station, Michigan, USA - KBS C5-4 metaG (SPAdes) (version 2) | ecosystem: Host-associated > Plants > Roots > Rhizosphere > Soil...
GTTCGCGCACGAGCTTTCCCATTACCTCCTGCATGCGCAGCAAAGCCTGCCGCCCGGCGGCGAAGCGTTGGAGGAACATGCGACCGACCTCGCAGCGGTAATGCTCGGCTTTGGCCGTTTCATGGCCAACGGCGCGAAAAGCTTTCGTCAGTTTCAAAATTTCGGCGAGCAGGGATGGGAAATGCGCGCGTCCGGCTATCTGTCCGAATCCGCCCTGGTGACTGGTCTGGCGCTGTTTGTGCGGCTGACGGCCACCGATCCACGGGAAGCTTCGGCGGCGCTCAAGGATTATCTGCGCAAGCCCTTCGGCCAGGCGCTTAAGGCGATCGACAAGCGCCTGCCGGACCCGTGGCCAGGACTTGCCTCCATCAATCTGGATGACTGGGCCTGAGGCCCCGTCAGAATTTGCCGATGACGTTGAAGAAGACGCCGTGGTTGCGGTGCGAGAGGTCGGAGAGGTCGTCAGAATAATCGGTGAAGTTATAGCCGACGCCGACCTTCAGGTTGGTGCCGAGGTGGCGGTAGAGCGCAACCAGCGCACCCATCTGGCTGTCCTGGGCGGTGGTGACCGAGAGCTTGCGCAGTTCCACCAGCGCATCCCAGCGGCGCACCACCTCATAGTCCGCGCGGACCGCCCAGAAGAGCGCCTTGCTGTCGAACCAGGGCTGACTATCATCGCGCGACATGCGCAGCTCGCCCACCCGATAAGCGACCTTGCCGCCGACCGACAGACGCGCAGTCAATTGATAGGTCGCGTCGATCGCGCCGATCTTGCTGCGCTGGGCATAATCGATCGGCAGATTGTAGGCGGTCACCTGCGCGGGCGAGGGCAGATCGTCGAGGTAGGTCAGCTTGGCGAGCAGGTTGAGCTTGTCGTTCCAGACCGGGCGATAGGCCGCCGCCAGCGAAAGCTCATAATAATTGGCGTCGAGCCCGGTGCTGTTGGCACCGCCGTTCGAGACCGAGAAATTGGCCTTGCCGAACAGCCGCAGCGCATCGTTCGCCTGCCAGGTGACGAGGTTGCGCGCGGCCCAGGTCTTGCGATCGCCGAGCGTGGAGGAATCCTCGACGCGATATTCGACCGCGCTCGACCAGCGCAAAGCCTTGGCTGTGTAGCCGACCGTGCCCGACACGACGTCTCGCTTGATCGACCCGCCGAGCGCGTCGCCCAGCTTGCCGTTCTCATATTTGCCGCCGACGTCCCAGCCCTTGGCCGGCGCGAAGTCGGCGCCATAGGCCTGGGTGAAGCCGGTCGGGCCCGCACCATATTCGTAGCGTTCTTCAGCAAAGACGTTGGTCGAATCGCCGATGCGATATTTGGTGCCGCCGGTCAGCCGCCCGAGCCGGCCGGTGTTGAACGCGTCCGGATTTTCGGAATCGAGCTGGTAGCTCATGTAAAGCGAACCGCGGTCGCTCATCTTGTAGTTCGCCTTGGCGTTGGCGCCGAGCCCCTGATCGCCTTCCGACACTTCCCCGCCGAGCGTCAGCCGCTGGTTGACGGCAATGTCGCCCGCGACGCCGACCCGGTCGTTGGAGAGGCGTCCCTGATCGCGCTCGAGCGTCTTTTGCGCGAAGACCGAGGCCGACCATGCGCGATCGTCATAGGGAAGCCGCGGCGCATCCTGGGTCTTGGCGGGCGGGTTCGGCACATGGTGGTAGCCGATCGAGACCGCCGCGTCGGTGCGCTCGCCCTGCAGGTTGGTCGGTGCCGCGATCGGCGTGTAGGCAGTCGCCTGGCCCGCGCCCTGGTCGTCGGCGCGGATGCCGATGCTGCCATACCATCCCTTGCCCAGATCGTGGGTCAGGCCGGCCTCGACCGCCTTGCGGCTGGTCAGGTCCCCTTGCGTGATATCGGCCTTGGCCTTGAACGTCCCGACCGTTCCGAGCGGGATATTGGCGGTGCCGCCATATTGGTCGATCGCCTCGCCGAAGGTCAGCTCGCCTGGCCCCGAATAGCCCGCCTCGCGCCGCCGGAAATAGCCGGTGACATTACCGTGCATGGCCTTGGTCAGCTCCTCGAGCTGCGTGGCGGCCTCCAGCACGAAGGCGTTGGAGCCGCCGGTATCGGTCGCGGTGACCTGCGTGAAATCATAGCCGCCGGTCGAAGAGAAGAGCGTGCCATTGCCCTGCCCGTCCGAATGCGCGAACTCGCCGCGGAGATAGGTGCCGGGCTTGTAGCGCAGCAGCAGATCGGTGCCGTAGAGCGTCTGGCGCGATTGGTCCTCACCCTGGCGATAGCCGGTGACGCCGATGCGGACATGATCGCCGACCCATTGCTGCGCGCGGCCGCCGTAAGTAAGCGCGCTCGGGTTGGTCAGGCCGGGCGTATATTCGTAGGTCGCGACCAGCCAGACCGGGTTGCCGGCAAGGCTCGAATTGTGGACAAACAGGGTCGTATCCGCGACGATCGGCAGCGGGTTCCGGAGCAGGATCCTGCCCTGGATATAGTTCATGTCATAGTCGCGCGCCTCGACCAGCTCCTGCCGTTCGAGCACGATCCCGGAATCGCGGTCGCGCACTTCCATGAAGACGCGCTCCGATCCCTGGGCAACGTCCTGGTTGCGCATGTAATAGACCGAGCCTCCGGTCGAGGCGAACTCCTCGCGGCTGTCGATCGTGCCCGGATCGGCGGCGAAGGCGTTGACCTCGCTCTTATGCTCGCCCTGGCTGGTGCTGCCCGCATGCCATTTGGCGCCCGCGCCATAGAGCGCACGGCTGTAGCGGATCAGGTCGGTGCCGGTGAGCTCGGTGTGGAAATTGCCCCACATCGCCTCGGTGTTGGCATTCTCCGCACGCAGGTAGAAACGGCCATAGGTCGGCGCGTCCTGGACGAGCGTCGAATCGTCGCCATAGGTCGGATAATGCAGCTGGGGATCAAGCCGGCGCAGGAAGGCACGGCTGTCCTTCTTGAGGAAGTCGCTGAACAGATCGTCGATCGGATGCTCGCCCGTATCGGCGGCGGCGGTGACCTTCCATGCTTGAGCGAATTGCCCCTTGGCGTAGAAAGCGAGCCGGCCGTCGACGAAATTCTTGCGTGCGTCGGCGCGATCGATCCCCTCCAGGTCGATCGTCGCCTGGTTCATGCTGCGCTTGCCCGCGGTCAGATCCGCGATCGCGACCAGAAAATGATCGTCCCACGGCACGTTGAGCGCGCGGATATAGGTCTTCGCCTCGCCTGCCGGCGGCGCGACGCGGATGCTCACGTCCTTGGCCTTTTGTGGCACGATCTGTTGCACGACGAAACGGCCGGCCTTGTCGACCGGCACCCCGACGCCGAACGCCTCGACATGCGAGCCCACGCCCGCATCGCCGCTGACCGTGATCTCGGCGCCGCGCACGTCGATATTCGCAACGGTGCGCTGATTGTCGAAGCTCGGGCCCTCGCGCACGTCGCCATGGATCGGGGGTGCAGCGACGATCGCGAAATCCTGCGGCGCGGTTTCGTCGAAATGGCCGGCCGCGTCATAGACGCGCAGCACCACCCGCAACGGCTGGGACACGCCCCCCGCCGTCCACAAGACAGGCTTGCCCAGCGTGGCTGGTATGATCGCAAGCGGCGACCCTTCGGTCGAAGCGTTGGTCGGGAAAATCCGCAATTCGGCGCGCGCGATGAACGCGTCGTAATTGCTCATCAGGTGGAAGGCGACGGTATCGCCGGGTGCCACCGCCGGCACCTCCGGCACCACGCTCAGTATCGGCTGGGCGTGAAGCGTCGTCACCTGAACATGGATATTGTCCGCGCCGAGCACCTTGTCGGTGGCGCGTTCGGCGTCGCCCTCGACCGGCCAGGTGCCCGCCGGCGTCTGGCCGTCAACCGTCACCCGAAAGGGATCGTAAGCTCCGCCCTGCTCCTGGTTGGGCGCCACGTTGCCAGATTCGACCGCGCTATCTGCAGGCCGGCGCTGGCAAACCTTGGGACTGCACGGATCGGGTGTATCCGCGGGCGGGTTGGCACCTTGGGCTGCGGCCAGCGCGAAGGGCGATAGACCCAGCGCGAGTAGGGCGACGCGGCGGCTCACCGGCTTTCCTCCGTTTCGATGATAAGTCGGCAGCGGCGCGTCTTTTCACCCCACTTGCGTTCGATAAGTGCCTTGAGTCCGGCGACGCGATCGCGGACCTGCTTTTCGTCCTCCCCCCGCGCGATGTAGCTGATGCGCAGCACCGAAGGCTGGCCCTCAAGCGTCTTGATCAACGCGTCGACCCTGGCGAGGTAATCCGGCGCGATCCGATCGTCCTTGAACACCGCGTCCTGCACGTCGAGCCGCACGACCCGCAGCAGCGACGCACCGAAGTTCAGCTTCACGAACTTGCCGCGGGTAAGGCGAACCGTCTCCGGATTGTCCGTGGTCATGCGGTAGCCCGTGGGCAAAGTGCGCGCATCGAGCTTAAGGATGAAGTTCGATCCCCGCTCGGCATTGGCGATCATCGGGCAGGTGATGTGATAGCGGCCCTCGGCATCGGTGGTGATCAGATCACCTGCGACCGTGACCACGCGCACGCCGGGCAGGCCGGGCTCGCCATCGTCCTGGACCCCGTTGCCGTTTTTGTCGTCGAACACCTTGCCGAGGATGTCGGTGCAGTCGAAATCGGCATCGGGCTCGATCCGCACCGTCGCCTGAGCGACGTTCGACACGACCGCGTTGACGTTACTGTTCACCGCCCAGGCCTGGTTGACATGCTCACCATCGCCCGCGCCCGCACCGACCGTGAGGATCAGATCGATCGTTTTGGTTTCGTCGGTGGCGAAAGTGACCGGCGGGAAGGTGAGCTGGCGACCATTCTCCACCGGCGTCACGGGCAGACCGTTCAGGCGCGCACTGCCGGTGCGGTAGCGGAAGCCGGCCGGGACCTGATCGACGACCGAGATATTGGGGATCGTGCCGCCGAGGATGTTCTTGGCGGTGATCGTGTAGGGCACCAGCCCGCCACGCGTGACATCGCGCATCGGCGTTGTCTTGGTGACGATGAGTGCGCCCTTCAGGATCGGATCGATCGGCAGGTTATTGTTGACGACGTTGGCCGAAATGCCCGCCGTCAGCACGAAGCTCAGATAATAAGCGGTGGACCCGGTACCGACCGTGCAGCCGGTGACGGCTTCGGCGGGCGGCGCACCGTCATAGCTGGAGATGAGCAGCGGATCGGGGGTCGATCCGACCGTCAGCGCACCCGAACAGGGCGGAATCCGCGTCGAAGGCGTGATCGGATTATAGCCCCCGCCGACCGGCGGCTTCACGCTGATCGTGTAGGTCCCGTTGGGAGCGCCGGCCAGCAGCAGGAACTGGTAGAAGCCGTCGGTGCCAACCGTCTGCACGGCATTGATCGCGCCGCCCAGCAGATGGGTTGCGGGATCGAAGCCCGCAGGACCGCTGATGCTGACGATCGCACCCGGCACGACCTGGCGGGTCACCGAGTCATAAACGACGCCGGCCGGATCGAGCGGCAGCGATTGCTGCTGCACGTTGGCGCCGGGAAGCAGCGTCAGCTCGTGAAGCTGCCCGTTGCTGAACGCCGCGCCCGCGGGATTGCCGGTCGATACCACGCCGTCGCTGGCGGGCATGCCCGTTTCGTTCGGGCGCGCGCTGCCGAAGGCGGCCTGGCTGGTCGGCTCGCGGAAGAGCAAGGCATAGCCCGAGCCCGGTGCGAGGTCGGTGAACTTGTACTGACCGTTGGCATCGGTGGTCGTGCTGGAGACGAGCACGCCATCCAGCAGCAGCTGGACGGTCCAGTCCGCCTTGCCCTGCTCGTTCGGGTCGCGCACGCCGTTGTGATTGACGTCGTACCAGACGCTGCCCGACAGCTCGGCACCCTGACCATGCTCGCCGAACTGATAGCCGGTGGCATCCTGCGCAGCCGTCATGGTGATCCCGGAGATCGTGTCGCCGGGCGTGGGCGCGGCGCTGCCACCGGCGCTGCCCGCCGTGTCGATCCCATCCTGGTAATTGGTGGGCTGCGTCTCGACGAGCGAGTAAGTTCCGCCCGCGACGTTCGGGAAGCTGAAGACGCCGTCCTTACCCGTGGTCGCGGTGCGCGAGACGGGCTGCCCGGTCGCGTCCGTTCCATTGAGCGTGACGAGCACGCCCGGAATTGCGGGCTCGGTCGGATCGCGCCGGCCATTCTGGTTGCTGTCATTGTAGACCAGACCGGAAAGCGTCCCCAACCGCTCGCCGAAATTGACCTGCGGCGGCGTGGATGTGCCGACCGTCATCGTGGCGCGATTGTCGCCATGCTCCGCCGCATTGCCGTAGCCGGCCGGCTGGGTTTCGACGACCAGATAGTCGCCCGCACCCGGCACCGGGAAAATATAGCCGCCGTCGGAGCCGGTGACGGCGGTGGTGATCAGCGTGCCATCAGCATGCTGGAGCGCAACCGTGACTCCCGGCACACCGGGCTCGCCCGGATCCTGCTTTCCGTTAAGGTTGGTATCGACATAGACGATGCCGGTGATCGCCTGACCAATCTCGCCGAAGGCATAATTCTTGGCATCGACGCCGCCCGTCAGCGCAATGCTGCTGATCACGTCGTTGGCGACCGTGCCGCCCGCGGTGCCGGCACTATCCTTGCCGTCCGCATAAGCCGCGGGCTGGGTTTCCTTGAGAGTGTAGTTCCCGCCAAGCAGATCGCCGAATGAGAAGACGCCGCTGGCATTGGTGGTGGTCGTGAGATTGACCGCCGTGCCATTGGCCGCGGTGCCGGTGAGCGTGACCGTGACGCCTGAGATGGGCTGCTCGCCCGCCTGATAGACGCCGTCATTATTGCCGTCGACAAAGACCGTGCCGGCGACGGTCGAGACCGTGTCGGCGAAGTCGATCGAACGGGTCTGGCCGGCGCTGACCGTCGCCGTGACGGCATCGGGCGAGGACGAGCCATAGCCCGAAGGCTGCGATTCGGTGACCGTATAGGTGCCCGCGGCCAGGCCGACGAAGCTGTAGCTGCCATCGGCCGCCGTGGTCGTCGTCGCGACAACCGCGCCGCCTGAGCTTAGCGTGACGGTGACACCGCCGATGCCGGGCTCGCCGCCGCCGTCGACGCCGTCGCGCTGGGGATCCTTGAAGACCCGCCCGTTGAGCACCACGCCCAGCTCACCAAAGTTATAACCCGTTCCCGCAATATGCGCGCCGAGCGTCACCGAACCGATCGTGTTGTGCGCCGCGCTCGCGTCGAACGCGCTATTGTCGACCGTGCCGGCCGGTGTGCCCGTGCTCTCCTTACCGTCGAGGTAGTTGGATAGCTGGGTCTCGACGATCGAGTAGGTACCCGCCGGCAAATCGGCGAAGCTGTAGCTGCCGTCCGCCGCGGTAACGGTGGTGCAGGTCAGCGCCGGCGAGAGCGCGGCACGCTGGGTGCAGATGTCCGCACCGCCCAAGGTGGTGCCGGAAAGCGTGAGCGTGACGCTGCCGATGCCCGGCTCGCTCGCGCCCTTCACGCCGTCATTGTTCACATCGACATAGGCCGAGCCGCTGAGCGACGAGGCCAGTTCCCCGAAGCGGTAGTTGCTCCCGAGTTCGCCCGTGGCGAGCACGATCCCGCTGATGACGTCGTTGCCGGCGGTACCGCGGGCGACACCTGCCACGGTGCCGGCACCGTCCTGGCCGTCCGCATAAGCGTTGAGTGGCGCGCTCGACTGGCTCTGCTCGGTCAGCGTGTAGCCCGTGGCATTGGAGCCCGGCACGTTGGGGATGATGAAATTGCCCGCCGCATCGGTGGTGGCGGTGCAGGTGATCAGGGCGCAGACGTTCTGGTTGGTCGCGGTGGTGCCGGACAGCGTGACGGTTACGCCCTGGATGCCGATCTCGTCCGCATCACGCGTCCCGTTATTGTTGCGGTCGATATAGACGTACCCCGCAAAGCCCTGGCCGTTCTCCGAGAAATTGTAGTTGGTGGCGCTTCCGCCGGCGGCGAGCACGATATTGCTGACGGTCAGATTGCCCGCGCCCACGGCCGCGACATTGGAGCCGCTGGTGGTGCTCGCGGTGCCGCCCGCCGAGCCGATATAGACGCCGACGTGCGAGAAACCGCTCGGCGGCGTTTCGGTGAGCGTAAAGGTGCCGCCCTGCAGCACGCGGCACGCGGGTACGGCGTTGGACGCGTCGGGGAAGCTGAACGTGCCGCTCGCGGTGGTGGTGATCGAGCAGTCGACCGCACCGCCGAATTGATCGGTTCCGGTCAGTCGTATCACGCCGCCTGCGAGGCCGCTCGTCTCGCCACCGTCCTTCACGGCATTACTGTTGGCATCGAGGAAGATCGATCCCGATAAGGTCGCACTCTGCAACTCGCCGAAATCGCGGTGCGTCAGGTTCGCGCCCGGCAGCACCTGACCCACAAGGATCGTCTCCGGCGCGGAGCGGCCGCCCGAATTGGGGATGACGTTGCCCGCGCCATTCTGGTCCTTGCCGTCCGCGAAATTGGTCGGCTGGACGAGCTCGGTGATGGTGTAGCCGGCGGCATCGGACGGCGCGAGATTGGCGAAGCTGTAGGCGCCGCTGCCATTGACCGCCGCCGTCAGCGTCACGGGACGGCCATAGAGATCGTTGCCGGTCAACTGGATCGGCTGGGCGAGCGTGAAGTCCGCCGGCGGGAGGCCGGGTTCGCCGCCGTCCATCTGACCGTTATTGTTGTTGTCCTGGTAGACCGTGCCAGAGATGGTCGCGGGGGCGATCTCCTGGAATTTGTAGCCCGTCGCCGCGGTGCTCGCCGGCAAAGCGATCGCCGAGATGGTGTTGTGCGTAGCGGTCGCATCGAAAGCGCTATTGTCGACGGTGCCCCCGGCACTGCCGGCGGTCTCAAGACCGTCGATCAGGCCCGGATCGGTCTCGACGATCGCATAGGTGCCGGGCGGCAGGTTCGAGAAGAGGAAGTTGCCCGACCCGTCGGTGGTCTGGACCACGGTCGGTGCGGTGCCGATCGCGTTCCCATAGGCATCGGTGCCGGTCAACTTGATCGAAACGCCGCTCTTGCCCTCGCCCGCATCGACGATGTTGTCGCGATTGGCATCAACGAACACCGTGCCGGCGATCGAAGAAGGCACGATCTGGACGTTGGCGCTCTTGCTGTCGTTCGCCGGATTGTCGTCGACGCTGAGCGGATTGCCGCTGCCGTCCTTGCCCGGCGAGATCGTCGCCGTATCCGCCACGTTGCTGTTGAACGGACCGGCATAAGGATATTGGGCGAGCGCCTGGACGCGCACCGTGATGAGCGAGCCGTCAGCCGGGATCAGGCCGTTGATCGTGCACTGGATAAGGTTTGTCCCGGTGCAGCTGATAGAGCTCACGCTGGCGGTGCCGGCCGGGGTTGCCGTCGCGACGAAGACCGAGTTGCGGACAAAGCCGGTCGGCAGCTGATCCGTCAGCAACACCTGGCTCGTGTCCGACACGCCATTGTTGCGGATCACGATGTCGAAGCCGATCGGCTGGTTGACGCTGGCCGAGCTGATCAGCGGCGTCTTCGACACGACTTCCAGGTCGGTCGCCGGCAGCACCGTGGTGTTCTGCGAAGCCTTGTTGTTCGCGAGATTGGCGTCGGCAACCGAGCTGGTCGTGGTCGGCTGTTCGTTGGAGACGACCTGCGCATTGTTGGTGAAGGTAAGCGATCCGGTCGGCGTCGCGCCGCTCGGCTTGAACTTCACGCGGAAGATGACCTGTTTGAGCTTGTCGAGATAATTGGTGGTCGAGGTGGTCGCATCGATCTTGCAGGTCACGGTTCCCGCCGCGAAGGCGCAGGCCCCGTTCGGTGCCGCGACGAGACCAGTCCCGCCCGTCGCGGTCGCGCCGGCCGGATTCACCTCGAACCCGTCGAACGTGTAGGTATAGCCGCTTGGTGGTGCGAACGTGTCCGTCACGACCACGTTGGTCGCGCGCGACGCCGGCCCGAAATTGGAAACGTGCAGGTCGTAGACGAGGTCGTCGCCGAAGGCGCGGGGATCATAGGTCGCATCGGGCTCGACGTTGGTGATGCCGAGATCGAGCTGAGGCGCGACAATGTTATGCGTGAGGGCCAACTGATTGTTGGCGAGATCGGCTGTCGGCTCGATGGAGGTGGTGGTGACGTGCGCCGTGTTGGTGACGCTCAGCGGGTAACTTGCCGCGCCATCGTAGATCGGCCGCACCTGCTGCGTCACTTGGTAGGTGTTGCCCGCCGAGAGCGTGCCGAGCGAGCAGGTGATCGTCGCGGTGGTGCCGACCGTATTCGTCGAGCAGCTACCGCCCGGCGCCGTCGTCGAGGGGCTGCCGACGAGCTCGAATTTCGTGAGATCGATATCGTCGGTGAACTGGACACCGAGCGCGAAGTTTCGATTATTCGCCGCACTCCAGGTGTAGGTCGAGACGACGCCGACCTGCGCCGGATTGGCCGTGATCACGTTCTGCGTGACCGCCACGTCGGCTTGTGGCTGAATCTGGTAGCTGGCGGTGCTGCTGTTGTTGGCGGAGTTCGGATCGTAAATGTCGGCGCCGACGATGGTCGCCGCATTCGTATAGGGCTGTGGACCGCTGGTGCCGTCATATGCCGTGCTGAACGGGCGATCGAGCTTGATGATCAGCGTCTCGCTCGCACCGGACGCCATCGTGCCGAGGGTCCAGGTAAGATCGCCATTGGCCGCAAAGGCCGCCGAGCCCGCGCTCGCGCTGACCACGGTGCGGCCGGTCGAACTGGTGACGCCGTAAGCGCTGAGCGCATCCGTGACGCTGACGTTGGTCGACGGATTGGGGCCGGCATTGCCCGCAACCAGCTTGATATAGAGTGACGTGAAGGTGGGCGCGACCTCCGCCGGCACGTTCAACGTACCATGCGTGTAGCTGGCGTTGTCGACGCTGACTTGCTTGTCGATCGAAAGATCGGCCTGGGTGGTGCTGGCCGGAAGCGAGGCCGAGGCGCAGTCGTTCGACGTGTTGGTGTCGGCCGGGCTCGCCAGACTCCCGCTGGTCGATCCCGTACACGCGGTGTTGGTGAGGACCCCGTTCGCGGTGGCGCTGCTATGCGTGGTCAGGTCGAGCGTCAGCGAACTGCCCACCGTCAGGGTGTTTGTGTCGGTCGTCTTGCAGGTGACCACGTTGCCGGCGAGCGCGCAGCTCCACCCCGCGTTGACGGTGCCGGCGCCACCCAGGAAGGTTTCGTCCGCACCCAGCGTATCCGTGACGATGATCTCGCTGCCGGACGCGTAGGATAAGGTCGCCGGACCGAGATTCTTGACCGTGATGACGTTGTGGATGTCCTGATTCGGCGCGATCGGGGTCGTCCCCTTCGATTTGGTGATCGAGAGGTCGGCAGCCGGATTTTGGACGCTGAAGCTGACGCTGGACGTGTCGTTGGAAGGCACCGGATCCGTCATACCCGCCGGCGGAGCGACGGTTGCGCTGTTGGTCAGGCCGGTGCCGAGAGCATTACCCTGGACGGTGACGTCCCAATGCTGCTCGCCACCGCTCGGGATAGCGCTGGAGGTGCACGTGACGGTCTGGCCCACGACCGAACAGCCGGCAGGCGCCGACTGAATCGTCAGCTGGGACGGCATGACGTCCGTGATGGTGGCGCCCGTGGTCGTTTGCGGCCCGACATTGTCGATCCTGAGCCGCACCGTGGACGGGCTGCCCATTAGCACCACGGCAGAACCGCTCGACCCGTTGATCGTCTTGGTTGCCTTGAGATCGGTACCGGCGGTGACGGTCGTAACCACGGACGGCGCGGCATTGTTCGTGAGATCGGGATCCCCGACCGAGAGAAGCGTCACGGATGCGGTAGCGTTGTTCGTGAGCGTACCCGTCGTGGTCCTGACCACCGTGCCGGTTATATTGATCGGCGGCAGGGTCGCCGGCACCGCCAATGCACTGCCGGTATAATTGCAGGTGACGACCTGGCTCGACTGCGAGCAGGACCAGTTGGTCCCGCTGGCCGATACGAATGTGAAATCGGATGCCGGCGGCAGTTGATCGACGAACTGGATCGCGCTCGTCGTGTCCGGCCCGGCATTGCTGACCACCGCTGTATAAGTGATCGTCCCACCCGACGCGATCGTGTGCCCGGGCGCAAGATTGTCGGTCAGCGTGGTGGACAGATCCGCCCCGGCGATCACATCCGGGGTGATGGTGAGGCTGTCGTTCGCGGGATTCGTGTCGGCAGCTGTCGGACTATTGATGGTTGCCGTCGTATTGAACGCGCCAACGCCGGTGGCGTGCGCGCTATAGGTCAGGAATTCATTTCCGACCGGGACCGACACCGGCGAGCAGGTAAGCGTTTGTGATCCTGCAACACCCGATACCGAACAGCCCGAAGGAATGATGTCGGCGTTCGGGCCGCTGGTGATGACCTGAAAATTTTGCGGAAGCGAAACCGTTACGGTCGCGTCGCTGATCGACGCCGGACCGGTATTGGTCAGGCGGATATTGAAGGTCCCCTTGCCGCCGTTGGGGGTCGGATCCGGCGTGAAATCGTACTGCGAGACCTGCAAATCGGTCGCGTAGGCAGCGTTGCCGGCGAGCATGGCCATAAAAAGGCATGCAGCCGCAACGAGGCGCAGAATGCCCTGCGTCCGAACGCAATTTTTCCGCAAGTCGGTAGCCCCTGTTTGATCCGACCCCCCGGCCGGTACTGATCGATATTATTTAGCCGCTATATCAACGAGATAAAAGTTAATGACTGTTAAATAGACTGTAAAATTGTGTGATTTTACAATTGATTATCATGGCAAAGCGGCTGCCGATGCCATCGGTAGCCGTTGTGCTGAGATTATTGGTACCTTGAGGGACGGTCGCCGCCTTCTGAGGTACGTTATAGGTGTGAACCGGCTTGGCAGCGTCGGTGAACGCGTAGTTGGCGATGCCGAGGTCCGTCGCGGCGTAAGCCGCAGCGGGCGCAAGGATGCACGCCGCAAAAAGCAGCCGCAAAAACACACACGACGAAAGCCCCCCACGCACCACGTGCCGGATTTCCCCACCCGAATCCGACCCCCCGGCCGGCAGTGCCGACTAACGCCGTTTTGGACGGCTAATCAACGCGATCATTGTGAACGATTGTGAAGCCGTAGTTAATGTGGCCGATCCGGCACGCAACGGAGGCGAAACAATCAGGCTTCCGCGCCGATTGTAACTTAATCGCGGTGGGCCTTCCCGATTTCGCGCGCGCCGCTAAGCTTGGCGGATCGGGGAGTTAACCATGACCGCGCGTCCGAAATATTGCT
>Ga0207695_10008160_pt1 | contig 13162 bp, 9 predicted proteins | sample KBSC54metaG_FD_184354 | JGI IMG/M metagenome (GOLD analysis project Ga0207695, IMG submission 184354) | Corn rhizosphere microbial communities from Kellogg Biological Station, Michigan, USA - KBS C5-4 metaG (SPAdes) (version 2) | ecosystem: Host-associated > Plants > Roots > Rhizosphere > Soil...
GACTTCGCCGCCTCCAGCGTGAGTCCCGTGGCCCCCACGGTCTTCAGAAAGTCTCGACGATCATACGATTCAGCCATACGTACTCCTATGTAGAAACCGCTCCCATTATCCTCCACCGCGCCCCCGGCCGCTCGTACCGTCCGCCTTCGGCCTCGGACTTTAAATATTTCCGCGTGCCCCTCGGCCGCTGTTCCGGCCCAGGCGGGCAGCGCCCCGAGCACTTAGCCTAAGAATTCCATTTGGAGCCGCGCGTTGGAAGTATTCGGCGACGAAGCCAAAGCACGTAGTTATGATCCGGCTTAAACAGAATCGACACCACGTTGGTGTCGAGTAGGAGAACGCTCATTTAAGCCGCTTTGGAGGCTAGCTCTTCGGATCGACGATAATCCTCACCGTACAAATAGTCTACGCCCGATTCCCTTTCTTTCGCTCCAGGCCCTAGACCCTGTTCCTCGCCACGCCCCCGCCCTCCGGCATTCCCCTCACTCCAGTACCGTTAACAGTCCATAATCTCCCCTCCCGTCATATACTGAAAGCCGCCTCGGAGGTAGCACTCTTGTCGTTCATCCGTATCTTTCTCCTCGCCGCCGTCCCCCTACTCGCCCAAAATCCCGCCGCCACCGTCAATGTCGACGCCAACGCCAGCCGCCATCCCATCAGCCCCAACATCTACGGATTCGCCTTCGGCAGCACCACCGATCTCTCCGTCACCAACTTCACCCTCAACCGCAGCGGCGGCAACGCCACCACCGCCTACAACTGGCAGATCAACGCCACCAACCGTGCCGCCGACTGGTATTTCGAGAGTCTTCTCGACCAGCCCGCCACCCCCGGCGCCGACGGCGACAACTTCATCAGCCAGACCCGCTCCGCTAACGTCGGCGCCCAGCCCCTCCTCACCATCCCCATGATCGGCTACCTCGCCAAACTCGGCTCCGGCAACGCACCCCTCTGGTCGTTCTCCATCGCCAAATACGGCGCGCAAACCGGCCACGACCCCTACCAGGCCGACGCCGGCAACGGCATCAGCTCCGCCACGGGCAAGAACATCACCGGCAATAATCCCCTCGACGCCAACACCCCCAACTCCGTCGCAATCCAGCAGGGTTGGATCCAGCACCTCATCAACACCTGGGGCGCCTCCTCCACCGGCGGCCTCAAATACTACATCATGGACAACGAGCCGTCCCTCTGGAATTCCACCCACCGCGACACTCACCCGTCCCCCGTCAGCTACGGTGAGCTGTACAACGACTTCCTGAGTTACGCCGCCGCCGTGCGCGGCCTCGACGCCAACGCCCAGATCGTAGGACCCGAAGAGTGGGGCTGGTGGGCCATGTTCGTCAGCGGCCTCGACCAGACCAACGGGATCGGCGTCGCCGCCTCCGATTACAACACCCACAACCACACCTATTACTATCCCTGGCTGCTGCAGCAGCTTTATGCCTACCAGCAAAGCACCGGCAATCAACTTCTGAACGTGTTGAGCGTCCACTATTACCCGCAGGAGCTCTCGAACAGCGATGACGATTCGCTCGCCGGCCAGCAGACCCGCAATCAATCGACCCGCGCCCTGTGGGATTCGAATTTTGTCGATCCTTCCTGGCTCAACCAGGTCGGCATCAATGGCGGCAAGGTCAATCTCATCCCGACCCTCAAGAGCTGGGTCAGCCAGTATTATCCCGGCCTGCAAACCGCCATCACCGAGTACAACTGGGGCGACGAAACCCACCTGAACGGCGCCACCACGCAGGCCGATGTCCTCGGCATCTTCGGTCGCGAAAGCCTCGACATGGCCACCCGCTGGACCGTCCCCGCGAATCCGTCGCCCACCTACCTCGCCATGCAGATCTATCGCAATTACGACGGCAACCGCGGCAGTTTCGGCGATACCAGCGTCTCGGCCGGCGTGGCCAACCCGGATAATCTCTCTTCCTTCGCCGCGGTGCGGTCCTCCGACGGCGCCCTCACCGTCATGGTCATCAACAAACAGCAGGGCACGACGCCCGTCACCATCAGCCTGGCGAACTTCGCATCCACGGGCACGGCGCGCGCTTTCCAGATCGCATCGGCCACTCAGTCGTCCATCTCTTCCCTCGGAAGCGTGACCGTTGCCAACAACGCCATCACCGCCACGCTGCCTTCGCAGAGCATCACTCTCTATGTGATTCCGGCCGGCAGCATCGTGACCGTGCCGCCCGCGCCCGCCGGCCTGACCGCCACCGTCGGCAGCGGCGCCGTAAACCTCTCCTGGACCGCTGCTGCCGGCGCGACGAGCTATACCGTTCGGCGCGCCACTGTTAGCGGCGGCCCATACGCCACCCTCGGTACGGCCCCCGGCACCGCCTACAGTGACGCCGGTCTGACCAATGGCACAACTTATTACTACGTGGTCGCCGGCACCAACACGGCAGGCCCGGGACCGAATTCAGGAGAAGTGGGCGCGACACCAATCGCGCCCCCTACCTTTCAATCGTCGGCCACCGCGTCACCGAACCCTGATACGCAAGGCACCGCCACAACCGTAACCGCGAGCGTCACCTGCACCGCCAACAGTCTGAGCAACGGCGCCGTGCAGATCACCGTGCTCGATCCTAACGGCAATTCGGCCGCCGCGCAGAATTTCACCGGCCAGAATTTCAGCGCGCAGCAGCAACAGAACTACTCGCTCACGTTCACGCCCTCGCTGGCCGGCACGTATATCATCAAGGTCGGCGTCTTCAGTTCGACAGGGCAGCAGTGGAGTTTGAATGCCTCGGCCGGCAGCATCACGGTCAATTCCGCTCTGGCCTTCACCTCATCGGCGACCGCGCCGTCCAGTGTCGCCCCCGGAGGCAGTGCCGCAATCTCCGTGAGTGTCACCGAGACCGGCGCCGGCAGTCTCACCAACGGCAACGTCGAACTGCAGATTTTCAATTCCGGCGGGACAGCGGTCGCCACTCAGGTATGGAACGGACAGAACTTCACCGCCGGGCAGAACCATCCCTACTCGTACACCTGGACGCCCGCCGCGTCGCTGCCGGCCGGCACGTACACCATCGATATCGGCGTCTTCGATTCCACCTGGGCCACCAACTATTACTGGAATACGGACGCGACCATCACCGTGACCGCCGCGGCCGCTCCGGCCGTATCGCTCAGCAATACCAGCCTGACCTTCGGCAATCAGAAGGTAGGAACCACCAGCACCGCACAATCGGTGACCCTGACCAATTCAGGAACGGGCACGCTGACCATCAGCGCCATCACCATCACCGGGTCGAACCCCGGCGATTTCGCCCAGACGAACACCTGTGGCACTTCCGTTGCAGCCGGCGCAAAATGCACCTTCTCGGTGACGTTCAAGCCCGCCGCCTCCGGCAACCGCAGCGCTTCCGTCACCATCGCGGACAACGCCCCCGGCTCGCCCCAATCCATCAAGCTCTCCGGCAAAGCCCGGTAACGCCGGCGGTCTTTGCCGCCGGTTCTTTTTGAATTCGACATCCCACTTTAACTTCGCCAGTGTCGGGAAGCCACGAAATCTGGTTCAACGCGGAAGTTGGCGTCAGCACACGTTCCAGTTGAGCTGGGTGATCATGAATCCCGGTAGGTGGCGTTACCGAAAACTGGCTTGGTCGTCAGTCGCCCGATGATGCCCGAACAACGGCACTTTCGCGACCCGCCCAGGAGCGTTGACGCGCCAAGCCGATTTTTCTTCCGAACGGAATCAAAGACTTCCAGATCTGAATTTCGGAGTCCACCCCCCTCTCCAGCTAGATTGGAGTTGTCTGAGAGAAAGAGAGACCAAACATATGGCTTCACCAGCCCAGATAACCGCCAATCGCGCCAATGCGCTCCTGTCCACCGGACCTGCCACGCCCGAGACAAAATCCGCCGTTCGCCACAACGCCATCAAATACGGCATTCATGCCGAATCACTGATTATTCCCGGCGAAGATCCCGAGGAATTCGAAGCGTTCAAGGAATTCCAACTAGACACCTGGTCTCCGCAGGACACCGCCGAGCAACAATGCGTCGATCAGCTCACCACCACACTCTGGCGTCTCAACCGTCTCCAGAATGCCGAAGCTCAAATCTGGGAGGCCGCCATGGAAAATGGAGCCACTCTGGGCAATGTCCTCGAAACTAAATCCCCCCTCCTCGACCGCGTCGGTCGCATGATCCATCGCCTCGAGACCTCCATCCGCCAGATCACCAAAGAACTCCAACGCCTCCAGGCCGCCCGCGTCAAAGCCCAGCGTGCCGCCTGCATACCCCCTCGAACCTACCCGACGGAACAAAGCCAATTCCTCTCGGACATCGGCCGCCGCGACCCGGATTTTGACGATTTAGAGGAGTAGCCGGCCCTCGCAACCGTGGCCCTCCCCCGTAACCGCTGCTGATCTTTGACAACCGAACCCCCACTTTCGCCATGCGTGTGCCAGCCCGCTAAACTCCTGACTCCTGACTTCTGATCCCTGACTCCGCGGCTAGCACCGCGAGCCGCCCGGAAGTGCTAAACTGAATCGAAGTTGTACTTGCACGTCTTTTGAATTCCGCTGGACCGGCTTTCGAGTCTTCGATTCCTCGCCTGTACCACCGTCATCAATTGATACGTTTGCGCAACATTTGTAGAAGTAAAAGGAGTCGTTTTGAAAGAAACAGGAACAGTGAAGTGGTTTAACGCCGCGAAGGGATTTGGATTTATCCAGCGAGAGAATGGAGAAGATGTCTTCGTGCACTTCTCCGCGATCGCGGCCAGTGGATACCGCTCGCTCGATGAGGGCGCGCGCGTTTCCTTTGAAGTGAAGAAGGGTCCGAAAGGACTGCAAGCCGAGGACGTGAATCTCGTTTAAGTTTTTCGACGAGTGAAGCATTGAGGGCAGGCGGGTAACCGCCTGCCCTACTCATTTTAGGGGACCAGTACCACCGGAGCCTGCCAGAACGCTGCCTTCTGACTGGTCGGATCCAGCACCGTTACCTGGCAGTCGTACTTGCCGGGTTGTAGTTTGTTCAAAGCCAGACTGAAGCGCAGCGGCACTGCCTTCGATTTGGGATCCATGCCTTCCGTAACGGGCAACGGCGGAGTTTCAAACGCCTTGTTCTGCCCGCGATAGAAAGTCACAAAAGCAATCAGCGGCTGCGTCGTCGTCTGCCCGCGCTCGTACGCCTGCAGGTACACGTACATGTCCTTGCTCGTGCTGAATACGCGCGTGACGCTCGGCACCAGCTTCAGTCCGTTCTCAACCAGCGGATCCACCGGCGGCAGTTTGTCTTTGCTGTTCACGTTGAACAGGGCATCGCGGACGTCCATGCGCTGGCCGCTCAGTACCACGCTGCTGATCGGCACGCGCTTCAGTTCCTTGTTCAGATTCGGAACCAGGAACTTCGTCATGAAGGTCCCGATGCGCCCCGTTTCGTCGTCGCGAGCCAGCACCTTGATCGTGTAAGTCCCGGGCAGAATCGTGAAGCCCGTCGCGTATTGAATCGGCTGCTTCGCAAGCTGCGCCGCGGTTTCTCCGCTCAGCTTGATATCGACCTTGTCGCGGACGTTCGTCACCGTTACGCCGTATTCGTCCTTCACCTCGCCGATGAAGTCGATCACGGTGTGCTCGGCGCCGCGCCGCCGTGCCAGCGCCAACTCTCGACCCGGAATCTTCATCGCCACCGGCACGAAGTATTCGGCCGAGTTCAATTGGAAGTAGTTCAGCTCCATCGCGATCGTCAGTTCCGTGATCGGGTCTTGCAGCATCAGCGCGTCGGCCAGTTGCCGCTCCTTGTCGACCGTGTTGAATTTGGAGAACTGCTTGTTGGCGTAATAGCCCACGCGATAGGCCAGCTTCGCCGTCGGATCGCCGTTGTACGTGATCTTGATTTTGCGGAATTTTCCGTCGAGAGCGCTGTTCGTCGAGTAGTAGCCGACAATGTAATAGCTCTCGATCGACTTCTCGGCATTCACCACGCCCTGCGCCAGATCGTTGTTGTCGAGCAGCGCTTTGCCGCCCGTGTCCGCCGCCAGCGCGTACAGCGTATCCTGCGAGCGCTGGAAGTTGCCGACCCGCGCCATCGCGGACGCGCCCGAGTACATCCCCTGCCCGCCCGGCGATCCCTGCGTCGCATCGCCCAGCGGAGCCGATGCGACCAGGCCTCGAGCATCCACCGTGTAGAAGGAAACGTTCGAGCGGATGGCCGCGTTGGTGGTCGCCATCAACTGCGCCTGGTTGTCGATTCCGTTCAACCGCAACCCGCTGGCATAGTACACCAGCACTTTCTTCTCATTAAGCTGGCCCAGCATCTTGACGGCGGTCTGCAATGCCGCAAGCTGCCGGTCGGTGTTGAAGATGTTGAATTCGCTGTCGTCTTCACCGAAGGCGCTGCCCGTATCGGCGGCGCTGTCGTCGGCGGCGCCCGTGTCCAGGCCCTGGTCCTCGCCGATGAACAGCTTGTCGAGCACTTTCAGCAGCGCGTCCTTATCGTCGGTGAAGTCCTGCAGCACGTGCAGCCGGTCGGAGAAGGACATCAGCGCCATCAGATCGGCCGGCGACATCTGCTTCTTGATGAACTTCACGGCCGAATCCATGGCCCTGTACTGATCGGCCGGAGGCATCGCGCCCATGTCGAAGTACAGCACGATCAGCCTGCGATCTTTATACCGGATGCTCCCCGGAGTTTCGGGCTGGATCTGAAACTGCGTTACCGAATCGACCTTCGCCTTGCCGGGTTCCGCCGGAGCCGCCACCGTGGCCGCCCTCTGTTGCAGGCCCGGCCCTTCCGGCTCGAGTAGTTCCTGGTATTCGCTGAAGGCCACCGGTTGCGCCACGTTGTCTTCCGTGATGGTGAAATCTTTCGCGGTGAGTCCCTTGATCGGCTTGCCGCTCTTGTCGGTAACCGTCACTGCTTCGACCACCAGTTGGGCGTTGGCCGTGAATTTTACGGGTCCGTCGGCCGGGGTCTGCGCGGCTTGTTGAGGAGCCGCGGGCTTTTGCGGCTGTTGCGCCGCAGCCAGAACGATGATCAGAAAAATGGAAACAGGTAACTTCATGTTAGAACCTCCACCGCAGGGTCAAAGTCACCTGGCGCATCGCCAGGGGCTGGTTGGGCAAGCCGAATTGTTGGCTGGAAGCATTCGTGTTCCAGCTCGGATACGTCACGTGGTTCAGCGCGTTCGTTGCATCCAGGCGGACGTCGATAACGTCCTCAAAGGTCCGCTGCATCGAAGCGTTCATGGCAAACTGGGCCGGCCCGATGATCGAATTGCGGCCCGCGTTGCCCCACTGTCCGGGAAGCGGCGCAATGTACGCCCCCGGGTTGAGGAACCGGCCCGCCGGCGCATCGTAAGCGTCCAGCCCCGTGTATTCCGGCCGGACGGGGCCGCTGATCGCGGTGCCCGGAAGCACACCCGCACCCCACGACGGACTCGCCGGTTTACCCGTACCCGCCGTCAGGTTGGTCAGGATGGTCCAGCGCTTCAACGCCACGCCGCGCCACCCGCTCAACAGCGTTCCGCCCTTCAGGCCGACGCCGCTGGTGTACTGCATGTTGAACGTCATCAGATGCCGCTGGTCGAACGGCGAGTAGCCGCGCTCGGCCGAGAGGTTGAGCCAGTTCTGCGCCACCACCGATCCGCCGCCGCCGCGCCCGCCCAGGGCCGCGTTGTCCAGCGCCTTCGAGAACGTGTAGTTCACGCTCGCCGAGATGCCGTTGTGGAACCGGCGCTGCAGTTGTACCTGTCCGGCTTCCCGCGTGGAGTTGCCATTGGACGTCATGTAATAGAAGTTAGTCGGGCAGGACTGACAGGGATTCACCGCGCCGGCCGGATACGTGTTCGGCACGAACACCTGTACCGCGCGTGTGCCCTTGATTCCCAGATAGGTCACGGTCAGCACGTTCCCGCCCGGCAGGTCGCGCTGCGCCGATATCTGCCAGTTCTGCGAGTAGCCGACGCGGAAGTCCGGGTCGACCGCAAACGTGTTCGGTGTCAAAGCGGCCGGGCTGTTGAATGCCGTCGCCATGGCCAGCGGGTTGCTCGCCGTGCCCGCCAGGTTCAGCGTCCGCGAGAACGGCGACTGCTGCGCCATTTGATTGACGATCGACTGGTACACCGACGTGTCGTAGTACACGCCATAGCCCGCTCGCACCACCAGCGACGACCCGAAGATCGGATGCCACGCCAGGGCCACGCGAGGCTCGAAGCCATGCTTGTCCGGTTTCACCAGCGAATCCGCATACGATTTTCCGGTCAGCGGACCGGTGGGACTCTGGCCCGTCACGGGCGCTACCGCCGAATAGAAGCCGTTCACGTCCAGGTTGGCCAGGCGGCCGTATTTCTCGACTACCGGCGAGCCGTATTCCCACCGCATTCCGTAATTCAAGCTCAGCGACGGCCCGATTCTCCAATCGTCCGTCACGAACGCGTCATACGACGAGCTGCGGAAGTACTTATCGGCGTTGCCCACCGCCAGAGTCACGATGTCGGGACGCCCCAGCAGGAAGTCGGCGAAATCGAACCCGGTGTTCGGAACAGCCACGCCGTTGACGAACTGCTGCGTGGCCGCGCCCGTGAAGTTGAAGCTGCCGCGGCCGTTCTGCTGCGACAACGGGTTCGAGTCGATCCGCCGGAAGTCGCCGCCGAACTGCAGGTTGTGCGGCCGCCGGATCCACAGCATGTTGTACCCAACAGCCTGCGTCTGGTTGCGCGTGAAATTCTGGTTCGCGTCGTTGATGCCTTGGATTCCGCTGCCGCCGCTGAATCCGAGCGACGGCGGTCCCCAGTTGTTCGGACTCTGGTCGTTGCCCGTGATTCCCAGTTCCGCCGAGAGGTTCTCCGAGTTGGCAAAGTACGGCGTGGTCCGCGTGCTTTGCCGGCTATACGTATAGTTCAGGTTCCCGTTGATCCGCTGGTTGAACATATGACGGTAGCTCAGGTTCGCCTGCTGTCCGAACGACTCGGTCGGATCGATGAAGCCGAAAATGTTGGGGTTGTCTCCATCCGAGCGTTGGAATCCGTAGCTGCCGTTGATGAAGTTCTTGCGATTCAGATTGCGATTGAAGCGGATCTGGGCGGCGTCCGAGTTGCTGATCGTGCTCAGCGGCGCCTGGTAGTTGTAGCCGAGCGGGCTGAAGAAGTTCGGGTTCGGATACAACGCCAACAGCTTCTGCGCTGCCGTGCTGATGCGGTTCGCCGGAATCACGTTTCCCGGGAAGGGCGCCCCCGTAGTCGGGTCGTAAATGGTCAGCGGCTGGCCCAGCAGATTGGTGGCTTGGGAGAAGTCGCCGCCGCGCTCCGCCGCAGTCGGCATGTTGACCGTCTGGTTGTTCGCATTGCGGCTGCGGCTGCCCTGGTAATTCAGGAAGATCTGGCCGTTGCTCTTCAGCACGTGCGGGATGTACAGCGGACCGCCGAAACTCCCGCCGAAGCGCAGGTTGTTGTACGCCGGCTGCGGCGTATTCTGCCCCGTGAGCGAGTAGGTATGGGCGTTCAGCGCCGAGTTGCTGAACACGGCATTCACGTCGCCGCGGTACAGTGCGCCCGGGCCGCGCCGCGCATTGCCAATCACTCTGCGCTCGACGCCGTTGCTGACGCTGCCGTTCACCACCATGGAGTCAGACGCCGTCGAACTGGGGGCGTCTCCCGATGCCGCGGCGCCGATCCCGCTATCTGCCGGAGGAGCAGGCGCTCCGCCGCCCGCCGCATTCACGTCCGCCCGCTGGAAGCCGTTCGTCGCATTCGCCGCCGTGGCCGGCCCCGCCTTGGCGTTCTTGGAATTCTTGGCGTTCTTGCCTTTGTCTTTTCCGCCGCCATTCGCAGCCTGCTCGGCGCCCGCGATCGAAGGCTTGGGCGGCGCGCCCGCAACTGGGGTCGCGGTGGCCGTAGTCGGAGCCACCGTGGGCGGCGTACTGGGCTGAGTAGGCGGCGGCGCATTGGCCTTGATCTCGTCGAACGAGAGCAGTTTCATCTCCCACTCGGGACTCGGCGCGCCGGGGGCGATCGCCACTTCCTGCTTCACGGGTGCGAAGCAGAGCATCTCCACCTGCAGCGACCACGTCCCGTCCGGCACGTCGGCGAACGAGTAGATGCCAGCCCCGTCGCTGACCGCCGTCAGTTTCTTATCGCCCTGCGTCAGGGTGACAGTCGCGCCGGGAAGCGGCAGTCCGCCGAACTTCACCACGCCGTGATGTTCCGCCGCGGCCATCGGGAAAGCAGCCAGACACGCCAGCGCCCCGCAGACAAGATAATTCCGAATCCGATTCCACATGAGAGTATTGCTCCGAGTTTGTACAGCCATAAATATCATTTAGTTTTCCGACGGGATCTTTTCCACGTGATCGATCACGAGGATTTCGAGCGGCGCCTTTTTCGGCTCCAGCTTCAAGCCCCATTGTTCCTGGATCGCCGTCAGCAGCGGTGGGTAGACTTCCTTCTTGGCGCCATCTTCCTTCAGCGGCTCCGCGTTCTCCGGAGTGAAGTTCAGGACGAGATTGTAAACGCCCGGAAGTTCGGTCATATCCACGACGGGCCGGTCCATCTGCCGCGCCAGCCAACCGGCGACCGCCGCCATCGAACAGCGCTCGCACTTCAAGTACCCCCGGCTGCTGTTCATGTTGTTGCCGCCTTCGTCCTTCACGGGCTCGGTCTTCAGCCCGCCTTTTCCGGCAACCAGCCCGTAAACCGGGAAGACTTTCGTATCTTTATGCGCCTCCAGCTTGAAACGGTCGGCCAGCATGCTGCGCATCATCAGCGGGAAGTCTTCCTCTTTGCCCCCCGCCGGCGGCTTGGCCGCAATGTCGAACCGTTCGTCCTGCAGCCACTCCGGACCCGAAATCTGGTAATCCAGCATTCGATACGCCCGCATGATGAAGTTCTTGAGGCTGACGTTCGTGCCGGTGAGGACACCGTTGTGGGTGTTGCTGCTGGAACTGCCGCTGCCGGATTTGTTGGGTTTGATCGAGACGACGTCGAACGACGGGGTCTGGCCAAAAGCGCAGCATGCCAAAACGAACGCGAAACTGGCATGGAGATGCTTTCGATTCATTGGATCCTTTCCCGTTATGACGCTTTTGACGCCGTTCGGTTAACCTTTGCTCCTAGTTTTCTGTTGGTATCTTTTCAATGCGATCTATTACAACGTGATCCAGCGGGAGTTTCTTCGCCTCCAGCTTCAACCCCAGTTGCTGTTGGACCGCCGAGTAGATCGTCGCGCCCGAACCCGTGTCCGACGCCGAAGGCATCCGCACTTCGCCGCCCCCGCCGCCGCCGGGCGGAGGACCCATCATCATCGGGCCTTCAGCCGATTCCGGGGCAAAGTCCAAGGTCAAGTCGTAGATTCCTTTTAGCCCGGTCTCATCGATCACCGGCTTTCCGGTCAGATTCGACAGCATGTTCGCTAGCGAGTCCATATTCGTCTTCTTCGCTTCGAAGTGTCCCGGCATCATGCGCATCATGCCGCCCCGCCCCGGCCCCGGACCGCGTCCCGGACCCTCTCCGCGCCCGCCCGCACCCGGCGGGGGAGCTGGAGGCGGCGGCGCGGAACGCATCTGGATGTCGCCGCCGCGTCCTGGCATGGCCATTGGCGCGAACCCCGAATTGTCATTGGGGTCCGATTCCTTCACTTTCGGACCGCCTTTGGCCACCGTCAGCGCATAAGCCGCATGCTCTTTCGTCTCGTGGTGGAAGGTCATTTTGAAACGATCGGCCAGCAACTTCTGCAGCATCAGGCGGAACTGTTCGCGGCTGGTATCGGCCGGGATCTTGGCCGTGACGTCGAAGCGTTCAGTGTTCAGCCAGTCCGGCCCTTGAAGCTGGTATTCCTTTAAGTTGAATGCGTTAGTCAGCATGTTGCGCAGGCTGACGTTCTGCCAGTCGAGCCGGCCGGGATCATCGGAACCCGGGCCGCCGCGCGTCCGGACCATCATCATGTTGCCGGCCGGCGGAGGCGCCGGCTTGATGGACGCGACCTCGAATTCAGGGATGGTCTCCTTCTGTGCGGATGCCCCCATGGCCAGGAGCGCCGCCAGGCTCGCCTGGGCGAATATAGCTCTCTTCAATGCAATTTCCTCCGCTCGTTCAGGGCCGTTTGTGTATATGACGAGAAAACAGCCAAAAGCGTTCGAATTTCCTAGAAATGGATAACGACTCCTGCCGGAAATTTGTGACAACCCGGCGGATCTTAGCCGCCCGCGCCCTTGCGGCCCAGTTCTTTCAGCGTTTTTTCGATTTCCTGAATATCACTTAAAGTGAGCCGTCCGGTGTCGACTAAATGGCACATGAGTGGCTGAGTACTCCCACCGAAGAAGCTCAGTAAGTCGTCGATCAGCCTGCTTTGCGCCGCCTGTCGGGAAACCGCCGCTTCGAAAATATGAGCGTTGCTGATCTTTTTGACCCGCCGCAGCGCCTTTTTCGCTTCCATGCGGTAAATGGTTGTCTGAATCGTCGTATACGCCGGGCGATGCCGCTCCGGGAATAGCTCCTGAATCTCTCGAATGGACAGCGCGCCCTTACTCCACAGCGCGTCCATGATCTGCATTTCCAACTTGCTCAGTTTAGGTTGGGCCATGCGAAACACCTACTCGTGTTTGCAATCCTACTACACGAGTTTGTTTCGAGCAAGCGTTTGATATCCACGCTGTGCCGGCCAAGGTCCAGGAAGGTGTTGAGGTGATCGTAGAGCAGGACCATCGCCCCGTCGCTGTCATCAAGGCGCCAAAAGGACCGGGCCGAAAAATCGGCGAGTGCATTGCTTTGGCAAAGGGATATCAAGAGAAACTCGGCTACGCACCGGTTCCTGACCCCGATTTCGCCAGGGACGTGCAAGCGGCCGTCGATGCGCGCCGCGAGCCATTGAATCCGCCGGCATGGGACTAGTCCTCGACTCCGGAGTGCTCATTGCCGCTGAGCGTGACGCCAAGCCCGTAACTGAGTTGCTGGCGACACTAGATCGCGAGTTCGGCGAGACCGAGATTGTGTTGTCCTCAATCACCGTGATCGAGTTAGAGCACGGCTTGCATCGCGCCCAGACAGAGCAGCAGGCCAGGAACCGGCGCGAGTGCCTGGATACCGTTTTCGCGCCATTCCCATAGCACCGTTTACCAGGCAGATGGCCCAGATTGCCGCTAAGCTCGACTCGGACGTCCGGAGGCTGGCTGTTGCAGGCCCAACCTCCCCTGTTTTCACCAAACGGGACCT
>Ga0207695_10008162_pt1 | contig 13161 bp, 8 predicted proteins | sample KBSC54metaG_FD_184354 | JGI IMG/M metagenome (GOLD analysis project Ga0207695, IMG submission 184354) | Corn rhizosphere microbial communities from Kellogg Biological Station, Michigan, USA - KBS C5-4 metaG (SPAdes) (version 2) | ecosystem: Host-associated > Plants > Roots > Rhizosphere > Soil...
AGTGGGAGGAATTATTATCAAAGCACAACAGTACCAGTATTCTGAAATTCTATCTTCACGTATCGCAGGAAGAGCAGCAGGAAAGGCTTTCGGAAAGAATTAAGGACCCCGCAAAAATGTGGAAGTACAATGCTAATGATTTTGAAGAAGCGAAACTTTGGGATATTTATATGGAAATGTACGAAGAGTGTTTTGAAAATTGTAGTGAAATTCCATGGACGATTGTTCCCAGCGACCAAAACTGGTACAAAGAATATGTTATTGCATCAACACTCCGGGATATATTAACTGGATTAAAAATGCAATATCCGGGTCTTAAAAAATAGTATCAATTTTATTTATCATTAAAAACAAACAACATGAGCTTTATTAAAGATTTCAAAGCCTTTGCAATGAAAGGCAATGTTATGGACCTCGCCGTTGCAGTAATTATTGGCGCTGCATTTGGAGCAATTGTATCTTCTTTGGTCACCGATATTATTACTCCTTTGCTGCTAACACCGATATTGGATAAAGCAGGTCTTAAGGATATAGCTGACCTCAAAACGGGTGCAGTGACCTGGGGAAAATTTTTAGCAGCAGTTATTAATTTTCTTGTAATTGCATTGGTAATATTTTTACTCGTCAAGGCAATAGCCTCTATGCAAAAGAAACAGGAAGCGCCACCACCAGCAGGTCCATCTTCTACTGACAAGCTATTAATGGAAATAAGAGATGAATTAAAGAAATCGTAAAAAGAAATTAACAGATAACTTATAAAAAAATATCAGGCAACAAAACTGCTTGATATTTTTTCATTATTCGTATCCAGCAATGCAATTCCCTTTTCGGAGAGAACAATTACTTTCATTGGCGCCGGTTACTTCGTTTGTTTATTGTTGAGCCAGCATAGGCCTAAGTACTACGTTTGGGAAGAAAGGAGACAAGACACGCAATTAATTTTAAAGTATTTTTGTTGACCATTCGAATAAAGTAAATGAATACAGAAATATACCAAATAAAGCTACCTCAATTTGAAGGCCCATTTGACCTGCTGCTTTTTTTTATTGAAAGAGATGAACTGGATATTTACAATATTCCTATAACAAAAATTACCAACGAATTCCTTGCTTACATTCACAAAAGCGAATCGCTTAATATTGAGTTAAGCAGCGAATTTATTTTGTTTATCAGTACGTTGATGCGGATAAAAGCAAAGATGCTTTTGCCAAGGAAAGAAGTGGATGCAGAAGGAAATGAAATAGATCCGAGGCAGGAACTGGTGGATAAAATTCTGGAATATAAAAGATTTAAAGAGGCCGCGAATAAGATGAGTGAACTGGAAGCATTAAGAATGCTAATGGTGAAGCGGGGAAACATACAGGAGGAACTTTCTAAAATTGGCGAGGAATCAGGTGAAGGAACAGAAATTCAGGCTGTTTCATTATTTAAGCTGATGAAAGCTTTTGAAAGAGTTGCCAGTCGTCTTCATGAGAAAAGACACCAGCCGGTGCATACCGTTGTACAATATAATTACACAATGGAAGGCAGCAGAAAATATATGCTTGACCTCGTGAAGAAAGAAAGAACCATTTCTTTCGAAAAGATATTTGATATTTCAGAAAACCGGATTCATGCCATATTTCTATTCCTCAATATGCTGGAACTTATTCAGCAGAAATATCTTTTTATAATTATGGGGGAAGGCGTGAATAATTTTATAATTGAGTATAATAGCGAAAGAGTGGAAGAGGCTACGGTCGCAGAACTGCCATTCGTAGACCCGCTTCAGAATTAATATAATATTTAATATTCTCCGGGTGAAGTAGGATTACTCAGCTAGTAATTTATTTACCTCTATTTTAGCCATATCCCGTATCGCTTCTGCAATATTATTTGCGTCTATCCCTATCTCGTTATATAACTCTTTAGGTGTGCCATGTTCAACAACAGCGTCTGGAATTCCCAAAATCTTTACTGATGCATTATAATTATTTTCTGCCATGAACTCCAGAATTGCAGAGCCAAAGCCGCCTTTCACCGTCCCGTCTTCAACGGTAATTATTTTTGAATAATTCCTAAAAACTTCATGGAGCATTTTTTCATCCAACGGTTTTACAAAACGCATATCGTAATGTGCCGGATTAATACCTTCGCGCATTACATCTCGTATGGCGGCGGCGGCAAAATTTCCCGGATGCCCAAAAGATAGAATTGCTATTTCTTTCCCGTCTTTTAATTTTCTTCCTGTCCCAATTTTAATTTCTTTCATTTCGGTCTTCCATTCGGCCTTTACAGCTTCTCCGCGTGGGTAACGAATTACAAAAGGATTCTTTATCTTTTCTAATTGCGACGTGTACATCAAATCCCGCAATTCACTTTCATTCATCGGGGCACTTACAATCATATTTGGAATACAGCGCATGTAAGCAATATCATAAGCGCCATGATGTGTTGGCCCGTCTTCGCCAACAAGCCCTGCCCTGTCGAGGCAAAACACAACGGGCAAATTTTGAATAGCCACGTCGTGCACTACCTGGTCGTAAGCACGCTGCATAAACGAAGAATAAATATTGCAATAAACTTTCATTCCCTGTGTAGCAAGCCCTGCACTTAAAGTAACCGCATGTTGCTCGCAGATACCCACATCAAATGCACGATTCGGCATTTTTTCCATCATATATTTTAATGAACTTCCGCTTGGCATAGCCGGCGTAACGCCCATAATTTTATCATTCTTCTCAGCAAGCTCAATAATGGTATGCCCAAATACATCTTGGTATTTCGGCGGTTGGGGAAGATCAAATTTTTTCTTATAAATTTCACCGGTTATTTTATCAAACAACCCTGGCGCATGCCATTTGGTTTGATCTTTTTCAGCCAGTTCATATCCTTTCCCTTTAATGGTTTTTATATGCAACAGTTTGGGGCCGGGGATGTCTTTAATATCTTTTAAAGTATCTACCAGCTTTGTAATATTGTGCCCGTCAATGGGGCCGAAGTAGCGTAAATTAAGCGATTCAAAAAGATTACTGCTGTTGCTTACCATTCCTTTTAATGCAGCTTCCATTTTTGAAGCCATAGCTCTAGAAAACTTCTTGCCCGGAAGTTTACCCAACGCTTTCCAAAAATCATCACGAATTTTATTATAAGAATGCGAGGTAGTAATATCAGTAAGATATTCTTTTAATGCGCCAACATTGGGATCAATGCTCATGCAATTATCGTTCAAAATAATGAGGAGATTGCTTTTTTCAATTCCGGCGTGATTCAATGCTTCAAAAGCCATCCCCGCTGTCATAGCGCCATCACCAATAATTGCCACATGCTGCCTGTCTGTTTCACCTTTATAATGAGACGCCATTGCCATACCAAGAGCGGCCGAAATGGAAGTAGATGAATGACCAACCCCAAAAGCATCATATTCACTTTCGCTTCTCTTTGGGAAACCACTTAAGCCTTTATATTTTCTATTTGTTTTAAAATTATCCTTGCGTCCGGTAAGTATTTTGTGACCATATGCCTGGTGTCCAACATCCCAAACCAATTGATCGTATGGCGTATTAAAAATATAATGCAATGCAACAGTAAGTTCTACCACGCCCAGGCTTGCCCCGAAATGGCCGCCATGCACACTCACGATATCAACAATATATTGGCGCAATTCGTCACATACTTCATGCAGTTGATCCCTGCTGATTTTTTTTAAATCAGCCGGGCTATTGATGTCCTGTAATAATTTGCCTGGTTTTATTTCCATTTCCATCTCGGATTTTTTGCGTTGCAAAGTTATGTTTTTGATTTGTTATGGTAATTAAACAGTTTTTGAGAATATAAGTTTGAAAACAAATTTTCAACTACTCTTTATTATATACGTAAAAAGGAAAAAGATAGTATACGGGGCGGTAAAATCAATGAATTAACAATGCATTGAGAGTAATATAGTTCACAGTGCATATTGCATCATATTTAAAATTAAATCCGGGTCGGGACAATTTTGTAAATATTTTTCTCTTTCACTAAACTTACATACACCGGGGTAGTCGCCTTTGTAGTTTTCGATATTATGAATTACCTGGAAGTGCAGGTGTGGTGGCCAATGACCATTTTCTTCAATTGACCCAAAATGAGCAAACTCTTGTCCTTTTTTTATAAATTCTCCTTCATTGATGTTTTCTAAATCTGCAAGACTTAAATGCCCGTAAAGTGTATAAAAGGAAATACCATCAAACTGGTGTGATAATATTATGGTTGGCCCATAATCGCCAAAGTTATTATTGTTGGCAAAACTATGTATTGCCCCATCGAGAGGTGCAAATATCTCAGTTCCTTCTTTTCCTGAAATATCAACGCCAATGTGCAATCTTCTCGGTTCCTCATCGGCATTTTTTTTATTGATATCGTTGTTAAAAAGAGAACTCCTGGAATAAACTGATCTTAATTCGTTATAACCACCTATGCCAAATGTTGCCCGTGCATTCTGCAATAATTTATTTGTATATGTACAAAGTGCTTCTGTATCACTAACGTCAAGTTGTTTCAGGGCCGGGTTATTTTCGGAGAAATCAAAGTGTACCAATTTTTGTGTTGTGTCATCGAATTGTGTCACGGGATGAAAATGATTTCGGTTACTTTTTAACCATTCATGTAAAATAATTCGTTTCAAAATTCGAGTTGTTGTTTATTCAATAAATTGCAAGTTCATCATTTCTTACAAACTAACAGCATTATGACTAAGTTCAAAATTCTTTGTTTTTTCCTCCTCGTTTCATTTCAAACAATCGCTCAAAAAACACCGTTATGGCTTCGGTATCCTGCCATTTCGCCCGACGGTAAAAATATAGTTTTCAGCTTTAAAGGCGATCTGTATAAAGTGCCTACTTCCGGCGGAACCGCCTATCCACTTACTTTACATGAGGCACACGACTTTATGCCGGTGTGGAGTCATGATGGGAAAAAAATTGCATTTGCAAGCGACCGCTTTGGAAACTTCGATGTGTTTGTAATAGATGCCGATGGTGGCGAACCCACAAGACTTACGTATAATTCTGCAGCAGATTATCCGTATGATTTTTCTCCTGATGACAGTAAAGTTATTTTTGGAACCAGCCGGAACGATATTGCTTCTTCGGCAAGATTTCCTGTTAACGGGGTTTTCAGGAAGTTGTATGAAGTGCCTGTTACGGGTGGCCGAAGCATTATGCTTAACAGTGCAGGAATGGATGTTGCGCATTACAATTCAAAAGGGAGCGAAATCATTTTCCAGGATAATAAAGGCTTTGAAGATCCCTGGCGCAAACATCATACTTCATCAATAACAAGAGATATTTGGTTATACAACGTTAAGAATGATAGTTATAAAAAACTCACTTCTTTTAATGGAGAAGACCGCGAACCGGTTTTTGCATCGGACGATCAAAATTATTTTTACCTCAATGAAAAAAGTGGTTCATTAAATGTATACAAAGCATCTCTCAATGGAAGTGATGAAACACAACTCACTTCATTTAAAAATAACCCGGTACGTTTCTTAAGCCGCTCAAATGATAATACGCTCTGTTTTACCTACGATGGAGAGATTTATACGATGAAAGCCGGTGGTTCTCCTGAAAAATTAAACGTGGCAATCACTACAGAAAATAAAAGTAATACACAAACCGTAATGCCTGTAAACGGCGGCGCCACAGAATTTGAGGTATCGCCTAATGGGAAAGAAATTGCATTTGTTTTCCGGGGAGAAATATTTGTAACGGCGGTGGAAGGAAATGTTACGAAGCGCATAACCAATACACCCTTCCAGGAAAGAAGCGTAATATTTTCACCTGATGGAAGAAGTTTGTATTATGCCGCTGAGCATGAAGATAAAGGCTGGGACATCATGAAAACATCTATTGCAAGGAAGGAGGAGCAATACTTTTTTAATTCCACCATCTTAAACACTGAGCCTGTTGTTGCAACTGATAAGGATGAGTTCCAACCCGAGATTTCTCCCGATGGAAAAGAAATCGCTTACCTCCAAGAAAGAAATATTTTAAAAGTTTTCAATCTCGATAAAAAAACTTCGCGAACAATAATTCCGGAGGGACAGAATTTCTCTTATGCAGACGGGGATCAGTCGTACACCTGGAGCCCCGATAGCAAATGGATTGCTGCGCGCAGTTCCAAAGGTTATTATAATGCAAATGAAATATTACTTTTTAATGTGACAACAAACGACCAGGGGACCGATGTAACCGAATCAGGATTTTCGAGCGCAGGCATGCAATGGTCGCTCAATGGCAAAGCGTTATTATGGGTTACTGACAGAAATGGCAAACGCCCGCTGGCAATACAAGGTGCACGGGAAGTGGATGTGTATGCAATGTTTTTTGATAAAGGAACCTACGACCAGTTTCAACTGAGCAAAGAAGAATATGCACTGCTAAAAGAGAAGGAAGAAAAAACGGATAAGACAGATAAAGATGAGAAAGAAAAAAAAGATTCTGCGCTTGAAAAAAAGTTGAAGGAACCATTTAAAATGGATCTAACTGATTTGGATACACGCAGAATAAGACTTACGCCAGGGTCCGTAAATTTAAGCAGCTACCGTATTTCACCCAAGGGCGATAAACTTTATTTAACGGTTAAGTTTGAAAAGAGCTATGATCTGTGGGAAATTGATACAAGAACTCATGAATTAAAAACGCTTGCAAAACTCGGGGCAAATTATGCGGCGCTCGAATTGAGTAAGGACGGCAAAATGCTTTATGTTCTGTCGAATGGCAAACTATCACAGGTGAGTACTACGGATGGTAAGATTACGCCGATAAGCATAAACAGCGAAATGGTTGTTGACGGAGCTGCTGAAAGGGAATATATTTTTGACCATGCGTGGCGGCAGGTAAAGAAAAAGTTATACGATCCTAAGATGCGTGGGCTTGATTGGGAAATTTACAAAAAAACTTACGCTAAGTTTTTACCTTTTATAGCTGATAATTATGATTTCCGTGAGTTGCTCAGTGAAATGCTCGGGGAACTGAACGTTTCGCATACTGGTGGCCGTTATATACCAAAAACCGAGAATGCCGATGAAACAGCATCGCTCGGTTTACTATATGATGAAATGGAGGGCGGCAAAGGATTGAAGATAGCTGAAGTTATTTCCGGGGGGCCGTTGGATAAGGCTGAAAGTAAGATAAGAGCCGGCCAGGTGATTATGAAAATTGACGGTAACGAAATTGATAATTCGCAAGACTGGGCAATATTTTTAAACAGGAAGAATGATATGAATGTTTTATTGACTGTTTATAATCCATCCACGAAAAATACATTTGATGAAGTAGTAAAGCCAATGAAGCCTTCAGAAGAAGGCGAGCTGCTTTACAGAAGATGGACTAAAAAAATGGAAGCGATGGTGGATAAACTTAGTGATGGCAAAGTGGGCTATGTACATGTGCGATCGATGAATGATGCAAGCTATCGTAATGTATATGATGAGGTACTTGGTAAAAATCTTACAAAAAAAGCATTGATAGTTGATACCCGTTTTAATGGCGGCGGCTGGCTTCATGAAGACTTATCGAACTTTCTTGCCGGCAAACAATACATCCGTTACGAACCGTATGGTGAAAAACCGATTGGTGGCGGTGAGCCCGAAGGCAAATGGTATAAGCCAAGTTGTGTCGTTATGAATGAGGCCAACTATAGCGATGCGCATATTTTTCCTTACGCCTACCGTGCAAAAGGAATTGGTAAATTAATCGGCATGCCTGTGCCTGGCACCGGTACTGCCGTTTGGTGGGAAACACAAATTGATCCAACTATGATATTTGGTATTCCTATGATTGCAAGTGTTGGTATCAAGGAAGGAAGGCCGCTCGAAAACATGGAGCTTGAACCGGATATTAAGGTTCAGAACGACTATAATAAAATTCTTAACGGCGAAGATCAACAGATAGAAGCAGCAGTAAAAGAAATGTTGCATGAAATCGGAAACTAAACTTGCAGAAGCCCGGAAAAATTTCCGGGCTTTTTTATACAACTACGTTGATCATTTTATTTTTTACAAAGATTATTTTCTTCGGCTGTTTTCCCTCGATCCATTTTTGAACAATATCGTTATCTAAAGCAATTTTTTCAACTTCCGATTGTGAAGCCTCTAAAGAAATGGTAATGGTTGTACGCATTTTACCATTAATAGAAACAGGATATTCTTTTTCGGACTCAATTAAATATTTTGTTTCCAGCTTTGGATATGCGGCATCGAGAATTGTTGTCTCATTGTTTAACGCATGAAATAATTCTTCAGCAATATGCGGCGCATAAGGCGTTAACAAAACCAGCATTGGTTCCAGAATTTCTTTCTTATGGCATTTCAAATCTGTCAACTCATTTACACAAACCATGAAAGCGCTTACTGCCGTGTTATACGAAAACCGTTCTGTGTCTTCTTCTATCTTCTTAATGGTTTTATGCAAGACTTTTAATTCCGCGTCAGTTGCTCTTTCTTCGTTCCAAACTTTGCCTTTTATGTCATCATAAAACAACCGCCATAATTTTTTTAAGAAACGATGAACACCTTCAATACCTTTGGTATCCCAGGGTTTGCTTGCTTCCAGCGGGCCAAGAAACATTTCATACATGCGGAAGGTGTCGGCACCGTATTTGTTGATCAACTCATTGGGGTTAACAACATTGTAGCGAGACTTAGACATTTTTTCTATTTCCGGTTGAAGTTGTAAATATTCTTGTCCGTCTTGCGTTTTATTCCATAGATATCCTAAAACATCTTTATGTTCTCTAGTTACAAAAGAATCATTTTGCAATAATTTTTCAAATTGAGTTTTAAATAATCTTGCAGAAGAATCAACATAGTCTCCTACATTTTTGATTTGAACCCTGCTTCGTTCCTCTGTTTTCCTATAGATTTTCTCATCCTTTCCTTGAAATGATTCTTGTAGGGAGTTTATTTCACGGTCCCTTGAAACAATTACTGGATGTGTTATTCCTGTAATTAGGAAATCTGAAGTTTTATTCTTCTCAGCATCAGGATTTTTCCAACGATAAACAATTGCATCTGCATAATAAGAATAAGCGCCAATCATCCCCTGGTTCACCAGCTTTTTATAAGGCTCATCAAAATCTATATACCCCAAATCATATAAAACCTTCGTCCACATGCGGCTGTAGAGTAAATGTCCAACTGCATGCTCCGTTCCGCCGATATACACATCAACCTGGTTCCAGTAATCCGTTGCTCTTCTATCTGCAAATTCCTTATCGTTATGCGGATCCATATAACGGAGAAAGTACCAGGAAGAGCCTGCATAGCCGGGCATGGTGTTGGTTTCTCTTTTTTCTCCTTCACCCAAATTCACCCAATCAGCAATATTTGCCAAAGGCCCTTCACCTTCAGGTCCCGGTTTGTAATTTTCAACATGAGGCAGTTCAACAGGTAAATCTTTTTCTTCCAGCGGGTAGGCCACACCGTTACGATAAACAATCGGGAAAGGTTCACCCCAATAACGCTGGCGGCTAAAGCCTGCATCACGCATTTTATAATTCACTTTTCTTTGCCCGATTTCTTCTTCCTCAATTTTCTTCAAAACAATATCAATGGCATCTTTCATTTTTATACCATCCAAAAAACCGGAATTCGTAAGCGTTGCTTCTTTAGTTGGATTCGCTTCTGTTCCATTAAAAAAGTCGCCAATAATATTGGTGATGGGAATATTAAAATGTTTTGCAAAATCAAAATCACGTTGATCACCACAAGGCACAGCCATAATGGCGCCGGTTCCATATCCTGCCAAAACATATTCCGCAATCCAGATAGGAATCTTTCTTCCATCAAAAGGATTGATGGCACAAGCGCCGGTAAAGCAGCCTGTAACCTGTTTTACTTCCGCCATACGTTCCCGGTCGCTCCTGCTTTTTACATAAGCCAGGTATTCGTCTATGGCTAACCGTTGTTCAGGTGTGGTTATTTTTTCCACCAACTCATGTTCAGGCGCAAGTACCATAAAATCTACCCCGAAAATGGTGTCGGGTCGGGTAGTGTAAACTTTTAGTTTTAAAGAATCTTCTTCAGGAGAGGGGTTAGGGGTGAGGCTTTTATCAATTGTAAAGATTATCTCCGCCCCTTCACTCTTACCAATCCAGTTGCGTTGCATTTCCTTCATGGCATCGGAAAAATCAACGGTTTCGAGGCCTTGTAATAATCTTTCAGCATAATCTGTAATGCGCAAATACCACTGCCGCATTTTCTTTTTTACTACCGGATGGCCGCCCCGTTCACTCACCCCGTTTATCACTTCATCATTTGCCAAAACAGTTCCCAGTGCTTCACACCAGTTCACTTCCCCGTAAGCGGAATAAGCGAGCCGGTAATCCATCAGCATTTCCTGCTTTTGTTCACCGGAAAAACTATTCCACTCATCAGCGGTAAAATAATTCTGCGTTTGCCGTTGACCGTTATCTTCCTTATTTCCCTGCTGTTCAAAAATATTTATAAGGTCTTCAATCTTTCTTGCCTTATTGTGATTCTTATCATACCAGCTATTAAAAATTTCAAGAAATATCCATTGCGTCCATTTATAATATTTGGGATCGCTGGTTCGCACTTCGCGGCTCCAATCAAAACAAAAACCGATATTATCTAATTGCTGACGGAAAGTTTCAATGTTCTTTTCAGTAGTAACTGCAGGGTGTTGGCCGGTTTCCAGTGCATATTGTTCGGCAGGCAAGCCAAAACTATCGTATCCCATCGGGTGCAACACATTATAGCCTTTGAGCCTTTTAAAGCGAGCGTAAATGTCGCTGGCAATATACCCAAGAGGATGGCCAACATGAAGCCCCGCACCACTTGGGTACGGAAACATATCCAGCACATAAAACTTTGGCTTATCCGAGATATTACTTACTTCGTACACGCGGCTCACTTTCCATTTTTTTTGCCACTTCTTCTCTATTTCTCTAAAATTGTATTCCATTTTTATTTTGATGTTCTGTCAGTAAATTGTCTCATAATTAACCGGTAGTTTTATTGATAAGCCATCGTGTTTAAGAGGGCGTTTTAAAAAAGAACCTGGTTAAATCCCGAAATTATTTATTTGTGAAAGAAATGTTATTCATTAAATGATTATTACTGCTGATGCTGCATGTAAATTACATTAGCAACTTTAAGTATTGGGGCAAAAATACTAAACTGTTTAAAAACATTTATTTTTGCGAGCTGCTTACTATCGTGAGTTCATGCTATTTAAACTTTTATTCAACTTATGTCGCAAATAGGTAAAGCATCTGCCAAAAGAGGGAAACCTTCCTACGTATATGCAATCATTGGGGTTTCATTGGTGTTATTTCTTTTTGGTGTTGTGGGGTGGATTTTTTTAAACATTAAAAAAACGGGCGATTATTTTAAAGAAAATATACAGTTGCACGCTTACCTGTATCGTACCGCCAATGCCCGCCAAATTGATTCAGTAAAAAATTATGTTACCAGCCTGCCGTATGCCGTGAACGTGGAATACACAACCCGTGAAATGGCCATAGAAAAGTATAATAAAGACAATGATACGCTTTGGAAAAAGCTGGCGATAAACAACCCGCTGCCTGAAAGTATTGATTTTTACGTGAAAGCAAACTATATCGATAAAGACAGTCTTGCCAATATTGAAAACTATCTGTTAACGAATTTCCCAACAACGGTATCAGAGTTTCAAACGCCAAAAGAAACTGTTGCCGGGGTGAGCCAATTTGTAAAAAACACCACCTTGGTGTTATTAATTGTGGCCATTATATTATCGATTCTTGTTATTATTTCCATTGATAACACGATACGCCTTGCGATGTACAGCAACAGGTTTTTGATTAAAACAATGCAGATGGTGGGCGCTACGAGAGGGTTTATCGCGAAACCATTGGATGGGCGGGCCGTCGTAAATGGATTGATTGCTTCCGGTATTGCTATAGGGCTTATGATTGGATTTATTTGGCTTTCAGAAAATTTTATTCCATACCTTAAAGTACTGCACGATATAAAAAACCTGGTTCTTATTTTTTCCGGGATCATTATTTTGGGACTATTCATTACCCTTTTCAGTACGCACCGGTCTGTAGTAAAATATTTGAAAATGAAACTCGATGATTTATACTAATTGATTATCTATTTTATTTTAAGCATTAATATTGCAAATTCAAATTTCACAATGGCAACACAACAACCAATAAAAAAAACAACCCCGGGTGCAAAATCACCAGTAGCAAAAACGGCGCCTGTTGAACATTCTTCGGCGGGTAATATTCTTTTCACAAAGGAAAATTATAAGTGGATGGTGATAGGATTAGCGGTGATGGCTCTTGGATTTTTCCTGATGGCTGGGGGTAAAAGTCCCGATCCGAAAGTATTTAACGACAATGATATTTACAGCCCGATACGTATAACAGTTGCACCAATATTAATTGTTGCCGGGCTTTTGATAGAAATTTTTGCGATCATGAAGAAGCCAAAGTAATTAATTATTAATTAATACAGGGCGGTGATTTATCATCGCCTTTTTTGTTTATTTGCTTTTAATTTTAAAAAATGAACATTGCTCAATCTGTTATTATCGGCATCGTTGAAGGGATAACCGAGTTTATTCCTATTTCATCAACAGGGCACATGATTATTGCTGAAAAGTTGTTGAAGATAAATGATGATTCTTTCAATACGGTATTTACAGTTGCAATTCAATTGGGCGCCATTTTATCCGTTGTCGTTTTATACTGGAAAAAGTTCTTTGATTTTTCACGCTGGCAGTTTTATGTAAAACTTGCCGTTGCTGTAGTCCCGGCGTTGATATTGGGATTTTTGTTTTCTTCAAAAATTGACGACTTGCTCGAGAGTTCAACTACAGTCGCAATAAGCATGTTGGCGGGCGGCATTGTTTTACTTTTCGTAGACAATCTTTTTAAAAATCCGGTAATTCACGATGAAAAGGAACTGAGTTATAGCAAGGGATTTATAATTGGCATCTGGCAATGTATCGCGATGATACCGGGAGTAAGCAGGAGTGCAGCTTCCATTATCGGCGGTATGCAGCAAAAGCTTACCAGGAGCGCTGCTGCTGAATTTTCGTTTTTCCTTGCAGTGCCAACGATGCTTGCTGCAACTGTCTATAAAATTTACAAATACATAAAGGAAAACGGCGCTTTCACTTC
>Ga0207695_10008163_pt1 | contig 13160 bp, 14 predicted proteins | sample KBSC54metaG_FD_184354 | JGI IMG/M metagenome (GOLD analysis project Ga0207695, IMG submission 184354) | Corn rhizosphere microbial communities from Kellogg Biological Station, Michigan, USA - KBS C5-4 metaG (SPAdes) (version 2) | ecosystem: Host-associated > Plants > Roots > Rhizosphere > Soil...
CGCCTTTGACAAACTCGCCTCAAACATGCCACCGCAGAAATCATTGCGCGGCCCCCAAGGAGACAAGCTATGCACCCTGTGCGCGCGGCCTCGCTGGTTGTGCTCGCGGCGGCTTTGCTGCCACAGCGCGCTCTAATTAGCGCCACCGAACCTGCTCCATATTCGCTCACGGCAAACCGGTCGCTGACGGACGCATTCGGCGTGAACGGAACACCTGCGTTCGTTTGGAAAAGCGCCGACGAAAAGGTGCAGGCGACAGCCGGTATGCCTCCGCTTTCCGAGTTGCCGGCTATCACCTCACTACCCGAGCAACCCGAGCCCGATCACGAACTGGATCGCTTTCGCTAGCGGGCGGCCGGTGTCCAACCCATCGTCCGTTTCACCCATGCAGTGCTCTCTAACCAAAACTTCATTCAAGGTGGTATTCCGTCATGAAAGACCTCTCAGTTCCGTCGACCAGGGGCGCCCGCCTGCGCGCGATCGCCTGCGCAGTCGGTGTGACCGGGGCCGGCATCGCCGCGCTTGCCGGCTGCGGTTCCAGTTCGACTAGCGCTTCGCCGCAAGTATCGAGCAACCAGCAACTCCAGTGCGATGATTCTTTAAAGACCGCGTTCAAACCCGACGCCAATACGACCGTGACGCTCGTCAAGTCGTTCAAGAAAGGGGACGACCTCAATTTGAACGGAACCGCGTCCGGACAGATTGCGAAAAACGATATGTGCGTCGTCAAGCTCAACATTGGGCCCGGCAACGTGGGGCCTGCGAGCGCGCCGTCGACTTCGCCCGGGATCGGTATTGAAATCTGGCTGCCGTCGAAAACGAATTGGGGTGGACGCATCCACGTGTTAGGCGGCGGAGGCTACGCCGGCGCCCCGTCAGTCAGTTCTCTGACTGCGCTGGCAGGCGCAACCGGCACTTTGACAAGCGGCGAGGGCCCGGCTGCGGATATTGCGGGCGTGGAAGGCGCGGTGAGCGCGCTGACCGATACCGGTCACATATCGCAGCAAGGCGATTTCGGCGGCGTCTTCGATGGCAGCTGGGCGATGAACCCCGATGGGACCATCAACAGAACCGTATGGACCGACTTCGCCAGCCGGGCTATTCACGAAATGGCTGTCGAAACGAAAGCGCTGGCCGCCGCTTACTACGGCCAGCAACCCAAGCACGCCTACTGGGACGGGTGTTCGACCGGCGGACGACAGGGCTTGATGGAGGCGCAGGCGAATCCTGACGATTTCGACGGTATCCTCGCCGGGTCGGCTGCGATCAACTGGACACGCATGCAAACCGGCGGGCTGTATCCCGAAATTGTCATGCAACGCGATCTCGGTGGTGTACCGCTGACATCCGCTCAACTTAATCTCGTGTCCGCCGCAGCGGTCTCGGCATGCGACTCGTCGCTGACGGGCCAGCACGATGGTTTCGTCAACGATCCGGCCTCGTGCCGCTATGATCCTACCCGAGACGCGACCGTGCTATGCACGGCCAGCGGCGGCAGTAACGGCACAGCGGCTTGCCTCACTACGGCACAAGCTCAAGCGGTCAACAAAATGTGGTACGGCGAAACGACCGACGGCAGTGCCGCTTCGCCCGCGGTCGCGAACGGCTATTCGGACACATTACAAGCGAATCAATTGTGGTTTGGATTTCCGCGCGGCAGCAGTCTGGACACCTTCGCCGCGGCATCGGCGAACGGCGTGGGCGTGGCCAACGGTTTGACCGCCACCCCCGTTGCGCTCGAATTGCAAAGCCCGAGCATCGCAACGCCGGCATTCACCAACGCAACCGGCAATGGGCAGAACGGGTGGATGAACCTTTCCTATTCCGACCTCTCAAACGCATTCGCTCAAGGCCTCGCATTGCAGCCGTCATTCGCGAACATCAATACCGACGATCCCGACCTCTCGGCCTTCCGCGCGCGGAACGGGAAGATCATCACCTATCACGGCATGGCTGATTCGATCATCATGCCTCAGGGCTCGATCCACTACTACACCAATGTGGCGAACACGATGGGTGGCTTCTCGTCCGTGCAACAGTTCTACCGCTTCTTCGAAATTCCGGCGATGGGACACTGCGGCGGCATCGGCTCGGTCAACGGGACCGCAGGCATCAGCCCGGTCGCAAACCCTCCCTTGCCGGCACCGAACCAGTTGTACAACGCACTCGTGAGCTGGGTGGAAGGCGGCGTGGCGCCGGATCAAATCCCGCTCCAGAACCAAGGCGCCACCATGACCAGGCCCATCTGCATGTATCCGTCGAAGCTGACTTACAAGGGTGGCAATACCAACGCCGCTTCGAGCTACACGTGCAGTTGATTGCGATACAGGCGAAGAGCACTTATGCAGCAAGCCGTACAGGCGGTGCGCGACGTGAGCGCACTAATCGCTGAAATCGACACTGGCGCGTCGGAGCAAAGCATCGGCATATCGCAAGTTAAACAAGCGCTCGATCACATAGAGGAATTGACGCAGCAAAACACGTCCCTCGTCAGCTACCTTGCGCGCTCCGCCAACACGCTGACGAGCAACGCGGACACCGTCGCAGGAACCATGGCGATGTTCCGCACCTGAAGCGATACGCGACACCCGCGCATTTCGGTATCATCGCACGGAGACGCTTGGAGACGCCCAATGCCGGTTCAACACTATCCCGGACGCCACGCGCAACGACCGTTTGACACGTCCAGGGGGGCAAAACAGTTGCTGATCGGCGAGCGCGCTTACGCGTATGGCCACGAAAATAGCATTCTGCTGGAGAAGGCCAACCCCCGATGTCCGAACTCGATCTAAACCTCATTCCCTATCTGGTCGCGCTTGAAGAGACCCGGAACGTGAGCCGCGCCGGGGCTCGTCTCGGCGTCAGCCAGCCGCGTGTGAGCGCCGCGCTTGCCAAGCTACGCGAGTACTTCGGCGATCCACTCTTCGTGCGCACATCGCGCGGCATGGAGCCGACTCCACGCGCGCTTGCACTGATTCCTGCCGCTCGCGACGCGCTCGTGCAAATCGAGCGCGGGCTCTCCGCGGCGGTCGACTTCGATCCGGCAACCAGCACGCACACATTCTCCATTGCACTATCGGACGTGGGCGAGATCGTGTTTCTTCCTCGCTTGCTACAGGAATTCGCCCTCCGAGCCCCGAATGCGAATCTGCGCTCTGTCTCGCTGCCTCACGTTGATGTCGAGCGTGGCCTGGAAGGAGGCAGCATCGATCTGGCGTTGGGGTATTTCCCTGATTTGGGTGGGACGAACTTCTTTCAGCAACGGCTCTTCACGCATCGATTCATCTGCCTGATGCGACGCAGTCACCCACTTGCCGCACATCCGCTCACGCTCGAGCAGTTCCTCTCCTGCGGCCACGCCGTGGTGCGGGCCGACGGACGCAGCCAGGAAGTGCTTGAGAAACACCTGGCGAAAGCGCGGCTTTACCGGCGGGCCGTTCTCGAAACGCCGCACTTCATGAGCTTGCCGTTCATCTTGAGCCGCACGGATCTGATAGCAACCGTGCCGCACGCGATCGGTTATGCCTATGCGGCGGAACATGCGTCTATCGTGCTGGTCGAGCCCCCTCTGTTACTACCTCGGTTCAATCTGCGGCAGCATTGGCACCGCAAATTCCACAACGACGCGCGCACGGTCTGGCTTCGCTCGCTGGTGGCGGAACTGTTCAACGATGCGCTCGACGAATGGCCCAAATGAAGGCAAGCCTGGCCTACGCGCTTGGCGCTGCCAAACCGACTACTCCCATCAACCAGCGCCACGGCAAAGGTGCCAAGACGATTTTGACCGGAGACGGTCCGGTCCGCATCGAAGTGCCGCGCGACCGGGAGGGCTGCTTTGAACCGCTGCTGACCTCCGCCAGGCCGGCATTGACGAACTGAGCACGCTGGTCCAGGTAGTCCAAGTTTTCGTCCGCGCCCCCCTATCTGCCAATATCGATGCGGCCATACACCCCATCCGCTTCATCATTCGGGCCGGCAGCGAAAAACAAAGTGTTGGTCGGCTGATCGTTGAGCCCGTTGCCGAATGCCATACCCCACAACCCCGGTTCGACAATCGCTGTACCGTCCGCATGCCGCAAGGTCCCGATCAACATACCTGTGTTGGGGTCGAAGGCGTGGATCGTTCCATCGCCGAAATTTCCGATCAAAAGAGCATTGTTGAACGGGCCGAAGTCGCGGGGCGAGAGCGCCATGCCCCACGGCGCATTCAGCGGACCACCGGTCGCGAAACGCTGAATGAACTGTCCGGAAGTACTGAATACGTCGATCACGCCCAGGCCAGCTCCAGGCACATCGTCATGCTTGGCCCCATCCTGCATCGCATAGGCGACGAATATTTTCGAGTCGATTGCCTGAATGCCGAAAGGCGCGAAACCAGCGGGTAGCGTCGAGTCTTGAAACGCGCCCGGAAGCGCAACTTTCGTGAACGTATCGTCGAATACATCGATCTTGTTGTTGTGGAAATCGGCAGCGAAGAGGAAGGTGGCGCCGTTGCTGCTCGCCATCGCAAGTCCCTTGTAGACCGCGCTGCCGCCGCTATCGAATACCGTCACGGCCGCCGTCGGGTTGACGGTGGGCGACCATGCGGTAAGGGTGCCGCCCTCTCCCGCGAAGATGAAAACTGCTGGCCCGGTTTTTCCATTCTGGCTCACCACGAAACCCGCCGTGCCGTTGAACACGATGCCAGTCGGATTGGCATCGCCGCTCGAACCCGCTGGGATCGACACGACAAGCGATTGCGGCACGCCGTTACCGTCATAGAGTGTGGCCTTCTGCGTGCCGTTATCCGCTACCCAGACAAAACCTTTTGGATTGAAGGCGATACCCCACGGATTTTTCAGATTGGCGTCGATGTGGGCAGCCGGAATGTTTCCGTCGGAGACGAGTGCGGTCACGTGGAAATGCTCAACGTGCGATGAGCCGCCTCCGCACGCTACGAGGCCAGCTACTATCGCCGCCCCGAATGCGACGATCCCCGCCGTATGGACGTGTTTCATGATGGCGCTCCTGCGCATCGCGCGTGTGTCCGAGGATGTCTTTAAACGAATCCGCCCTCGCGTTTATTCCTTCGGTGCGTGGTTGGCGCCGTTGCGCTCGGCATTGGCGGAGCAAGACGGCGAGGCGCTTTGTAGAGCGCACGTTGCGGTGGTTATTTCCAGTGGTCGCGCAACATATAGTTCGCCACCGGCGGCAATTTTTCGTCCGGCTCGGACGATTCGAGGCCACGCAAAATGTAGAGTCGGACGCGCAGATCGGCTTGTGCAAATACCGCTCATCACCAACCCGACCGACGAGACACCATGCCGAAACCGATAAGCAGCTCGCGTTCGCCGCTCAGAGCAAGTGGCATACGTTGGATGACTCGAACACGGCGCGAGTGCCCTCTTCCAGGCCTAGGACGGCCCAGCGCAGCACATTCAGCGAGTTGCAATCCAATTGGACCTCGAGCAACGCAAGCGCGGTGCGAGCTCGCGCCCCATCGCATGAAGGCGCATACTCGCGGCCCCCGCTGACGATGCTCTTCCTGCGAGCATTCGAGCAAACGTTTGCCTGCCTCGTTTTTGCCTTGAACACACAGATCCTCTGACAGCCCAGGAAACAACTTGAACACCACTCGTGCATCACACGCCGTTATTGGCATTGCGGCGCTCGTTACCGCCGTTTCGTGCTACGCGCACACTTCCAAGAAACACCACAAGACGTCGTCCGATGCGTCGACGCCCGTCACCTACCCGTCGCCGACTGGCTCGGAGCCAGCCGTCGCGACCCAATGGGGCGCCGTCAGCGAACCAGCATCGCCCGCGACGATCTGCGGAGCGCCCTTGCAGGCAAAACTGACGCCCGTCGGCGGATCCATCGACACGCTCGACGCCGACCCCGCCAATTCCCAACCGGATGCCGCCCGCATCCAGGCGGCGATCGATGCTTGTCCGGCCGGCCAAGCGGTCAAGTTGACGGCGGGCTACTCCGGCGAGTCGGGCTTTCTCAGCGGCCCGCTCCGGCTCAAGTCCGGTGTGACACTGTGGATCGACCAAGGTGTCACGCTCTTCGCTTCGCGCAACCCGGCCAACTATGACAACGGCGTGGGAGCGTGCGGTACGGCAACGGCTTCCAAAACCAAGTCGTGCAACCCGTTGATACTCGCGAGCGACACGGCAGGTAGCGGGATCGTCGGGAAGGGCGTGATCGATGGCCGCGGCGGCAGCCTGCTGACCAGCGGGCCGAACGCGGGCAAGCGCAGTTGGTGGGACGTCGCGTATCAGAACAAGACGATGGGCCTCAATCAGCAGAACCCTCGGCTCGTGCAGGTCTCGAAGGGTTCGGCCTTCACGCTGCACGACATCACGCTCGAAAACTCGCCGAACTTTCACGTGGTACTCGATAGCGTCGCCGGTGTCACTGCTTGGGGCATCAAGATTCTCTCGCCGAGCCTTGAATACACGAAAGCGCGTTACGCGTGCCCGAGCGGCACGACGCCCGATGCGCACACGCCCGCGACTTGCTTTACGCCCGACACCGTCAAGAACACCGACGGTTTCGATCCCGGTCAATCGAGCAATGTCGTGCTCGCCTACTCCTACATCAGTACGGGCGACGATGACGTTGCAGTCAAGGCGAGCAAGGCACCGGCCAGCAATAATCTGACCTTCGCCCACAATCATTTTTATTATGGGCACGGCATGTCGATCGGCAGCGAGACGAACTCGGGCGTCAATAACGTCGCCGTCACGGACTTGACGATGGACGGCTACGACAGCCCCAACGGAAACGGGCTGCGCATCAAGTCGGATTCCTCGCGCGGCGGCATGGTGAGCGATGTTCGTTATGAGCAGGTATGCATGCGCAATGTTCGCCAACCGCTCGTGTTCGACCCGTACTACAGTTCGTCCAAAGGCTCCCTGTATCCGAGCTTCACCGGCATCGTCATCAGCGGGTTCCGCGATCTGGGCAGCGCCGCTTCGCAGAGCAGCCAGGTGACCTTTTCGGGGTATGCCACGAACGGCGTCGTGAAGCCGTTGGAGATCACGCTCGACAACGTGGTGTTCGATGGCACGCAACCGGCTCTTGCGACAGGGCATAACGGCGGCCCGTCCGTATTGCCGGCCTATACCCATTTCACGCTGGGCCCGGGCCCGGTCAGCTTTGCAACTCGGATCGTGACATCGACAGCTGCCGACGTGACCGTATCGGGCTCGCCCGGCAATGCGGCGCCTGTCGATTGCAGCGGTGCATTCGTTCCATTGAAGTCGGTGCTGCCTGATTCGCCGATCTGATTTCACGTTTCGCCCGGCCGGCTACTCCCCCGCTTCAGGGGCGGGCCGGCCACTGGGTGACCTCGTTCCGTCGCCGGCCATATTCACGGTCCGAATTCGTTCCTCGCAGGGAGATATCCCCCTAAGAAATCCGGCTCACGTCGTTGCCCCACCAGTTCAGGCACTTCCGAGAACAGATCGCCAAGGCATTGAAACGGTCGCATGCACCGTGATCCCAGTTCTCGACGCAGTTCGCGCAGTGGTTCGAGTACTGTTTCGCCCGTGGCCGTGTCGAGCGCCGAGGCCATCTCGTCACTCGCACGCTCGACGGGCCCCGCCACGGCCCGCGCGAGCGCGGTCTAACCCGCGCCTGACGCGCCGATCAGGGCCACCACTTCGCCGTTCTTCACGGTGAAGTCGACGCCCTTCATGATCTCGCTCATCCCTTCGCTCGCGCTGTCCACGACGATTCTTTTGCTGGCAGCAATCTCTACTACCATGAGTTGACCGATCAGAAACGTCCCTAGTGTCACGGATCGGCACATTCGAGCCATTTCATGATCGGCGTAATCGAGCCTAGTCAATGCAACCAATCCTGCCACCGATAGTAAGCACCTATTACAGGCAGGAACCACGGCTTGCCGAAATGACCGGGAATCGCTGGCCACTCCAGGTCGCGCCAGGGGTTGCGCTCCGGTCGGCCGCCCATCACCTCGGCCATCACCTGCCCCATATGCACGGACATCTGAACACCATGCCCGCTATATCCAACCGAGTAGTACATTCCACGACGCTCGCCCGCGCGCGGTAGGCGGTCCGCGGTCATATCAACCAGCCCGCCCCAGCAGTAATCAATACCCACACCGCGCAGGTCAGGGAAGGTCGCTTCCATCGTTTCTCGCAGGATGAGCCCGCTCTTTTCGTCCGAGCGCGGATTGGACATTGCGAAGCGCGCCCGCCCCCCGAACAGCAGTCGATTGTCCGGCGTGACGCGGAAGTAGTTGCCAATATTTTTCGTGGTGGCATACGTCCGGCGGTGCGGCATCAGCCGGCTGAGCAAGGCCTCGTCGAGCGGCTCCGTGGCAATGATGAAACTGCCTACGGAGATCATTCGCCGCCGGAAGTACCCGAACGGCCCTGTACGAGAATTTCCTGTCGCTAGTAACACTTGTCCTGCGTCGATCACGCCGCGCGAACTGGTGACACGGAACGTACCGCCCGGGCGTTGCTCGAGTTGAGTTACCGGCGCTTGTTCGTAGATCCGCGCCCCGTGTGACGCCGCGGCGTGCGCGAGCCCAACGCCGAACTTGCCCATGTGCATCTGCGCACTAGTCTTTTGCAGCATACCCCCGAAAAAACGATCGGAGCAGACCTCTGAATGGACAGCCGACTGCGGAACCATCTCGACGTGCGGATCGACCTCACGGCGAAGCAGGCCGCACGCGCGCGCAAGCTTGTCGTAGTGTGCAGGCTTGGCCGCCAGCTTCAACTTTCCGGCGCGCACGAAGTCGCACGCAATGTTCTCCTGCACGACGACCGCTTCTACGGTGTCGACGGCGGTGTCATACGCCCGGTAGAACGCGCGTGCCTTCTCGATGCCAATGCGCCCGGCCAACGCGGCGAAGTCATGCGCGAGTCCGCTGTTGCAGTGCCCTCCGTTTCGGCCGGACGCCTCGCCAACGACCCGGCCCCCCTCAAGCACGGTCACACCCGCACCCTGTCTTGCGAGCGCGAGCGCCGCGGACAACCCGGTAAAGCCCGCACCGACTATCACAACGTCGGTTCGGCCTTCGGCCGGGCCGAGTGCCGCACGGACAAACGCAGGTGCAGTATCGAGCCAGTACGATTCGAGCTTCATCACATCCTCCGCGCCTGTCGGGCTTCCGGGCGCATACGCATCACGCTTAGAGACCGACGAGCGCGGGCAGGCCGCTCAAATCCTTAATTTCGTGACAGCCCCACACCGGCCAGCTCGGCTCGTGACCACGCGAGACGAAGACCTTGTTCTTGATCCCGACGTCGTCCGCCGATAGATGGTCGTAGCGCATGCTGGACGAGACGTGAAGAATGTCGCTCGGGCTGCAATCGAGCTGCTCGATCATGTACTCGAAGGCACGCAGACGCGGTTTGTAGGCTTGAGCCTGCTGCGCGGTATAAACGCGATGGAAAGGAGCACCCAGCTTATCGACGCTATACGGAATCTGCGCGTCCATCGCATTGGAGAAGATGACCAGCTTGTATTCCGTGGCAAGCCTTGCCAGCGCGTCCGGCACGTCTGCATGCGGCTTCCAGGTCGGCACGGCGTTGTAAAACTTAAGACCCTCGTTATCGCGGTATTCGATGCCCCAGCGGCGACAGGTCCGTTTCACCGAATTGCAGAGGATTTGGTCATATGGCAGCCAGTCGCCCATGACCTCGTCCAGACGGTAGCGCGCGAAGTCCGTCGTGAATTGCTGCATGTCCTTGGCGGCGATGCGGTCCGCGAAAAGCTCACGCGCAAGGTCTGCCATCTGAAAATTAATCAGCGTTCCATAGCAATCGAACGAAATGTACTTGGGCCTCAGGCTGGTGCTCATGTCAAGGTTTCCTCTGTCTATCGAATGTTTGCCCGTCGATACGGGAAGATCGCAGGAAGGTCGGCTGGCGAGGTAGCTGCGGATCTACGCTCGCCCTGTTTGATGCACGAGATCTGAGCGGTGCTGTTTTGCGCCTCGAGCAAGCAAAACACTTCGAGACTTCGTGGCGCATCGGCTGCAGAGAATTGTTGAACAATATCGCAAAGACGGCGGCGGCGCCAGATTTTTTCATGAAACAGGGGATTTCCCGGATAAAGACCGGATGGCCGGCCGTGTAGCACGACGCTGTCCGCACACTGGAGCCGGCAACAGACCGTTCTTGCCGCCACGTCGCTTATGCCACGGCGTTCCGGCGTGCGACAGGATCTTCTGACCGGAAGCAGATCCAATGGTTTTCTCAACTAGGGCGCAACGGCCGCTGGGAACAGCTGCTCCATGTAACCGAGCGCCGCCCTTGTGCGAGCCGCATTTATTGTTCTACAATCCTAACCAAGATGGACTTGCGGTGCACGGCTGCCAAAACCAGACCTCTTGAGTTGAGGAATGGATAGCCCGGTCTTTGTTCCGCGCAAACAGGCATGTGGCGAGAAAGCATGCACGTCTCCGTAATGCCACTCCTCATACACGGCACTGCTCATGCCCTCCCCAATTCGAATCTCGTCGTTATCCACCGCATCAGAAGGGTTGCCGCCCTCCCACGCCGGAGGCCTGGCCGCAGGATTTACCCATGTCGATGAGGAAGAAGCCATTGCCATCGGCACGGAGGTATTTGGGCTCGATGGCAGCGTCGTTCGCTTTCCGACTGAAAAGGACGACACGTTCCGCTTCGATGACCACGACGGTCGCAAATGGATTCTTAAGATTGCGAACCCCAACGAAGACTGGGAGGAGTTAAGTCTTCAGGTTGAGCTGCTTGCGCACCTCCAACAGGTGGCACCGGACCTGCCCGTGCCTCGGGTATCGCCAAGTCTCAAGGGCGCGATCTTGCCGAAGGTGACAACAAGCAGCGGTGAAGATCGATATGCCCGCCTTCTCTCGTACATGCCCGGCATACCGTTGGCAACCACGACTTCAACGTCGCAAGACCGAGAAAAGATCGGCGAACTTCTAGCCGCTCTGCGGCACGCGTGCAGTACCTTCTCCCACCCGGGAGACTCGCGCACGTTGGCATGGGACGTAAGGCATCTGAGCGATCTTCGCCACTTGTTGGATCACGTCGACGACAGACGACATCGTGCGCAGATTGAAATGGCGCTGGAGCGCTTCAAAACCATCGAGCCCCAACTCGCGCTCTGCCGTACGCAGGTCCTGCACAACGACTTCAACACGTCGAATATCGTCGTCGACCCAACCGACGAACGTTTCGTCACCGGAATCATCGATTTCGGCGACACCGTGCGCACGGCTATTGCGATCGACGTGTCGACGGCGCTGATGAACCAACTTCCCGGCCAGCTCGATGACGATAGACAAGCCGATTTTTTTGGCCGCGCGAGAGACGTCTTACGCGGCTATTTGCGCGGTGCGGACCTGACCGACGGCGAATTGATGTTGATCCCTCATCTCGCAATGGCCCGGGTTGTCACGCGCGCATTGCTCACCACTTGGCGAGCGAAGCTTTTTCCTCAAAACAGCACGTACATCCTGCGCAACACCAACGCGGGATGGGCACAGCTCGAATGGTTCCTCGACCGCAGCTTCGACGACATCTCCCAGCTTCTGCTGCCCCCCGCCCGGTAGTACCGGGATATCACTGCAAGGATAGGAAATGAGTACATTACCGAAGGGATTTCGCGGAGACATGGCCAACGGCTTCAATCCCGCGTCCGTCGAATCTCTTGACAGCAAGACGCGTGAGCATATTGAACGCCGCTCCCGCCTGCTGGGACCGGCGTATCGCCTTTTTTACTCTCAACCTCTGCGCATCGCGCGCGGCGCTGGCGTGTATCTTTACGACGATGCGGGCGATGAGTATCTCGATGCTTATAACAATGTAGTATCCGTGGGCCATGCGCACCCGCGTGTAACCGCAGCGATATCCCGGCAGCTCGATACGCTCTGCACTCATACACGCTACATGCAAGACGGTATCCTGCGTTACGCCGAGAAACTGCTGGCCACTTTCGAGGGGGAGATCGGTGCCGGCCATACCATGTTCACGTGCACCGGCTCCGAAGCCAACGACCTGGCGATGCGAATTGCTCGCCATCACACGGGTAACGAGGGTGTCATCGTCACATCCGAGGCGTATCACGGCAACTCCGGTGTGACATCGAGCTTTTCGCCGTCGCTCGGAAAACGGTCCGCGCTTGGCCCGATGGTCCGTACGGTGCCACCGCCGGACTCGTACCGTATCGTGCCCGAACACATCGGCCGATGGATGGCGGATAACGTCGCGCAGCAAATTGAGGACATCAAGCGTCATGGCGGCGGCCTTGCTGCCTTCATCGTCGATTCGTTGTTTTCGTCTGACGGGCTCTACTCGCACCCTGTCGACGTACTCGCACCTGTTGCAGAGGTCGTGCGCAGTGCCGGAGGCCTATTCATTGCGGACGAAGTGCAATGTGGCTTTGGGCGCAGTGGCACCCACATGTGGGGTCATCGACGTCATGGCGTAGATCCGGACATTGTTACGCTTGGCAAGCCGATGGGTAATGGTTATCCGGTAGCGGGCGTCGTCGTGCGCTCGGACGTCGTTGCAAGCTTCGGACGCGATATGCGCTACTTCAACACGTTCGGCGGAAACTCGGTCGCTATTGCAGCAGCGGAAGCTACTCTGGATGTCATTCAGGACGAAGGATTGATGGCCAATGCGACAAGGGTTGGCAAGATCATTCTTGACGGTTTGACTTCCATCGCCGCAAAGTACGAACAGATTGGCGACGTGCGAGGGACCGGCCTTTACTTCGGTGTCGAGTTGGTCAAGGACCGGAAAACGAAAGCATCGGACATCGATACCGGACTCGCAATTGTCAACCGGCTCAGACAGCGACGCGTGCTGATCTCTGCCACGGGTGCCGACGCAAACGTGCTGAAAATCCGACCGCCTCTCGTCTTCACCGAAGCGGATGCGGACCGTCTGTTGACCGAAATCGAAGCGTCGTTTGCGTCGCTTTAAGCCCGGACGCCGACCCGATTCCAGCGCGCAGGGGGCCCACGCTGAGCCTCCGGTTCCCAACTATAATATGCGGGCCCCCAAGCCCCCCGAGGCGCGTGCGAGTCCTAACAATCCTGCAGGCGAGTGATTGCCATCCCAATTTCCAGTTGCCATGATATTGACCACGAAAGCACACCATAGCGGCGAACCCGCGCGAGGGTCGGTCGTTGCTGA
>Ga0207695_10008165_pt1 | contig 13156 bp, 8 predicted proteins | sample KBSC54metaG_FD_184354 | JGI IMG/M metagenome (GOLD analysis project Ga0207695, IMG submission 184354) | Corn rhizosphere microbial communities from Kellogg Biological Station, Michigan, USA - KBS C5-4 metaG (SPAdes) (version 2) | ecosystem: Host-associated > Plants > Roots > Rhizosphere > Soil...
GCAGAAGAACGAGCCCCAGTACCGCAACGCGCTTACACAATACGGGGTGGCGCGAGCCAATACCGTGCAGGGTCGGGCCGCATTGCTGCCCAACGTCAGCTATGCAGGTTCGTTTATCTACACCGAAGGCACCGGGACCGGCACTGCCCGCTTCATTGCCAATAACGGAGTGCACGAATACACCAGCCTGGGGAATGCCCATGAAGCCCTGTCTTGGCAGGCTCTGGCCGAGTACCGGCGGGCGCGGGCGCAGGAGGCCCTGGCGAAAGCGCAAGCCGAGATCGCGACTCGCGGGCTGGTAGTAACCGTGACGCAGGCCTACTACGGGTCGATCGTCGCCCAGCGAAAGTTTGCCGTTGCCCAACGCGCGGGCACGGAAGCGCAGAACTTTTTTGAAGTCACTCAGAAACTGGAACGCGGGGGCGAGGTCGCGCACTCTGACAGCATCAAAGCTCAGCTGCAATTTCAGCAACAACAGCGCGCGCTGCAGGACGCGCAACTGGCGATGGATCGCGCCCGGCTCGATCTGGCAGTGCTAATTTTTCCTAATTTTAATGAGAACTACACTACGGTAGATGACCTTGAAAATTTGGGAGCATTGCCGTCGTTCTCTGAAGTGGAAACGCTTGCTGGTAAAGCCAATCCGCAACTGCAGGCGGCTTTGTCTGCGATGAAGGTCGCGAATCAAGAAGTGGCGGTGGCGTGGAACGGGTTTCTCCCCAGCCTCAGCGTCGACTATTTCTATGGCATCGACGCCAATCAATATGCGGTCAATGGACTCGATCAGACGGTGTTTCCGCCACGGCCCGTCCGCAACCTCGGCTATTCGGCGGTGGCGACACTCGATATCCCTATCTGGAATTGGGGGGCGACTCGGGCCAAGGTCAAGAGCGCGCAACTTGAACGCACTCAGGCCAAAATAGAATTGAGTTTTGCGCAACGCAAGATGGCCGCCGATCTGAAAGACTTTTTCAGCGAAGCGCAAACTTCGCGGTCGGAGCTTGAGTCGTTGCGGCAGTCAGCGGATCTGGCGGCAGAGAGCCTGCGCCTGACGACGTTGCGTTATCAAGCGGGAGAGGCAACCGTTCTCGAAGTTGTAGATTCACAGAACACTCTCACCCAGGCACAGAACGCGCTGGGCGACGGTCAGGTGCGGTACCGGGTGGCAGTCGCGAGTCTGCAAACGCTCACAGGTAAATTCTGAATGCCAATATCCCGCGTGGAGTTGACACAGAAGTCCAGCCGCGCCGTACGGCTGCTGGCGCTATCACTGGCGCTGGCGCTACTAATGGCCTGCTCCGACAAAAGTAAAGAGACGGAGCCAGCAGTCCCCGTCCAGATTGTGCAGGTGGAGAAGACCGCTCTGCAACAGAAGGTCAGCGCGGAAGGGGTGCTGTTTCCAATTGCGCAGTCGGCGATTGTCCCCAAGATCAGTGCTCCGGTGCAAAAATTTCTGGTGAATCGCGGCAGCCACGTCCACAAAGGCGAATTGTTGGCAGTGCTGGAGAACCGCGACCTCGCCGCTGCTGCCCAGGAAAACAAGGGCGCATACACTCAGGCCGAGGCCACTTACGCGATCACCACCGCCGCCGACCTGCCGCAGCAGATGCAGAAAGCCGAACTCGATAACCAAGCGGCAAAGCAGGCGCTCGACGCACAACAGAAAATCTACGATAGCCGACAGCAGCTCTTCCGCGAAGGCGCGTTGCCGCGAAAAGAACTCGACCAATCGAGCGTGGACCTGACCAACGCACGCAATCAATATGAAATGGCGCAACGGCACCTCGATTCGCTCAAAGGCATGGGCGAGGCGCAGTTGTCGAAATCGGCTAAGGGGCAGCTCGAATCCGCGCAGGGAAAGTTCCAGGGCGCGGAAGCCCAACTGCAGTACTCGGAAATTCACAGCCCCATCAGTGGCGTAATCACCGACCGGCCGCTTTATCCAGGAGAGATGGCTGCTGCCGGGACGCCGCTATTGACCATCATGGATATTTCGCAGGTGGTGGCACGCGCCCACATTCCGCAGACCGAGGCCATGCTGCTGAAGCGCGGGGACAATGCCACCCTCAGCGCACCCGGACTCGAGCAGCCGATTTCCGGCAAGGTGGTGCTCGTCAGCCCGGCGCTCGATCCCAACAGCACCACGGTTGAAATCTGGGTACAGGGCAAGAATCCCAAAGAGGCGCTCCGGCCGGGCACCAGCGCCGAGATCACCATGGTCTCGCGCACGGTGCAGGACGCACTAGCCATTCCAGCGGCAGCGTTGCTGACCGCGCAGGATGGAACCACCTCAGTGATGGTGGCCGGCAACGACGGCAAGGCCCACCAGCAGACGGTGAAAGTGGGTTTTCACGACGGCGATAAAGTGCAAATTCTTGAAGGCTTGCAAGCCGGCCAGAAGATCGTAGGCAGCGGCGCTTACGGGCTGCCTGACAACAGTAAGATCACCGCCGCAGAGGCGAAGCCTGACGCAGGCGACAAAAAGGAGTAGCGAGGGGAACACGTTGGAAAAGTCTCACTGGTTTGCGCGCCACTCCAAGCCGCTCATATTCCTGATCATTACACTGGCTGTGCTGGGCGTTTACCTGGCGTTCACCATCCCGGTTGCGGTTTTTCCGACTACGAATTTTCCCCGCATTCTGATTGCCGCCGATAACGGCGTCATGCCCATCGACCAGATGATGGTCACGGTCACCCGGCCCATCGAACAGGCGGTCAACAGCGTTCCCGGGCTCTTGCAGGTAAGGTCAAACACCAGCCGGGGCTCGGCAGAAATCGATCTGTTTTTTGATTGGGACATCGACATGTTCCAGACGCTGCAATACGTCAACTCTGCCATCTCGCGCGTCCAGTCCGAGCTTCCGCCAACCGCAACCATCGTCGCCAACCGGATGACGTTTGCCAGCTTTCCCATCATCGGCTACAGCATGACCTCGGATAAGATTCCGCAAACCGAGCTCTGGCAGCTGGCGACTTATGAACTCAAGCCCAGGCTGAACCGTCTGGACGGAGTGGCTACGGTGTTGGTACAGGGAGGCCAGGAGCCGGAATTTCACATTGTGCCCGATCCCGCGAAGCTACTCGCGGCCGGTGCGACTGTCACCGACGTCCTGGACGCAATGAAGCGCACCAACCTGATCGACTCGCCGGGCTTGTTCGAGCGCAATCACGAACTGGTGCTTGGCCTGATTAGCGGGCAGGTGCAAACTCCCGAGCAGATTGAGGCGGTGGTGGTCAAGACGACCTCTGGCGGCGTTCCCGTCCGCATTGGCAATTTGGCGCAAGTTGTCGCCGGAGTGAAGCCGGTTTACACCATCATCACCGCTAACGGAAAGCCGGCGGTACTGCTTAACATCAACCGCCAGCCACAATCGAACACCATGCAGGTGGCGACCGAAGTTCATGATTCGCTCGACGAGATCCGCAAGACTCTGCCACCCGGAATTGACATCCGGCCTTTTTACGATCAGTCGCTGCTGGTGAGCCAGTCCATCAAAAGCGTGCGTGACGCGATTCTGCTCGGTCTGCTGCTGGCTTCGATCATCCTGGTTGTGTTCTTGCACGATTGGGGAAGCTCAGTGGTTGCGGGCCTCGTCATCCCGGTCACGATTGTGATCACCTTCATCGTGCTCAAGGTTCTGGGACAGACCTTCAATTTAATGACGCTGGGGGGACTGGCGGCTGCGGTCGGCCTCGTGATCGATGACGCCATCGTTGTTGTAGAAAACATCGTGCTGCACCGCGACGCTGGGCAGGGCCGGATGCAGGCGATTCGCAGCGCCCTCGCCGAAATTACCGTCCCGCTGATCGGCTCAACCGTCACGCCCGTAGTAGTGCTGTTGCCGCTGATCTCGATCACCGGAGTCTATGGGACCTTCTTTCGAGCGCTGGCACTGACCCTGGGAGTTTCTCTGTTCACTTCGCTGGCGCTGGCCTTGACCTGGACTCCGACGCTGAGCAGTTTCCTCATTCGCAGAAGCAAAAACGAAAAAGATGATGTTGACGATAACGAAGACGGGAGCGAAAACCGCAAGGAATCCTTCGAAGATTTGCTTAAGGCCGAAGAGGCCTCCACCGGAAAGTTCTTCCGGCGCATTATTGAGTTTCACCAACGCTGGCTCAAGCGTGCCCTGGACAAGCCCTGGTGGCTGGCGGGTCTAACTTTGCTTCTCGTAGTGGTGTCTTATTTTTGCTTCCGCTTTACCGGCACCGACCTGCTGCCGGAGATGGACGAAGGCGGTTTCACCCTCGATTATTGGACGCCCGCCGGGGCATCGCTCACCGAGACCAATCGCATGATCCTGCATATTGAGCAGATCGTGAAGTCGATTCCGGAAGTCGAGAGCACCTCGCGACGCACCGGTTCGGAACTCGGGCTAGCCGCAGTGACCGAAGCCAATCGCGGTGACGTATTGGTGAAGCTGAAACAAAAGCGCAGCCGCGCCATTGACGACGTCATGGAGGACATCCGCCAGAAGGTGAACGCGCAGGAGCCGGCGGTGCGCACGGAATTTGTTCAGGTCTTGCAGGACATGATCGGCGACCTGACCGGTGAACCCGAGCCGGTGACCATAAAACTCTTCGGTCAGGATCCGGCGCTGTTGAACACTTGGGCGCCAAAGATTGCGGACGCCATCAATTACGACGAAAAGTCCAAAAAAGGAGTTGAGGGCGTGGTAGATGTGCTCGACGGCCTGGAAAACACCATCAGCGGTCCAGCAGTGAACTTCCAGATCGATCCCGCAGTCGCGGCGCGGTCCGGCTTCACGCCAGAAGAAATTGCAACCGATGCTGCCGCCATCGTGGAAGGCGAACCGGCCGCGGCCCCAGTGGTTTCAAACGACCGGCTTTATACCGTGCGAGTGCGCTTTCCGGAGCACGACCGCGCATCGCTTGAGGCCATTGAAAATACCTTGCTGACGAGCGCCAGCGGCCACACTGCGACGCTAGGGTCGCTAGCCACGGTCACCGAGCTTCCGCCCCAGACCGAAATCCACCGCGAAAATCTGCAGCGCGAAGTTTCGGTCACAGCTAGGACGGAAGGCACCGATCTTGGAAGCGCCATCCAGGGTGTGCAAAAAGCTGTCAGCGCGCTGCATGTGCCGCCCAGCATTCGCGTGGAATATGGCGGCACTTACCAGCAACAGCAGAAATCTTTTCGGGATTTTGTATTCGTGCTCGCACTGGCGATTGTACTGGTCTTCATCGTGCTGTTGTTCGAATTTCGGACATTTGCCGCGCCGCTGGCGATCCTGGCGTCGGCACTGCTCTCGACCTCCGGCGTGTTCATCGCGCTGCTCATCACCCACACCACATTCAACGTCTCATCGTTTATGGGATTGGTGATGGTGGTGGGAATCGTGGCCAAGAACGGCATACTTTTGCTCGACGCCGACGAAAAAATCCGGCTCACCGGGGCGACTGCCGAAACCGCCATGCTGCAGGCCAGTCGCCGCCGTCTGCGTCCCATTGCCATGACCGCGCTGGCCACCATGGCCGGAATGCTGCCGTTGGCCTTTGCTTTAGGGGCGGGCTCACAGATGTTGCAGCCGCTAGCCATCGCGGTCATTGGCGGAATCCTAATCTCAATGGTGCTGTCGCTGATCATCACCCCGGCCGTGCACTTCTACCTAAGCCATAAGGAGTCGAGCGGAAGGGTTGGCGAGCACGATGCAGTCGTGATGAGATAGAAAACCGTGCGAGAGGGCGTTGCTTCCCGACGTATGGCAGAACTGGTTTTATTTTTTGATTGTCATCCCCAACCTGCGATTCGAAGGAGCGCAGGAGAGGGACCTTACGATACCACTGAGGAGGCATGAACGTGGCGAGGATAAGGCAAACCGCGAAGCCTGCCCGGTCTAATCGCTAAAAGAAATCCTCTTTACGTCCGCAATAACGGAAGTGCATCGTAAGATCCCTCTCTCGCACGTCTGCGGCGAGCGAGAGAGGGATGACATCTGGTGGCCGCAAAAGCAGACCTTGCCCCGAGCGAAACTGCCGTTAAAAAGATTTCCATCTCCCAAACATATAAAAAGCAACCACTTACGCCTCCCTGCACTTCTGTGTGCTAGAACCCCTAGTGGTGTTCTAGAATATCGAAACGGAGTCCCAGCCTGTGACGTTCTCCCCTTCAGCCGCCCGGAAACTTGCGCTCGACGAAGATTCATTTCAGCAGTTGCTGGAGGCCGCCTACACGCTGCAGGAGAATAAGGACGTGCTGCGGGCCGGCAGTTCGGAGAACGACTCGGTTTCGGTACTCTCTGAGATCGCCTGTTTGCGATCGCAAATTCTTGCGCACCCCCACGTAGCTGAGCCTCACGTAGTTAATCCCAAAGACGCGGAAGCGAAACCAAAAACGGCCGCCGAGGTCGCAGCCTTGGTCGCCGACTGTCTGCGGCGCTTGACCAAAGCAGATGGCGCCAGTGTCTGCCTGATCGTCGATGGCTATTTGAGACCGACGGCGTGTTCGGGTACGGCTGCCAAAGTATCGGGCGGTTCCGTGGCGTCGAATTCACTGGTGGCTACCGAGCGCCTGCGTAATGGAAGAGCTTTCCAGTCAGCAAATGCGTGCAGCGACATTCGGCTGGGGCCAACCTTATGCGTGGAATTGCAGATCGGATCGCTGCTGGCGTTTCCCATTGAGCGACAAAACGAGATAGCTGGCTTAATCGAGGTCCGATGGACCAAGGCCGACGCATTCAGCGACGGGGATGAACGCATCTGCCAGCTTCTGGTTGAACTCATCAGCGAGGTGCTGGAAAGTGAAGCTGGTCAGGTAAATCCCCAAGTAACCCTTCCGTTTCAAGAGACCGCACCACACAGGGCGATTGCTGAAATGTCTACGCCGGTTGCAAAATCCGAAACCCATGCTCAAGAACTGTCTTCAACTCCGGCAATTGCAGACCCCCAAGCGTCATCGTCCGATCATATTTGCCGCGTCTGCGGCAAACCACTTAATGACGATCTTAATTTTTGCGGGAGCTGCGGCATGCTTTCCGCCTCATCCGACAACGGCATGCAGGGCAAATGGGCGTCGATGTGGTTTATGCAGCAAGCCCAGAAAGCTGTCGAAACTGAAGAGAGGCGAGGCGAGCGCCTGTGGCCGCTGCATGCAGTGAACCCGCAAAAAAGTAGCGTACCCAGCACTGCCGGTGCGGCTTTGCTACCCGAAAGGCCGTCAGAAGATACTGAAACAGACGAAAACGGCGAGACTTTGTCAGAACGCAAGCGAAGCCCTCGCGGCGTGTTGGCGGTGTTGAAGTCGCGCTTGCGCGCACGAGCTATAGGGCAATAGCTCCGCCATTCACTTAGTAATCCACGAAGAGTTGTTCGAGAGCAGGCGGTATTGCAGAAGATTCAGGCGCCGCGCGCCCAGAACATCTACAGACGATGTTCCGGGTTACGCGACCCATCGGCACAGATTGGATTTAATAGTTCGCGGGTGCCAGGAACATCCCTTCAAACCGCCGCGCCTCATACCACAAGGCCAGCTCTACACGGTTCCAGAGCCCCAGTTTGTCGTAGATGGTCCGGAGATAATTCTTGATGACGTGTTCGGTGGTTCCGATTTCGCTTGCGACTTCTTTGTTCTTAAGTCCTTGAGCGACGAGGGCGATGACTCGCTGTTCTCGCTCGTTTGGGTAGGTTCTGCCGTTTTCTCCTCGGACCATAGTTGCCTCCTATATAAAAGGGTTGCTAGTTTTACTCGTTTGACTCCGCCATCGATTCCAAAGCGGGAGAACAGCCGATTGAAGTGCGCCTTCACTGTTCGCCGCGCCATATTTAATTGCTTTGAAATCTCATCGTTATCACAGCCTTGTAGGAGCAGTTCCACTACCTGCTGCTCCCGTGGCCGCAGTTCTTTTTCCTTCATCAAGTCACCTCTTGCTTTAATGACCTCACCATGGTGCCTAGTCGGAAGAAGCCAGCCTTGCGGGGCTATGACTCTCTTTGCACATGGTGTGCCAGCAAACTGCTATTTTAAGGAAAAATGAGTGCGCAATTTTAGGGAAAGTGTGGCTTTATTGCCACAGTATGAATGCTGCCGGAAAAATTAATCAAAGGCTTTGGGAACAAGCAGAGGGCACTCACAAGTACAACAAAACAAAATATTAAGTGCATGTTGTCGGCACCCGTGCGTTTGAATTCTCGCCGCTCGGCGAGCATTGAAGACCAAAATTTGTGGTGCCTAATGATAGCCGTGACGACCCTGTAGGTTCCTTAGCTGTGGATTATTAGCAACCTTAGGGAAAATACCTTAGGACATTTTTTACCGGGAGATCGCATCCTCATGGAACTAATTACACTTCCGTGCCATGTTCAAATCGTGCAATGTATGTAGGTCCTAGTTCAACCGGGCAGGTGCTGTACGCAAAGTAAGGTGCGGTACCGCACATAAAGGTCGACGATCTCGTGATTGCGGGATGCTAGGATTCATCTTCGTAGTACCTTCCCCATGCCTGAATTTTGCGACGTCGCAGTACCCGTTCCCCTCCACACGGTGCTTACCTATCGCGTGCCAGAGGGGGCGAACGCGGCTGTAGGCAGCCGGGTAATTGTGCCGTTCCGTCGGCAGCGATTGCCAGGCGTAGTCACCGAGCTCCACGACCGTGCCCCGAAAGTCACCGCAAAAACCGTTCTCGAAGTTCTTGAGGATACCCCGGCGCTCTCGGAAGAATTGTTGCGGCTGGGGAAATGGATCAGCGACTACTATCTCGCCCCCGTCGGGGAAGTTTTCCGCTCCATGTTGCCCTTGAATGCGGAGTTCCGTCGCGCCACCGTGTACCGGATTACCGAAGAAGGCCACACGGCGCTGCACCTGGCGGGCAGCGGAGGATCTTCGTCGCGATCCAAAAAGAATCCCGAAGATCAAGACACCGAGTACCGCGCGTTGAATCATCTCGCCATGCGCGATGAGGTGCGCGAGGGAACACTGCGTTCGGCGACCGGCATTGCTCCGGCGCTGCTCGCAGGCATGGTGAGGAAGAAATGGATCGAGCGCGAAGATGTGTCGCACGTGACGGATGCCACACGTACCCGGCAAGTGGCGGTGCTGTGTAGCGGCGGATGTCCACCGCCGCTGGAGGTTGATGGGGGTTCGTGGGACGGGCGTGGACGCCCGCCCCTACACGTCAATGTAGCGGCGGACCTCCAGTTCCGCCCAACGAACACGCCTGAATCGCCTGCGGAACCGAAACTGAATTCCAATCAGGGTCTGATTATGGACGCGCTCGCCACCGCAGGCGGCAAACTTGACGTTCAAACATTGCGCGAACTCGATGTCCCGCGCAGCACGCTTGCCACGCTGGTCAAGCGCGGGCTGGTCGAGTTGATTGACGAGGCAATCGAGCTGCCGAAATCAACGGTAAATCCGCGCGGCATTCCTGCCGGAATGGAATTCAATTCGGCGCAGCGGGCGGCACTGGATCGCATCCGCGCGCTGGTAGACGAGCGGAAATTCGCGGGAATTCTGTTGCATGGCGTCACTGGATCCGGCAAAACAGCGGTCTATCTCGCGGCCATGAAATCAGTACTTGACGCAGGCCGCACCGCAATTTTGCTGGTCCCGGAGATCGGCCTTACGCCTGCCGTTGCGGCTGACGTTCATGACGTTTTCGGAAATGAAGTGGCGATCCTGCACTCGGGACTCTCCGACAAAGAGCGCGCCGAACATTGGCACAGGATCCGGCGAGGGGAAGCGCGCGCGATCGTGGGGACGCGCTCGGCGGTGTTTGCGCCCGTGTCAAATCTCGCGCTCATCATCGTCGACGAAGAACAGGACTCTTCTTACAAGCAGGAAGAGACTCCGCGTTACCATGCGCGAGATGTCGCGGTCATGCGGGCAAAATTTTCCGATGCGGTGGTGGTATTGGGCTCGGCGACACCATCGCTCGAATCCTATTTCAATGCGAAGAAACATCGTTACGCGCTAGTCGAAATGCCGGACCGGGTGGAGAAGCGTCCGCTGCCAGAGGTCAAAGTGATCGACATGCGGCAGGAGTTTCAGGAAACCGGCACCGAGCAGGTGATTTCGCGCAAGCTGATCGAAGAAATCCAGCTGCGCCTGCAGCGAAACGAGCAGGCCATGGTGCTGCTGAACCGTCGCGGATATTCCCCCGTCGTTCTGTGCCGGACATGCGGCAAGAAGCTTGAGTGCAGCAATTGCGCGATTGCGCTCACCCACCACAAATCGCGACGGCGAATGGAATGCCACTACTGCGGATTTATGGCGCGGGTGCCGAAGCATTGCGCATCGTGCGGCAGCGAGTACGTATATTTTCTGGGAACGGGATCAGAAAAATTAGAAGAACTGCTGCACGGATTTTTCCCGCAGGCCCGAATCGCGCGACTCGATCGCGATACCGTCCGCAGTCATGCCGATTTTGAGCGCGTGCTCAATGCCCTAAATGCCGGCGAACTCGATTTGCTTGTCGGCACGCAGATGATCGCCAAGGGCCACGACATTCACGGCGTGACATTGGTCGGTGTAGTGGGCGCTGACATGGCGCTAGGACTGCCGGACTTCCGCGCTGCCGAGAGAACCTTTCAATTGCTCACGCAAGTTGCGGGGCGCGCCGGACGTGGAGAAATCCCGGGCAAAGTCGTTCTGCAAACTTATTTTCCAGAGCACTACGCCGTGCAATATGCTGCACAACATGATTTCACAGGCTTCTACGAAAAAGAATTGCGCTTCCGCAGCTGGATGCACTATCCGCCATACAGCTCTCTTGCCAACGTGATGGTACGAAGCGCAAAGCTCGACGAAACACTTCGCTGGTCAGGCGCGATCGGACGCTGGTTCGAAAAATCTCGCCATGAAGGCGTACGCGTACTCGGCCCCGCTGCCGCTCCCATTGAACGCCTGAAGCGCGACTACCGCTATCACTTTATATTGAAATCACCGAGCCGCCAGAAACTGAACACGGTGCTGCGCGCCATGCTGACTCAGGCGGAAAAAGAGAAAATCCCGCGAACAAATGTGATCGTGGATGTGGACGCATTATGGTTGATGTAGTGAAGGGTATTAGCGCGCCGGCCAATGCCACGTAGGAGTGTTCATCTGGTTCATGCCGGAAATACGGGTTTCGCCAAATTCCTTTTCAAGCACAATAGAATGGTATCCCTGCAGTTCCGAGAGTGCGGCGATGAGTTTGGCCGCATGCGTTACGACTATTACCTGAGAACGCTCAGAAGCTCTCGATATCAGGCGCGCCAACGGAGCAAGCAAATCAGGATGCAAACTTGTCTCAGGTTCATTGAGCACCATGAGTGCTGGAGGACGAGGAGTTAAGAGCGCCGCAATCCAAAGCAGATAACGCAGCGTTCCGTCAGAGAGTTCCGCCACATCCAAAGCTCGCAGCATGCCGTGCTGCTCCATTGCAAGCGCGAAACGCCCCGAATTGGAAATAACTTCCAGCCTGCCGCCAGGAAACGCATCCGAAACGGCTGAGTCGAGCGCTTCGTTGTCCCCAATTTCCCTGATCGTCTGGATCGCAGCGGCAAGATCCGATCCATTTCCAAGAACAGGAGTTCGCGTGCCGATCTGAGGCAGGCGCGCAGGTGATTCCGCATCTGTCCGAAAGTGGTCGTAGAACCGCCAGGCACGAATGGACTCGCGCAGGACCAGCATCTCAGGAGCATTTCGCGGATCAGCAATCTGCGTCATCATGCTGTCAAAGGGCGCGAGAGAGTCGGCAACTATATTGCGTTCGTTATGCTCTCTTCGAACGCAAACAATTGCTCCGTGTCGTTCCACCAGTATTGTTGACGGACGAAAGGTTGGTCCATGCCAGATGGCCTCCTGCTTGATTTCGGGATCAAGGTCGAACGTTGACGTTAGGTCGGGTTTCGGGAGGCCCATATCGATGAGGTACCCAAAATCATCGCCCGCAAAGCCCAGCCGCAGGCTTACGGGCTGCTTTCTTCTGGTGCCCTCGATCGGATAATCACCTTGTCTCACGGCCCGGGAAATTGATTCTGGACCGGCCCAGAGCGTGGACTGCAGTCCGCCCTCGCGAGCAAGAGAAGTGACAACGTGACCCTGAGCCGTGTCGGCAAGCAGTCGGAGCGCGCGATAGAGGCTGGATTTTCCGCTTCCGTTGGGCCCGGTAACCACATTTAATCGTTGCAGCGGAACAATTAAGTTTCGCAGAGAGCGGTAATTAGAGATCGCAAGGACGTTTAGCATCGAGGCTGCAAGAATGCGCTGTTATGCGGAAAATCGTATCAGAGCGGGGAATATGTGAGCCGGGTAGCTCCAGTCGCGGGGTCTACGTTCGCAGACCCAAGTGCGCTCGCCGGAACACTTCATTTTTCCGCAGCCATCTCATTCGTAACGAATGATCCGGCGTCCACTCAGGCAGGTACTCCGATTTCAGGTGGCACTTGACCTGTCGCCGAGAAGGCAATAAATATACAAACGTGCAATCATAAAGCCGGGGGACGCGAACGGAGGGCTTATGCTGTACTGTCCAGAGTGTGAGACCAGCTTCGATATTGAGGACGATGAGGTAGACGAAGGCGAGGTCATCACCTGCACCGAGTGCGGGACGGACTTCGAGGTGACCACGATCAACCCGGTCGAACTCAAACCGGTGGAGGAAGCTTACGAAGAAGATGAAGAGGAAGAAGAAACCGAAGACGGCGATTACTCTTAGCAATACCTCCGCGTTCGTTCTCCGCTCGTTGATACTGGCTTGCCTTACACTTTTCCTGACAATCAACAATTCATTGCACGCACGGGAGCAATCCAAGCCCGCCAATTATGCGCTGATCTTCGGGACCGTATGGGGACCGGATGATCGCCCGGTGTATGGCGTGGAGGTGAAGATTGGCGTCGCCGGGGAGAAGAAAGCGCGCTGGAAAGTGCATTCCAACCACTTGGGCGAATTCGAGCAGCGAGTGCCCGTGGGAAAACAGGACTACGTGCTGTGGGCGGACTTAAAGGGATATAAAAATCCCGCCTATAAGCATTTGCAGCCTGGGCCGGAAGTCACCGTGCACATTGAAAGAGACGAGCGAGTCGATACCGGGGTGCATCTAAAATAGCAGCAGCTCAGGCTTAGGATGGAGAGGTGATGATGAGGACTCCGATGTGGGTAAGAAGATCTCAAACTATCGCGACCTGTGCATTTGTCTTGACGCTGCTTGCCGTGCC
>Ga0207695_10008166_pt1 | contig 13156 bp, 10 predicted proteins | sample KBSC54metaG_FD_184354 | JGI IMG/M metagenome (GOLD analysis project Ga0207695, IMG submission 184354) | Corn rhizosphere microbial communities from Kellogg Biological Station, Michigan, USA - KBS C5-4 metaG (SPAdes) (version 2) | ecosystem: Host-associated > Plants > Roots > Rhizosphere > Soil...
CATACCTGATCTCCTTCCGAGCCGCACGCGAACGAGATCGTACCACCCTCATCCGTGAACTTCACAGCGTTCGACAGCAGATTGAGAAGAATCTGTTCGATCTTGAGCGGATCCCCCTCCGCCAGGGGCGCCGTGTCGTGCACCCCGAGCTCGAGCGTAAGCTGCTTGGCGTCGGCCTGAGGCGTTATCATCGTCACGACCGACTCGACCATGTCGCACACCGACACCGTCGCGCTGCGGAATTCGACCTGACCCGCCTCCAGACGGCTGAAGTTCAGAATGTCATTGATGACACCGAGTAGGTGTCCCTGACTGCGTTGAATGCGCTCGAGATACACCTGCTGTTCCGCTGTCACCGGTCCGCTCACACCCATCTGCAGGAGTTGCGCATATCCACCGATGGCATTGAGCGGAGTGCGCAGCTCGTGCGACATCGCGGCCAGGAACTCGCTCTTCGCACGGCTCGCCGCGACGACCGCGCGCCGCTGCTCCTCCAGCTCTTCAGTCCGGTGCTGAAGCTGCTCCGCGAGAGCCCGCATCTCGCCGGCACGCACCTCCGCGTCCACCCGGGCGGCCTCTTCGCGGGCAATCCGCCGCGCCGCTTCGAGATCCCGCTCCCGCGCCAGTCTGCGCTCGGTGAGATCCCGGGTGACCTTGGCGAACCCCGTCAGCCGTCCATCGGCAGTGCGCACGGCAGTTATGACGACGCTTGCCCAGAACGTCGAGCCATCCTTCCGGATGCGCCACCCTTCCTCCTCGTACACGCCGGTCTCGACCGCGATCGCAAGCTCGCGCGGCGGCTTGGTGTACTTGTCGGACTCGGGGTAGAAGACGGAAAAGTGCTTGCCGATGATCTCGCCCGCGCTATAACCGTTGATCCGCTCGGCGCCAGCGTTCCACGTGGTCACATACCCGTCGGGATCGAGCATGAAGATGGCATAGTCCTTTACGCTCTGAACCAGGAGCCGGAATCGCTCCTCGCTCTCGCGGAGGTCATCTTCGCCCAGTTGTCGCCGATCACTGTTGGGAGTCGCCACGTTCCGGGTAAGGTCCATCGGACCGGCTACCAATGCAAGCCTCGATCCAACGCCAACCCACAGCCCGGCGTCGAATAATCGCATGGCGCGCTTGCGGCGGCCGCCCGCCATCCTTTATTTAGCGTCCGCTATTTCGGTTCTGCCGCGCACTCCCCACCCACTGCATTTACGCACGAGCCGAGTCATCAGTGCGTGAATGAGCGAGGCCGGCGGCAGAACGTCCCAACGGGAGTGATACGGTCTTCGAACCCCAAGGAGGCACCAATGGGCGGCACGGAGAGGGTAACCCCAAGGCGCGAGTTCATGCGTAACGTGGGTGTCGGCGCAGCGGCGATTGCGGTATCCGCAGTCGGGCTGCGAGCCGGCGCCGAGCCGATACTGACCGGAAGCCCGGAAGACGAGGCATGGCTCAAGCGGCTCACAGGCAAACACCGGCAGGTGTTCGACGCTGTCAACCCGAACGAGGGATGGGCGCTGGTCTTCGCGTCGAACTTCATCGACATGAACATGAAGGCGTACGGGCTCAAGCAGTCCGACGTAACGGCCGTGGTGGGACTGCGTCACATGGCCGCCCCACTCGCACTGAATGATGCGATGTGGTCCAAGTACAAGATCGGCGAGATGCTCAAGATCGACGACAAGAGCACACACGCGCCGGCAACACGCAACGTCTTCTCGGACGTGAAGGCCGGCGACATGCCCATGGCCGGCGCAGGTGTCGCGGAGCTGCTCGCGCGCGGCGCCGTCGTCACGGTCTGCAATGTAGCGCTTACAGTATTGAGCGGCATGGCCGCTACGGCAGCTGGATTGCCGCCGGAAAATGCGAAAGACGAGTGGACCGCCAATCTCATTCCTGGCGTGGTCGTAGTGCCCGCCGGTGTGCTGGCGGTCAATCGAGCACAGGAGAACCGCTGCACCTACTGCTACGCGGGATGAGTTCGTACGAAGTGTGAGGGCGTGATTCCGTCATCAACGGAATCACGCCCTCACTTTCTCATTCAGGCGCACGCCCGGTATGTCCGCCTCAGCGCGGATCCACATGCATGACGGCCATCATCCCGGCCCCCATGTGCTCGGCTATGTGGCAGTGCAAGAGCCACGCACCCGGATTCGACGCGTCGATGAGTAGATCGACAGTCGAGCCAACCGGTATGAGAGCCGTGTCCTTCCACACGAGATTCGTGTTCGGCACGCCATCGCGCGACACGACCAGCATCCGCTGCCCGTGAAGATGTATGGGATGCTGCATCGGATGGAATGACTTGGGGTCGTTGAATATCCTCAGCTTGACCACCGACCCCTGCCGCACGTGCCAGTCGATGTCCATGTTTTCCTTCCCCGTCGCATCGTCGCGCAGAATCCAGCGCACCTCCTTCGCGGTCGAGAGCCAGTTCATGTCGGGCATTCCATCCACCCATTCGACTGGCGCGAAGTACGCAGTGTCGATGCTCATGAACTGAACCGTGGCAAGTGGCAGCGCTGTACTCTGCATCGTGAGCGTGAGCTTCTTGTCGGGCGCCTTGTTGAAATACTTTCTGTACGGGGCTATGTCGCGCGAGACCGCTGCATTCGACCTGAGCGTCGCGAACTGGCGGCTGAAGTCGGGCGCCGCTGCGGAACCCGACACGGTTACGGTACCGAGCGTATCCACCTCCGGCTCGAACTCACCCTTGTAGTGGTTGATTGCCTGTACCGCGTTCACCAGCGCGTAACTACCGGGATGATCGAATCGCACTTCCACCACGTATCGCTCCGCAGGCGCAAGCACCACGCTCGGCACCCACGCCTCATGCTCGAAGCGGCTCTGATCCGAAGCGACGACCTTCATCTGCGCCCCGCCGAAGGAGATGTTGTACGTGCGGGAGTTCGCAACGTTCGTGAGATAGAAGCGCACCACGTCACCGGCGTGCGCATTCAGCGCGTAATGCGTTTCGCCATTGACGAGCAAGACGTTTCCGACGCGTCCCATCAACGCGAAATCCGGCGATTCCCGGCCGAACGGAATCAACGAGTCTGCGTGCACGAGCAGGTCGTCGAACATCAACGCCTGCTCCTGATTCACAGGAGAGTAGTAGTTATGATCCGGCGAATCCACCAGCATGTTGCCGAACAGCCCCATCGGCTGCTCGATGTCCTCGCGCACGTGCGGATGATACCAGTAAACTCCGGCATCTGGAAAATGCACCTTGTACACGAAGCTTCCGCCGGGCGCTACCTCGGCCTGCGTTATGTCCGGCACACCGTCGTACTTGTTGTCGAGACGCAATCCGTGCCAGTGGACGGTACTGGGCAGGTCGATCCGGTTGTGGAACCGCACCGTTATCGTGGCGTTCTGCGGAACGCGAATCAGAGGACCCGGGACTTCTCCGTTGAAGCCGTACATCACGAATGCATGACCACGGACGGTGCGCCGCACCAGCATCGCAGTGAGATCCAGCGTGTCGCCATCCTTGAGTCTCGCGACGCTGGAAGCCTTGACCGCAGGAAGGCTCATCGGATCCACACCCGCGCCCGGCAGAAACGATGAAACGCTCGGGACGAGCCCGACCAGTCCCGGCATCATGGGCATTCCCGGTGGCATCGGGATCGGCATCGACATTCCACCGTGCCCCATGCCGGACATCTGCATCCCATCCATCGGATTGGTGTCGGCCGGCACCTTCGCAACCGGCGCGGGCTTGCCAGTGTCGGCCTGCATTCCTGGCATCCCCTTCGTGCCGGTAATGCCGGATGGAGGGACAGGCTTCGGCACGGGGGCGACGGGCTGCTGCGCCCCCGCGGCGGTCAGCGCCGCGCACAGCAGCGCCGCCAACGCGATCGGGACCCGCACCCTAGTACACCCCGCGAAACAACGGATGCGTCAGAAACGATTGCAGCCATCCGCTCGGCGACGTACCGTGCAGCACGGTCGGGCCCGCGTGTTTGGACGCGGTGGAATCTGCCTCAGCCGTAATCACGAACAGGAATTTGTTCAGTTCGGCCTGACCGACGGTGCTCTTTCCGTTCGTGATAGTGCCAAGCCGAACCCACTTGTCGAGATCGGGCGTAACCTCCCACGCGACGTAACTGTTGAACGCGCCGAGTTTCGCCGGCGCCGGCAGTCCCGACGCCGTAACCTGAACGTCGTAACGCGCGCGGCCGTCTGCCGTGACTGCGACTCCGAATGGCGACGACGCATACACCAGTCGTGCCACACCGCGCGCGGCTGGCACGGACGGTGTGGCGAACAGCGGGATGTCGAACGGTCCCGTGGGTCCGGCGAGCATAGTCACTACGACTGCGATAAACAACCGCCCGCCGATAGACAGCCCCACCTTCTCAAGAATCACTGATTCCCGTGCGTCTGATGCGTGCTGGCCGCCGAAGCAGATGACGCCGCTCGCGCCGGCGCCCCTTCCGGTCCGTGATCGTAGTCCTGCACACTCGAGATGTTCGGCATGCCGAAGTCGTGACCGTTCCAGCCCTTGAATCCATCCATGCGGAACAGCCAGAGACCGGTACGCATGTCGGAGAGCGCGATCAACCCGTCGTAGTTTCGTACGTCGACGCCGAAGGCACCTTGCTCAACACTTACGGTGCTCTCCCAGCCGTTGTCCGGCGTGCCGCCGAAGCCATGCTCGTGCACGCATCCGCACGTGAAGTAATAGCCGTCAGTCTTTGGGTTCTTCGGATCCTTGAGGTCGAACACCTGCATGCCATCTTCATACGCGGAGACGAATACGTACGGCCACCGAACCTCGTGATTGTGCGACAGATCGCGCCAGTCCGCCGTCCATCCGCTGATGGGTAGATCGAGATTCTTCGTCTTGCCGGACTGCCCTTCGGAAAGATCCCAGATCTTGAGCGGCGTGTACTGATATTCGGTTTCGGTTACCGCGTAATGTCCATCCGGAGATGGCGTGAATGTGTGCGCGATGTCCAGCCCGAGGCCTGTGATCGTGAAGATCTGCTTCGGCGCTTCCGGGTGCGTCACGTCCCACGTCGAGTAGCCGCCGAGGCCTGCGCCGTAGAACTCGTCCCGATGCGTAGCGGGATCGTAGCCGACGTAGAAATCGTGATAGCCACCAGTGCCGATCTGCTTGAACGGAGTCGGGTTGGGAACCTTTCCGACGAGCCAGGTGCTCGAATCGGCGCCGCTCACGACCTTGTCCAGATCATACACGAGTGCGTACGGCTCGTTGACGGTTGCGAAATACAGCACGCGTCCATCGGAGTGCTTGTACGCGAACGTGTTGTGGAATCCGCCAGGGGATTGCGGGTAACGAATACGCGCGACGACTTTCACCTTCGACGGGTCCGGCAGCCCCGTTACGTCGAATATGACCGCGCCGAGGTCCTTGTCCGGGCTTCCCTGCATGAACTGATAGGATTGCGCGTAGTAGTACTTGTTTCCGATCTTGAAGTATTTCCCGTCCATCGCGCCGATGCCGCGGTGCAGCTCGGGGTTCTCGATGGTCCAGTCGTAGATCTTCTTCGGCTGCGATGGATTGCGCACGTCGTAGATCTGCATGTCGAAGTTGGTGAAGCCTGACACATACACGTAGGGGCGCGACGGATCCTGCTCCATCTCGACGTCGGCCAGCTTCCACGCGCCAGGATGCGTGACAACGTGTCCAATCATGTGCATGCTCGCACTTCCGCCCGTTTTCTTGTCGAAGGGATGGACGGTCTGGCCGGGGTCCTGCGCGGCTAGCGCGGTAGTAGCGAGTCCGGCGAGAGTGGCGACAGCGAGAAGTCGGCGCATCTATTGTAGCCTCGTGGTGAATTGGACAGGATCGGCGTCGCGCTTCGTAACCGAAGGCAGATCGGGTCGCAACACATTGCTGCGTGACGACGGGGGGAGCGCGCGACGACGCCTGTTTCGGAACAAGCCTTCGCGGCAAATGTGCGAGGCTGCATCGCAGGTCGCAAGCCGCTGCGCGCAAATCGGGAAACGCCTCTCGCAGGCGAACGAAATCCCGTCCGCAGGCATATTGCGGACGGGACGGAGGGAATCACGGACAGAGAGGGATTCGAACCCTCGATACGCTTTCACGTATACACGCTTTCCAGGCGTGCGCCTTCAACCGCTCGGCCACCTGTCCAACATCTTATCTCGATACGACAACAACACTCACACAAAAAACGAAGCCGCCGTCCCGGTGCGTGACGGCGGCTCGAAAAAACGGACAGGGAGAGATTCGAACTCTCGATACCCTTGCAGGTATGCCGGTTTTCGAGACCGGTGCATTCAACCGCTCTGCCACCTGTCCAGATCGGGGTGGTGAGCCGCCGATTCCACAGCCTAGCAACATAGCCAGCCGGCGCAGGCCAGTCAACGAAGTCACTCCCCACTTATCCACATGTGCGGGCGGCCAGTATCCGTGGACACGACGCAACAGGTTGTCGGGGAAGTCCTGCAAAGTGGCCGGGAACATCTGGCGGCGACTTCAATGGCCCTCACCCGAAAACGCACAGAGAACGCCGGCGCATCTCACGGTAACTGGTTGACACCAAAGGTCTTGGCTCACTCACCCGGTGACGTAACCCAGCACCGGCCCGGGATCGGTACGCGAGTTGCCAACTGTCGGCACGCTTCACCGAGCCCCGCACCTCCTTCGACGCTCCTTACATATCCGGAGAACGTTAATGCGTACGTCCCGTATCATCCGCACCACATCTCTAGCGCTCGGCTGCTTCCTCGCGGCATCCCCTCTCTTCGCGCAGTCGAACACCGGTGCTGGTATCGCGCCCGGTGCTTCGGATCCCAACTGGAGCGTCAGCTGGGCCGGCCCGACTACTGGCAGCGGCCAGGCCGTGGAAGTCGTCTCGCCTCCAGGCGCCTGGGCGAACACCTCGCCGACGTCCTTCTGGGTCAGCACCAACTCGTCCGCCAGCCTTCCAGGCGGCACGGGCGACAACGTGCAGCGTTACAGCTATACCTGGACCGGCGACTTCACCAGCGGTTCGACTTCACCGCTGCAGATGACCGTGTGGACCGACAACTTCTTCCAGAGCTTCACGTTCAACGGCGTCACGACGACCGTGACTCCCGCTCCGGCGCCCGGTGACTTCAGCCAGCCGACGCCACGCGTCTTCACTCTCGATCCAACTGCCGGCGCCAACACGCTCTCGTTGAACACTACCGGCGACGGACAGACGGACGCGATCAACGTGAGCTTCACTTCGACCCCCGAGCCGAGCTCGATGGCTCTCCTCGGCACAGGTCTCGTCGGCCTGGTTCCAATGATCCGCCGCAAGCGTAAGATCTGAATCTCCGGCGCTTCGGTTGATCGTAAACAACAAAGGGAGCCGCTCACCCGCGGCTCCCTTTGCTGTTTTCATCACATGCAGTCCCACCATGTTCAATCGCTGCGCCGCATCTCGAAGAATTCGGTGAGAACGGCGCCGCACTCGTTCTCGAGCGCGCCGGCAAGCACTTCGGGCCGATGATTCAGCTTCGGATGCCTCAATAGATCCCCCACGGATCCGGCCATGCCCGCCTTTACATCCCACGCACCGAAGACGACACGATCCACCCGCGCAAGCACCATCGCTCCAGCACACATCGCGCACGGCTCCAGCGTCACGTACAGCGTGCATCCTTCCAGTCGCCAACTCCCGAGCGCATGCGACGCATCACGGATCGCAATCATCTCCGCATGCGCCGTCGCGTCGCTGTCACGCTGCGTTCTGTTGGCACCGCGCCCGACGATCTCGTCGCCACGCACGACGACCGCGCCGACCGGGACTTCTCCGGCCGACGCGGCCTCGCGCGCGAGCTCGAGCGCCTGATGCAGATACTCGACGTCGCGACTACTTGTTTGCGGCAGCTTCGCGCTCCGACTCGAACGTCAATCCGCGCGCGCCGTCAACTCCAACACGAATCGTGTCACCCTCGACGAAGCGACCTTCCAGCACTGCCATCGCGAGCGGGTTCTGCAGCAGCCGCTGGATCGCCCGCTTGAGCGGCCGCGCACCGAACGCTGCATCGTAACCCTCGTGCGCGAGGTAGTGCTTCGCCTCTGGAGTGAGATCGATCGTCAACTTGCGATCCGCCAGCAGTTGATCCAGACGGTTGAGCTGAAGATCCACGATGCGCGTGATCTGCTCCTCGCCCAACGGCCGGAACACGATTATGTCATCCACGCGATTCAGAAACTCGGGCCGGAACTGCTGCCGCAGCACCGAAATCACCTGCTCTTCCACACGATCGAAATCGCCGCCGGTATTCTCCAGGATGTACTGACTTCCGACGTTCGACGTCATGATGATGACGGTGTTCTTGAAGTCCACCGTGCGACCCTGCGAATCCGTGAGGCGCCCGTCGTCCAGGATCTGCAACAATATGTTGAACACATCGGGATGCGCTTTTTCGATCTCGTCGAAGAGCACGACAGAATACGGACGCCGCCGGATCGCTTCGGTGAGCTGTCCGCCTTCCTCGAATCCAACGTAGCCGGGAGGCGCGCCAATCAGTCGCGCGACGGCGTGCTTCTCCATGTACTCCGACATGTCGATGCGCGTCATCGCCTGCTCGTCGTCGAACAGAAACTCCGCAAGTGCACGCGCGGTCTCGGTCTTTCCCACTCCCGTCGGTCCGAGAAAAATGAACGAGCCGATTGGACGATTCGGGTCCTGCAATCCTGCGCGTGACCGCCGCACGGCGTTCGCCACCGCTTCGACCGCTTCCACCTGACCTATGACGCGACTCGCCAGCACGGATTCCAGTTTGGTGAGCCGCTCGCGCTCGCCTTCCATCATGCGCGACACGGGAATGCCGGTCCACTTCGCCACGATCTCCGCAACGTCGTCAGCGCCAACTTCTTCCTTGAGAAAGCGCGCACCGCCGGTATTGCTCGACAGAGATTTCTCGGCGCTCGCCATCTGCTGCTCCAACTGCGGAATCCGTCCGTACGTGATCTCCGCCGCCTTGCCCAGATCGCCGTTACGCGTAGCCTGCTCGGCTTCCGTACGCGCCTGCTCGATCTGTTGCTTGATCCTGCCGACGGCGCCGAGTGATTCCTTTTCCTGTTGCCACTGCGCCTTCATCGCGCTGGATTTCTCGCGCAGATCGGACAGGTCCTTCTCGATTGTGTGCAACCGCTCCACCGATGCTGGATCCTTCTCCTTCTGCAGCGCCTGGCGCTCGATTTCGAGCTGCGTGACGCGACGCTCAACTTCGTCGATCTCCTGCGGCATCGAATCGATCTCGATGCGCAGGCGCGAAGCGGCCTCGTCGATCAGGTCGATCGCCTTGTCCGGCAGAAAGCGATCGCCGATGTAGCGATTGGACAACGTTGCGGCAGCGACGACTGCACCATCCGTGATGCGCACGCCGTGATGCGATTCGTAGCGCTCCTTGAGCCCGCGCAGAATCGCGATGGTGCTCTCGACAGTGGGCTCACCTACGAACACCGGCTGAAAGCGACGCTCGAGCGCTGCATCCTTCTCGATATACTTGCGATACTCGTCCAGCGTCGTCGCGCCAACCACGCGCAGCTCTCCGCGTGCGAGCATCGGCTTGAGCATGTTGCCGGCGTCCATCGAGCCTTCAGCCTTGCCCGCGCCAACGAGCGTGTGCATCTCATCGATGAATACGACGAACAGACCTTCGCTCTCCGTGATCTCCTTGAGCACCGCCTTGAGTCGCTCCTCGAACTCACCACGATACTTCGCGCCCGCGATCAGCGCGCCCAGGTCGAGTGCGATGAGTCGCTTGTTGCGGAGACTCTCGGGTACGTCGCCGTTGATGATGCGCGTCGCGAGGCCTTCGGCGATTGCCGTCTTGCCGACACCCGGCTCTCCGATCAAAACAGGGTTGTTCTTTGTTCTGCGCGAGAGTACCTGTACCACGCGACGAATCTCCTCGTCGCGGCCGATGACGGGATCGAGCTTTCCCTTGCGCGCAGCCTCCGTGAGATCGCGCGTGTATTTCTGAAGCGCCTGGTACTGATTCTCCGGCGTCTGATCCGTTACGCGGTGACTGCCACGCACGGCAGCAAGTGCGTCGCGCAACGTCGCGTAGCTCGCGCCTGCGGTCTGCAGCAGCGTGCGGCTCTCCGTTCCCTTGACGTCGGCGAGCGCTAGCAGCATGTGCTCGGTCGATACGTACTCGTCGCCCAGTTCCTTGGCGATCGCTTCGGCGCGGTCGAGCACCTGGTTCAACTCTCGCGATACCGAAGGCTGGGCGTCGCTCTGCCTGGGGTATCGGCCGGCCTCGCCGAGCGCGGCCTGGCGAAGCGCCTGGACACTTGCACCCACCTTCTGAAGGATGGGCACAACGATGCTCTCGTCCTGGTCCAGCAGGGCGAGAAGAAGATGGAGATCGTAAACCAGCGGGTTGCCGGCCTGCCGAGCGCGCGTAACCGCGTCGTTCAGCGCCTCTCCAGACTTGACGGTGAGTTTGTCTTGGCTGATCATGCCCGAATAATGTGCAATCGCGATGCCTCGGATATCTGCCGAAACGGCAGAGGCGTCGTTCGCACCCCGTCATCCCTGCCTGCCGCCCCGGGACCGCCGCAAGATCCGGCGTGGCGGGCTTTCGCGTGAGTGCCGGCGCCTGGACGGGACGACGGCTTGCGATGATTCAGCGCTAGGGTCGCGCCCGGTCTCGAGGGCGGAAGCACACATCGATCATCCACGGCGTCAGGTCCGACGTCACGGCCCGGATCGCATCGCGACTCACCGGCGTGCGCGCCTCGAATGCGGCAGTCTGAACGGCGGCCTTGAGCGTAACCAGCATCGTTTGCGGGGGCATGCCGGTGGCGTGCATAGCCATGCACGCCTCCTTCACAGCGGAGGAAACCTCGTCCCGCGTGGCGTCGTGCTCCAGGTGCCGGCGGAGCGTCGCGACCAGGGCAATCACTTCCGGGCTTTCGCTGGCCATGCCACATGGTTGCACCAAGTTGAATTTTGCGCCAGTCAAAAGATTCAGCGAGGAGGCAAAGCGCATTCCGACGGGCACGCTCGCGCGAACGGATACGGTGAAAGTGCTCCGGCTCGCTCTCGCGATCCGCCGTTCGGTCTGTATCTTCTGCGCATGGAAACGGGTGGCGGCGGAGCCGCGGTGCCGCAGTGGCGTGCGCTATGTAACGATCAGGAGATCGGGCGGGCTCACTATCTGGACGCAGCCATGGCGCTCGCGCGCATCCACGCCGGCGTCGCGCTGGACTGGGCCGGTGACATTGCGACGATGGGCAGCATCGCCCGATTGCCGGACGGCCGCGTCTATCGCGTCGAACCGTCCGGCCCGCGCGAAGTTGCGACGTAACGGGGAAGCAGCGGTGCGGCGTGAAGCATCAGCCAACGGGATGATCGACCGTGTCGTGGCCGTGTTCGCGCCGTTCGCGGCTCTGTCAAGACAGCTCCAGTCGATCTTTCAACTCGAGCGGCCGCCAGCGGTGCGCAAGGAGCGCGGCCGACTCGAGATACTGCTGCGCGGCACGGGAATGACCGACGCGCCGCTCTCGGACCGTATCGCCACCGCGCACCAGATCACCGATGCTGCACGGCCGCTGCTGAGACAGCACAGCAAGCGCGAGCGCAGGCGCTACGCCGACCGCGCGATCGCCGTCATCTTCGAAGATGAGAAGGCGATGGAAACCGGCATCGCCACGTCCCGGTTCACTTACGTCGCACTGATGCCGCATGAAAAATAGGGGCCGCCGAATGTAATCATTCGCGTGCCCCTATCTCCCATGAATCATTTTTTTCGTCACCGGCCTTCCGTCTATCTCCAATCGATAGAGATAGATGCCGGGTGGCGCATCCTGCCCTGTCCGGGAGTTTTTCGCGTCCCAGTAACCTGTGTACTGTCCGCACGACAACTCCACGTTCTCCAATGGCGCCCCACCAGCGACGCTCCCGGTTCCACCTTGCAAAACGGGTACTGCTACGACCTGCGACAAAATGTTGTACACCCGCAAGGTGACCCGGTAAACGCGACTCGGGTCCGAACACGTGGGATAATCTCCCACCGTGAAAGGCATCCGCGTCTCTGAAACGAAAGGATTGGGACTATTCTGCCCCAACTCCGATCCAGACCCGCGATCCCGTCCGGTCCCGGGCAAATTCGCCTGGCCGGCCGCCGATCGCGGCGCGAGCGCGCTGAATGCAAGCACCCCGATGAGTGCTGCCCAACGCAACTCCATTTCTTAACTCCAGGCTGACTAGAAAGTGTCCTTGAACTGACTCCTGAACGATTGTTCGACCCGGTACATCCTACTCAAGCGCGAAGATACTGCCCAATAATCCGGAGCGCCAGAGCCGTTTCGACCGAACGTAATGATTTCCCTGCGCCCGACCGCTGGCCCTGCCCGGAAACTGCGACGCGACAAACTTCAAGCTGTCACCGGAACCTACCAAACACCCTCGGACGGCCCGATGTTCCGATCGCCTCAGCTGGCTCGCCGCCCTCGAACGCCAGCTGGCGACGGCCCGCTATTCAGACGCTCTCCGACCATCCGGGGTTTCAACGAGACGGTTCCCCGACTCGCTGCCACACAGATGTGATGCACGTGTCACGCCACGAAAATCAGGCTCTGGCGCGCGCCGCCATCCGCTGGCGCCAGCTGGGACTATCCCCGCAGCGCGGAAGGCTGCGCGCCAAAGTCGCTCTCCCATGCAGCAAACGCGCGTAGCGGCCTGTCGTCGGAGACGACGTGCTCGCGAACGAATTCGCGCAGCAGGCGCTGATGCGCCCTCCCTTCCACCGCCCCCAGCCCCGTAACAACCTCCCCGGCCTGCCACCGCCGCAGCGTGTCGCGCGCGGAAGGCGGGAGCTTGCGTACCACGGCGGCGAGTCGCGCACAATCGTCACACAGTGCGCCGCCGGCGGGATGAGAAAATGTCACCGTGGCGTCGCGCGATAGCTCAGCGTGGCAGCTCGCGCACACATCCAGCGACGGAGTGAAGCCAGCGTCGGCGATCATCTGCCAGGCACCAGCGAGCGCCCGCTCCAACACGGCATCGCCGGACGCAGCCGCGAGCGCGTCAAGCGTCGCCGACAGATCGTCGAACATGGCCGCATTCGCTTCGTCTCCGGCAACGCGAAGCGCCAGCTCGGCGAGCGCCGACGCGGCTGTGAAGCGCGACATCTCCAGTGCCAGTCGGGCGCGCGACGATGTCACGTCGAACGC